>Ga0209064_1000297_pt1 | contig 114130 bp, 106 predicted proteins | sample Inofromicrocosms_FD_187498 | JGI IMG/M metagenome (GOLD analysis project Ga0209064, IMG submission 187498) | Mouse cecum microbial communities from Vienna, Austria - Inoculum for glucosamine and mucus D2O microcosms (SPAdes) (version 2) | ecosystem: Host-associated > Mammals > Digestive system...
TCCTCGTGATTTGTAGTATACTGAATATCCCTATGGAAACTATTATAAAAAGAAAACTGCGACAAGCCAACGTTTTTCATGACGTTTTGTGCCTTGAGCAGCGCGAAAGGAATGAATATAAAAATGAAGATTGACCGACTTATAAGCATTGTTGTTTATTTATTAAATCATGGTCGGACATCAGCACAGAAATTGGCAGAAGAATTTGAAGTTTCTTCCAGAACAATTATGCGGGATTTGGAATCCCTGGATCAGGCAGGTATACCGATTCAATCTTTTTATGGCGTAGAAGGCGGCTATCAGATCATGGACAGCTTTATTTTAGAAAAACAGGTTGCAACAAGTCACGAATATGATTGGATTGTCACTGCGCTGGAAGGAATGGCAAGCGCATATGCAAGCAAAAGTCTGAAACAGGCGCTGGAAAAAGTGCAGAGTATAAGCCATACAAGGGACACTGCTGTTTCCGTGGACTTGGGTGTCGCAAGTGAAAACGATAAAACAAATGAACAATTAATGCTGTTAGAAGATGCAATCAAGGAAAAATGCGTTGTTCGATTTTCTTATACAAATAGTCATGATGAAGTAAAAGATATTCAAGTAGAACCGGTTTGTCTGCAATACAAATGGTATAACTGGTATCTGATTGGATATTATGAAAAATATCAGGATTATTGTATGTTTAAATTAGTCCGTATGGAAAATTTGCAAGCAACAGAGATAAAATTTACAAAATCTCATAATCTTTCGGATATTAAGATGAAAGATAGCAATGATGATATGATACATGTCAAACTATACGGAAAAGCAGTCATAAAAGCAAAATGCAGAGAATATCTAAACGGACGGATTACGCGGGAATTTGAAAATGGGGATTTTGAGTTTTCTTTTTCTGTACCGGAACATGAGACATTTTGGTACGGGGTAATTCTTTCCTTTGGAAATAAGGCTAAGATCATCGAACCGCAGGAAATAAAAGAACGCATTATAAAAACCTGCAAAGAAATACAAATAGCATATGGGGAATAAAGATGAAATTATATCCGAAGGATGAGGCAAGACGTATGCTGTGCCGATATCACAATTTGGACGGTGCGGAAGCATTATGCGGAAAAAAAGGTGTCGAAAAGATCATGCGGCGAATACACAGTATCCAGTATGATCCTTTGAATGTTGTAGCAAGGAATGCGGATTTGGTATTACAGGCAAGGGTAAAAGATTACAGGGAATCAGTTCTTTACGATTTATTATATAAGGAACATAAACTGATTGACGGCTTTGATAAAGAAATGTGCATATATGACATGAAAGATTTCGCCCGCTTTCAATTTGTGCGAAATGAATATGAGAAATATGCAAAGTCTGCCCTGATATACCGTAACCAGACAGGCGTATTGAATATATTGGACGATGTCAGAGATTTTGTGGAAACCCATGGCAAGACAGGAACAAAAGATATTTCAATGGGAGAAGTGAGGGAAAGTCGATGGGGACATAAAAAACTATCAAGCATTGCTTTAGATTATCTGTTTAACACGGGAGTTCTTACTGTAGTCGACAAACGGGGAACACAGAAGTATTTTGATTTGACAGAGCGTGTGCTTGACAGTGAAAACCTTTCCTGTGACCCCAATATGACCGTAGAAGAATTTCTGGAGTGGTATGTCGAGAGGCGGATCCAAAGTGTAGGCTTTCTGTGGAACAAGTCAGGCGGAGCATGGCAGGGACGGTTTTTAAGTGAAAATAAACTCCGCAGTTCTACACTTCAGTCGCTTGTAGAAAAAAACAGGATTGAAGAAATACAGATAGAGGGAATCAAAGAGCCTTTTTATATTTCGGCAAAAAATAAGAAATATATGAAGAATCAGGCAACAGGCAGCTATGTAAGATTCGTTGCCCCGCTTGACAACATTATGTGGGACAGACAGATGCTGGAAATGCTGTTTGGCTTCACATACCGCTGGGAAGTGTATACCCCTGTTGAAAAAAGAAAGTATGGCTATTATGTATTGCCTGTGCTGTATAATGGTCAATTTATTGCCAGATTTGAGGCAGAACCGATTCGCAAGGCAGGAGAATTTATTATTAAAAACTGGTGGTGGGAACCGAAAGTTGAACCAAATGACGAAATGAGAGAAATGATTGTAAACGAAATAGCACGTTTTACAGAATTTCTTCAGATTGATAATTCGCCAAAAAATATTATAAAATTAGGAGTGTAGCAAAATGAAAGAAATCAGACGATATGACATTAACGAAAATTGGGCACATTCAGGAATTATTCAAGCAGGAGACTATTGTTTTATAAATTACTGTGCCCGCAATATAGGCGGTACGATTGAAGAACAAATTGACGGTGCCTTTGATGAAATGGAAGAACGACTGGCATTAGTGGGATTGACGCTGGAAAATGTCGTACAGATGAATTGCCTGTTTAAAAATATCTGTGATATTCCGGTAATGGAAAATGTAATTAAGAGAAGATTTAATGGCAAATATCCTGTACGCAAGTCATTTCAGACTGAATTTGACGATCCGGGTAATTTGTTCTTCCAAGTGGATGGTATAGCCTGTTCGGCAATGAATTCTTAGACAAATAAGCTTCTGTATATTTAATTTTTGGGGAGGCAGGGGCGGGCAAATTATCTCGCCCCTATGTTCCGCCCATGGCTGAACTTGTTATTGACGGCAAGGTAAGGAATAGCGGAATTTCTGTTGCTAATCCTTGTTCAAAGGGTATGATAAAACAGTATTGAAGTTCTTGATTTTTCAGATAGGAGTTGGAAGAAGCTTTTAAATAAGCTTTCATACTATAAGCGCTTTAAACCGTCTGACTTTTGAGAGGAGTAAAATGATTGATGGACAATAAGGAAAAGGATGACAGTTTTTACGTCTGTTCATAAATAGAATTTATTTCAAGAGAGACCTGTAATCATAGAAGTGATATTGTTGGATATTTCAACAAAAAAGATATAGCCAGACAACTGGAATCCTCTTTCATCAGCGATGAGATATCAGATTTCAATTCCAATGTCGCTTGGAAATATATCTTCCGGTTCATTAAAGATATGCCATACTTGTTCGTGAAGAGTTGGCTGCCCAAAACAAAAATAAACAGAACAAGGACACGATCAGCCGATAATTCAGCTAATCATGTCTTTTTTATTTCTTTTAATCTGGTACAATTCTGTACGTCTGAAAAAGTATATAAGGGAATAATGGGGTGATTTAACCAAAACGAAAGTATGTCAGGAGAAAAAGCATGGGTAAACTAAAGGAACGGATAACGGAAAATGGGATTGACTACATATTGGTTGGGGATTACTTAACTTAAAGATAATATATACATACAGCCTGCTGGAACATTGCTTGCAGATACCCCGCAGAAACCAAACCATACAAAAAAGGAGTTTTTGCATATGAAACCAATATTTGAACAGTTGGGCGGCACATACCACGAAGAAAATGGGTATCTTATTCCAGATTTAAGATTACCCGCCGAAGAAGAACAGCCGATAGGCACAGGGCATAACAGAACAGCTAAAGGAAGAAAACGCCTTAGAATGGACAGGACGGCTAGGTAACATAAGGGCTTGTGCGAGGGAGATTGTAAACAAGGAAATTATTTATATTTAGACGTTGATGGCGGTAGAGAGAAATCTTTGCCGCTTTTTATTGACTTTCAGACACATGTGTCGTACAATGTTTTCAGACACGTCTGTCGGAAAGTAGGGCTGTTTATGAATAAAAGAGGACAGGAAACAAGGAAACATATAAAGAAATGTGCATGTTCTTTGTTTGCAGAAAAAGGTTTTAAGCAAGTGACAATGAAGGATATCTGCGATGTGGCGAAATTAAGCAGGGGCGGGTTGTATTGCCATTACGAAAGCACACGTCAAATCTTTCAAGAGATTATTGATGATATGACAAGTGAGCAGGATAATGAGATTGATTTAAGGATAGAACAAAATTGTTCGGCAGTAACTATTTTGGATGAAATTTTAAACAAGTATGAGAATGAAATGTTGGATAGTCAATCTTCATTAAGCATAGCAATATATGAGTATTTTAGTATTCGTGATATTGCGAATCAGAGCAATACGCTATATGAACAATATTTAATTTCAGCAAATACATGGAAGAAGCTAATACAATACGGGATGGACAGGAATGAATTTAATGAAGTGGATATTTCTGCGGTATTTGATTTAATTGTGTTTTCGTACCAAGGGGTAAGGATGTACAGTAAACTTATGCCTATGGATAAAGAAACACCTTCCAGAATAATAAAAGAAATAAGAAGAATATTAGTGAAAAGCGGCAGTAATAGCGATATTGTTTAAATATTTAACATGAATAAAAACGCATTATTATTCCTTGCGATTCATGCAATAAGGCGGTGTGAAAGATTTGAAATTGAAAATTATTGGTAGCGGTGGCATGTCAATTATTCCGAGTTCATTTTGTAAATGTAAAATTTGTGAAGAAGCCAGACGAAAAGGCGGCAGGTATGAACGGTTAGGGCCAAGCCTGTATATTGACGATATAAAAATGTTGATAGACACACCCGAAGATATTGCGGTAGCCTGCAACAGACAAAGAATATCGGAAGTGAAACACCTTTCCATTTCCCATAGTGACCCAGACCATGTCAGGGGTATTCGGATTGTTGAAAAGATAGGCTGCGACTTTATTAAAGGAACGAGTATGCCTATTGGCTTTTATGCTCTTCCAGAGGTCATTAGAGATATAAACCAAATGAACCGTGACTGCTTTAAATATTATGGTGACGTTCTTCATTGTATTTCTGTTAATGAAACACCGCATATAAAAATAGATAATATTGACATAGACTTAATCAACAATAACCCAAGCCGAAATATCACTTTTTATGTTCTGAAAGAGCATGAAAAAAAGGTTATCTATGCCTGTTGCAATCCGAAACCTTTTGCTCATAATGACTTATATTTTGATGCAGATATTTTGATTATAAGCATGGTTTCTGATGATGGAATATTAAATGATGGAACGAAGCTTATGGATACGCCTTTGAAAGATGAAATATTCACTTTGGATGAGGTTATAGAACTGAAAAACTATTATAGAATCAAGAAGATTATAGTTACACATATTGATGAAATATGGGGGAAATCATATGGCTATTACAAGGAACTTGAAAAAGAACTTGATAATATCTTATTCGCTTATGATGGCATGGAAATCATGGTTTGAAAAATTAAATTTTATAAAGTGGAGGAATGAATGATGGCATATGAAGAAATACGGCTTGTAAAGCCGAGTTTAGGATTGAAAGATAAAGCGCTTGAATATCGGCAGGAGCATTTTGATTTTGGAGAACAGATAATCAATGGGAGTGAATTATTTGATAAGATTGCTTCTTATGAGGAATGGCTTAAGAAAGTCATTGCCAATTCAAGTACGGAGACTGTTGACCCTAATTGGGTTTTAACAGATACATTTTTTGCAGTTAGGGTGTCAGATAATAAAATTGTTGGCATTGTTGATTTGAGGTATCAATTAAATGATTTCCTAAAAGATTTTGGTAATTGTGGATATAGCGTAAGACCGTCAGAAAGAAGAAAAGGGTATGCTACTGAAATATTAAGACAAATATGTTTGGTTGCGAAAAAATACGGTCTGAAACAGTTGCAGATATCAGTTGAAAAGGATAATGCTGCTTCGATAAAAACAATCGAGAAAAACGGTGGGAATTATTGTAGGAGCTTTACTTTTGGTAATGAGGAAGCATATGTATATTTGATAAATCTTTGAGGAGGATATATGTCGTGTTACATAAAATAGAATGGGTATATTGTCCTATATGCGGAAACAAAACCCGTAACAAAATCAGAGAGGACACTATTAAAAAAAACTATCCTTTCTATTGTCCAAAATGCAGACAGAAAACATTGATTGAAGTAACAAATTTAAAAATGACAGTCATCGTAGAGCTAGACGCAAAGACGCAGAGCCGATGAACTTGTGAGATAAAATCACAGTTCGTTGGCTCTGTTTTATTTCATAAGGTTTTAAGGCAAACTTTTTATCGGAATGTGTCGAGGGGCTGTTTCTGCTGTTGGCTGTCGTTCGCCGCCTATCCAATCTGGATTTTTACATTTTCAAAAATTCGGATTGGAGGAAATAAGGAATGGCAGACTTACTGGATGAGATTGAGAACGAAACACTGTACCAGACATTGATTACGGTGGACAAGCATACCCTGCTTATTCTCCTGCTGAAAATGCAGGGGTATTCCACAAGGGAGATTGCGGCGGTTATCAGTGAGGAAGAACATTCAGAGGGCGATGTGCAGATGTTTGTGGGGGAAATCAGACGTTATGCTGCCGTTACGGAGCTTGATGAAACGGTATTAAATCGACTGATTAACCGCATACTGATAGGAGAGCTTAAAAAGGTTGACGGGGTAAAAACACAGGAAGTACGGATTGTTTATAATTTTGTCGGGGAATTGTAAAAATTTGAAGCCACATCTGCGATTATTGAGCAGATGTGGCTTCTTTTAACATTAGGCTTTCGAGCCTTGAAATATCAGGGAAAACAATCATTTTTCCACGTGCATGGAGTTGTAGTATGCGCTTCATTTTTGTGCTTATCTCAGTTCGTATGGAGTATTTAACAGGAACAGGGTTATTATTACGGGCATGTATATGGTCAAGATATTTTTCCGTAATAGGAAACATATTCTGTAAAAGAAATGCAGCCTGCTTTCCGTCATATTCTCCCATAACAATAGTTAGACAGTTCCCATATTTTTCTATTTTTTATCATAAATTGCTTGATATTTTTCAACACGACTGCTGAGAGGAACCAGCCAAAGCAAAGCCGTTTTTTCATCACGTATACAGTAGAAGGTTGGGCGATAGTTACCATTTTCCTTATTTTGCATAAGGTTCGGATCATTTGCTTTAATAAAATATTCGTCTTTAATATGATAAACGTATCCTTCTTGGTAATCCATAATATTCTCCCCGTGAAAACGTGAAAATAGCCTTATCACCTAAGCAATAAGGCTAGAATTTTCAAGCCGGACATTTATTAGACGCTTCCGGTAAGCGAGCAATATTTTCGAGCCGTACATTTATTAGTCGCAGACGGTGTGCGAACAATATTTTCGATGGCGGATTGCTCCGTCTCTAATAGTATCGTATGAAATTGTGTAGAATATGTCAAATAAATTTTATAAAGTTGTAAAAGATAGATTTTCGCAAGCGAAATATGTAAAATCATCTGTCAGATTAAGGTAATCCTTATATGAGAACCAGTAGTTATTTTTATAGTTTCGATTAGCTTTATCAGATTTCAGCAATGCTAAAAGGGTTTCTTTTTGCTTATGGAACATAATATTTCTCCTTCAGAAACACCGATTTTGTTGTACTTATTATAATTTATCCCCGACAAGGGCGCAATTCTAATGTCAACAGAAAAATCTATTGCCGGTCTCCATATAAAATTCCTCATGAATTTCCACAAAACCCCTTGCCACAATTTGTCTATTATGCTAGAATATCCCTCGGCGGCAAACAAGTGTCCGTCGTGGAAAAACATAAACCCTAAGATTCCAAAGAGATACAGGATGTTTGAAAGAGGAGTTTTTCATGACAGAAACACCCAAATATTTTGTAGTAAAGCAAAAGGCTCTGCCTGAGGTGCTTTTAAAGGTAGCCGAGGCAAAGCGCATCATAGAATCGGAAAGAGCATCCTCCGTGCAGGAGGCGACGGAGCGGGTGGGTATCAGCCGCAGTTCCTTCTATAAATATAAGGATGATATTTTTCCATTCCATGACAATGCGGAAGGGACCACCATTACCCTGACCTTCCAGATGGATGACGAGCCGGGACTGCTTTCGGATTTGTTAAAAATAGTGGCGGAATACGGCGCCAATATTCTGACAATCCATCAGAGTATTCCCATTAACGGGGTCGCATCCCTCTCCATCAGCATCCAGATTCTTTCCAGTGAATGTGACCTTTCGGGAATGATAGAGCGGATGGAGGCACAAAAGGGTGTACATTATGTAAAAATTATAGCTAAGGAGTAAAAGACATGGCAAAGGTAGCAGTTTTAGGATACGGAACAGTAGGAAGCGGAATCGTTGAAGTGATCAATACCAATCAGGAACTCATTGCGAAAAGAGTCGGATGTCCTGTGGAAGTGAAATATATTCTGGACCTTCGGGACTTTCCCGGAGACCCTTATGAAAATCTGGTTGTCCATGATGTGGATGTGATTATGAACGATCCGGAAGTGGAAATTGTCTGCGAGGCAATGGGTGGAACCGGAGCGGCGTATGCCTTTACAAAGACGGCTTTATCCAAAGGAAAAAGTGTCTGCACTTCCAATAAAGCTTTGGTAGCAGAATATGGCACAGAGCTGATTGAGTTAGCAAAGGCTAATAAATGCAATTATCTTTTTGAGGCCAGCTGCGGAGGCGGTATTCCCATTATCAGACCCTTAAGGACCTCTCTTTCTCCTGAAAAGATTGTTGCTATTAAAGGTATTTTAAACGGAACTACCAACTATATTCTGACCAGAATGGAGCAGGAAGGAGCGGACTTTGATTCCGTATTAAAGGATGCCCAGGCATTGGGATATGCAGAGGCTAACCCGGAGGCGGATGTGGAAGGGCATGATGCCTGCCGCAAGATTGCCATTCTTTCTTCCTTAGGATTCGGAAAAACTGTTTATTATAAAGATGTTTACACAGAGGGCATTACCCGGATTACAATGGAGGATTTTGCTTATATGAAGCAGTTAAAAGCTACCATTAAGCTTTTAGGTATGAGCAGAGAAGTGAACGGGGAATATTTTGCCATGGTTGCGCCCTTTGTCCTTACAAGGGAAAATCCTCTTTACAGTGTTGACGATGTTATGAATGCGATTTTAGTAACGGGAAATACTTTAGGGGATACTATGTATTATGGAGCGGGAGCAGGAAAGCTTCCTACGGCCAGTGCGGTTGTTGCGGACGTTTGTGAGTGTGTTCTTCACAAAGGCATTCATCTTTCCAGCAACTGGGAGCCTGAAAAGTTAGCTCTGGCTGATGCAGCTCTGGCGGAATGGAAATTCTTTGTCCGCGTGCCGAAAGCAGATGAGGAGAAGATTGGACAGATATTTGGAGAAGTAAAAATGCTAGAGTCCGTTAAAGAAGGGGAAACGGCATTTGTGACGCCGGTTATGTCTGAAAAAGCCTACAAAGAAAAAGCGGCCTCCCTCAATGTAATCAGCATGATTCGTATGGAGGTTTAAAGATGAAATATGTAATTGTTTTAGGAGACGGCATGGCGGATGAGCCTATTGAAAGTCTGGGAGGAAAAACACCCCTTGCCTATGCAAAAACTCCGTCTATGGATGAATTGAGCAAAAAAGGAGAAATCGGCTTGGTTCATACGATTCCCGACGGTATGAAGCCGGGCTCGGATACAGCAAACCTTTCTGTGCTGGGATATGACCCCGAGATTTATTATTCGGGACGTTCTCCGCTGGAAGCTCTCAGCATCGGCGTTCCCATGAAGGATTCGGACGTTGCTCTTCGCTGCAACATCGTTACCATTTCCGATGATGATGTGCCTTTTGAGGAAAAGAGCATTATCGACCATAGTTCCAGTGAAATCAGCACGGAGGATTGTGCGGTCTTATTAAATGAAGTTAAGAAAGAACTGGAAAATGATGAATATAAGTTTTATGTTGGCACTAGCTACCGACATTGCTTAATCTGGGATAAAGGAGAAGTAGTGGACCTGGTTCAGCCTCATGATGTGCTGGGACAGAAAATCGGGCCCAATCTTCCCGAAAATCCGGTTTTTCGTTCCATGATGAAAAAGAGCTATGAGATTTTAAAGGATCATCCTATTAATAGAGAGAGAAAGAAAAAAGGATTAAACCCTGCTAACTGCTGTTGGTTCTGGGGAGCGGGAACCAAGCCCATGGTTGCTGATTTTAAAGAAAAGACCGGCAAATCCGGCATTATGATTTCGGCAGTAGACCTGCTAAAGGGTATTGCGGTAGGCTCCAATATGGCAGTGGCAAAGGTAGACGGTGCCAACGGCGGTCTGAATACCAATTATACAGGTAAAAAGGATGCGGCAGTTAAGGCGTTGACGGAAGACGGTTTTGATTTTGCCTATATCCATGTGGAGGCTCCCGATGAAATGGGGCATCAGGGAAGTGTGGAAAAGAAGGTAAAGGCCATTGAAAATATTGATGAATTTGTAATAGGTCCCCTCGTAGAGGCGTTGAAGGAAAAAGGCGAGGACTTCAGGATTCTGATTTTGCCTGATCATCCCACTCCTATCAGGGTAAGGACCCATACAGCGGATGCCGTTCCCTACCTTTTGTATGATTCCGCCAAGGAAGAGTCCCATACCTGGGATTATAATGAGGCGGAAGCAAAGGAAAGCGGCAATTATGTTGCCAAGGGCCATGAGATGATTGACGTGCTGTTTTCACGATAGAAACATATGCATAAGACATGTAATGTTCTAAAGAGCACAAGTACCCTAAAGGGCACAAGTACCCTAAAGAGCGTACGCAGCCGGCTCTTTGAGAAGAAAATGCAGTCTCTTGGGGCACGAAACGATATTTATGATAAAACATTTGAGGAGATATGAAAAATGAAAAAAGTGGTAAAATTCGGCGGAAGCTCTTTAGCAAGTGCCGAACAGTTTAAAAAGGTGGGCGAAATCATCCGCTCTGACAGTGACAGGAAGTATGTAGTGCCTTCGGCGCCGGGAAAACGTAATTCCAAGGATACGAAGGTTACGGATATGCTCTATGCAACTTACGCTTATGCAGAAGCGGGCAACGATTTTACAAGAGCCCTTTACCAGATTAAGCTGCGCTATCAGGAAATCATTGACGGTCTGGGACTTGATTTATCCCTGGAACAGGAATTTCAGGCTATTACTGAGCAGTTTAAGGCCAAAGCAGGCAGCGATTATGCGGCAAGCCGGGGGGAATATTTAAACGGAATTATTATGGCCGACTATCTGGGATATGAATTTATTGATCCCGTAGAGGTTATTTTCTTTGATGAAAACGGCGAATTTATGGCGGATAAAACGGATGAGGTTTTGTCACAGAGACTTGCTGACGTGGAATGTGCTGTCATTCCCGGATTTTTCGGAGCGAAGGAAGACGGAAGCGTTAAAACCTTTTCCAGAGGCGGTTCCGATATTACAGGTTCCATCGTGGCAAGGGCGGTAAAAGCGGATATTTATGAAAACTGGACCGATGTTTCGGGATGTCTGATTGCAGACCCGAGAATTGTCCATAATCCCAAGCCTATCAGCACGGTTACCTATAGGGAACTGCGTGAGTTATCTTATATGGGCGCCAGCGTTCTTCATGAGGATGCGATTTTCCCTGTCAGAAAGGCGGGAATCCCCATCAATATCAAGAATACAAATTCTCCCAAAGACCCGGGTACATGGATTGTGGAGAGTACCTGCCAGAAGCCTCCTTATACCATTACCGGTATTGCGGGAAAGAAGGATTTCTGTGCAATCAATATTGAAAAAGATATGATGAATGCCGAGATCGGATTCGGCAGAAAGGTGCTTCAGGTATTTGAGGAAAACGGCATTTCCTTTGAGCATATGCCTTCGGGTATTGATACCATGTCGATTATTGTTCATCAGTCTGAATTTGAGGAGAAGGAGCAGAGGGTGCTTGCGGGAATCCATAAGTTAGCGGAGCCGGATGCCATTGAGATGGAATCCGATCTGGCTTTGATCGCAGTCGTGGGCAGAGGCATGAGAGCAGCCAAGGGTACGGCAGGCAGAATCTTTGCGGCACTGGCGCATTCCGGGATTAATATTAAGATGATTGACCAGGGGTCTTCGGAGCTGAATATTATTATCGGGGTGGAAACGGCGGATTTTGAAATGGCGATTCAGCAGATTTATACTATTTTTGTGGATACGGTGGCGTAGTAGAATTGCCATAGGTAACGGATAAAAGAGCAGGATTTTGCTGTAAGGGCGGCTGTAAAGTGGCTTCCCGGCAAAATCCTGTTTCTTTTTCAGTGTTTTCGTAATTCTGGGTTGAGAGGATTAGGAAGGGACGTAAGTATTTTTTAGAACATGTACGCTTTGAGGCGTATACATGCTCTAAAAAATATAGGTAATAGGGGCGGGAGGTTGGGCTTTGTATTGGATGATTGTGGACGGTTATGAGTGGTTTTATGAAGTAGCTGCGGGGCGGCTGCGGGGGCGTTTGTTTTTGATCAGGGTGTATGTTACGCTCCATAAAATGGCATGGACGAATAGGATGAAAAGGTTCAGCGATAAGCGGTCGGGCTGGTTGTTTAGTAAGTCCATAAGGGCGTAAAAGGTTGCGCTGGAGGGCAGGAGGTAGGAGAGGTTGAATAATGGGCTTTGGGGTGGAATCGTTAAGTAAAAGAGGATGGGTGGAGCAAGGAATAGTATCATGAGAATTTTGATGTAGACGATTCCTGTCATCAGGCCCTCGGAAAGGTGGCCGATGAATAAGCCCGTTAGTGCCGATATATAGGCGGATAAGATAATCAGCAGGAGGAAGGGAATGAGCTGTGAAGGTTTTATTTGCATGCAGATAAGGGAAGTGATCAGGGCAGATGCCGCACTTCCCATAAAGCCTAACGTGATTTTCTGGATAATATAGGATTTTGCCGTCATGGGGAGTATCCGGTTGATAAATGCGACGCCGTCTTCTTTTTCGCCGATGATGTTCATGGCATTGAAGGTAGCGCCCATGAACATAGCTGTAACCAGTGTTATGACGATTAAAAGGGATGTTAGGCCATCGGCGTTTTCGGATACGGGAATGATGGTCCTTGTGTAGGGGGATTTTTCCGTCCGGCCGGTATAAGCCTGGGGAAGGGTGTCGGCAATCACTTTGTTGAGGGTCAGCTCATCGCCGGATAAGAGGGTCCTGATACCGTTATCGGTCTTGAGAACGCCTATGATCTGGGTGGAAGGGTCATTGATTGCTGCATAGAGTTCCTCCGGCGTTTCATACTGCGTAAGGTTTCCGTTTGCCTTTAGCCACAAGGAGGCTTCCTGGGAAAGGTCATTTTTCAAAATGCCGAATGAGGCTTCGCTGACGGTCTGAAGATTTACACCGGAAAGCAGATGAATGGCTATGCCGGCAATGATCGGAAGCAAAAAGGTCAGGATGCACATTTTATCCCGTCTGATGTTTTTAAGTTGATATTTTAGTCCTTTCATTTTATCCCTCCTTGGTTATTTCTATGGTCAGTGTACGATGGGCAAGCAGGAATAACAGGGCGATTGCCCCGAAGCTGATCAGGTAGTAGATTGTTCCTGCGCTTGGCGCTGCGAAATATGCTGATTTCATTGCCATAAATAAATGATACATGGGATGGTAAACAATCCAGTCCCACGCAACGCCTATCTGACCTGCTATAAAAACCGGTGTTGTAACAAAAACGGCAAGCGCCAGATAAACAAGTGAAAACTGTTTGAAATTGGGCAGCCTTACGGCGCAGAAAAAACCGATTAACGCCATGATCAGTGATAAAATGCCTGCATGAACGAGCACAGCGGGTAAAACGGCAAGGCCATGGGACAGACCGACATTTAAAACTGTCAGCAGGGCGGCAAAGGTTAAATCCGATATGAAAAGTAAAAACAGCTTGGACAGAATAAACATTGACTTACTGACCGGCAGTATTCCGTGAACGCGGATGACGCCCATCTGTTTTTCCTTAAACAGCATGGAGGCCAGCCCCAAAAAGCCGACTGCGGATAATTCGAAGAACAAAAATTCGGCAGTAATTTCCCGGCGGTTTTTCATTTCCTTGTTGTTTGTGCCGATCAGCCGCGCCTGACCGTCCGTGTTTCCTGCTAATACCGTTTCGCCCCAGATAGAGCGGTAATGGTCGGTAACGTCCGAGCCGGAGGAAAGCATATATAGTTCCGGGCTTTCGCCGGAAAGGTCAAAGCCTATGGAATACCGGTCGCTGCAGGCCGTTTCCAAAGCCTCTCTGGTATCCACTTTTGTAACGTACTCGGAGATCAGGGGCTGTTTGCTTTGGGGATCATAAAGGCACACAGGGTAGATGTCCTGGTCTAAATTCACGTATACAAAATTGATATAGCAGGAATACAGCAGGAGAGAGGCAAGAGCCAGCAGAAAAAATTTGCCGGATACCATCAGCCGGAAGTCCTTTTTCAGTAAATGGAAAAATCCTTTTAACATGAGGTCAGCCTCCTCCCGGTGTATTTGATAAACATATCCTCCAGAGTAGGTTCCTTTGAATGAATACCGATAATCTCGTCGTGCAAAAAAGGAATACCCGTTTCCAGTTCCCGGGCTTCCATTGTTGCTTTTTCACGCTTTCCCTGATACAGATAATCAATGACCACGCTATGGCTGCTGTTTTGCTCTTTCAGATTTTGGGGCGTATCCAGCGCGGCAATATTCCCGCCCGACAGGAAGGCCACCCGGTCACACAGCAGATCCGCGTCCGTCATATTGTGGGTGGTTAAAAATACGGTTGTGCCTTTTTTGCGTTCTTCCTCAATGATTTTACGGAACAGGACAGCGCCGGCAGGGTCAAGACCGCTGGTGGGTTCATCCAGAAAAAGCACCTTGGGGTTGCTGATGAGAGCCCGCGCCATGCTGACTCTTTGACGCATTCCCTTGGAGTAAGATGAAACGGGCTTTTTCAAAAAGTCTCTCTTAAATTCCAGCATATCCAATAATTCCATTACATCCCGCAGCTGCTCCTTGGGGTAAAAGGAAGAAAAGTATTTGAGATTATCCACTGCGCTTAAATTTGTATACAAATAGGGAAACTCAAACAGGACTCCGATTTTTTGAAAAAATTCCGGGGAAAGCGCCGATGAGATTTCTTTGCCCAACAGTGAAACGTGGCCGCCATAGCCTTTTAAGATCCCGGTCAGGATTTTCTGGGTAGTCGATTTACCGGAGCCGTTGGGGCCCAAAAATCCAAAGATTTCTCCTTCTTTTACAGTAAAAGATAAGCCGTGGAGAGCCTGTTTATCCCTGTTATAGGAAAAAGTAAGGTTTTTTACTTCGATCATTGGTCATCCCCCCATTTCCCGTCATAACGTTCTTTCTTTTCCCGCTGTCTTTTTCCTATCCGTTTCATAAATTTTACCTTGAAGGGAATGGAAACTGCCACAATCAGGACAATTAAAAGCCACCAGTACCATTCAATACCTAAAAACATAGTCGTTTCCTCCTTTGCTGTGAGGGTTATTCCCTCTGTCAGAAAAATATATAAAAGTGCTGTGAAACCGGTGTGAGGCGGATGTGAAGTTGAAGTGAAATCTCAAAAAGTGCGTTCTTTGGGGAATGGTAAATTATAGGAAGCTTCCAACAAAAATAAAAGCTCCTTTCTTAAGCAAGAGACCGGAGCTTTTTAAAAGAGTTTTGTTATTTTATTATTGGGATAGAAAAATAAAACCGGACGCCATCTTGAGTATTTTCTGCGCCATATTTTAAGCCCTGCATGGATAAAATCTGTGCCACAATGGCAAGCCCCAATCCGGAACCGCCATATCCGGAATCGGGGATGCGATAGAATTTTTCCCAGATTTTAGAAAGACTTTCCTTAGAAAGGGGTAATCCCTGGTTAAAAACGGAAAAGTGTAACATACCGCCGCTTTCTGTCAGAGATAATTTCAATATACCGCCCGGATGTACATTCTTTTTGGCATTGATGATCAGGTTGTCCAAAACCTGTTCCATGCGGTCTTTGTCAGAGTATACATATGTTTTGTTCTCTGGAAGCTCATACTGCAATTCAAAATTCCCGTCGGGTATATCTATTAAAAGCCGTCCTGCAACAGTTTCCAGAAATTCCACAAAATCAAACCGTTCCAAAACAAGTCCGGATGCACCGGTTTCCAATGCGGACAGATCTAAAAGTGTGGTAATTAAAGCGCTCATACGCCCGGTTTCCGCAATGATGATTTCGGAATACTTTTGTTTTTTTGCTTCATCTTTTTCGTCCTGCAGGCCTTCGGCATAAGCCCGGATAACGCTCAAGGGCGTTTTCATTTCATGGGACAGCCGGTCAACCAGCTCCTTGCGTTCAGCCAACAAAAGCCGTTTTTGCTCCACATCCTTTTCGAGCCGGATATTTGAGGACTTTAATTCTGCAAGAATCCGTTGCAGATTTTCGGCCATTTTATTGAGACTTGCGGATAATTCGCCAAACTCATCAGTTGTTTCCAAGGTACAAGGAGCGGAAAAGTCCAGTTGTGCCATTTTCTTTGCCGATTGATTTAATTTTGAAACAGGAGATGAAATGAATTTCCACATCAGGTAATCAATGATGAATACCAACAGGGTAACGAAAATAAGCCAGATTAAAAGTGAAACATCCGGGGGAACGGGCATGCGGGTTGATGCGATGTAAGAAACGATCAGGGCAATTCCCGCCAATTTAGAAACCAGAATGATTTTTTTACGGACCGTACGGAGCGAAAAGTTATTTTTCAGCATGGCATTTTACCTCGAATTTGTATCCGGAACGGATCAGCGTAACAATATGTTTTCCTTCGCTTCCCAGCTTTTGCCGGAGGGTTTTGATATGGGTGTCGACTGTTCTGGTGGTTCCGGTAAAATCGTAGCCCCAGATTCTGTTCAGAAGCTGTTCCCGGGTAAAAATTTGTCCGGGATTTGCCATGAACAAATGAAGCAATTCATACTCCTTATGGGTAAGCGCGATTTCATCCCCTTCCAGCAGAACTCTATGGGAAGAAGGGATCAAGGTAATCCTTCCGGCGTTTAATGTGTCCGGAGAATCGGGAGAAACCCGGCGGAGCAGGGCGTTAGCTTTTGCTAATAGCACCTTGGGGCTGAAGGGCTTGGTCATATAGTCGTCAGCCCCGTATCCGTAACCCTTTAGCTTATCGTCCTCGCTGTCTTTAGCGGTCAATATGATAATGGGCAGGCTGCTCATTTCCCGGGCCAATTTGCAGACGGAAAAGCCGTCCAGATGCGGCATCATAATATCCAGTATCAAAAGATCCATAGGAGTGCTTTTCAGCAGCATTAAAGCGTCCACTCCATCATTGGCAGTAAAGCAGGCGTGCCCGCCCCGCTGCATATATGCAACAATAATATCCTGCATATTCTTTTCATCTTCAACAATTAGAATATTTGCCACAAGTGATTCCTCTTTTCTAAAATCCCAATTCTTCGCCCACTAAGAATACTTTGATTCTTCCTTTATGTCCGCTTCGTCTCGTTACCACAAACTGATTGCACATGCATTCCTCAGACATGCATTCGCCGCATCGTCCGATTTTGGCACAGGGAGTGGATTTATTTAACCTGACTCCGTTTGGCGGACAGGCGCAGACTCTGGTGCGCTTAAAGCCTTCCTCCACATCTTTTGTTACCTTGTTCATTCCTGCTATGATAAACACATGGGCAGGGCCGTGAATTAGGGCGGAAAGCCGGTTGCCGTTTCCGTCAATGTTGACAAGCTCGCCGTTTAAGGTAATGGCGTTGGTACTCATAAAGAAATAATCGCTCATGGCGGTCTGGCCGAATATTTTGCGGCGTTCCTCTAAAGTTGTGGCTTTCATACGGTCTATTAATTCAAAACTGCCGTCCTGCTCTAACGCGGCCAAGATACCGCTTTCCTTAAAGGATTCGGAACCGCCCCAGGCGATGGAAGAGCCTTTTTCCAGCATGGGCATGATGGCTTCTGCCAATTCTTTTTTGTTGGCGCAGTAAAAGCCCTCCATGTTTCGTTTTTCCAGATTTCCGATAATTGTTTTTGCGGTAATTGCAAATGCATCCTGTTTTGCTGACATGATTAACCCTCCTGTTAAATTGTGGCTCCCGCGGAATGATTAGAGGACAATGTATAATGAGTATTTGACCAATCCCGCGAGGGTTACATTCCCCGCTGCCCGCAGCGGAGTGTTGACTTGGTATGTAGTTGCTTTTAAGAGAAGTATAATACAAAAGTTTTAAAGGGGCTACTCTAATTTTATTGGCAGCTGTGATCCGGCTGCTAGTGGGATGCGGCCTATTTGCAGATAATTGCCTAAATTATCGGAGAGGATTTGATTATTTTTTTGTCTGTTTTCATTTTTGGAGCAGTTGATTTTATTTTCGGGGTAGTTGGTCTGATTTTCGGAGCAGTTGTTGCCGTTTTTTTGTAGGATGGTGCAAATTTTTGGTAAAATTAACCAATAATTTCTTGTGTAAATTGTTTAAAAAGTGAAAAAAGAAGAAATATGAAAAAAATGAAAGAAATTTAAGAGAAACTGTTGACAAGTGTCAGACTATTGGTTATAATGAATTCATACTTAAGATATACTTTCATATAGATATCCTAATGAAAGGGAGGTACGGTCCACCAGAGACGAGATGTTAAGTACAAAAGAAAGAGAAACTAAAGACAAGATCTGAATCGAGTACATATGAGAAAAGAGCAAGGTACCAAAGATAAAAATTGGAGAAAACACCTGCTACAGTGCCAGAGGTACAAGTTAGAAAATGGAAAGAGAAGAAGATCAGAAGGAGGCAGGCAAATTGAGGCCTACACATTAGTAACGGGTATTAGTCGAAAGGGATTGATACTCGTTACTTCTTTATGTTAATATATATTTATGTATTGATATCCAATATTCTTGGGAAATTCTTGGGAAACAGCGGGGCGGCTGTCCTTGTGACGGTAATAAAATGCCTATATAGATAGATTTACTTGGATTGTCTGTATTCTTTAGTCATTTAACAATGGAGTAAATGGATAAAGGGTAAAGTTTTAGCGCCTTCTTGTGCGACAGGCTGCGTGGAGGAAGATCGAGTTGAGAAAAGATAACTATAATTTATCAAAAGAAGAGTTAAGAAAATTAAAAAGGAAAAAAGAACAAAGAAAAGCTTTCGGAATCTTGGCCTTGATGATTCTGGCAGTTTTACTGGTTCTCGGAGGAATCGGTTTTGGCGTTTATTTCTTTTTACATAGAGAGCCGGCAAATGAGAATGAGATAACAGCAGAGCCGGAGCCTGTCGTAACGGAGCCGGAACCTGAGGTTTCTGCTAATGAACCGCAAGAGGAAGAAGCGGTTTCTGTTTCCGTAAATCAGCCGGTGGACGGGGAAACGACAGAGCTTACGGATGAAATGAAGGCGGCAATTTTAGATGAAACCATTGCGGGTTATCTTGCCAATATGACTGTTGAGCAAAAGGTTGCCGGTTTATTTTTTGTAACGCCGGAAGGATTGACCGGAACGAATGATGTGACGATAGGGGGAAGCGCAATGAGCGCAGCCTTAAGCGAATATCCGGTAGGAGGAATCCTGTTTACGGAGAGCAACATGGAAAGCCCCGAACAATTCAAGGAGATGGTTTTTAATGTGAAATCTTTTACCGGCAATGAAATCTTTATGGCTGTAGAAGAGACGGGAGGAGAGAAAAGTCCTTTTGTGGTTTCAGGGTTGAGCGAGGCTGTTATTACCGACCAGAAAACAATTGGAGAGTCGGGGGAAAATTCAGGAGCGTATACGGCAGGAATAGCGATCGGAAACCGTATGAATGAATATGGCATTAATACGGTAATCGGTCCTTTGGCAGATATTGCATTTTCGCAAAACGGATATACTTCGCCGCAGGCATTTGGAGATGAGCCAATGCTGGTAAAGGATATGGTAAGAAATGCAGTCAGAGGTATTGAGGATCAGAATATACACGCATGTGTAAAATTTTTTCCGGGTTACGGAGATGTGGAAAAGAATCCTGAAAGTGCAAGACCGGTATCAAACCGTACCAAAGAGGATATTGAGGAGAAGGATTATCCTGTCTATGATGATGCTATTGACGGCGGTACGGATTTTATCATGGTTTCACAGATCGCGTATAAATCGATTACAGGTGATGTTCCGGCCTGCCTTTCGTCAGAAGTGGTAACGGATATGCTAAGGGGAGAGCTGGAGTATGCGGGAATCATCATTACCGACTATATGGATACTCATTCTCTGATTATGCACTACAAGCATGCGGATGCGGCCGTTATGGCGGTACAGGCGGGAGCGGATATGCTGTTTTGTCCCGGCGATTTTAAGAAAGCATATAACGGTATTTTAAGCGCTATTGAGAGAGGGGAAATCAGTGAAGAGAGGATTGACGAATCCCTTTACCGCATTTATCGTGTAAAATACAGGAAGTTAATAGATTATGATGCCATTGCGGCGCTTATGTAAAGACGGGCAGAATGGAAAAGTTGGAAAAATGCGTTAAACGATAAAAAAATTTATATTGACAAATGGAGAATGCTTTGATATATTAATACTTGTCCGTAAGAAATGCGGACAGATGCACGAGTGGCTCAGTGGTGGAGTATCGCCTTGCCAAGGCGAGGGTCGCGGGTTCGAATCCCGTCTCGTGCTTGTTAAAAGCCTGGTAAATACTAGGCTTTTATTTTTTTGTGTGGCATTTCATGTTGCATGGTTTCAAAACAATTAAGAGTTTTATCATCAAATTTTGTGTTATATAGTAAGCGCCTATCTTGGCAAATTCAAAGGGCCTGTTAGGGATGATTTTTCCGGTAAGATCCTGTCTTGCCTTTGGTACATTAATACGGAGGCGGTGTTTTATTGACAGATATAAGCATATTATGTTGTCAAAGCAGTGTTTTTGTCAGGTGTAATTATATTCTCTGGTTTCCTGCCTCATTCACACACCATAGGTTTTCCTATGGGCTACAACACTATGATAACTACATTTGCAGGAGAAAACAATCCCTTAACACCAAACAGCAGGCAGACGAATTTCATAAAGTCCGACAGATAAGTTTTTGACTATTATCCACCTATAAATTATAATGAATAGCAGCAAACGTAACACATTATGAATCCATATATTTCAGAAGGAACCGGAGGCTGTGAGATGAAGACAATAGCGGTTATAGACGACGATGTGTATATCGGGGATATGCTGGAAAAGCTGCTGATTGGAGCGGGCTATGCCGTAAAGCGTGCTTATTCAGGGACGGAGGCGGTTTATCTGCTGTCTGGAAAACAGCCTGATTTAATATTGCTGGATTTGATGCTTCCGGGATTGCCGGGAGAAGAAATCTTGCCAAAAATCAAAGAGATACCTGTCATTGTACTGAGCGCCAAGGCGGATGTGAAGAATAAGGTCAGATTATTGCTTAACGGAGCGGCGGACTATATGACCAAGCCCTTTGATGCGGAGGAGCTTTTGGCAAGGGTGGCAGTACAGCTTCGAAATGGGGGAAAGAATCAATCGGATATTTTGACATTTGAAGATTTATCTTTAAATGATGCTTCCCACGGCTTTTTTGTAGGAGAGGCGCCCGTAAAACTGACAAAAACAGAATATGCCATTATGAAACTGCTTATGATAAATGCAGGACAGATCATTACCAAGTCCGCCATATTGGATAAAATCAGTGAGGATACGCCGGACTGCGTGGAAGGCTCCTTAAAGGTGCATATCAGCAATCTGCGAAAGAAAATCCGGGAATCCGGCGGGAAAGAGTATATCGAAGCAGTGTGGGGAATCGGCTTTAAGCTGCGGGAGGATGAGGAATAAAAACTTAACGGAATCTTTACTTTTTTCTTAACCGTTTTCTTAACTGTCTTTTGCTAGGATGGAAGAGTCAGAAAACGAGAATGAAAAATAAGGAGGAAGTCAGGATGGATTATGTTTTGACGACAAACGGGCTGTGCAAGCAGTATCGGAATTTTAAAGCCTTAAACGGCCTTTCCATGCATGTTCCTAAAGGTGCTATTTACGGTTTTGTAGGGAAGAACGGCGCAGGCAAAACAACGTTGATACGTCTGATCAGCGGATTGCAGGAGCCTACGTCGGGAGAGTATACCATTTATGGAATTCATAATAAGGAGAAGGATATTTTAAAATCCCGCCGCAGGATGGGGGCTATTGTGGAAACCCCGTCCATCTATATGAATATGACGGCGGAGGAAAACTTGCAGGAGCAGTACCGGATTTTGGGAATGCCCTCTTTTGGCGGAATAAGGCAGATTCTGGAGCTGGTAGGCCTGGAGGACACGGGAAAGAAAAAGGCGAAAAATTTTTCTTTAGGTATGCGCCAGAGGCTGGGAATTGCCGTTGCCTTGGCGGGAGATCCGGATTTTCTGATATTGGATGAGCCGGCGAACGGTCTGGACCCTCAGGGAATTGTAGAGATGCGGGAGCTGATTTTGAAGCTGAACCGGGAAAAACAGATTACGGTATTGATGTCCAGTCATATTCTGGATGAGCTTTCCAGGTTAGCCACCCATTACGGTTTTGTGGATAGCGGGCGTATGGTAAAGGAAATCAGTGCGGAGGAATTGGAAAATGCCTGCAGGAAATGTGTACGTGTGGAAGTGACGGATATCAAGGCGCTTTCTAATGTGCTGGATGAAAGAAAGATAGAATACAGCATCCTTTCGGATACAAAGGCTGATATTTTTGAAAAAATGAATATTACGGAGTTGGTAACGGCGCTTCTTCCAAAGGACTGTCAGGTTCTTTCCGTCCATGAAAAGGATGAAAGCCTGGAAAGCTATTACATGAATCTGATTGGAGGTGGCAGCCGTGAATAAATTGCTATCAGCGGGATTAACCCGGTTAAAAAAGGACAAGGTTTTCTGGGTGTTTGTGGGATTTATGGTAGTTATGGCATGGTTTGTAGTCATCAATAGCTATCTGAACATGAAGAAATGGGGAAGTTCTGTAGGATTGGAAAGTATACTTTTCAGGCATATTATGTTTATGGGAGTTCTCACAGCGGCTTTTTCGGGGCTTTTCATTGGAACTGAGTATAGTGAAGGAACCATCAGGAATAAGCTGGTAATCGGGCATACCAGAAGAGATATTTATTTATCATCTCTCATAATCAGTATAACGGCAGGCGTTATCATATGCGTAAGCTATATGTTATCGGCAATGATTCCCGGAATAATACTTCTCGGTTTTTCGGAGGGGATTATAGTGGAAGTGATGCTGCAGGCGCTGTTATTGATTATGCTGATGACTGTGGCATTCAGCGCTATTTTTACCATGTGCGGTATGCTGAACCAGAATAAGGCATTGAACTGTGTGATTGCGATTATAGGAGCTTTTGTGATGCTGATGTTTTCAGCTTTTATTTTCAACGAACTGAGCAATCCGGAAATGTGGGAAGAATATGTTTATGTTGATGAAGAAACAGGAGAGATTGTGACAGAACCGGCGGAGCCTAATCCTTTTTATGTATCGGGAACAAAAAGGGAGGTTTATGAATTCCTGATGCTGTTTCTTCCAAGCGGGCAGACCTTTTTGATTGCGGGAGGAGAGTTGTCACATGCGGGGGAAATGGCGGCCTATTCCGTTTTGATTGTGATTGCTTCTTCGGCAGCAGGGATGTACTTTTTTCAGAAAAAGGATATTAAATAAGCGGCTAAGTCTGACGCTTTTATGACAGAAAGTATTGGCAGGCCTAAAGAAATCATGGACTATGACTTGTCATAGGAGGTATTTATGGAAAGCTGGTTACCGGTCATTTGCGGCATTCTCACGATTATCATATGTGCTCTTTCTGTTAAAATTTATTTGATGAAGAAGTCTGTAAAGGAAATCGGGGAAAAGCTTTCGGAAAAGCTTCGGATAGAGACGAATACGCTCATAGATATTTCCAGCCGGGATAGTGATTTGAGAAGGCTGGCAGATACCTTGAATGTAGAACTTAGGAAGCTTCGAAAAGAACGCCGGTGCTTTAAACAGGGAGACAAGGAGCTGAAAGATGCGGTAACCAATATTTCCCATGATTTGCGTACGCCCCTGACTGCAGTCTTCGGTTATCTGGAACTGTTAAAAAAAGAAGAAAAAAGTGAAACGGCTGCCGGGTATCTTAATATCATTGAAAACCGCACGCAGGTTATGCGGGAGCTGACGGAGGAGCTATTCGATTATTCCCTTCTTTCATATGCGGAAGAAGATAAAAAGGAAAACGTATGTCTGAATGCAGCCTTGGAGGAAAGCATAGCTTCCTTTTACGGCGCCATAAGACAGAGCGGAATAGAACCGGAAATCTTTATGACAGAGCGCCGGATCGAGAGAAATCTGGACACTATGGCGCTGAATAGGATTTTCGGGAATATTATAAACAATGCCATGAAATATAGCGACGGAGATTTTAAGGTAGAATTAAAAGAAGATGGAACCATTATCTTTTCAAATTCTGCTAAAAAATTGAATTCCGTTACGACGGAACGGCTTTTTGACCGCTTTTATACGGTAGAGACAGGCAGAAATTCCACAGGGCTGGGACTTTCTATCAGCAGGCTTTTGACAGAAAGAATGGGCGGCAGAATACGGGCGGAGTATGAAAAGGGCAAGCTGGTCATTATTGTAAAATTTTAAGACGAGGTTCTTAAAAAAGCACAAGGACAATAAAAGCAAAAAGAAAAGTAAAAGTAAAAAGTAAAATAGAAAAGTAAAACACTTTGGGATTGTGGCATAATCCGCTAAGAAGAGGTCAATACTATAGAGGTAACTTTACATCCATAATATGATTTAAGGAGGCTTCTTTTATGGCACAATTAACCTGCGGTGTTATAACCTGCGGCTACAACAAAGAAAAGTGCTGCTGCAAGGGAGATATTATGGTGGGAGGAAGTCATGCGGATCAGGAGAAAGATACCTGCTGCGATTCCTTCCGTCCCGAAGGATGCGACTGCTACACCAGTGCATTAGACCATCCCTGCCAGACCATCAGTATTGATTGCGAGGCAACAAAATGTAAGTACAATTCCAATTACAAATGCTATGCGGAAACCGTTTCCATACAGGGCGGACATGCAAGGGAAAGTGGACAGACCCTTTGCGGAACTTTTGAATGTAAATGCTGATAAAACGGGGATGCTCAGGAAGCGTCCCTTTTACATAAAGATGTGGAATTTAAATTTTTACTGGTCAGATATTACGGGCATTTGAATCCCTTCATTGCCGCTTTTTAAATATCGTGTTATATTATTTACAATTTAATTCCTTCATTTTGTGTGGACAGTAAAAGTAAGCGGGAAAAAGGACAGAAAAAAATATTTTTGCTGTTGACAAAGAAATATTTACATGATAACATATTCAAGTGTGTGAAACACAATGCAAGCAGAGTATCCACTCTCACCCTGTGGCAATCGGGCTGACAGGCGTCGGAAATTTTTCACAATCTTATTTTATGTGGAAGTTTAGTGGATTACTGTGCGAATCCACTTTTTTTATTGAATTCTTTTTTGGAGGTGCACGACTATTAGCGATTTAATGATTAACGAACAGATTAGGGACAAAGAGGTACGTCTGGTAGGAGAGAACGGAGAACAGTTAGGCATTATGTCTTCCCGGGATGCCCAGAAGATGGCGGATGATGCAGGGCTTGATTTGGTCAAGATAGCGCCTACGGCAAAACCACCGGTTTGTAAAATCGTAGATTACGGAAAGTACAGATACGAGCAGATTCGTAGAGAAAAAGAAGCAAAGAAAAAACAGAAAACCATCGAGATCAAGGAGATCCGTCTGTCTCCCAACATCGATACCAATGACCTGAATACAAAGATGAATGCGGCCAGAAAGTTTATCGGAAAGGGCGATAAAGTAAAAGTAACGCTTCGTTTCCGCGGACGCGAAATGGCACATATGGCTAACAGTAAGCATATCTTGGATGATTTTGCAGAAGAGTTGTCGGAGATTGCGGTAATTGAAAAAGCTCCCAAGGTAGAGGGAAGAAGTATGACCATGGTGCTTACACAAAAGCACTGATTATTTCGTTTTTAACTGGATTTATCAGAGGTTAAATCAGCAGTTAAAATAGATAGGTACAAATATAGGAGGGAATTTAAGATGCCAAAAATGAAAACAAACAGATCCGCAGCAAAGCGTTTCAAAGTAACAGGAACAGGAAAGTTAAAGAGAAATAAAGCTTATAAACGTCATATCTTAACCAAGAAATCTGCTAAGACAAAGAGAAATCTTAGAAAGCCCGCAATGACGGATGCAACGAACGAGAAGAATATGAAGAAGATTTTACCTTATTTATAAGATTGGTTAGGAGGAGAGAAAAATGGCAAGAATCAAAGGCGGCATGAACGCAAAAAAGAAACATAACAGAGTATTAAAGCTTGCAAAAGGTTACAGAGGAGCAAGATCTAAACAGTACAGAGTGGCAAAACAGTCTGTCATGAGAGCATTAACATCTTCTTATGCAGGACGTAAGCAGAGAAAACGTCAGATGAGACAGTTATGGATTGCGCGTATCAACGCAGCAGCAAGATTAAACGGCTTAAGCTACAGCAAATTTATGTATGGTTTGAAGTTGGCTGAGGTTGATATCAACAGAAAGATGCTTGCAGAGATGGCAGTAAACGATGCAGAAGGCTTTGCAACATTGGCAGAAGTGGCTAAGAGCAAAATCGCTTAATTGAGCGTGATATAGGTTTGATTTCCAGAATCGCAGTGTCTTCGGATGCTGCGATTTTTTTTGATATTTTAATTCCAAAAGGATGAAAGCGTTTATTTTTGCAATAGATCTAAGGATGAAAGCGTATAGTTTCTCTCAATAAACCTGATAATGAAAGCGTATAGTTTCTCTCAATAAACCTGATAATGAAAGCGTATAGTTTCTCTCAATAAATCTGGTAACGAAAGAGTATGATATCTCTCAATAAGCCGGATGATAAAAGCGTATAGCTTCTCTCAATAAATCTGATGATAAAAGCAAATATTTTTGGTACAATAAGCATAGAGAAAAACAGTAAACCTTTATAAGGAGAATCGTTATGTTAGAAAATCTGGAACCGAAAAAGGTATTTCAATATTTTGAGGAGATATGTTCTATTCCCCATGGTTCGGGTAATGTGGACGCCATCAGTGATTATCTGGTGGAGTTTGCTAAAAAGTGGGGCTTATGGTGGACGCAGGATGAATTGAAAAATATAATTATCATAAAGGAGGCTTCCGAAGGCAAAGAGGACAGACCGGCTGTTATGATACAGGGGCATATGGACATGGTTGCGGTAAAGGAGCCTGATGCGGATCTTGATATGACAAAGGATGGACTTAGGCTGGGAATAGACGGGGATTATGTGTATGCCAGAGACACCAGCCTGGGAGGAGACGATGGCATTGCCCTGGCTTATGGCCTGGCTCTGCTTTCCGATGAAAGCATTTCCCATCCCAGAATAGAACTGGTTATAACTACCGAGGAAGAGGTGGGGATGGAAGGAGCAACGGGAATAGATCTTTCGCCCTGTCAGGGAATGCAGATGCTGAATATCGATTCAGAAGAAGAAGGACAGTTTGTGGCGGCGTGCGCCGGAGGAATTCGTGTAAACGGAAGGATTCCTGTGGAAAGGGTTTCTACAAAGACGGAAGCTGTAAGAGAAGTTTTTGGGAAGAAAATTATGTTAACTGGATTTGCAGGAGGTCATTCAGGTACGGAAATCGGAAAAAATGGCGGAAACGCCAATGTGGTATTGGGATGGTTTCTAAATAAATTATCCGAAAAAGTTGACATAAGTATAATTGAACTGCAGGGAGGGCTGAAGGATAATGCCATTCCTGTGGAAGCATATGCGGTTGTGGCAAAGGGAACAGAGTCGGATGGGAAGTTGAATGTGAATCCGGAAGGGGCTTTGGGAGCGGGTAAAAAGGAATGTCCTACGGAGAACGGGAATTTGTGGGAGAACAAACTTATAAACTGCTGTAACAGACTTGAGAAGGAAATGCAAAGCCGGTTTTCTGCTACTGATCCGGAGTGTAGAGTCGTTGTCGATGATTGGAGCGCTCAGGATAAGGAGGGAAAGGTTCCATTATCCTGCTTAAATGCCGGGGATTGTAAGAAAATACTTGCCTTTCTGTCAGAGGCTCCAAACGGAGTGCAGGCTATGTGTGAGGAACCCAAGGGACTGGTGCAGACTTCTTTAAATCTTGGCATTATGAAGCTGGAAGAGGACGGACTGCAGGTGTCTTTTTCTTTAAGGAGCAGCGTGGCAAAGGAAAAAGAAGAATTGAAAGAAAGGGTAAGCGGCCTTATAGAGAAATATAAGGGAGTGGTAACGACTACCGGAGATTATCCGGCATGGGAGTATAAAAAGGTATCGCCTTTAAGGGAAAAAATGATCTCAGTATATGAGAAACAGTATGGGAAAAAGCCCATGGTGCTTTCTCTTCATGCAGGTCTGGAGTGCGGCATTCTGGCGGCTAAAAAGCCGGGCCTTGACTGCGTTTCTTTCGGACCGGACATTCTGGATATTCATACCACAAGGGAGCGCATGAGCATTTCCTCCGTAAACCGGGTATGGAAGTTTCTGGTGGAGGTTATAGAAGAACTATGAATAACATTATCTTAACAGGAATGCCCGGCGTGGGCAAAAGCACTATAGGCGTTGTGCTGGCAAAGCATATGGGATACAGCTTTTTGGATTCCGATCTGGTCATTCAGGAAAAGGAAGGAAAGCTTTTACATGAAATTATCGAAGAAAGGGGCATAGAAGGCTTTTTGGGGCTAGAGGATGAAATCAATGCTTCCATAAAGGCGGAACGAACCGTGATTGCCACAGGAGGCAGTGCGGTTTACGGAGAGCGTGCCATGAAGCATTTTACTTCTATGGGAACAGTCATCTATCTTTTTCTTCCCTATGACGAATTAGAGGAGCGGCTTGGAGATTTAAACGAGAGGGGCGTTGTGCTGAAGCCGGGACAGACCTTAAGGGAACTGATGGAGGAAAGAAAAGTCCTGTATGAAAAATACGGGGAAATTGTCATAGACTGTAATGGAAAGCCGATTCGGGAAATCGTTGCCGAAATCGTGGGAAAATTATGACAGCTGCAAAAGCGGGCAGAATCCTCTAATGCGCCAAAGATAACTGCGTATTGTTGTTTGATGCTGACAAAAAACAGGTTTAAAAAGGAGAAAAAACAATGAATGCTTTTGATTATGTTGTAGAACGGATCGATGGAGATTATGCCTATCTGAAAAGAACGGATATACCGGAAGAGGAAGAGAAAATGGTTGCCCGTGCCCTTCTGCCGGAGGAAATTGCAGAGGGAACAAAGCTTCATTATGAATTTATGATGTATTCTGTTGTGGAGTGAGCGTAAGGGATTGGGAGGCAGGCTTTGTTAAGCCGCAGGACTAATCCTGAAGGGGTGCATGGGAAGAGGGTTTATTGTGGTCGCGCTTTGCTTTGCCAAGGCCTCCTGTCATATGGGTATGCTCGCTGTCGATGAAGCGGGCGCGTTTGACGGCTTCGTCGCCATAGCGGTTCCGGATCTGGTCAATAGCCAGATTCAGCTTGCTGAGCTTGTCCGCTTCCGTAGAGCCGAACATATCATACTGGACAAAATTTTCCGAGGTTGCCCGGGAGGTGTGGACGCCCAGCAGGCGCAAAGGTTCTCCGTCCCAGAGCCGGGTAAATAATTCACAGGCGGCTTCATAGATTTTTTCTGTAATGTCTGTGGAGGACGGTAAGGTAATCTGGTGGGAGGAGCGGTGGAAAGCGGTGTCCACAACAGAGACGCTTACCACGCTGATATAAGCGTGATCCGCCCGCAGTCTGGCGCCGATGGTTTCGCACAGGGAGAGTAAAATAGTGAAAGCGGTTTCGCGGTCTGTCACATCAGTGCCTACGGTAATGGAATTGCCATATCCTTTATTGGCAGGCGGAGTATCCCTTACTAAAGCATCGTCCATGCCGTTTGCCGATTTCCACATGTCCTCGCCGTGCTTCTTCAAATGCTGCCTTAAAACTGCCACATCCGCATTGGCGAGGTCGCCTATGGTAAAAATATCCAGGTTGTGCAGGGTACGGATGCTGGAACGGCCTACATAAAGAAGGTCGGAAACCGGAAGAGGCCACATTTTTTCCTGAATTTCATTGGGAAACAGAGTATGTACTTTATCGGGCTTTTCAAAATCTGAAGCCATCTTTGCCAGCAGCTTGTTGGAAGAAATACCGATGTTGACGGTAAAGCCCAGTTCTTCCCGGATCATATCCTTTAGCTTCAGGGCGAATTCAGCGGGAGGGCCGTAAAGTCCTGTGGTGCCTGTAAAATCACAGAAGGCCTCGTCGATGCTGAACTGTTCCACTACGGGGGCATAGCGGTTGAGCAGAGAAATAAGCGCATTAGATTTTTCTACATAGAGGGAAAAGTTGGGCGCGTAGGTTTTTAAGCCCGGACATTTTTTCCGGGCGCTCATAAGGGGTTCTCCGGTTGTGACGCCGAATTTTTTTGCAGGGACGGATTTGGCTAAAACGATGCCGTGTCTCTGCTTTTCATTTCCGCCGATAACGGAAGGAAAACTTCTGATATCTTCCGTTTCGCCTAATGTCTCAATGCGGTATGCCGCTTCCCATGACAGAAAAGCGGAATTTACATCTACATGAAAAATGATTGTATCTGCCATTTTTTTTACCTGTTCCTCTTTATATTGCCCCGTTTTTGTTATAAGTGCTGCTACTGATACTATACAAGAACGTACGTTCTAAGTCAATGCCGCCTTATCGGATGCCGAAAAAAGAAGGGCGTCCAGAAAGAGCTTTAAGAAGCTTCCCTCGGGACAGAAGAGTCTTTCGGGATGCCATTGCAGGCCTATGACAGGCAGGGAGCCATGAATAAAGCCTTCTACAACGCCGTCAGAAGAATACTGGAATGGCAAAAGCTCTTTGGGGAGAATATGAACGCATTGGTGGTGGGCGCTGTTGATCTGGGCCGGCAGCAAGGGGCTTTTGTAAAGGCATTTTAAAACGGGGAGCATGGGGAAATTTTCAAATTCATTCAGGGGGACATAGCTGCAGCCGTGGCGGTTATCTTCTTTTTCCAGATAAGCGTGGATTGCCAACGCTTCTTGATTCATATCTTGAATCAGGGCGCCGCCCAGTTTGGCATTGATGATCTGCATTCCCTTGCAGATTCCGAGTACAGGCTTTTTTTGTAGTAGAAAATAATCCAGATAAGAGAACTGCAGCCGGTCCAGATCCCGGTCTATATTGTAAGAGCCCAGATTTTTTTCATGGAACAAGTCGGGAGAAATATCTCCGCCTCCGGGAAGAAGGAGCAGGTCCATACGGGAGAGAATGCTTCCGGTGGGATGCTTTTTGCATTCTGCTAACAAATCGGAGGAATCGGTAACAACGGGAATATAACCGGCGCTGGCAACAGCATTTTTATAATTTTCCACAAAACCGGCTCTTCCCACGATCAAAATAAAGCGTATTGACATTTTTATCGCCTTTTTTATAAAGTTATATTCAGTATATGATGTTTCTTTTGGAAAATTGTGTTATACTGTTCAAAAAGACAGACCCGGGAATATTAGCCGGGAATACAATGAAAAGGAAGAGAAAGGTCAGGGGTATGTTACAGGAAGTATTTGAACTTATGATGCAGGTACACAGCGGAATGAAAATAGCCTGCGTGGGGTTAATGGATGGGACAAAAATCCAGAGAGAATTGATCAATGACGGTAATCGGGAAACCAGGGTCAACATAGAACTGGTGTCTACGGATGTGGGGTTTGCCGTTTTTTCCAGAAAAAGCAAGTCCAGCTATATCTATAATGATGTAGTAACGGGGGAAACCAGCGGGGCAACTAAATTAGCGGTGCCTTACAGCAATATTTCCTACATGGAATTTACGGATGAAGAAGAGTAGCAGAAAGGCAGCAAAGCTGCTGCGCCGGAAAACTTACCAAATATTTGCTGGGTAAACCGGTGTCCGGGCATTTGTAATCGTGAGATAAAAGTACATAAAAAAGCCTGTCGTATCATAATGCGGCAGGCTTTTATGTACTTATATTTTTGTGTTTGTCTCTTTAAAACATGGAATCGAAGAGCATTCCTGTGCTTAAAGAAGAACTGTAAGTGCCCCTTCCGTTGTAAATACCGCTGGATTTGGCGGCATCCTGTCCTGCATACATATTGATGAAGGAAGCGGATGTACCCGTCTGGTAAGCTAAAGAACGATTGCCGCTAAAAAGTGTTTTAACGGTAGAAGTATCGGCGGCCTTAAATGCCTTTTCATCAATTGACAAGGTATTGTCGGAATTGATTGTAATGCCTGCTTTACCGAGCAGCTTGGATGAAACAGAAACGGCATTTGTCATAGTGGATGCACTGCGGAGAATCTTCGTGTTCTCGGAATCCCCAAAAGCCTTGACAACATTATTGTAATCATCCACAAAAGAAGATACTGCATTGAACAGCTTATCTTCATTTCCCTTTTCATAAAGTGAATTGGCAGAGGCGGAATATAAAGCCGATGCTGATTTTGACAGTTCGGAAGAAGTGCTTTTCAGCTTCTGAATCTGTTCAGTGGTATCGGCGCTGGCGCCTTTGCTGACTTTAGTATTGTTTTGTCCAACAACGGCTGTTGCGGCAGGATTTTTCTGATAGTAGGATTTCATCAGTTTGCCGTAGGAGCCGGTCTTGATGGAGGAATAATCCGATAATAAGGATTCAATACCTAAGCCGGAATTCCTGTTGGAATTCTGGGAGAAAAGGGATGTAGAATTAAAAAAGTTGGAATAACCGTAATTACCTGTGAAAATGTTCATTTTCTTTCTTCACGCTCCTTTTCTGATTAAAAACGGGACGAAATATCCCATAATTCAATTTCAATATAGCAGATACTGGAAAAAAGTACAAGAGGAATTCTATAAAATTTGCAAAAAGGGGATTGACAGAAGTCAAAAAAACAGATAAAATATCACTTGCGTGCAGGAATGGCGGAATTGGCAGACGCGCAGGCTTCAGGTGCCTGTGGTAGCAATATCGTGAGGGTTCAAGTCCCTTTTCCTGCATCATTTTGCGGAAGTGTCGGAACTGGCAGACGAGCAAGACTAAGGATCTTGTGGCTATTGCAGTCGTGTGGGTTCAAGTCCCATCTTCCGCACGTTAAAAGCCTAGAGTTTTCTAGGCTTTTAAATTTTGCGCTGTGATGGCAGTATCGCTTTGCGGTATTCAAAATGATAAATCGGGCATAAGCGGGATGTTGAAAAAGATGAAAGAGGAGATACGATGTTAAAACAAATATCAGTATATGCGGAAAATAAAAAAGGAACCATGAAACGGATCACTTCCATATTGCAAAAAGAGCAGATTAATATCTGGGGTTCTGTTACCAATGACGGCGCGGAATTCGGCATTACCAGGATGGTGGTTTCAGAACCGGAAAAAGCGGTAAAGGCTCTGGAAGCGGACGGGATCATGTGCAGGCTTGTGGATGTGATCGGCGTTGAAATGGCAGATGAGGTCGGTAACCTGGACAGGCTTTTAGGCGCCCTTTTAGAGAGCAATATCAATGTAAATTATATTTATCTGTCTTTTAACAGGGATTCCGGCTTGCCGGTTCTGGTTTTCCAGTCCGAGGAAATCGGAGAGGTGGAAGACTGCATTAAAGCAAAGGGCTTCCGGGTCGTGTAATCCAGGGAAAATGGAGTTTGACAGATTAGGCTCTATTGCCTGTAATATGTTTAACAAGACAGCCGATACGATAGCGTACACCTATCCGTTTCCGGCGAAATAATTAACGAAAAAACAGCGCCTCACTTTGTCGGAGTGAGACGCTTTTTTTCGTTTTTATACAATGGAGTATACGGGATTCGAACCCGTGGCCTCAACAATGCGAATGTTGCGCGCTCCCAACTGCGCTAATACCCCGTAAAAACAGATTTTGTCCTTGATGCATATGTTATTATAACACGCATAGCAAAAAAATCAAGAACCAAGGTTTTTGGAGGGGTAATTTTTTTACATAAAAACGGGAAAAATATTTGATGTAAAAATATTGTAAAGATTTTGAAAGAATGTAAAATTTTCCCTTTTTTTAGGAAGTATCCGGGTTGTTTTTTGAAATTGTTAGGTGTAGAATATTCAGTTGTAAAATGGAATAGAAAGGAAGATTTCTATGTATCTGTTATTTTTTCTGTTCTGGGTTATTTTCAATGGACAGCTTACTTTTGAAATAGGAATTATCGGTATATTTGTTGCGGCGCTTTTGTATGCCTTTATTTGTAAATTTATGGGATGGAGCCCCAAAAAGGATATTTTCATGATGCAGTATACAGGGTTCATGCTTTGTTATCTGTTTGTGTTGCTCCGGGAGATTATAAAAGCCAATATGGACACCGTAAAAATGATTTTCACATCCAGATATGAAAGGGAACCGGTTCTGGTTACTTTCCGTTCAAAATTAAAATCTCCGGTTTTACGGGTTATTCTGGCAAATTCCATTACGTTGACGCCGGGAACCATTACGGTTTCTTTAGAAGGGGATACCTTTATGGTGCATGCTCTGGATAAGGATTTTGTAGAGGGAATTGAAGATTCCGTTTTTGTAAAGTGGCTTCAACGGGCGGAAAGGATAGGACAAAAGGATGAGTAGCGGGATTCATGCTTTAGAAACAACATATTATTTTCTTTTCATCGGGATTCTTATGGTATTGGGCATCATGCTTTTTTTGTGTCTGCTGCGAGCCTGCATGGGGCCCACCGTTGCCGACCGTCTGGTATCCGTTAATATGATGGGAACCATGGTCATGGTCATCATTGCAACGCTGGCTGTTATGATGGAGGAAAGCTATCTGGTGGATATCTGTATTATCTATGCCATGATCAGTTTTCTTGCGGTCATTGTATTATCCAAGGTTATTATGGGAGTCCGAAAAGAAGAGGAATCGGGGGAAACGCCAAAAGAGAAGGAATTTACAGAAGAAATGATGGAAGAGAAGGAATTTGTAGAAGAAATGATGGAAGAGGAAGGAAAGGAAGCATTGGGAGAATACGGAAAAGAAAAAAGGGAGGACGAATAGAATGGAAATTTTATTATGGATTCGCTTTATTTTGGGAACATTGTTTTTGCTGGCGGGCATGCTGCTTTTTGTGGTGGAGATCATCAGTGTTTATAAACTGGATTATGTTCTGGACAGAATGCATGCGGCTGCCACGGGAGATACCTTTGGCATCGGCTTATCCCTTACGGGACTGATGATTTTAAACGGATTGAATCTGACCACCTTAAAGCTTTTGCTGATCGTGGTGTTTTTGTGGTGTTCTTCGCCGGTATCCTCCCATCTGATTGCAAAATTGGAGGTTGCTACCCATGAGGGAGAAGATAAGTACGGAGAGGTGGAAAAATGATGGAATATTTCATGTATGTACTGCTGTTTTTCCTGGTTGTCTGCGCTTTGGCAGTCAGCTTTACAAAAAGTCTGTTAAATGCGGTTTTAGTATTTATGTCTTACAGCCTGATCATGTCCATTATCTGGATTCTGTTAGAGTCGCCGGATCTGGCCATTACCGAAGCTGCGGTAGGTGCGGGAGTAACCAGTATTTTATTCTTTATTACCTTAAAGAAGATTGAAGCGATCAGAAAGGGGCATAAAGATGAGCAGACTGAAAAATGATGAGGAATATAAAAAGACAAGAGCCTTCCGTTTTTTTCGGTGGATGAAAGGCGAGAAAGACCCCTATCTGGATGAAGTGGAAATGCAGCCGGGAGTTCCCTTTCAGGACAGCCGTACAGTAAATGAAATACTAATGGAAGAGCAGGAGACGCTGGAAAAGGTCTATAATACGGCTTCCAACAGGTGGTTACGGCGCTTTAAACAGCTTTATAATGTTCTTTCCGTTGTTTTCAGTTTGGCGCTTGCCGCAGTCATGCTTTATATGGTGGCAAAGCTTCCGACGGCAGGTACGGTGGATAGACCGGTTAATAATGAGGTTTCCAAGGTTTATATTGAAAACGGCATCCAGGATACGGGAGCTGTGAATATTGTTACGGGCATGATTTTGAATTACCGTGCTTTTGATACCTTCGGGGAAACCTGCGTCCTTTTTATCGCCACCACCTGTGTCATGATTCTTTTGATGAAGGAGGAGGAGAAAATAAGGGCGGACCAGACCTTGAATGACCGTCGCTTTGAGCCGAAAAACGATGTGATCCTGCAAAAGGTTGCCTTTATTTTAGTTCCCATTGTGTTTATTTTTGGAATCTATGTGATTTTAAACGGACATTTATCGCCGGGCGGCGGCTTTTCGGGAGGCGCCATGATCGGCGCGGGCATGATTTTATACGTAAGCGCCTACGGTTTTGATAAAATGCAGAAGTTTTTCAACGAGCATACCTACAAGGTGGTAAAGGTGGCGGCATTGTGTACTTATTGTGTTGTCATTACTTATTATTTGTTTATGGGGGCAAACGATTTTGACAATCATATTCCTTTGGGCGTGCCGGGTATGATTTTTTCTTCAGGCATTATTTTGTGGCTGAATATTTTTGTGGGAATTGAAGTGGCATGTACCATGTATGCCTTTTATGCATTATTCAGAAGAGGAGGACTGTAGGATGTTTGACGGACTGATATCCAATTACGGCGAAGCGGTTGCAGTGCTGCTCTTTGCCATAGGCTTCGGAAATCTTCTTTTACAGAAAAATCTCATAAAAAAGATCATAGGTCTTAACTTCATGGATACGGGAACCTATCTGTTTCTGGCGGAAAAGGGATATATAGAAGGAAGGATGGCGCCTATTGTGGTCAATGGGGTCCAGGATGTGAACGCCTACATTAATCCCATTCCCAGCGGACTGGTTTTGACGGGTATCGTTGTATCCGTATCCGTTACGGCGTTGATGCTGTCCCTTACCATAAGGCTGTATCAGAGATACCATACTCTGGATATGGATGAGATATCCACTATTTTGAAAAAGGAGGAGCTGTAATGGAATTTTTACGCAATTTTCCTTGTTTCTCCGTGATCCTGACTATGTGTGCTTCCATTGTTTCTTCGGGAATGAACGGCAAATGGGCAAGAAAGCTGAATATTGTTGTGATTTCAACAGTGGGGCTGTTGTCAGCGGCGGCTTTATACCTGACAATTGTGACGAACCAGTGCTATGTATACAAAATGGGACGCTTTCCCGCACCGTGGGGAAATGAAATCCGTTTCGGCGTTTTAGAGACTTTGATGGCCCTTTTCTTCAGCGTGGTTATGCTGCTTTCCGTTTTGGGAGGCAGAAAACATCTTTTTGAAGAGCTGGATCCTTTTAAGGAAAATCTTTATTATGTGTTGGTCAACCTTTTGATGAGCTCTTTGTTGGCGTTGATTTATACCAATGATCTGTTTACGGCTTATGTATTTGTGGAGATTAATACCATTTCTGCCTGCGGCCTGATTATGATCAGGGAAAACGGCCATACTTTAGAGGCGGCAACCCGTTATATGATCATGAGCTTGATCGGTTCCGGACTTCTGCTTTTCGGACTTTGTATCCTGTATGGCATAACGGGGCATCTTTTGATGAGCAATATCAAGGAACAGGTGGCGCTTCTTGTGGCGACAGAGCAGTTTCACATTCCTTTAATTGTGGCAATCGTGTTTATAGTGGTAGGTCTTGCGGTTAAAAGCGCGCTGTTTCCTTTCCACTCCTGGTTGCCGGATTCTTACGGGTATTCCACCGCATCCAGCGCGGCGATTTTGTCAAGCCTTGTGTCTAAGGGATATATATTCCTGTTGGTTAAGATTTTTTACAGGGTAATCGGCTTTGAGATTATTACAGAAAGTAAGATTCTTAACGTATTGTTTGTTTTCGGCCTGTGCGGCATGATTTTCGGCTCCTTAAGCGCCATAAAGGAAAATGATATCCGCAGGATGATCGCTTTTTCCTCTGTGGCACAGATCGGATATATTTATATGGGCTTCGGTCTGAGAACGGAAGCGGGAATTATCGCTTCCATTTTCCATATTTTTTCCCATGCGGCATCAAAGAGCATGTTGTTTATTTCGGCAGTGGGGCTTACCGACGTATCGGGAAAGAGCAAAAAGTTTCTTGATTTAACCGGTGCGGGGTACCGCAATGTCATTGCCGGGATTACCTTTACGGTAGGCGCTTTGTCTATGGTAGGCGTTCCTCTGTTTCCGGGCTTTATCAGTAAAATTCTTTTTGCCAGGGCAGGCGTTTCCGTGACTTTGAACAGGATGCTGCCTACTTTAATCTGCCTCGCCGTAAGCACCATATTGAATACGGTTTATTTTATGAAAACGGTTCTGCGTATTTATACGCCGGTAAAGACAGATTATAAGAACATCAAATGGAAAGAAAATCTTTCCTGCAGCATTGTCTGCATTTTCTTTATCATTCTCAATATAGCGCTTGGCATGTATTCCGAACCCATTGTGGAACTGATTCAATCGGGAATTGCCATGTTTGCATAGGGAGGGAGAAAGTTATGAATGAGAGCGCTTCATTATTAGCGGCAATTCTGTTTCCGGTTCTTTCGGGAACGATTCTGCTGTTTTTAAAAAAAGCGGATAGCAGAAAAAAAATTCTGACTTATGTGGGAATGGCCATGGGGATTGCCGGGATTTTGGTTGTAAATGCTCTTTTTAGTAAAGAGAGGGAAATTCTGCTGTTTTCTTTGACGAAAGATATCCCCATTGTGCTGAAGTTAGATAATATGGGAAAGCTGTTCCTGGCAGTGATGACTCTGATCTGGATGTTAGCGGGGATTTTTTCCTTTACTTATATGAAGCATGAAGGGAAGGAAAGCAGATATTTCGGATTTTACCTGATTACTCTTGGCGCTATGGCAGGCTTGGGATGCGCAGGAAATCTGGTTACCATGTATGGTTTTTTTGAATTCCTGACCTTGGCATCCTTTCCGCTTGTTATTCATAATCAGTCCAGAGAAGCCATTATGGCGGGACTAAAATATCTGCTGTATTCCCTGTTTGGGGCTTATATGGCATTGTTTGGCGTGTTCTTTTTGTGCCGTTATACGGATACGGTTACCTTTACGCCGGGGGGGACCCTGAATATGAGTCTGGCAAATGGGAACGAATCTGTGCTTTTAGTTGCCTCAGGCCTGATGATTGTGGGATTTTCCGTTAAGGCGGGATTGTTTCCTTTGCACGCATGGCTTCCTACGGCCCATCCGGTAGCGCCTGCTCCGGCTTCGGCGCTTTTGTCCGGCGTTATTGTAAAGGCAGGGGTTCTTGCGGTTATCCGTGTGATCTTTTATGAGTTTGGTACGGATTTTATCAGGGGAACCTGGGTGCAGTATTTATTTATGACTCTTTCCCTGATCACGGTGTTTATGGGTTCCATGCTGGCATTTCGGGAAAAAGTATTAAAGAAGCGTCTTGCCTATTCCACGGTCAGCCAGCTTTCCTACATTTTGTTCGGAATCGCTCTTTTAAATCCTACAGCCCTTACGGGATCCCTTTTACATGTGGTAGGGCATGCATTGATAAAATGCGCGCTTTTCCTTTGTGCGGGAGCCATTATTTTCCAGACGGGAATTACTACGGTAGACGGTTTGAAAGGAATCGGCAAGAAGATGCCCGTAACGATCTGGTGTTTTACCATTGTTTCCCTGGGACTTATCGGTATTCCTCCTACAGGCGGGTTCATCAGCAAGTGGTATCTGGCTGAGGGAGCGTTGGATTCGGGTATTAAGGGCTTTCAGTATGCGGGGCCTATTGTGCTGCTGGTCAGTGCGCTTTTGACGGCAGGATACCTTCTTCCGGTTGTCATCATGGGATTTTTTCCGGGAGAGAAGTTTGATTATGAAAAGCTGAAAAAATGTGAAGCGGGTATGGCCATGAAAATTCCTCTTGTGATTCTTGCGGCATTATCCGTTTTGATAGGTATGTTTCCCAAGCAGTTGATTGACTTTATCTCCGCTTTTGCGGCGGGGCTTATGTAGGAGGAGATAAGAATGAATGAATGCATGCTGTTGATCATCGTGTTATTCCCCTTTGCTGCAGGCGTTCTGGTTCCCCTGCTTCCCTTTAAAAGCAGGAGGGCAATGCTTGTTTTTATCGAAACGGCGGTCATCATAAACAGTATCATGGTATGGATGATTTTGCTAAACAAGCCTGCGGGAACCTTTACCATGCTCAAATTTTCAGGGAACTTATCCGTTACTTTCCATATTGACGGACTGGCAATGGTCTTTGCGGGCCTGGTATCCCTGCTGTGGCCTCTTGCCACTTTATATTCCTTCGAGTACATGAAGCATGAAAATCATGAAAGGGTTTTCTTTACCTTTTATGTCATAACCTATGGCGTTACTCTGGGAATTGCAACCAGCGCCAACATTCTTTCCATGTATTTCTTTTATGAATTGTTGACTCTGGTAACAACGCCGCTTGTGCTTCATACGTTGAAAAGGGAGGCGGTGTTAGCAGCCAGAACCTATTTGTATTATTCCATCGGCGGGGCGGCGTTTGCCTTTATCGGTATGATATTTGTGATCATATACGGTTCCACCACGGACTTCATATACGGCGGTGTCATGGATGTGAATCCCTATACGGGAAATGTGAACCTGCTTTTGTTTATTTATGTGCTGGCGTTTATGGGCTTCGGCGTAAAAGCAGCGGTATGCCCTTTTTGTGCATGGCTGCCTCAGGCAGGCGTGGCGCCGACGCCGGTTACGGCGCTGTTACATGCGGTTGCCGTAGTAAAATCCGGCGCCTTTGCTATTATGCGCCTGACCTATTACAGCTTCGGAACGGATTTCCTGAAAGGGACATGGGCACAGTATACGGTAATGGGAGTTACGATTTTTACCATTGTATTCGGCTGCTCCATGGCGGTCAGGGAACGGCATATTAAAAGGAGACTGGCTTATTCCACGATCAGTAATTTGAGCTATATTCTTTTTGGCGTGACCATTATGACGCCTTTAGGATTAGTGGGGGCTTTAACCCATATGGTCTGCCATGCGGTTATGAAAATCTGTTCCTTTTTCTGTGCAGGAGCGATTATGTATAAGACAGAAAAAAGCTATGTTTATGAATTAGACGGTCTGGGAAGGAAGATGCCAAAGACCTTTGGAATTTTTACGGTTTCCTCCCTTGCCTTAATGGGCGTGCCGGGGCTTTGCGGATTTATTTCCAAGTTTAATCTGGCAAAGGCGGCTGTGGAAAGTCAGAATATATTAGGGTATGTGGGAATCGGCGCTTTACTGGTCTCGGCTGTGCTGACGGCGATTTATATGATGGGAATCGTGGTGCGGGCGTATTTCCCCAAACAGGATTTTGATTATGAAACGATCAGCGAGGTGCGTGACCCTAACTGGCTGATGCTTCTGCCCCTTGGAATATTTACTGCGGGCATTCTGGTTTTGGGGCTGTATCCGGTACCTTTGCTGGATTTCTTTCGTGATATTGCAATGGGACTGCTTTAGGAAAGGAGAATGGAGAAATGAGGACAAACATGATTTTGGCGTTTTTGGTCTTTTATCCCATGATAGGCGCTTTTGCTGCTTATATCATAGGGCGTTTTCATAAAACGGCAAGGGACTATTTTGCGGATTTCATTGTGATCAGTGAGTTTGCGGTAACGCTGTATTTGTTCTGCACTTTTAACGGCAGCAGCATCCGGAGCTTTTCCATAGACTCCTTTGCAGGTCTTGGTATCGGCTTTGTAATGGACGGCTTTAGCAGCGTTTATGCTTTGGCGGCGGCGGTTATGTGGATGATGACAACGGTGTTTTCCAAGGAATATTTTAAGCATTATCACAACAGAAACCGTTATTATCTGTTTATGCTGCTGACTCTGGGCGCTACCATGGGCGTTTTTCTGTCAGCAGATTTGTACACCACCTTTATTTTCTTTGAAATGATGTCCTTTACTTCTTATGTGTGGGTTGCCCATGACGAAAGAAAGGCTTCCCTGCGCGCTGCGGAAACTTATCTTTCGGTGGCGGTTATCGGCGGCATGGTCATGTTAATGGGATTGTTTCTCCTTTACCATGAGTTGGGAACGCTGGAAATCGCATCTCTTTTAAAGCTGGCGGAAGCATGTGAAAATAAGACTATGCTATATGTGGCAGGAGGATGCATTACTTTAGGCTTTGGCGCAAAAGCAGGCGTATTTCCGCTGCATATATGGCTGCCTAAGGCGCATCCCGTTGCGCCGGCGCCGGCATCCGCCCTGTTATCCGGAATCTTAACCAAATCCGGTGTTTTCGGTATGCTTGTAGTAAGCTGTAACTTACTTTATGGAGACGGGGATTGGGGCAGCGTCATTTTGCTTTTAGGCTGCATTACGATGTTTGGAGGCGCGCTTCTTGCTCTGTTTTCTGTGGATTTAAAAAGAACGCTGGCATGTTCTTCCATGTCCCAGATCGGTTTTGTAACGGTGGGTATCGGAATGCAGGGACTTTTGGGAGAAGAGAACACAATGGCGGCAATGGGAACGGTTCTTCATATGGTTAACCATTCCCTGATCAAGCTGGTGCTTTTTATGGCGGCAGGCGTGGTATTTATGAACATCCATATGCTCAATCTGAATGAAATCAGAGGATTTGGCAGAAAGAAGCCTTTGCTGCATTTCATTTTCCTTATGGGTGCTTTGGGAATCGGCGGTATTCCGCTCTGGAACGGCTATATCAGCAAGACTCTTCTTCATGAAAGCATTGTGGAATATACACATCTGCTGAAAGAGGGCGTGCTTATGCCCGCCATGTTCGGTATAAACGTCATGAAGTGTATTGAGTGGATTTTCTTAATAAGCGGCGGTATGACCGTTGCCTATATGGTCAAGCTTTATGTGGCGGTGTTTGTGGAGAAAAATGCCGATACAAAAAGGCAGGAGCAGTTTGACGGGATGAAGCATTATATGAACCTGCAAAGTAAGCTTGCACTTACCGTCAGTGCGGTTTTCCTGCCCCTTATGGGGGTTGTTCCGGGCGTTGTCATGGATTTTCTGGCAGGACGGAGCATCGGTTTTATGAATGCGGAGGCTTTAGGAGAACCGGTTCATTATTTCAGCCTGGGTAATTTGAAAGGAGCCGCTGTTTCTGTTATAATTGGAGCAGCTTTGTACAGTTTGGTTGTACGTCCCCTTTTGATGAGAAGAACGGAAACCGGAAAAATCTATGTGAATCTCTGGCCTTCCAGGCTGGATTTGGAGGAGCGGTTCTATCGTCCCCTCATTGCCTGTGTGTGTGTTTTAGGAGGTTTCTTCTCCAGAATCTGCGACAGCTTTGTGGATGGCGTAGTCGTTTTGCTTAGAAAAACCGTTTACCGGGATATGCCCCTTCCCTTTGAATTATCGGAAGGAACTTTATTTACCTATCAGTTAGGCAGGCTGTTGAACAAAATCGAGGGATGGCTTGAGAAGAAATTTCCCAGCAAAAAGCGTAAGCACCATGAATTTATCCATGAGCTTGCCATGATTCATTTAGAGATACGCGAAAACAGAATGGTCATTACCAGAAGTCTTTCCTTTGGACTGATACTGTTTTGCGTGGGACTTATTTTAACGACCATTTATTTGCTGATGGTTTATAAATAAGCAGATTTATATTTATGCCCTTTAGGGTATTTATGTCCTTTATAGGGGATTAAGAGATTTGTTTGCAGGGATTTTAATTGTAGGAATGTAAGGAAGAGCAAAATGTATTCTATTTTACTGGTTATTATTTATCTGGCATTTATCAGTTTAGGGCTGCCCGATTCGCTTTTGGGAGCGGCGTGGCCCAGTATGCAGCCCGGATTGGGGGTGCCTGTTTCTTATGCGGGAGGAATTTCTGTTATTATTGCAGGAGGAACAATTATTTCCAGCTTATTTTCCAATTACCTGATCCACAAGTTAGGCACGGGTAAAGTGACGGCGATCAGCGTCGCAATGACGGCAGCGGCGCTTTTTGGCTTTTCCGTATCGGGCTCTTACTGGCAGCTTTGTTTGTGGGGGATTCCTTACGGACTTGGAGCAGGCAGCGTGGATGCGGCCCTTAACAACTTTGTGGCCCTTCATTATAAAGCAAAGCATATGAGCTGGCTTCACTGCTTCTGGGGCATCGGGGCAACGGCAGGACCGTACATTATGGGCTTTGTCCTGACAAGAGGACTTAGCTGGAATGCCGGCTACCGTACCATATCCGTTTTGCAGGTCATACTGACAGCAGTTCTGGTATTTACGTTGCCTTTGTGGAAGGAAAAAGGGGGAAGCGCCAAAGAAGAGGAAAAGCAGCAGCCTCTTTCCCCTTTACAGGTTACAAAGCTTCCCGGAGCAAAGGGCGTATTGACAGGATTTTTCTGCTATTGTTCCGTAGAGGCCACAGCCGGGCTCTGGGCTTCCAGCTACATGGTAAACCGGGGGATTTCGGCGGAAACTGCGGCAAAATGGGCGGCGCTTTTTTATCTGGGGATTACATTAGGGCGTTTTATCTGCGGATTTGTAACTGCTAAGATAAATGATAAAAACATGATTCGCATAGGACAATTTTTGATTGCCTGCGGCATAGCTCTCTTATTTCTGCCATCCCATAACAAGCTGGCGTTTGCGGGGCTGATTTTAATGGGACTGGGCTGTGCGCCGGTATATCCAAGTTTGATTCATGCAACGCCAAAGACTTTTGGGGCGGATGTGTCCCAGTCTGTTATCGGGGTTCAGATGGCAAGCGCTTACGTGGGAACTACTTTTATGCCTCCGCTTTTCGGATTGCTGGTGGAAGTGCTGGGAATAGGCTTTTATCCGGCGTATCTGGTTATTTTTCTGGTGTTGATGGTGGTCATGTTGGAAAGTGTGAACCGGGTAAAGGGAACAGGGCGTGAATAACAGAGTATCTTATATAGATCAAACTGGCGGCTCGTGCAAAAAGCGTGGAAGAATTCAGCAGCCGGATGTGATAACAATAAAAGGAAAGCAGGTAAGGTTATGGGAGAATTTAAGAAAAACGATGATGTAAATATGCAGGGGGTTAAAGCAATCGAGGAGGCGGTTGAAAAACTGTATGGCGGAGAACCGCAGCAGATTGAGCATTATGGCGTGCTGATGCCGTGGAGACTGGGCGGCAACGATCCCTTAGACGGTATCAGTATATTTGACGGCGGGGAATATTATCATTTTGTGACCTTCGGCCTTTCCGAGCTTTATGAAAAGGAGACAAACGATCCGGACTACAGCGGCTTTGGTTTTGAATTTACCATAAAGCTGAAAAAATCCTGCGTAGAAGATGAGGAAGGAGAACTGCGGTGCATGGCGGGGATTCTTCAGGCATTAGCCAGGATATCCTATAAAGAAGGCGATATTTTTGCACCGGAAGAGTATATTTATACGGGGCAGACAGCCGGAATGGATGTAGAGCAGAAATCCGCTATTACAGGGTTTATTACCAAAGAAGATGAGTTGGGAGAGATTATGACGCCCAACGGAAAACTGCAGTTTGTACAGTTGATTGGCGCTACAGATGCAGAGCTCAAGATGCTTGTGGACAAGAAAATGACGGTTGCGGAACTGGCAAAAAAAATAGGAACCGATTTAACGGATTATGACAGAAAGTCCGTAATATAATAAATACATCAAAAACCGAAGATGTTTATAAGCTTTTTCCAAACCACTGCCGGGACAAATCTTTTAAATATCTTCGCTTTTTTATCCAAGCTCCACAATAAACGTACTTCCACCGCCCTCCGTATCCGTTACCCGGAGCTTTCCATGGTGCTGCTTTACAATGGTCTGTGCGATAGACAGTCCCAGCCCGAAGTGTTCCTTGGCATTGTGGGAGGCGTCCGCCCGGTAGAATCTTTCAAAAATCCGCTTTTTATCCTCATCGGAAATGCCGATTCCTGTATCCGCTACGGAAATGATAAAATGTTTTTTTGCATGTTTGAGGGTTACCTGAATGCTGCCGCCCTCATTTGTATAGCTGATGGCATTGTGGACAAGAATGGAGAGAAGCTGTTCAATTTTATGCTTATCGCAAATACAGAGGGGAAGGGAACTGTCGGGAAGGGTGGAGGTCAGTCGGATATTCTTTTCTTTTGCCACAGGTTCAAAGGTTTCCACACTGTTTAAAACTAAAGTATCCAGCTCATGGGCTTCTTTATGAAGTTCCATTCCTCTGCTGTCAAAGTCTGCAAGAGACAGCATTTCTGACAACAGGCGCTTCATAACGCTGCCTTCCTGTCTGATCGTATGGCAGAACTGCTCCTGCTTTTCCCTGCCGCTTTCCGGAATCAGGGCGGCACAGGATAAAATAACAGAAAGGGGCGTGCGCAGCTCGTGGGAAGCGGAAGCGATAAAGGAATTCTGTTTTTTCTGGCTTTCTACAACAGGCTGTAGCAGATGTCTTGTAAAACGGTAAAAAAACAGATAGAGAAGAGCTAATGCCAGCAGGTTAATGGTGGCAAACAGCATCCGCTGTCTGGAAAGCTGCTGATAAAAGGATGAAACAGGAGCCAGAATGTAAGCGGTCAGGCTGCCGCTTTCCGCGGGGAGGTAAGCGACACAGGCATAATAATCCTGTCCCATGGGAAATTTGCCTTCTGGTAAGGTATAGATAAATTCTAAATGATAAGAGGACAAAGAAGTGACCGTGGAACCGGGAATAATCTCATAAGACGACTGATAATATTCCTTTACTTTGTTAAGCAGCTCCATTCTTTCTTCATTTTCCACAATGTTTCCGTATAAAAGGGGAGAACCGTTATCTTCAATAAAAATCAGATACCGTCCGCCTGCCTCCAAAGAAGCCAGATAGTAGCTGGAAAGTACGGACTGGTTCTGAAGTCCGTTTAAGATATTATTCACGTCGTTTTGGAAAGCGTAGTAGTGATTTTCACGCATATTGCTTTCCGAGACATAGAGATATAAAAGCGTCATTGCAATGACAATGGCGCCGGTAACAGCAGTACATAACAAGGTAAGGCGTAAATGAACTTTTTTAATCATAAAAGTATCCTCTATACGTCAAGGCGGTAGCCTACGCCACGGATGGTGGTCAGGGTAAGCTTACTGCCTGCGGACTTCAGTCTCCTTCTTACAAAGAAAATATAGTTATCCAGATTACCGTCTTCCACCTCTCCGTCGGGGCCCCATACCTTAGACAGTAAAACGGATCTTGGCATGATCTGTCCCGGATTTGACAGGAAGACTTCAAATAGACTGCATTCCCTTTTAGACAGAGTAAGACTTAAATCAGGACCCGTCAAGATGCTTTCCGTCAAAGACAGGGAAATATCGCCCACCTTTAAAATATTCGTATCCTTCCATTTGGCAGGCCTTCTTTTTAAACAACGGATTCTGGCAAGCAGCTCTTCAAACTCAAAAGGCTTTACCAGATAATCATCAGCGCCTGCATCCAGCCCGTTTATTTTATCCTGCAGCTGCCCCAAAGCCGTAAGAAAAATAACAGGAGTCATAATATTCTTCTCCCGCATCCTTTTTAAAACCGTAAGCCCGTCCACAACAGGAAGCATCCTATCCAGAAGAATCATATCATGAGCCTGTTCCATGATATAAAACATAGCATCCTCCCCGTCGTAACAGCAATCCGTTTCATATCCCGCATTTTTCAGCTGAATCGACAGCAGCTCACACAGTCTCCTATCATCCTCTACAATTAAAATTCTCATATTAAACCATCACTTCCTTAAAATTATCATCCACAAAGGAGTTGCAAAGCTTCGAAGCAGGCGGCTGTAAAAAAACTTATGTTCGTAACCGCACAAGAAAAAGATGACAGATATCTCCCCCTGCCCGGTTTTTTACAGTCCTTCTGCCCCGACCTTGCAATTCATTTAAAGTATACCAAAATTTTCTTTAAAGTATCTCTAATTTTTAGAGAAAAGTTAGAGACAGATTTGCTATGCTCATGACATAAGGAGGCAGTAGCTATGAAAAAACGTAAAATTTTATCTTTGTGTCTGGCAGTTCTGTTGTTGGTAATGACCGGATGCGGAAACAAAGAAGAAGGGGGAACTTCCGGTATTCTTTCCGGGAATACAGATGGCGTTCAGGCAGAAGGGCGTCCTGCGGAGAGTAACCCCAATGTAGTTGAAAATGCAAAAGGAAGATTTTTGGAATCGGATGTGACGATGCCGGAAACAGTTGATGGGGTCAAAGCTATGGAGAGGCTGGAGGACGGAAGGATAGCTTGCTTTGACGGCTTTTCAGGCATGTACATTTCTGAGGATAACGGCGAAAGCTTTTCCATGAAACAGATAGCGGTTATGGATGAGATCCTGAAAAACCAGTATTATGTATCCGGTGCAGCCATTGGAAAAGACGGGAGTCTTTTAATTATATGTTATAAGGAAGATGGCAATCTGGTTATTTATGTGGATAAAGACGGAAATGAAGTATCCCGGTTTAAGGAAGAGCAATATATGTTCACTTATTCCTTTTTATCGGACAAAAGGCTGGTAGGCGGCAGCAGTGACGGCGTATACGAAATTAATCCGGAGAACGGATCTGTAACCAAGCTTTGTGACAGTAAAGCCAGTGTACAGTATATAAAGCAGGTGGGGGATTATCTGTATCTGGCGGGAGATACAGGAATTGAATGCTATAATCTGGCCGCAAAAAGCTTTGAAAAGGATGATGTTTTAGAGCAGTTTATCAAAGCGGATTTAAACTATGGAAATGCGGACTCTTATCCTATTCTTATATGCGAAGGAGATACGGAGGATTCCATGTATGTTTTGAGCCAACAGGGATTGTTCCGCCATGTTATAAAAGGCAGCATTATGGAAGAGGTAATTAAAGGGAGCCTGGCAAGCATGGGAAGCCCGGCTTATTACCTGAGCGGGATGGCATTTTTGGACAAGGAAAACCTGTTAATCTGCTATAACGGAAATCTGATGAAAGCATATAAGTATAATCCTGATATCTCAGCAATTCCGGAGCATGAACTGTCAGTTTACAGCTTAAGGGAGAATGGCGCCTTAAGGGTGGCCATTAATCTGTATCAGCAGGCAAATCCCGATACCTATTTAAACTATGAGGTGGGAATGACAGGAATGGATGGAATCACGAGAGAGGATGCCGTACGTAACCTGAATACCGCTCTTTTAAGCGGGGACGGACCGGATATTCTGGTGCTGGATGGACTTCCCATTGAATCTTATATAGAAAAGGGAATCCTGATGGATTTATCGGCTGATATCAGTGCTAAGAATCCGTCCGGTTCCTTATATGAAAATATTACAAATTCCTATAAAAATGATAAAGGTATCTGTGCGGTTCCTACGTTTTTTGCTTTTCATCTCTGTGCAGGAGAGGATGTAAGCGGAATCGATAATCTGACGGCGCTGGCGGATAAGGTGGAAGACTTGCGGAGAGAAAATCCGGAAGGGAATATCGTGGGCTCCTATCTGGAAAAAGAGATTGTAACAAGGCTGTATGATATTTCATCCCCGGGTTTTATAAAAGAGGACGGTTCTATCGACAAGGAGAGTCTTACGAATTACCTGACTCAGGCAAAGAGAATCTGGGATGTGGAAAGTGAAGACCTGGATGCGGAAAAAGTAAAGCAGAGAGCGGAAAACAGTGATTATTTTGCAGAGATGCTGGGAAGAGACGACTGGTGTTCACGAGTGGGGATGTATGACACAGGGTATATGTCGGGAGAGTGTCGGATCATCTTTGGAGAAGAGGACTCCATAGCGTGGGGATATACAGACGTTTATTCTGTATTTAAGACGCTTAACGAGGAAATGGATATCAGGGTACTGAGCGGATTTTCCGGAAATGTTTTTATTCCCAAAACAGTTATGGGTGTTAACGCATCAGGTTCACAAAAGGAGGTTGCGGCGGATTTTGTCATGAGTATGCTTTCCAAAGAGCTTCAGACAGAGGCCAGAAACGATGGATTTCCGGTAAACAGAGAGGCGGTTGCAGAACAGCTTGAAGAGTATGAACCGGAGGAAACCTACGGATGGACTTCCTCGTTTGATGAAGACGGCAACATGATTGATCTGGAGATTAAATGGCCGGATGAAGCAGAGCGGGCCCGGTTCGAGACAATGCTTGAAAGTCTGGATACGCCTGCAAAACTGGATGAGAATGTCAAGGATACTGTAATAGACGTAGGCGCAGATGTATTAAAAGGACGTATGAGCGTAGATGAAGGAGTTAATGAAATCGTTAATAGGGTTCAGATCTATCTTGCGGAATAAAAGAAAATTAAATAGAACGCCATGGAAAGAGGTATTTCTTTTCCTCTTTCCCGGCTTTGCCGGAGTCTGCCTTTTTGTATTGGTTCCCTTCGGGGATGTCATCAGGCGTTCCTTTTCCACGGCAGTTACAGGGGAGTGGTCGGGGCTTTACAATTACCGGGTAGTACTAAATAACCAGGCTTTTCTGCTGGCGGCAAAAAACACTCTGCGTTTTATGGGCGTATGTCTTCCCCTTCTCATTGCTTTTTCCCTGTTTATTGCCTATGAACTCAGCAAAAGCCGATATATGAAGCTTTTAAAATCTCTTTATCTTCTGCCTATGGCGATTCCTGCGGCGGCAGTAGTGCTTGTCTGGAAGCTGTTGTTTGACAGACAGGGAATCCTAAATGCCATTTGGGAACCTTTTGGAGGGACGGCGGTTGATTATATGGGAACAAATGCGGCATTCTGGGTTCTTGTGATCAGCTATGTCTGGAAAAATTTAGGGTATACGGTTATTCTCTGGCTTGCGGGCATTATGGGAATATCCCAGGGAATTATTGATGCGGCAAGGGTGGACGGTGCAGGGGAGCAAATCTGCTTTTTTCGTATTATACTGCCTAATTTAAAGCCCACATTATATACCATAACGGTGTTGTCCTTTTTAAATTCCTTTAAGGTGTTCAGGGAGGCTTATCTGGTTGCAGGGGCCTATCCCCATGAAAGTATGTATCTGCTGCAGCATTTGTTTAACAACTGGTTTTTGAATCTGGATATGGATAAAATGGCGGCGGCAGCGGTTTTGACCGCAGGCGTTATGCTGGTATTTATTTTGATTTTGCAGGCTTTATGGGATAGAAAAGATGCGTAAAGGATTGGTACGAAATTAAGAATGCCGGGATAAAAATATGTTGGAAAATAACGGAAAAAGAGTAGCAAAAAAGGAAAGCGGAAACAAGACTGGCGGAAAGATGGCGGGAAACAGGGATGGAAAACAGCAGGGAGAGAAGAGAACAGGAAAAAAGAAAAAAGCAGAAGCTAAGCGGAAATAGGCAGGATGGAATCCGGCAAAAGGCATGCCGTAGGGCGCAGCTGAAAAGAAAGACCAGGAACCTTGTCATAACGGGAATTTTATTTTTGACGGCTCTTATGATTTCAATGCCCCTGATTCTTTTGGTAAGCGGTTCCTTAAAAGGAACGGATGAACTCAAAAGCGCTCTTGGTCCTGTTTTGTCCGATATGGACGCTATGGTGGAATTCGGACTTTTTCCAAAGTATCCTACTTTAAAACACTGGATTGAACTTTTATTTGACAAACCGGAATATTATGTGGTTTTCATCAATTCCCTGAAAATTGTGGCAGGAACCCTTTTGGGACAGATGCTTGTAGGCGTTCCTTCCGCATGGGCCTTTGCCAGGTTTTCCTTTCCGGGAAGAAGGCTTTTGTTTATCGTATATATTTCCCTGATGATGATGCCCTTTTCCGTTACTATGCTGTCAAATTATCTGGTTTTAAAGGATTTGTCACTTTTGGATAATCTCTTTGGCATTATTCTTCCCGGCGTATTTTCCACTTTTCCCGTCTTTATTATGTATAGGGGCTTTTGCGGAATTCCCCGGGAACTGTTAGAAGCGGCTAAGGTGGATGGCGCCGGAGAATTTCAGGTTTTTTTCCGTATAGGTATTCCCTTAGGGTCGGCAGGAATCGGTTCCGCCCTTGTTTTAGGCTTTCTGGAATATTTCAGTCTGATAGAACAGCCTCTTGCTTTTTTAAAAAACAGGTCGCTCTGGCCCTTATCCTTGTATCTGCCTCAAATCGGACTTTCCGATGCGGGTTTTGCCTTTGCAGCGTCGGTTATGGGACTGATCCCTGCGGTTTTTGTATTCCTGTTAGGGCAGGATTACCTGGAAAAGGGCATTATTGCCACAGGAATGAAGGAGTAATGTATGAAAATGGAATTTAAGAACTTATGGAAATCCGCCATGGAAAAATGGAATAAGAAAAAGGCCGCAAAGGCATCAGTCTGGTTTTGCCTCTTGTTTCTTTTGTGCAGTATGATTTCCAGAGGCATTTATACCGCGGCATTACCCCAGGTAAAGACGGAACTGCCCTCTTATATCAATTTGACTCATCAGGTAAAAGCGGAAGGGAAGCTGATCGCGGACCGGGAGAATGCTGTTTATGGTCAGGAAGGTCTTAGGGTGGAACGGATTTTTGTAGAAGAAGGGGAAAGGGTAGAGCAGGGACAAAACCTGTTACAGTACGATTTGGAGGATTTAAAGGATATCATAGAAAAGAAGGAAATCGAGCTGCAAAAGCTGGAAATTCAGATAGATACCCTGCGTTATAACCAGGGCGTTGAAAAGGAGGAAAAAAACAGACAGGCGGCAAGGGCAAAAGAGGATTATGCAAAAACCCAGTCCGGCGCCCAGGCGGAAGGGGCATGGGCACAAAGTGACTTGAACAAAGCGAGACAGGAGTTTGACAGCTTCCCCACCAAAGAGGCTTATATTGAAGCACATGGCGGCGTCCCGGGAACCGTTTCCGCCAACGAGCTGGAGGAACAATGGCAGCAACAAAAAAATGCGTTGGAACAGGCGGTAGAAAGCAGTCAGAGAGCGGCAGAGAGCACCATGCGCCAGAATGAAGACGCTTTAAACGCCGCAAAGCGTTCTTTGGAGGATGCGGGCGCAAAGCAGTTAAAGGACAGCTCGCCTGAACTTTTGGAACTGGAAAAAGAAGTTATGGAAAAAGAAATCGCCCTTTATAAGAGCGTGGAAGAAACAGGGGGAATTTTGAAATCCGATTACCAGGGAGCGGTAACGAGGATTACAACAGAGGAAAGCGGGCGTGTGCCGGACGGAGCCCTGTTCTTCATTGCGGACAGTGAAGAAGGCTACAAATTCCAGGCGCAGATTGGAAAAGAGGACCGGAAATACGTTACAGTAGGAGATCCGGCTGAATTAAGTATAGGAACGGATAGGGAAAGGGTAACGGGGCAGATACTTTCCCTGGAAGAGGACTCTGCGGGAGAATTTTATACGCTTTTGGTTAAGGTGGATGAAAGTGCCGGTAATCTGGGAGATACGGGAACAGTTACCATCAGCAAACAGGAAGGAGAACGGAGCGTCTGCGTGCCTTTAGCGGCCCTGCACCAAGGACAGGGTGTAAAATATGTGCTGGTTTATGAAGAAAGGCAGACCGTTTTAGGGAGCGAACTGGTGGCGGTAAAAAGGGTTGTGAATATAACGGACAGCAACGAAAATTATGCATCTATTGCCGACGGCTATCTTTCAGAATCGGAGCCGGTCATTGTAAGCGCTACAAAGCCTGTGGAGGAAGGCGATACCATACGCCTTTTACAGCCATGAGGCGGCAGCTTTTTAGGATAGGAAAGGCGGCGGTTGTCATTCTTTTGCTTTTCCTGTTGTGGAGCGAAAGGAGCCGGCTTTTGGAAATACAAAAGCTGGAACGACTTGGCGTTTATGATTTGGAGACGACTCTTGACAGGAAAACTGCCGGAAATATTTTAAATCAGGCGGCGCTTTTGCAGGAAGAAACAATCCCCGGTCCGGGGGAAGAAGGCGAAAATAGTGGAGGAAAAGGAAAGGGAAGTGACGGGGAAATGATAGGGTATCCCCATGATATCATCTTTTTTTCCGAAAGAAAGAAACAGTCTTTGGAAAATCCCCTTTGGTATCGCCGGACCAAAACCACTGTCGTTGAAATTTTAGGAGACAGTACCTTGCTATTTCCTTTCGGATATCCCTTAGAAGCAGGGGATTTAAATGGATGTCTTTTAGGAGAAGACAGTGCCAGAGAACTGTTTGGGGGAACGGAAGTGATCGGAGAAGAAATTGTCTATGCAGGCAAAACCTATGAAATCAGGGGGATTTTGCAGGAGAGGGATCTTCTGGTTATAGAAGGTGGAGAAGACGCCGGCTTTTCCTATGCGGGGATTTGGGGCGATACTCCCATACAAAAGGACAAAAGGATCACGGAATTGCAAAATCTGGGCGGCATCTTGTTCACGGAAATTCCCTTCCGGTTTTATGGCACCATCATAAAAATGGAAATTGCTGTAACGGCCGCTTTTCTGTATGGGCTGGCGGGGACGTTTATGTGCAGGAAATTTAAAGAAAGTAAGGCCGTTAAAAAGGGCGTGCTTTTAGGAATGGTTCCTTTTGCGGCTGTAGGCATTGCTTTTATCCTTTCCATAACGGCCTACAGGATGCCGGATAAAATTTCCGATATGTCCTGGTGGGGCAGTTACTTCAGGGAAGAAAAAGAAGGCTGGGATGCTTTTTTTGGAAGAGAGGAGAGTTTTTTACAGGAGGATTATAAAAAATATATATTTCTCGGAAAATTATAAATTATCTGTTCATAAAAAATGAGATGGGCAGATGTGCTGGCAGGGTTCTGAATCAGAATTGACAATTTATGATGGCGGACATCGGACCTATCTTGGGCGGCATGCTTTTTCATACAGGAAGCATGCCGTTTTTTCTTTTCTGTTTTGCAAAAGTAATTGGGACGGAAAGAATGGGGGGAGGAAAGGTTGACATTTAGGTCTAGTGGTAGTAGACTATGCATAAAGGTCTATTTGATATAGACCCGGAAAAACTATGAGAGCACGGACAAGGAATCAAAAACGATAATGATATGGCACAGGAGGAAGATCAAAATGGCTGAGTACCGTTTAGCGGAAAGTGAATCAAAGTTTGCGGATATTATATGGGAGGAGGCGCCCATTAATTCCACGGAGCTTGTTAGAAAATGTGAGGAAATATTAGGCTGGAAGAAATCCACCACTTATACGGTATTAAAGAAGCTGTGTCATAGGGGGATTTTTGAAAACAAAGACGCCATGGTAACCTGCCTGATTTCCAAAAAAGAATTTTACGGCGGGAAAAGCCGTCAGTTTGTGGAGGATACCTTCGGCGGCTCTCTTCCGGCATTTTTAACGGCATTTATGGGAAAAAAGAAACTGACGGATGCGCAGATCGAAGAAATGAAGGAACTGATTGAAAGCTATCGCGGTTGAGTGTGGAAAGAAGGGAAAAAATGGAGCAAATATTCATTCGTATTTTGTATATGAGTATAACCGCAGGATACTGCGCTCTTATTGTCATGGTCTTGCGGCTCATTATGCACAGACTTCCGAAGATTTATTCTTACGGGCTGTGGCTGGTGGTGTTTTTACGGTTTGTGTGTCCCGTATTTCCTGAAAGCAGCTATAGTGTGGTTAGATTTGAACCGGGGGAGATCTGGCAGAGTATTTCTTATGATATAAAGACATCGGAGGAAGGAAATGAAGATGCAAAAAGAGAGAAAACGGTTTTTAAGGAAACGGGTTTGGATAGCGGCGACAAGGAGAGTGTAATAGACGGGAATTTTCAGATAACTGATTTAGAAGGGAATGTTCAGGGCGGAAATCTTTTGATGGGTCACAATGAAAATGCCGGTAAACAGAGACAGCCTGAAGGAACTTACCAGCAGGGGATAAAACAGACGGCGTGGGCAGACGTTGCGGGCGTGATTTGGTTAGCCGGCGCTATGGCGTTGGCGTTTTATAGTATCCGGTCGGCATTCCGGTTAAAAAAGCAGTTAGCGGGAGCAAAATGCCAGAAAAATAATATATACGTAGCGGATAACCTGCGCACTCCTTTTGTGCTGGGGGTAATAAAACCTTGCATTTATCTTCCGTCAGATCTTGAACGGAGTGAAAGGGAGGTTGTGCTTGTCCATGAAAAAATTCATGTAAAAAGGAAAGACTATTTGATCAAGAGCGTTGCGTTTTTTATTACATCCCTTCACTGGTTTAACCCATTAGCATGGATTTCCTACTATCTGATGTGCAGGGATATGGAAATGTCCTGTGACGAAATCGTTATTGAAAAGATGGGACAGGGGATTAAAAAAGAGTATTCTGCATCCCTGCTGTCTTTGGCGTCAGGCAGGAGAATGGACAGCATCAGAATGACGGCATTCGGAGAAGGAAACGTTAAGAAGCGGATCGTAAGGGTACTGAACTATAAAAAAACTTCCATGAAAGGGGTTATTTTGGGAAGCACTATATTAGTGGCGGCCATGGCGGGAATGTTGTTTAATTCTGTTAAAGTGTCGGCAAAACAGAATACGGTATGGGAGTTTCTTTCAAAGCGGGAACGCGTTCAGACCATATCATCTGCGACAAACCCTTCGGAGCAGTCGCAGAAATTCATGGAAGAAGCGGAAGAGCTGTTTGGCGGGGAGGAAGAATACCGGGAACCGGTTCTCCATTTGTATGTACCGGATTTTTTCATAGAAAACGATTATGTGGATCTGGAATTGATGCCGGAGGAGGAATACTCTTATCTGGCACAGCAAGCCCTTTATGAGCTTTATGAAATGACCGGAACAAAGATTGAGGAATGTTACTATTATTACACCGGCTTGGGGGATTTCTCCTTTGGATTGACGCCGGAGGATCTGGAGCATAGCAGAGTTTTTTATACCAGAAGCTTTGGAAGCGGCGACAGGGAGGAATTTGTATCGATTCCGTCTGTGTATCTTGCCAATGCAAGAAGCGTATGGTATTCGCCGGTTTACCAGTATAAGCTGCCTGAAAATTTTGCAGACATGAACCATGAGGAGAGGGCAGTCTGGTTTGTGACCAATTCTCCTTTGTATAACGGGCAGGAAGTGACAGGCTGCAGACAGCCCTATCCTTCGGTTCAAAGTACATGGCGGATCGATATGGCGGACGGTACGGCGTATGAAATCGATCTGGATAATAAAACGGATTCCTTCGGGAACCTTACAGGTCCTTATCCGGACGGGGATATCGGGCATTAATATCGGCTGACTGTGCCAAAATAGGAATAATGGGATAGGTAGATAATAGAGAGGAAGACAATAGAGAGGAAGTTATGGGAATGAAACGATGGAAAAAGAAAAAGATTTTGTCCGTATTGCTTGGCAGTATGTTGTCGGCCTGCCTTTTGAGCGCATGCACAAAGGAAGTAAATGATGAAGGGCGAAATGTAAATGAAACGGGTACACAGCAGGATACAGACGACTCAAAGATGAGACAGGATTCGGTGCGGGCAGATGTAGAACAGCCTGTAGCTGAGGTAGACATGAAGCAGGAATGGAAGGACTTATCCGCCCCGGAGGAAGAAGAAAAGTCTTTAGAGGCAAGAAGCTTAAGCAAGGAAGAACTTTCGGAATTTACAAAATTTGTAACAGAGGCTGACGGATACGGAAACTATGGATTTCTGCTGTCTGTTTATGATTCGCCGGAAAAGATCGATCTGGAAGAAGTTTTTTATACCGGAGCCGGAATAAAGACGGAACCTTTAAGCCGGGAAGAGGAAAAGGCTTATTTAAACGCTGCGGGATATGAGGAAATATATACGGATGTAGTAAAGCTTACAACTGCAAAGATGAATGAGGTGTTATTGAGAAGAACCGGTTTGTCCTATGAACAGATGGAAAATCCCCTGCAGTGGACTTACCTGCCGGAGTACGACGCCTATTATCATGAGGCGGGAGACACCAATTATACCGCCTATACCTGTATCGGTGGAACCACAAAGGATGAAAAGCGCTTTACCCTTCGGTTTAAGCGGGATGAAAATCTGATGGAGGGAGCTTATCGTCAAATAGATACGGAAACGGTTCTGGAAAAAACGGAAGAGGGTTACCGTTTTATTTCCAACCGCCTGATGACAGAGGAGGGGCTGATAAAAGATCAGACCTTTCAGACGACCGTGGCGCAACATGGAGAAGTAACCGTAGCGGCCTATGAACCTGAAACGGAAAAAAATCCCGCTGCAGACGTGACTTTTATTGTATTAAAGGATGGTCAGGCCGTTGCTTATTTATGGGGAATGGAACAGGAAAATATACGGAATGCTCTTTTCCATAGGGTAGAATGCGTTTCCTTTCCGGATTATAACCGTGACGGCTATACAGATATGATAGCCATCTGCAGTTATTTTTCCAGGACTGATCCTAATGCGGGAGAGGAGTTTATGGAAGCACGGATTTACAGCGGAAATGAATGGGGCTATTTTGCGTTGGAGGAAGACTTAAGCCGGACGACCAACAGCGCCCTTACGGAAATACGCATTGAAAGCGTTCTGGATTTTTTGGGTTATGACAGATAGGATTTGCGCTCTTCTCAAAAGCTCTCAAACATGGTATAGTAGCTATGATTCCATATTTTATGAAAAAGTGTATGAGTGGAAAAAGGAGAGATTATTATTATGAAGAAGAAATTTGTTTTATGGCTGATCCTGCTGATGCTTCTTTCGGTAACGGGCTGTACAAATGAAACGGCTGATATAAAGACGCCGGAGGCGGTGCAGCAGCCTGAAAGCGTGGAAGAGGAAGAAGAAGCGGTAAAGGTTCTTGTTTATTACGGAAATGCGGCGGCAGACGGATTTGAGCAGAAAGAGGTGGAAATAAAAGGTCTGACTCCCAAAAATCTGATCAGCGAGCTGGCAAAAATGAACGTGGTGTCCATTGATACCGAGGTAAAGAATTTTGAGCAGGACGGAAAAGCCCTGAAGCTGGACTTGTCAAAAGGATTTTCCCAATATCTCAATATGATGGGAAGCAGCGGAGAATATATTGTAATGGGCGGTCTGGTTAATACGTTTTTAACTGCTTATGATGGAGAAAGCATTCTGATCACGGTAGAAGGAGAGGCTCTTGAGACCGGTCATACCGCTTATGAAGGTCCTTTGACCTTTTTTGAATCGGACGTAGAGCAGGAGCCGGAAGAAACCGGAACAGAGAAAGCAGAACCTCTGAAGTACAGACTGACCGATGCTTCGGACAATGAGAATGGAAAAAGCGTTTATTATCCCCAGTTTGTGGATATGTCAGATGAAAGTGTACAAAATCAGTGGAATACGGCAATTAGGGAAATTGCTACGGGAGAAAAGCCGGAAACAGGGGAAGATATAGAGTATGATACTTATACGGTAGACTATGAAATCGTTGCGTGCAATACGGAGTTTGTATCCTTTGTGTTCCGAAGGGATATGGGCGATTATGGAAAGGACATATTTGCAATCAGCTTTGATATGGTAAACAGAAAATGCGTCCGTTTAAGTGATTGGGGAGATGCTTTGGATGAAGCGGCCCATAATCTGGCAACAGGAGGCTATTATAAAGTTATCAGTAAGGATATTGACAGGGAGGCATTCGATGAATTCATGAAGAGAATGGAGCCTTCTGCAGATGATTATAAAGAACAATTCAACTTATATGATTTTGATCTTGAGAATCTTGAAAAGGAGCCTTACGGTTTCAGCTATGTAAAGGATGATACGCTGGTACTCATTATGTATATTCCCGGAGAAGTAATAAGCGAATCCGAAGGTGTAAGGGCTTCCATAGAAATTGATACGGGCATAAAGGTCAGATAGAAAGGAGCAGTGGTTTTACATGGCACAGGTCAGCGAAACGGAACGATTGATTTTTGATATTGCACAGACGGAATGGGAACTGTTTCAAAACGTAGAGAATACGGGAGGAAGAGCATCCTGTCAGAATGATCCGGATACTTTTTTTAAGATGCGGATGAGCCAGTGGATGGTTTATTCCAAAGAGACGTTGGAAAGTTATATGGACGATCTGAAAAATTCCATTAAACAGGGACGGAATCTGATTTTTGAAAAATACGGTTTCATGATGGAAACTACCTATCCGGAAGAGTTTGAAGGAATCAAAGAGCATCTGCCAAAGGTTTCCCGCGAAACGGAAAAAATGATAGATGAGATGGCGGATATCCATGTGAAGTGGGATAAGCAGGTCTATGAGATGTATCCCCATATCCGTGAAAACGGCAGAGTATTCAGAAGTAGTGAGGACAGCGTATATAACGGCTCTTCTTCAGAAAGTTATTTAAGAGGTGAGTACAAGACTTATTCTTCAAAGACTGTGGAACTGATTTATAAGCAGGTAATACAGGCGGAAGAAAACGGCGAAAACCTTTTGGAGAAGATCATTGAAAATGAAGTGAAATTTTACGGTTATCAGTCTTTAGAGGATGCAGAGAAGAAACAGGCTGAAAGAGAATAGAAAATGTTTTGAGGTCGAAATGAAAGGTTTTCCAGACAAAAAGGCAGGGAGAATACGGCATGATAAATTTAAGAAAAAAAGCATTTGCATGGAAAAATTCGGACGACGGGGCTGTCAGAAAGGTTATGGAAAAGGCAATATCCGGGCAGCCTGTTACGGTTGCGGCGTTGGGCGGCTCCATTACGGAAGGGTTCTTTTCCTCTTCGCCTGAAAAATCCTATGCGGGAATCATGGCGAACTGGTGGAAAAAGAAGTTCCCGGAAACGGAAATCAACTATATCAATGCAGGTATAGGGGCTACGGATTCCTATCTGGGTCTGCATCGGGCAAAAAGAGACGTACTTTCCTATGAGCCGGATTTCATCATAGTGGATTTTACCGTAAACGATACGGCGGAGCCTTTCTATGAAAAAAGCTATGAACGCCTGATAAAGACTCTGCTTTGTGCAAAAAGCAGACCGGCAGTGGTGCTTTTGTTTATGACCATGGAGGACGGGACCAATGCCCAGGCATATCATTCCAAGGTGGGAGAAAAATATAAGCTTCCCATGATCAGCTACGGCAATGTGGTTTTGGCGGAAATAGAAGCGGGATGCTATCAATGGGCGGATATTTCCCCCGACGACATTCATCCCAACGATAGAGGCCATGAAATTGCAGGAGGACTGGTGTGCGCTTATTTAGACAGGATTTATGAGGAATGCGGTAAAGAAAAAGCGAAAAGGACAGAAGCCCGGGAAACGGAAACAAATCCCAAAGAAGGAATCGGAGACATTCTGGACGGGTCAAATACCGCTCCTGTAAGCTTAAACGGCTGGGAAACGGCAGACCTTCATCCCCATCTTCATAACGGCTGGCTGGGAAATTCCGATATAGGCAGTCTGGAATTTGAGTTAGAATTTGCTAACCTTGGCCTGACCTATTGGAAAGCCGTAGACGGCAGCTTCGGAAAAGCCGAAATCTACATAGACGGTAAATGTGAACGGGTTCTTGACGGAAATTTTCCCGATGGATGGGGCGACTTCGGAAGAAGCGACGAGGTGTATGCATCTGCATGCAAAAAAAAGCATCATGTAGCCGTAAAGGTGCTGCCGGAAGAAGGGAAAACAATGAAATTTGCAGTGTTGGCGCTGTTAGTGTCCGGTTGATGTAGAGTTTTGTTTTATAAGTAAGATAAATATAATTTGCCGAAAGATGAGGTCTGAGTCTTTCGGCAATTTTTATGATTTTATAAAATAATGTCACTTTTTCCCCATCCCGGGTGTATTACTATAAAGGCGGTGAAGACAGTGGAAGCAGAAGAAGCTTTTGAGGAATTCGGGAACATGCTCTACCGCGTGGGCGTAGTCATGCTAAGAAGCAGGTATGACGCCGAAGACGCGGTTCAGGATACCCTGATCAAATACATGGAGCACAGAAAGGAATTTCAAAGCAAAGAGCATATAAAAGCCTGGCTCTTACGTGTTAACATCAATATTTGCAAAAATAAGCTGCGGTTTTATCAAAGACATCCCCTGATTCCTTTGGAACAGCTTGGGATGACATGCAAAAATGAGGCGGACCATGCCTTGATGGAAGCTCTTATGAAGCTGCCGGCTGTATATAAGGAAGTGTTTCTTTTATATTATGTAGAAGGCTATAAGATCGGGGAGATAACGGAAATTCTGAAAATATCCGAATCGGCCGTCAAAAAACGGCTGGAAAGAGGCAGGGAAAAATTAAATGAATTGCTGGGAGGGCATGAAAATGGATGATGACAGATTTGAACGGATAAAGGAAATGATCGGTCAGATTGAGCCGAAAAAGGATTTTAAGGAGCGTATTTTTGAAAATATAAAATACAGAAAAAGAGGAAAGGGCAGTAAGCTGATAAAATATGCCATAGCAGCGGCGGCAGCTGTTTTCATCTGCTCTCTGGCGGGCATATGGGAAATGCGCTTTGCGGGAAAAGAGCAGGTCGGACTGAACGTTTATGCTTCCGAAATGGATCAAGATAACTGGATGAAGCTGCCTGTGGGAGAAAAAAGACAGCTGTCATCTTCCAACGAAACCCGCTTTGGAGGCTATACCTTCAGCTTAGAGGTTCCCGATGGCTATGAATGTTATTACAGGGATGTGGGAACTATGATCGGATTGGATTATATTTCTCATAACGACAATGTCATTATATGGTATGTGCATGACGATGGGGAATTTGATTTTCCTGATTATATGGACACGGATTTGCTTTTGTATCTGACCGATAAAGACGGAAATAAGGCGGGAAAATACAGGCTTATCATGAGCAGGGAAAACGGCAGATACTATGTGGAGCTTTTGGATGAATCTTCCGAGTAAAAGGAACGGTGTGAGGGAAATAAAAGAGAGGGGGCTTTATTTATGCTTCAAAGAGCTGTGGAAAACGGCATCCGGTATAAGAAGAAAACAGTTTTAAATCTTTTAATCTGTATGATAACGGTTATTCTTTTAAACGCCTATATGGGAAATATTGCAGAAGTGGACAAACAGATGGAGGAGCTGCCCAAAGTGCTGCCTGTAAAAGGAACCGTCTGCAATTTAAAAGGAACGCTTGCGTCGGGATTGAAAATCCAGGAAAAATATGTGGACGGCATTTTAAATTCGGAATATGTCGATCAGCCGCTTTTTTCTATACAGCTACGGATGGGAAACGGAAGGATTGAAGGCGATGATTATCTGGAACGGCTGCCTTATTATGCGGTAGGGATTAACAATGCCGCAGCAGTTTCGGGATTTTCAGAAGGTGAAATAGTATTTTCCGGTAAATCGAAGGGGCTTTCGGAGGATATGGACGCGCAAACATTTTTTTCATCAAAGGAAAGAATCTGCGTCATAGACGAGGCAGCTGCCAAAGAGCAGGGGATAGTTCCCGGAGCGACCCTTACCCTGAGCGCTTACTATACAAACTTCAGACAGGATCATGTTATTGTTTTGGAACCTTTGGATGTAGGGGAATATACGGTTGTGGGGCTTATGAATATAGAGAATTATACGGGAACTGATACGAAACCCAATATTATCATACCCTTTGAAACCGCAAGAAGTCTTTTTTATGAAAATGGGATTGAGTTTTATGCCAGTTCGGCCTCCTTTATGTTAAAAAACCCTTACGAGATAAATGCTTTTAAGGACGAGATGAAAAAGCTGCAGTTTCTGGAGATTTTGCCCGGAGCAGAGAACTGGTATGACGGATACGGACTTTCCATAAGGGACGAGACTTTTATCCAGGCAGCGGAACAGCTTATCAGAAACAAAAATCTGCTTATGGGTATGCTGCCCTTTTTGGGAGTGGCGGTTTTGTGCATCGGCTATGTAACGGCAAGCCTTTTAATAAAGGGGAGAAAACCGGAATATGCCATCATGAGATCTTTGGGACAAGGACATGGCAGCAGTTTTATGATCATTTGTTTGGAATACGCATTGACGGCTTTGACCGGATGTGTTTTGGGATGTATTGTAAGCGCGGTGATTTTAAAGGTGGCAGCCGAAATGCTGTTCTTTGTTACAGGCGTCTTTATGGTCTGCTATTTCCTGGGGGAAGCGGCGGCTTTGTGGCCTTTGAAACGATTGAGCGTTATGATGGTGTTAAGTCAGAATGATTAAAAGGAGGGGAATAAAATGGAAGTGATCAAAGTGGAAAACGTTAATTATTCCTATAAAACAAAGTATCAGACGGTACATGCAATAAAGGGTGTAAGCTGTTCCTTCGAAAAGGGACTTCTGTATGCCATTGTAGGGGAGTCCGGCAGTGGAAAAACGACCCTGCTTTCTCTTCTGGCAGGGTTGGATGTGGCGGATGAAGGTTCTATTCTGGTAGAGGGAGAGGATCTTCGCAAGATGAACAGAGACCGCTACCGCAGGGATGTGGCATCGGTAGTGTACCAGTCCTTCCAGCTTTTTCCCCTTCTGACGGCAAGAGAAAACGTCATGTATCCCATGGAGATGAAAAAGCTCAAAAAAAAGGAAGCCGTAAAGCGGGCGCAGGAACTGCTGCTTTCCGTAGGGCTTACGGAGAAGATTTACAAGCAGTTCCCTTTGATGATGAGCGGCGGCGAACAGCAGAGGGTAGCCATTGCCAGGGCTCTGGCGGCAGGCGGGAAAATCCTTCTTGCAGATGAGCCTACTGGAAACCTGGATACGGAAAATGAACAGCATATTGTAGAGATTTTAAAGAAACTGGCTCATGAGGAGGGGTATACGGTTATCGTTATTACCCACAATCCGGAAGTGGCAAAGGAAGCGGACGGCGTTTACAGAATGCTGGATGGCAGACTTTCTGTGGAAAAGGAGGGTAAAGCTTTCATACAGGCAAAAGAAGCAGACAGCGGGAAACCGGCGGCAAAGGCAGGTGGGGCAGATGATTAAAAACAGTATCAGACAGCTTTTCAGGACAAAGATAAAAACGTTACTTTTTCTTGTGCTTGTAGCTCTCTGCGCACTGCTTCTTTGCATTGGCTGTAATTTAAACTATTTGTGCAGGGAAAATCTGAAACGCTTTGAAGAAGCTTTCGTCACAATGGCGACAGTGGAACAAAAGCCTTTATCGGTGTCGCCCAAGGGTATGTGGGATGCGGAGCTTTGGGATTACCGGTACCGCAATGTTCCGGAATACGGGGAAACCATGTCCTTATCGGTTCTTGATATGGAAAATGTGGAATATATAAGCGGGCCGGAAAAAAGGCCCTATTATATGGCATACCTGCCGGATTACAAGATGTTGGATGATGATGAAGGCATATCCAACAGCATTGTGGTAATCGCATCTCCCGTAGAGGACTGCATTCCCGATCATGCCGTGGAAATGGAGGTCATAGAGGTCATTGACGGCGCTTATACCTATAATACGCCAAATCTGTATTTCTGCGATCACTATAATAAAAATCCCGAGATGATGTATGCGGATACCAACTATATCATGAGCGTAGTGAATACGTCTCCTCACAACTGGGATCCGGAAAAGCCCTTTGAAAAGCCTTTTGAATGGATTCCAAACGGCGGACCTTCCTCGGGGCAGACCTATGCCGACGGGACGCCTATAGAGAACAGGCTGCCGGAAATTTCCGTGGAAGCCATGGACGAGGAGTTTTATGAAAAGGGCCATGATAAAATATGGGAGAATTACGGGGAAGAAGTGCACATGTTCTTTGGCAGTGCGCCCGTTACGGCCACGGATGATCTGAATCTTATCATGTCCTTTTATAACGGCAGTACTTATATTGAATCCGGAAGAGCTTTTGAGCAAGAGGATTATGAAAACGGCAATCAGGTATGCCTGTTGTCCTATGCTTTTGCCAGAAGAAACGGCATTAAGGTGGGAGATACCATAAATCTGGGGCTCCGCTATGCCAACTATGCCTCTTCGGCATCCTATTTATGGGGGAATCTTTCCCTGACGGCACAAGGAGAGTTATTCCAGCCCTTTTATGAGTCGGACTATACGGTAGTGGGAATATATGCTTCCCTGCCCTCTGATACTGCGGACTGGGGCTATGATGTTGCTTATAATGAAATCTTTATACCAAAGAACTCTATTAAAAACAGTGATGAAAATAATATCGGAGGTTTTGGCAGGCTGTCTCCATACAATACGGCTTTCCGCATTCCTAACGGCGCCATTGATGAGTTTATGAAGGAGTGGGAAAAACAAGGGGTTGAAAATCTGGAAATTCATTTTTACGATAAAGGCTATACAAAGCTGGAGGCGGGCTTAAAGCAGATGGAACGAATGGCGTTCATTATGGTGGCGGCAGGCGTTATTATGGCAGTTCTGGTTATGGTATTTTTTAACCATCTGATGATTACCAGGCAGAAAAGACGGACGGCTATTGAACGTTCCTTAGGGGCTTCCAAGGGGGAAAGCGCCGGATCCATATTGTCGGGTATTCTGCTGACTGCCGCTTTGGGCTGTATAGCCGGCAGTATAGCGGGCCAGGCTTTAACGGGCAGGTTTGCAGGCGCCATGAATGAAGAGCATCTCTTCGATACCACATTCAGCGCAGGCATGGTTTATGCGGATTCACAAGAAGAGGTGGAGACGGTTACGGAAGGAAAGCTTACGGTCACTTTGTTTGCGGGAACATCCTTGTTTATCTTCGCCATAGTCCTTTCCGGTATTACCACCATGGGGAATTTAAAAGAGGAGCCGCTAAAGCTTTTGAGTACCAGGGCGGAGGAATAAATAACGAAAAAACCTCTGTTTGCTTACGGAAACCGTATTGAAAAGAGTAAACATATTATTTATGATCCACACAAAAGCAACATAAGAATATTCCTTGCTTTTGTGTGGAATTCTCAGTCCCGTTCGGGGATGGCATACCGGCTTGTGCGGTTCGGCGATTCAGCCATATTTCACAAATCATAATTAGGTAAAAATAAAAAAGGAAATAAAAGGAACGTGCAGAATATGTAAAGTAGGCGTATGAAATCGGAATTTTTTGTCCTACCGGGTCCAAAAAGGAAGAATGAAGCATGACTATCAGAGAAAATCTTGAAAAGTGGGAAAGTGAATATTTAAGTCCCTATGCCTGCTTGAGCCAAAACAGCAGGGGACGTGCAAGGGATGAAGAACAATGCGACATCCGTCCCGTATTCCAAAGGGACAGGGACAGGATTCTCCATAGCAAGTCCTTCAGGCGTTTAAAGGACAAGACGCAGGTTTTCCTGACGCCGGACGGAGACCATTACCGGACGAGGCTGACCCATACCCTGGAGGTTTCCCAAAATGCCAGGACCATAGCCAAGGCATTGCAGCTAAATGAGGATTTAGTGGAAGCGATTGCATTGGGACATGACTTGGGGCATACACCTTTCGGTCATGCAGGAGAGCGGGCGCTGAACAGAGTTTGCCCATTAGGCTTTGAGCACAGTGAACAGAGCGTGCGTACCGTAGAGGTGCTGGAAAAGCGGGGACATGGGTTAAATCTCACTTATGAGGTCAGGGACGGTATCAGAAACCACCAGACCGCCAGTATGCCGTCTACTTTGGAGGGTAAGATTGTGAGACTGTCCGATAAGATTGCCTATATTCATCATGATATGGATGACGCTATCAGAGGGAATATCCTAAAGGATGAGGATGTCCCAAAGAGCATAGGAGCCGTTATCGGTTATACCTTGTCGGAACGGTTAGACAGCTTTATTCACGATATCGTCACAAACAGCAAGGGGAAAAACGACATTTCCATGTCCGGTCCCGTTGCCAAGGCTATGCAGGAAATGCGCAGCTTTATGTTTGAAAACGTATATCAGAATCCCATTGCCAAAAGCGAAGAGGGCAAGGCGGAAATGTTGATGGAATCCCTGTACCACTATTACCTGAAACATTTAGACATGATACCAAGGGAGACCTTGGATTTAATGGAGCGGGACGGTACGCCCAAGGAGCAGATCGTCTGCGACTATGTGGGCGCCATGACAGACAGATTTGCCATTGCCAAGTATGAGGAATTGTTTATCCCCAAGACCTGGCACGGTTGATGGAGAAAGAATGTATTATCCGGAAGAATTAATAGAAGAAGTCAGACAGAAAAATGATATCGTAGATGTGATTTCGGGATACGTCCGAATCAAGAAAAAAGGCAGCAATTACGTAGGATTATGTCCCTTTCATAATGAAAAGACAGGGTCCTTTATGGTCAGCCGCAACAAACAGATTTATAAGTGCTTTGGATGCGGGGCCGGGGGCAATGTCTTTACCTTTGTGATGGAGTACGAGAACTTTACCTTTCCCGAAGCGTTGAAACAGCTTGCCGAAAGGACGGGCGTCAAGCTGCCGGAAGCGGAATATGATGAAAATACGAGACGGCAGGTAAGCAGAAGGGCAAAGATGCTTGCCTTAAACAAAGACGCCGCCACCTATTTTTTTTATCAGCTCCGGGCGCCCCAGGGAGAAACGGGACTTAAGTATTTTCAGGGCAGGCAGCTGTCGGAAGAAACCATGAAGAAATTCGGACTTGGTTTCGCCAATGTAAAAAGCAATGACCTGACCTTGTACCTAAAGAGTAAAGGCTACAGCGACGGGGAAATAAGGGACGCGGGACTTGCCACCTACCATGAAAAATACGGTATGAGCGACAAATTCTGGAACAGGGTCATGTTTCCCATTCAGGATATTAATCACAGGGTCATCGGATTCGGAGGCCGGGTCATGGGAGAGGGAGAGCCCAAGTACCTGAATTCCCCGGAGACAGAGGTATTTGATAAAAGCCGAAATTTATACGGGCTGAATTTTGCCAGAACTTCCAGAAAGAATTATATGATTCTCTGTGAAGGCTACATGGATGTCATCGCCATGCACCAGGCGGGATTTACGGAAGCGGTGGCTTCCCTGGGCACTGCGTTTACCAGCGGACAGGCAAGCCTGCTTCGAAGGTATGCGGAAAGTGTCATTTTGGCGTATGACAGCGACGGCGCCGGCGTAAAAGCGGCCCTTCGGGCCATCGGCATCCTGCGGGATGCGGGGCTTATGGGGAAAATCCTGCATTTAGAGCCATATAAGGACCCGGATGAATTTATGAAAAATCTGGGAAAGGAAGCCTTTGAAAAAAGGATAGAGGAGGCTGAAGACAGCTTTTCCTTTGAACTGCGGATGCTAGCAAAAGGCTACGATATGAAGGCGCCTGAAAGCAAGCTGAAGTTTCGGAGCGCCCTGGTGGAAAAGCTCTATCAGGTATCGGACCAGTTTGAGGACGCCAAACCCTTTATTGAAGCGGCATGCGAAAAATACAATTTCGGCTACGAGGAAATGTGCAAAAGCGTAGCGGCTTTTGCCAATAAACAAGAGCTGAATGCGGGGCTGGTCAGAAGGCGGGAGCCGGAACACATTCCCAAGCAGGAAAAAAAAGACGAGCCTCTTCTAAAAAACCAGAAAATTCTTTTGACCTGGCTGGCGGACGAGCCGTCGGTTTACGGGAAAATAAAGAAATATATAGGGCCCGGCGATTTTTCAGAGGGCATTTACCAAAAAGCGGCAGCAAAGCTTTTTGACGCCTTAGAATCGGGACAGCCCCCTTCCCCCTCCGCGATTATGGCGGCCCTTCAGGCGGATCGGGACACAGGGGAGGAAGAACAAAAGGAGATTGCCGCGCTTTTCTGCACCAAGATATCCGACCATCTCAGACAGGTAATGGGAATCAGGGAAGTGGATATTGAGGACAAAGCGGCGGAATTCGACACAAGGGGAGAGAAGGAAAAGGCGCTGCATGATATTATTGTAAGCATCAAAAATGCCAGCCTTAAGAGAGAGATGGAGAAGGGCAGCGGCGATAAAAATGCCTTCAGCCATATAATAGAAGCCAAGAAAGCCTTACAGGAATTGCAGAAAACGCATATTTCTCTGGATTAAGGTTAAAATATGTAATCAGAAGTGGAAGGATGGACCATTAAAATGGATGAAAACACACTGGCAAAGTTTGAAGAGAAAATGAAAACTCTGATGGCGACTGCGAAAAAGAAAAAAAATGTTTTGGACTATCAGGAGATTATTGATCATTTTGCCGATCTGGGACTGGAAGAGGAGCAGTATGACAAGATTTTGGAAACGTTGGAACAAAGCGGTGTTGATGTACTGAGGATAACCGACGATGACGAGCCAGATGAGGAAATCATTCTGGCGGAAGCGGAAGAGGTGGATGTGGAGAATATCGACCTTTCCGTTCCTGACGGCGTCAGCATCGAAGATCCTGTCCGTATGTATTTAAAGGAAATCGGCAAGGTGCCCCTTTTGAGTGCGGAGGAAGAAATCGAACTGGCCCAAAAAATGGAAGAAGGCGATGAGGAAGCCAAGAAAAGATTAGCAGAAGCTAACCTTAGACTGGTCGTTTCCATAGCCAAAAGATATGTGGGAAGAGGTATGCTTTTCCTTGATTTGATTCAGGAAGGAAATCTGGGTCTGATCAAGGCTGTGGAAAAATTCGATTACAGAAAAGGATACAAATTTTCCACCTATGCCACATGGTGGATCAGACAGGCCATTACAAGGGCTATTGCGGATCAGGCGAGGACCATCCGTATTCCCGTTCATATGGTGGAGACCATCAATAAACTGATTCGCGTCAGCAGACAGTTATTGCAGGAGTTAGGGCGTGAACCTACCCCGGAGGAAATTGCAAAGGAAATGAATATGCCCGTGGACCGTGTCCGTGAGATTTTAAAGATTTCACAGGAGCCGGTTTCTTTAGAGACTCCCATTGGAGAGGAAGAGGATTCCCATCTGGGAGATTTCATACAGGATGATAATGTTCCCGTACCTGCGGATGCGGCTGCTTTTACCCTTCTACGGGAGCAGCTTGGGGAAGTGCTGGATACTTTGACGGAACGAGAGCAGAAGGTATTAAAGCTCCGCTTTGGTCTGGATGACGGAAGGGCTCGTACTTTGGAAGAAGTGGGAAAAGAATTTAATGTTACCCGTGAGCGTATCCGGCAGATTGAGGCAAAGGCGCTCCGTAAGCTCCGCCATCCCAGCAGAAGCCGTAAATTAAAGGACTATCTGGATTAATATGGAGTTATCAAAGAGATTACAGGCTGTTGCGGACATGGTAACGGAGGGCAGCAGGGTTGCGGATATCGGCTGCGACCACAGCTATACGTCCATTTATCTCTGGAAAGAAAAAAAATGCCCCGGTATCATCGCCATGGATGTCAAAAAAGGTCCTTTAGAGAGGGCAAAAGCCAATATCAGTAAGTATCGTTTGTCGGATTACATAGAAGTAAGGCTTTCGGACGGAACGGAGGCCTTGAAGGAAAACGAAGCGGACGCTCTGTTGATTTCGGGCATGGGAGGAAGGCTGACCATAGGAATTTTGCAAAGAGCCTTCCAGCGCCTTGGTAAATCCTTTGAATTAGTTCTACAGCCCCAGTCGGAAATCTTTCTGGTACGGGCATTTTTGCGGCAAGAGGGCATAAAAATAGTAGATGAGAATATGGTTCTTGACCAGGGAAAGTATTACCCGGTTATCAAAGCGCAGCCGGAAATTTGTAAAGGAAGCATTGCGCCGGGAAATGTAGAAGCCCATAAACGGGAAGTTAGCCAAGGCAAATCTAATGATTTTGAAGAGCAGCCGAAGTATTCCCAAACAGTCGAAGACTATTTCGGTCCGGTGCTGCTTTCCAAAAGACCGAAGGTCTTCTTGGAGTTTTTAAAGAAGGAAAAAGAGAAGACCCAAGCATTGCTTTTTCAGGTAACGAAAACGGAGCGCAGGGAAGAACTGCGGGAATATCTGGATTATGTGGAGTCTGCACTGGATTTGTGAAGCAGGGGCCTTAAAGGAAATGCCGACATAGAAATAAGGAAATTTGCAGAAATCTGCCAAGACATTGTCTGTCCCGGAGACGGGATGCGGATAATGAGGCATGGAGGAAAAAGGATGAAATGTCAGGAGCTTATGGCAAAGCTGGAGGAACTTTCGCCGGCGCATTTTGCCCAGAACTGGGATAATGTGGGATTGCTTGTGGGCAGTCCGGAAAAAGAAGTGAAGTCGGTGTACATCACGCTGGATGCCACGGATGAAGCAATTGATGAGGCAATAAAGCTTGGGGCGGATATGGTCATAAGCCATCATCCTCTGATATTTAAAGGTATAAAGCAGGTCAGAGGGGATAACTTTATCGGCAGAAGAATCATCAGACTGGCGCAGAAGGATATGTGCTATTTTGCCATGCACACCAATTTCGACATTATGGGAATGGCCGATGCGGCGGCGGATGAATTAAAGCTGCAAAACAGAGAGGTTTTAGAGACTACCTATGAGGACGAAATTTCCACGGAAGGCTTCGGCCGTTTCGGAATCCTGCCCCACAGGATGACTCTTAGGGAATGTGCCGTTTTCGTAAAGGAAAGCTTTGGTATTTCCAAGGTCAGGGTCTTTGGGAATGAGGATGAAGAAGTGGAAAAGGCGGCTGTCTGCCCCGGCTCCGGCGGAAGCATGATAGATGCGGCGGTTTCTTTGAAGGCGGATGTATATATTACCGGGGATATCGACCATCATGAAGGAATTGACGCCGTGGCAAAAGGGATTTCTATCATAGACGCGGGCCATTTTGGCATTGAAAAGATTTTTGTGCCCTATATGAGGGATTATGTAAAGAGAGAGCTGCCGGAAATTTCGGTTTATGTCAATGAAGCGGAGGAGCCGTTCTTTTATGTATGACATATATGTGAATAAAACCGTAGAAATAAAAAAGCGTTATGAATTTTAGCGCGGAAGTGCATTTATGTCATACCTTCAGGCTTTACCAATGAGTAAGAGGCGTGGATTTTATATCTGTAATGGAAAGAGAGGGAAATATGGCGACAGTAATGATCGGAAATGAAAAAAAGGAATTTGAAACCGGGATTCCCTACGAGGAAATAGCAAAACAGTATCAGGCTGCCTATGACGATATGATTGCTCTTGTGATTGTGGACGGCAAAATACAGGAATTATACAAAAAGCTGGAAAAGGACTGTGAGATCCAGTTTCTGACCTATTGTGACGATGCAGGACATAAGGCTTATGTGCGCACTGCAACTCTGCTTTTTATGAAGGCGGTAAGCCAGATTCCCGAATTAGAGGGAATCAAAAAAATAAAGGTGGATTTTGCCATCGGCAGCGGTTACTATATGGATGTGCAGAAAGATGTGACGATCGATAAAGCCATAGCAGAAAAAATAGAAGCGCAGATGCGTCATATTGTGGAAAGCAATCTGGAAATTAAAAAGCGGGCATATCCCACGGCGGAGGCTGTCAGGCTTTTTGCTTCACAGAGAATGGAAGCAAAGGTAAAGCTGTTTAAATACAGAAAAGGCTCCACTATCAATGTCTATGAGTTAGACGGATATTACGATTACTATTATGGATATATGCTTCCGCACACAGGCTACATTAAGTATTTTGAAGTACTGCCCTATGAGAACGGACTGATTCTAAATCTTCCGGAAAAGCACAGACCCAAAGAACTGCAGAAGTTTGTGCCCCGTACAAAGCTATTTAAGACCTTAAAGCAGGCGGATGAATGGGGCGAAAAGCTGGGCGTAGATACGGTAGGGGATTTGAACAATGAAATCTGTAAAGGGAATTTAAATGACCTTATATTGGTACAGGAAGCCCTTCAGGAGCGGAGAATCGGCGAAATTGCCAGGGAAATCTCAGAAAAGCCCGGTGTTAAGTTTGTTATGATCGCAGGACCTTCCTCCAGCGGAAAGACTACCTTTTCCCACAGGCTGGCAGTCCAGCTGCGTACTTACGGGATCATACCCCATACCATAGCCCTCGACGATTATTTTGTAAACAGAGAAGACACCCCCCGGCTTGAAAACGGGGACTACAATTTTGAATGTCTGGAAGCTTTAGATGTAGAGCAGTTCAATAAGGACATGGTTGCCCTTCTTCAGGGGAAGGAGGTAGAGCTGCCTACCTTTAACTTTAAGACGGGGCAGAGAGAGTACAGGGGAAATGTAAAGAGGCTGGGACCGGATGACATTCTGGTACTGGAAGGCATTCACGGCTTGAATGATAAAATGTCTTATGCGCTGCCGGTTGAGAGTAAGTACAAGATTTATATCAGCGCTCTTACAACCTTGAATATTGACGACCATAACCGGATTCCCACCACAGACGGCAGACTTTTGCGACGTATGGTAAGGGATGCCCGCACAAGAGGCGCAAGCGCCAAGAGGACCATTCAGATGTGGGGCTCCGTTCGCAGGGGCGAGGAAGAAAATATTTTTCCCTTCCAGGAGGGAGCGGATACCTTTTTCAATTCCGCATCCATTTATGAGCTGTCGGCACTAAAGCAGTATGCAGAGCCGCTTCTCTATGAAATCCGGGAGGATGAGCCGGAGTATTATGAAGCTAAGCGTTTGCTGAAGTTTTTAGAGTATTTTCTGGGAGTCAGTACGGAAGCTTTGCCCAACAATTCCATTGTACGTGAATTTGTAGGCGGCAGCTGCTTCCCGGTGTAGGGAATAGGAATATTTTCAGGTATCTCTTTTTGGAATCGGCTGTCATGGAATAAAAATGGAACCGGCCGGTTTCGAAAGAAAAAGATATAATTTGTAATTATATATGGTGAGTGAAACAGATGATCGCGCCTGTCCGTACGAAAGGGGGCAGGCGAGGAAAGTCCGGGCTTCACAGGGCAGGATGCCGGATAACGTCCGGTGGAGGCGACTCCAAGGCAGGTGCAACAGAAATATACCGCCGGGAATTCCCGGTAAGGGTGGAAGGGCAGCTTAAGAGACTACCGCCCTCCCGGTAACGGGAGGGGCACATGTAAACCCCATCCGAAGCAAGACCGAATAGAAAGCGATACAGTTGCCCGCTGTGCTTTCAGGTGGGTTGCTAGAAACTGCTGGCAACAGCAGTTCCAGATAGATGATCATCCAACGACATAACCCGGCTTACCGTTTCGCTCACTTTTTATCGGAGTATGAATCATGTTATTTAACTCACTGGCATTTGCGGTTTTTCTGCCCCTTGTGTTTCTTATGTACTGGGCGGCGCCGCAAAAATACCGCTGCGTGGTGCTGTTGATCTCCAGCTATTATTTTTATATGAGCTGGAATGTGAAGTATGTGGCGTTGATTTTGTTTACCACGGGGATATCTTATCTTTGTGTGGTATGGATGGAAAAATTTCAGAAGAAGGCTGTGAAAAGGATGCTTATGGCTGGTGCGGTGGCTGCCAGTCTGTTAGTCCTTTTCTTTTTTAAGTATTTTGATTTTGCCCAGAATACTTTAGTGCGTCTGCTTCAGTCTTTTGCCATTGAACTGCATCCCGTTACGTTATCTCTGATGCTGCCGGTGGGGATTTCTTTTTATACCTTCCAGACCTTAAGCTATGTGGTAGATGTTTATAAGGGGGACGTGGAAGCGGAGCATAACTTTTTGAAATATGCGGCCTTTATTTCCTTTTTTCCCCAGCTTGTGGCGGGGCCTATTGAAAGGACCAAAAACCTTCTTCCCCAGATTGACTGTGAGCACCGGTTTACTTATGAAAAAGGTTCCTACGGCATGAAGCTCATGGCGTGGGGATTTTTTAAGAAGCTGGTCATTGCGGATAATCTGGCGGTATTTGTGGACAAGGTATTTGAGGATGTAGAGGCATATCACGGCTTTGCCCTTGTGCTGGCGGTTTTCTTTTTTACCTTGCAGATTTATTGTGATTTTTCGGGATATTCGGATATTGCCATCGGGACGGCAAAGCTGTTTGATATTGATTTGATGACGAATTTTAAAAGTCCTTATTTTTCGGCTTCCGTAAAGGAGTTTTGGCGAAGGTGGCACATTTCTTTATCTTCATGGTTCCGGGATTACGTTTACATTCCTTTGGGAGGAAACAGGGTTTCGAAGCTTAGGAATGTGCTTAATGTAATGATTACCTTTTGTTTAAGCGGCCTCTGGCACGGCGCGGCCTTTACCTATGTAATCTGGGGAGGGCTTCATGGCGCCTTGCAGTGCGTGGAGAATCTGCTGTTTCCCAAGAGAAAGGGAAGGAAAGCGGAAAGGAAACCGGAAGGATCCATGGAACATGCAGGCCGCGGACCGGTATGGTGGCTTAAGGTGGCTGTGGTGTTCTGCCTTGTGGCAGGGGCCTGGTGCTTTTTTAGGGCCACATCCGTAGGACAGGCTTTTTATGTTCTGGGACATATGAAGGACGGCCTGAGACATCCGGCGTCTTATATTTTAAATGGTATCCGGGCATTTGACATAAAGGCGTTAAAGCAGATGATCATACCGGTAGGGCTGCTGGCGGTGTATGATTATGCAGCTCTTGATAGAGATCCTTTGGCTGCTGTAGGCAAACTTCCTTCTCCTGTGAGAAAGGCGGTTTATTATGGATTTTTATTGATGGTATTATTGCTGGCGAGCTTTAATTCCCAGGAGTTTGTTTATTTCCAATTCTGATGCCTGATGCTTGGAGATTTGGATTTACGGCTTGGATTCTGACGGGATTCTTATGAATTTCATAATCCTAAAGGGCGGTTTCGAAGGTTTCATTTTGTACTTTTAGTGACATGACAGGAAGGGAGTGAGGGAAGAAAATGTGGCGGCAGATAGGCAGGCTGTTTATAAAGTTCATAGGAATCGTGCTGCCAGTATTTGCGGCGCTCTCACTTTACTGCGCATTATTTCCCATGTGGTATATGGATGGAGAATATGCCATGTATAAACAGCAAAAAGATTATATAACCGGAAACGGGGAGTATAACAGGGTTTTGATCATGGGGGATTCCAGGACAAAAGCAGGGTTTATACCGGATGAGCTTTCAAACGATTGTTATAATCTGGCTTTGGGCGGGACAACGCCCATAGAAGGCTATTATGCCCTAAAGGAATATCTGGAGTATCATCCGGCGCCGGAATATGTGGTAATGGCATATGCGCCCATGCATTATATGGATGTGGATGCGCTTTGGACGAGAAATATTTATTTTCATGTGATGAATCCGGAGGATGCGGGAGAGCTGTTTTTGATTGCGGCGGAATATGAGGATTGCGAAAATATTTTAATCGAACATTACAGACTGGAATATATGATGTACCGGCTTTACCTGCCCAATAAATATTGTACGGCGTTGAAAAATGCCGGATTTGTGGGAAGACATGCTTTCAATACGGATAAGTATGCGCAGGTAACCGCCCAAAGGGGACAAAGCTATTTTGGTCTTTCCAATGGCAGCGGGGATATAAACGGAGAGGCCAAGGAAAGCGATTTTACAGCGTCCGATATTGTTACTTTCTATATGCAGAGGCTTTTTGATTTGTGCAAGGAAAGCAATATCCAGGTAGTCGTAGAACAGCTTCCTATGAATGAAACCTCCCGTTCTATCTTAACGGAGGACTTTAAAGAACATTACCGGGACTATATGTATGAATTAGCGGTTGCTAATCCTACTGTGCGGATTTTTGGGGATTTTTATATGTATCCCAACGATTATTTTGGGGATGCCGATCATCTGAATCCCGTGGGAGCGCAAGCCTACTGTCAGTTTATGAAAGAGCGGTATCCCGATATTTTTAATTGAGAACCGTAAGAAGGTCCGGAACAATGCAGGAACAGGAAGAATTGCACAATGCGCGATAAAGGAAATGTATGATGTGAAAGGTTTCCTTGAATATAGAGGAATACAGATTGAAACCGGGAAGTCAAAAGGAATGGATATATAATGAAAGAAAAATTGACGACACTTTGCTATATAGAAAAAGACGGCTGTTATCTGATGATGCACCGGATCAGCAAGGAAAACGATGTGAACAAAAACAAATGGATTGGCGTAGGCGGACATTTCGAAAAAGGAGAAAGTCCGGAAGAATGCCTGTTCAGGGAGGTTAAGGAGGAAACGGGACTGACCCTTACGGCTTTTCGGTTCCGGGGGATGATTACTTTTTCCACGGATACCTTTGAGACGGAATATATGTGCCTTTATACGGCAGACGGCTTTGAAGGGGAATTGACGGACTGCAGTGAAGGCGTTTTAAAGTGGATTCCCAAGGAGGAAATATGGAATCTGAACCTCTGGGAGGGAGACCGGATTTTTTTAAAAATGCTTTTGGAGGATGCGCCCTTCTTTTCCATGAAGCTTACGTATGTGGGAGAAAAATTAAGTCAGGTTCTGATTGACGGACAGGATAAAAAGCCACAAGAGGAAAACGGAGAGTGTTGAAGGGAAATAAGAGGAGAGGGTAAGAGAAAAGGGTAGAAGAAAAAGGGTAGAAGAAAAAGGGTAGAAGAAAAAGGGAGAGAGACGAGCCGGATATGGTATTTAGTACGATCATTTTTTTATGTGCATTTTTGCCCATTACCATAATAGGATATTATCTGATGCCCGGGCGGGGGAAAAATATTTTCCTGCTTCTTTGCAGTCTTCTTTTTTACGCATGGGGCGAACCGGTATATGTGTTTGTTATGCTGGCTTCCATTGTCTGTAACTATGCTTTCGGCATGGCGATCGGTCGTTTCAGGAAGAAAAGGAAGCCGTGGCTGATTGGCGCTTTGGCGGTTAATCTGGGAATTTTATGCGTCTTTAAATATACGGGATTTATTGTGGCAAATGTGGGAAAATTTCTTCCGGGTCTTTTGAAAATACCGGAAATTGTCCTGCCTATCGGTATTTCTTTTTATACCTTTCAGGGGCTTTCCTATTGTATCGATGTTTACAGAGATGAAAAAATCGTACAAAAGGATCCCTTAAATCTGGCCCTTTATATTTCCATGTTTCCACAGCTTATTGCAGGGCCTATTGTGCGCTATTTAGATGTAAAAGAGGCTCTGACAAAGAGAGAGCATTCGCCGGAGCTGTTTGCAAAAGGAGCGGAGCGCTTTATCATAGGAATGTCCAAAAAGGCGATTCTGGCAAATCCCATGGGGGCGCTGGCACAGCAGATTATGGGAAGTGATATAACGTATATGGGAACCTTGGTGGCATGGCTTGGGGCGATTGCCTACACCCTGCAGATTTATTTTGATTTTTCCGGATATTCGGATATGGCAATCGGTCTGGGTAAAATATTCGGTTTCCATTTCCCCGAAAACTTTCAATATCCCTACATTTCCAAATCGGTCAGGGAATTCTGGCGCAGATGGCATATTTCCTTATCCACATGGTTTAAGGATTACCTGTATATTCCCATGGGAGGAAGCAGAAGAGGAAATGTGTATCTGCATCTTTTCATCGTATTTCTCGCTACGGGTCTGTGGCACGGCGCGGCCTGGGGGTTTGTACTCTGGGGCCTTTGGCACGGGATGTTCTGTATTCTGGAAAGAGTGGGAGGAAGCCTTTGCAGGAGGAAAGAATATAAAAATGAGGAGCATGATATCAGTAAATACGGCGGGGAAAACCGGAAACAGTCTAAAGGCGCTGCTTTTATTAAATCCGCCTTGGGCCATGTTTATACGCTCCTTGTGGTCATAACAGGCTGGGTATTATTCAATCTTGTAAGTGTGAGAGAGACCCTTTCCTACTTAAAGGTCATGTTTGGCATAACAAAGAATTCCTTTTTGGCTTACAGCCCTTCCTATTATATGGACGGCAGAACCACGATCTTATTTGTCATTGCGGTTTTGGCATGTGGGCCATGGAAAAGGATTTTTCAGATAGAAGAAGGATTCGCTCTATGTCTGGTAAGAAGGCTTATATTATTGATCCTTTTGGCCCTATGCTTTGTTTTTATTATTACCGGTACCTATAATCCTTTTATTTATTTCAGATTCTAGGAGGAGTCATGAACAGGAAAAAGAAAGCGGCGGATATTTTGTTTGGAGTCTGTTTTGTGGCAATGATCTTTATCCCGTTTCTCATGCTGGATACGAGAGAAAGCATTGATTCTTCACTGGAAAACAGAGCCCTGACAAAATGGCCGGGACTGTATTTTGATAAACTGCATACGGAATGGTACGGACATTATGTGGAGGACAGGGTGGCTTTCCGGAACGCCGCCATTATTTTGAATGCGGATATTTCTTATTATCTCTTCGGGGAGTTTTCGGAGGAATTGCATATGCCGGGGAAAGAAGGCTATATTTTTCCGGCGGACGAAGGATATATACAGAATTATCAGAGGCTGAATATTGATGAGGAACTGATGGACAGTCTTATGGTTTATTTATCAAGGAGCAATGCCTATATCAGGGAACGGGGCGGTCTGTTTGTCTGTACCATTGCTCCCAATAAATCCTCCGTCTACGGGGAATATATGCCGGAGGGCATTTATGTGGATGAAGCAAGGGAAAGCACGCTCCAAATGGCGGAGAGAAAGCTGGAGGCATTGGGAATTCCCCATGTGGTGCCTCATGAAGAATTCAGGGAGATAAAAGAAAGAGAGCAGATCTATAACAAAAAGTATGACTGCGCCCACTGGAATGACTTAGGAGCCTTCTACGGATTGGCCATGGTGGATGAAGTGATTCATGAGACCTATCCGGATATTCCGGTTATGGAAAGAGGAGACTTTGAGGAGAGTCAGGAAGTAACGACAGGGCTGGAGTTTTTTGCCGCCAGTAAAGAGATTTGCGATCAGGTGCCGCAGTTTACCTGTACTGCTCCTTCTTCCCACGGCGTGGAAACAGACAGTCCTTACCGGGCGGATGTGCCTGTTATTTTAGGAAATAACATGGCGTATTTTTATAATGAAAATGCACTTTCCGATAAATGCGTGCTGATCCTTCACGACAGCTTTTTGGATAACAGGGAGAGCTGGTATACTTACCGTTACAGAGAGGTTTATTACGCTTCCAGGGTAAATTATACCTATATGAAGGATTATATTGATTTGATAAAACCGGATGTGGTAATTTTTGAACTGGCAGAACGTTCTTTTGCAGACGATTTGGGGGCCTATACGGAGCTTTCCACCGTCACTTTCCAATAGAGACAGATTGGCGAAAGCTACATTCACAGACCATTTGACGATTCAGCGGAAGAAGCGCGCATAGACCACAGCCGGGTCAGCGGGAGGATGGCGAAGAAGGACGTATAAGCTTTCCCGACAGTCGGGAAATTGGACGGAATAAAAGCTGCCGCAAAAGATCTGCGCAGGCGCTGATCACAAAAATCAGAAGGGCGCAGAAGGGAATAAACAGAATCAGCTTATGGGAAAAGGTATATTCCGTGGTTTTAAAAAGCGTCTGCCACATGTAGAAATTCAATTGTCCGTCGGAAAGCAGATAAATGCCGAAGGTAGTGGAGGCTAACAGATTAACAAGCTTTATGGGCTTCCGTTTCAGGAACCGGAAGCATAAAAAGAGACTGACGCTTAAAGCTGCCATAGGGATTGTATTAGGGCGCCAGAAGTAGTTTCCGCCCACAATACCGATTTTGTTAAAAAAGGGCTGGAAGCGCTCTAAAACATAAATGGCACATTCCATGAAAAAGAAGATAAAGGCGGAAACGAAAAGCCATTTCAGGGAATTTACATATTTTACCGGAGGATACAGCCGGATATATGCACCCAGCATATAGACGATCAATAGCCAGATAAAGCGATTGTAATAAAATAAGGTTTCGGTGTCGTTTTTTAAAGCCCCGTAGACCGTAGGGAAAATACAGAAAATGACCAGACAGATAAGCAGCAGCTTTTGAAGCTCTTTCCGGGATAAACCAAGCAGCAGCCTGTTTATGTAGGGAGAGAACAGGTATATCAGAATGTAAGCGGTTGCAAACCAGTATTTGTATTCCGCAACGGGAAAGAAATTGATCAAAACCGTCCGTTTGTCTAAAGAAAGCGTACCAAAATGCACGCAGAGGAAGACGCAGATCCAGTTATAAAACTGCACTTCCAAAAGAAGCGTAATCAGCTTTTTTATTTTGAAGCTTCCGTGAATCATATGGTAGCCGGAAATGAGAATAAAGAGATTGACTCCCAATTCTCCCAGCATATGGAAGGATTCCACCAGAAATTTATTAAAACAAAAGGCGGGATATTCAAAGCCCCCTTCCCATGCGCAGTGGAAGGAAATGATAAAGAGAATGGCAAGAATCCGCAGCAGTTCAAAATTGGAATCCCGCTCAAGGTAAGATAGCCTGCATAGAGCGTTTCCGGCATGCTCCGTCGTATTGTCTGCATGATTTTCATTAGTATTTTTTAATAAATCCCCGTTTTCAGACCCCATCATAAAAACCTGCTTCCGTAATATTGTGTTGCAAATAGATAAAAAGTTAAGTAAAGTATAATACGGAAGGGAAATTTTGACAATATTCGCCTCGCGGATAAAGCCGCTTTTACAAAGGAGCCCGTTTTCATGAACAAAGGACAAGGAGTACAAAAAGAAGGATTACAGGATGAAAACCTTACTTTCAGATATTTATACGGTTTTGCCATTCTTTTCGTAGTGCTCAGCCACTGCGACGGAGGCGGCGTGGAAATGCTGGCTAACTGGATGCATTTCGGCGCCTTTCATCTGGGGATTTTTGTTTTCGGTTCAGGATATTTTTTCCGGAGCGAAAGGCTGAAAACGCCTTTTCTGTATTTGTGGGATAAGGTAAAGAGACTGTTGATTCCTTTATGGTGCTGGAATCTGTTTTACGGTATTATGTTAGCCCTGCTTCACGGGTTTGGCTTTACCTTTGGAGAACCTCTTACCTTGAGAGGCGTCCTGCTTTTTCCCGTAAACAGTGAAAATCTTTATGTGTTAAATATGGGGAGCTGGTTTGTTTTCCCTTTTTTCTGCGTGCAGATTTTGTACGGTGCGGGAAAGGCGCTTTTGGATTTTTTTGGAAAGCCAAAGCTAACTGACAGGCTGCTACAGGCGTTATTTATGACAGCGGGCTTTGCAGGCGTTTATTTTGCAGGACACGGCTATCATGAATATGCTCTGTATCCGGTTTTCAGGATTTTGTATTTTATGCCCTTTTATGCTTTCGGTATGCTGTATCGGGATTTTCTGGAACAGGTTTTTTCCAAAATACCGGCGGCTTTATACTTGGGAGCCTGCCTTTTTCTTTCCCTTTTGTTAAATGCTCATTTCGGGAAGGCGGTTTATGCCATTCCTTCCTCATGTGATTATCCTTTTGGTATGTGGGCAACCTATTTGGCAGGAGCGTTGGGTATTTTGTTCTGGCTGAAGGTGGCGATGACACTTTCCGGTTTTGGAAAACAGTGCGATTTGCTTCTGATTCTGGGAAGAAGTACCTGGGACATTATGTTCCATCAGTTTGCAGGCATTATGGCGGTCAAGGCTGTTTTTGCAGCGGGCAGCCGGTTTTTGGGGATTTTCGGGGATTTTGATCCTTCCGCATTTTTGGGGGATATCTGGTATTTGTACAGACCAAAAGGAATGCAGGAATTTACCATCTTATATGTGCTGGGGGCAGTGGTCGTGTCTCTGGCGGTAAAGGCGCTTTTAAAGAAAGGAAAAAAGCAATGGGAAAAAGCGGTAAGAGGCAGGGGATTCTGGTTGGTGCAGCGCCCGTGGGAAAAGAAGGCCAATTGTTAAAAAGGCTTTTGGAAGAGGAAAATGTATATAGCGTGGCGGTAGACGGAGGAATCGGATTTTTTATAAAAAATCATTTAAAGCCTGCGTACTGGCTGGGGGATATGGATTCCGCACCAGAGGGCGATACCATAGCGGCTGTGCATTTGGAGCTTTCCGAAGAACGTTTTTGTAAGGTGCCGGTTATGAAGGATGATACGGATATGGCGCTGGCTGTAGAAAAGGCATTGGAAGCGGGATGCGAAGAAATATTGATTTTTGGCGGAATAGGCGGACAGAGAATCTCCCATACGATTGCCAACATACAGCTTCTGCAGGCTTATGCTAAAAAGAATTGCCATATTATGATGATTTCCGATGGCTGCAGGATGGAAGTGCTTCATAAGGGAGTAAAAGCTTTTTCAAAAGAAATGAAGGGGCTGATTTCCGTATTTTCCCTGACGGATGTGGCGGAGCGTGTGGAAATAGAAGGGCTAAAATATGGATTTAAGGGGAACTTTAAGAATGACCGGGCCCTGGGGGTAAGCAACGCCTTTACGGGGAGAGAAGGAAGGATTTCTATAAAAGGAGAAGGGTATCTGCTTTTGGTATACGAAAATGACGAGACAGGAGAGACGGCAGATGAATCATGAAACAGAAAAAGAAATGAAGATGGAAGCAGTCGTATTTGATATGGATGGAGTAATTTTCGATTCCGAAAATCTCTATCTGCAATGCTGGCAGGTAGTGGCGGAGAAATACGGGATTTCAGGGATTGAGGAGGCATGCTATGAATGCCTGGGCATTAATTCCGCGCTGGTAAGAGAACTGATGCTGAAGCGCTTTGGAGAGGAGTTCCCTTACGATGTTTATTCAAAGGAGGTTTCCGCTCTATTCCATGAGAGGGCCGCAGGAGGAAAGCTCGTCCAAAAGCCCGGGGTAAAGGAATTGCTTTCTTATCTAAAAGAAAGCGGTATGAAAACCGCGGTGGCGTCCTCCACAAGAAAAGCGGTGGTCATAAAGGAATTGGAGGAAGGCGGACTGCTGTCTTATTTTGATAAAATAATCGGCGGGGATATGGTAAGCAAAAGCAAACCGGAACCGGACATATTCTTAAAAGCCTGTGAAAGCCTGGAAACAGATCCCGGGAAGGCCTTTGCCATTGAGGATTCCCACAACGGAATCCGCGCCGCTTACAGGGCGGGAATGAAGCCGATCATGGTGCCCGATCTGGCGGAGCCTATAGAGGAAATCGTAAAAATCTCCCATATGATTCTGCCTTCGCTGCTTGACGTAAAGGTGTATTTTGAAAAGATAAATGACAATCGGTAAAATGTTCCGTTCTCTACCCCGGTAACTGCGTTATAAGGATAAAGCGCAGAGCTTTGAATGCTGTGAAAGCAAAGTGAAAGTGGAACAGAAAACGGAAGAAAGGGCAGTAGGGGGAATTAAGGAGCACTGATGAGGCAGGAATTTCAGAATACACCTTTCTAAATGGGGGAGGGTGTATTTTCTATTTTTACGGGAAGTCTGTGAAATATAGAAACAAATCATGAATTCTTCCTAAAATCTTTTTAAAATCCATTTCTATTACGGGAAATACCGTATATAATGCATTTTATATCAGATAAACATGCGGATGTAACAGGAGTGACGAATATGAGAGAAAAAGTATATCATTTTATGCAGGGCAGATATGGAATGGATGCGTTTTCCGGTTTTCTTATAGGGACAGGTCTGGCGGTAGCCGTATTAAACGCCTTTTTCAAGAGTAATCTTTTGATGCTTTTTTCCTGGGGGTTTGTGATTTTTGCCTATACCAGAATTTTTTCCAAGAACCGTGAAAGATGTATTGCCCAGAATGTATGGTTTTATAATCACACAAAGGCGGTCAGGGATTTTATGCAAAAGGAGAAATCCAGAATGCAAATCAGAAAAACCCATCATATTTATACCTGTAAAAAATGCGGACAGAAGATCAAAATTCCCAGAGGAAAGGGAAAAATAATGGTTACCTGTCCTAAATGCAGGAATGAATTTTTAAAAAGGAGTTAAAAATGTTCGGGTATATTACCATCAACAAACCGGAACTGAAAATAAAAGAGTTTGATGAGTACATGGCCTATTATTGCGGGTTGTGCACAGCCTTGAGAAAGCGTTACGGTTTTAAGGGCCAGCTTTCCTTAAGCTATGATCTGACGTTTCTGGCCATGCTTTTAACCGGACTTTATGATGGAAGGACAGAGGATGAGTCCTGTAAATGCATTTTTCATCCCATGGATAAAAAGCGCAGAAAGGAAAATAAGTTTTTGTATTATACTGCTGACATGAACATTCTGCTGACCTATTATAAGTGCCGGGACGACTGGGCGGATGAAAGAAAGGCAGTCGGGGCGCTTTATGCAGGAAGTCTGCATAAGCAATATGAAAATCTGAAAACGAAATATCCGGTAAAGACAGCGGCAATAGAGGAGCTTTTCCGTTCTCTGTCCCAGGCGGAAGCGGCAGAGGTTGACGATATAGACTTTTTGTCGGGAAGATTCGGAAAAATCCTTTCCGAAGTTTTCGCTTACAAAAAGGACGAATGGGAAGAAGCGGTCAGAAGAACCGGATTTATGCTGGGACGCTTTATTTACATTATGGATGCCTATGAGGATTTAGAGAAGGATAGAAAAAGGGGAACCTTTAATCCTTTTAAGAAAAAGGCGGATAATCCGGGATTTGATGAATGGATCAAGGATATTCTTACGATGGCCGCTTCCTCCTGCGCAGAGGAATTTGAAAAGCTTCCGGTTATAGAGAATGTGGAGATTTTGCGCAACATTCTGTATTCCGGAATCTGGAACAGATATGAAGCGGTTTTGTCGTCAAAAAATAAAAAGAGGTAGCGTTATGAAAAATCCCTATGAGGTTCTTGGAATTTCCTCGGATGCATCGGACGAGGAAATCAAGAAAGCGTACCGGAAGCTGAGCCGGAAATATCATCCCGATGCCAATGTGGATAATCCCCATAAGGAACAGGCGGAGGAAAAGTTTAAAGAGGTGCAGGCAGCGTACCAGGCTATTATGAACAAGAACAGCAGCGGCAGCGAAAAATACGGCAATAGGAGCTATGGAGGCAATAGCGGGTATGGCAGTTATGACGGCTTTAGAGGCTATGGAAGCTATGACGGATATCATAATAGGAGAAGCTCGGGAGATGAGGATGAGGATTCCCTGTATAGGAATGCGGCTTACCGTTTTGTGGTAAACGGACTTTATAGGGAAGCCATGAATGTATTGGCAAGGGTAAAAATAAAAAATGCGGAGTATTACTATATCAGCGCTCTTGCCAATGCGGGGCTTTACAATCAGACTACGGCGTTAGAGCACATCAGGATTGCCGTGAGTATGGAGCCGGGCAACATGGAATACCGGCGTTTTCTCCAATATTTGAATCAGGGCGGCCAGTGGTATGCGGCAAGAGGAATGGGATATGGAAATCCTGTGGCCGGCGACGGCAATTTATGTATCAGGCTGTGCATTGCAAATATGCTGTGCAATTTATGCGGGGGTACTTTTTTCTGCTGTTGATACCATCCGGGATTTTTAACGGACCGTTATAGGTCTGCAGAGAGAAAAGGAAGTAACGATGAAAAAATGAGAAAAAATAGAAAAACGGTTGACCTTCCATCTGGTGGAAGGTGTATTTTTTAAAAGAAAGGGCCGGGGGTAATTTTTATGAAGATCAATGAAGTGGAAAAAAGGGTAGAGATTAGCAAAAAGAGTATCCGCTTTTATGAACAGGAGGGGCTGCTGCATCCGGAAAGGAACAAGGAAAACGGATACAGAGACTATTCCGAAGAGGATGTAAATATTTTATTAAAAATAAAATTCTTGCGAAAGCTCTCCCTTCCGATTGAAGAAATCAGGAGGATTCAAAGCAAAAGGCTGACCTTAGAGGACGCTTTAAAAAGGCATTTGATCACTTTGGAGCGGGAGGAAAAGAACCTGCAGAAAATCAGTGAACTATGCCGGATGATTTCGAAAGAAGATGTTTCATATGATACCCTGGATGCATCTGTCTGTCTTAAACAGATAGGAAAAATGGAGCAGGAAGGAGTAAGGTTTATGAAGATAAGCGAGCAGGACAAAAAGAAAAAGCGGTATTCCATAGGGGCCGGCATGCTGTTTATCGGCCTTATGGTATTTATTGAGTTTCTGATGACGTGGGCCTATTTGACAATTCCGGAAGGAGCGCCGCCCGTTCTTGTAATGATATTTTTATGGCTGTTACCGCTTGCCTTTATCTGCGGGATTGTTGTGGTGATCAGGGAAAGAGTAAAAGAAATTGAAGGAGGAGAGGAAAATGAGGCTGCTAAGTATTGATCATATTCCGGGAAAGGAACTGGAAGCGCTAGAAATTGTAAAAGGTAATGTGGTTATGTCCAAAAATGTGGGAAGGGACATCATGGCAGGCCTTAAAACCCTGGTAGGAGGGGAAATTTCAGGTTATACGGAAATGCTGAATCAGGCAAGACAGATTGCCGTAAAAAGAATGGTGGATGAGGCGGAAAAACTGGGAGCGGATGCCATTATCAACGTTCGCTATGCTTCATCTTCCGTCATGCAGGGTGCAGCGGAAATTATTGCCTATGGTACTGCTGTAAAATATGTGGTAGAATAAGGGCGGACAAAAGGAAGACGGCAAACAGTGCGGCCATATACAAAAGAAGGAATGTTTTTTGGATATTCTTTTGTGTCTGGCCGTATTTTTTAGGAGGAGTTTATGATGAAAAAGAAAATTTTGGGAATTTTGTTATCGCTTTCCATACTTTCGCTGGCAGCAGGGTGTTCGGCTTCTAAGACAGAGCCTGAGAAGGCAGTGTCAGCCGGAGAGGAACAGGCTGGGACGGATGTCGGGGAACCGGAGAATAAGGGAGAACCCGGTCAGGAAGAGCCTGTCGTTGAGCCTAAGGAGGCAGATGAAAAAGAGGAAGTTACGGCAGAGCCGGAAAATGCGCAGCCGGAAAATACACAGCCGGAAAATACACAGTCGGGAAATGCTTCAAAGATTCCTTTGGAGAACGGACAGCCTGATGAAAATTCCACTGCCATTATATACTATGAGTTTAAAAAGGATTATGCCTTGGATTACGCAGAAGTTTCCGGGACGCTGGAATTCAAGATTCCCCAGCTTACTATGAGGAGCGTGGAAGCCGGAAAGATTAATGAGGATATTTTAGAGTACTTTGAAGAGAAACTGGACGATATGGATGAGATGGTAGAAGATGACCGGGATTTATGGGCTGAAGCTACCCTGAATATCGGATATGAACTGACTTATCTTAATGATGATAAAATCTGCCTTTTATTAACGGGCTATGAATATAACGGCGATGCGGCTCATGGCATGCCTTTTAGAAAGCCGTTGATTTATAATCTGGAAAATGGGGAACGGATGGAAGCTGAGGATTTGTTTGCTGTCAGTGAGGATGAGTTCGGCCGGGCCTTTATAGCCGCTTTTGAGAAACGTATGGCGGAGTCGCCGGATGATTACTGGACGGATGCTATGGATTATGTGAAGGAAGAGGCGTCTTTTGATAATGAGGACTTCTATCTGACGGAAAACGGCGTGGTGTTTTATTTTGAACCCTATGTGTTGGCGGCCTATGCATACGGGTATATTGAAGGTGAGGTTTCTTATGACAGCTTGGGGCTGAAATAAGTATCTATGTGACGGAGAGTAGTAAAAGGGCATAAACGGCGACAAAGCAGGGCATAAAAAGGCTTTGTCAGCCGTTTATGCTCTTTTATTGCGCTTCCGGCATAATGGCTTTGAGACATATTTAAAAATTTTATGTTGACAGGTGGAGATGTTGGTGGTATGGTTAATTACATAAGTAATGAACAAAAGAACGTATTGCCATAAGTGAATCGCATATGAAGTGGAAGGAAAGTAAAATGGTAAAACGTAAGGGGAAAAGAATTAAAGGCCTAAAAGGGGTAAGTGATAAAAGGAAGAAAGGAGGAACAGCTTTCGTATGAAGGAAGTTTTGAATCAGGAAAAATCAATTTATATCCAGATAGCGGAGATGATAGAAAACGATATTTTAAGGGATGTGATTCTGGAGGAGGAGCGGGTGCCAAGTACGAATGAACTGGCGAAGCTTTATGTGATTAATCCTGCAACGGCGGCAAAGGGGATTAATCTTTTGGTTGATAAGGGAATTTTGTATAAGAAAAGAGGCGTTGGCATGTTTGTGGAGAGCGGTGCAAAGGAGAAGATTAAAGTGGGACGGAAAGCAGAATTTTATGAGAGATTTGTCATAAGTCTGCTCAAAGAGGCCAAAAGCCTGGGAATCGGTAAAGCGGAACTTATTGGTATGATAGAGAAAGCGGAGGAAAAATAGATGAGTCTGGAATTAAAGAACATTACAAAATGTTACGGAAAGAAAACAGTACTTAACGGCTTGGATTTAACTCTTGAAGAAGGGAAGATTTACGGACTGGTAGGAAGAAACGGTGCGGGGAAGACGACCATGCTTTCCATAGCCAGCGCACAGAACCCCACGACAAAGGGAGAAATCATGCTGGATGGAGAAACGGTGTGGGAGAATCAAAAATGTTTGAATCAGATTTGCTTTTCAAGGGAAATTGTAAATTCGGCTGATAATGTATCAAGCGCTTTAAAGGTAAAGGAATATCTGAGAATGGCGCAAATGCTTTTTCCCTATTGGGATAAGGAAATGGCTGACAGACTGGTTGAGGAATTTGAACTGGATGAAAAGCAGAAAATTATGAAACTGTCTAAAGGAATGCAGTCTATGATAACCATTATTGTGGCTCTGGCAAGCAAAGCGAAATATACATTTTTAGATGAGCCGGCGGCAGGGCTGGATGTTGTGGCAAGGGAAAATTTCTACAGGCTTCTGCTGGATGAGTATAGCGAAAGCGGTAGAACCTTTGTGATTTCCACCCATATTATCGAAGAGGCGGCGGATGTATTTGAAGAGGTTATTTTCTTAAATAAAGGAACAATTATGTTGAAGGAAAATACGGAGGAGCTTCTTTCACGTTGTATCCATATCAGCGGGAAAGCAGAGGATGTAGATGATATCATAAAAGGAAAAAGAGCCTTCCATCAGGAGAAAATGGGCAGAAGCAAGGGGATTACTCTAATGCTTGACGGGGGAGAGATTTTTGATAAGAAAGGAAGAGATGTGGAGGTAAGCCCCCTAAGTCTGCAGGATGTATTTGTGGCCCTTTGCGGCAGGGAGGAAAAGCTATGAGTGAGGAAACAAAACGTCTTTTAAAATATGATTTGCTATGTGCTTTGAAGGATATTTTGATTTTTGTTCTGATTGCGCTGGGGGTGCAGCTGTGGTGCCATTATATGTATAAAAGAATGGCGAATATGGTTTTCTTAGCGGATTTTGCAATAGGCATGCCTTTGTTTGCATGGGGGGGAAAGGACTGGCTGGTTCAGATAAGATTGTATGTCAGCACGGGAATAACCAGAAAAAGAATATTCAGGGTTTTGATTATGAGAAAGCTGTTGGTTATTCTGGCAGGGATTTTCATAGAGGCAGCCATGATTTTTATCAATTATCCGGAAATTGGAATAAAGTTTATGGCAGTGTCGGGCTTTTTCCTATTGTTTGTATGGGGCTTTGGGGATATCGCAGGCGTGCTTGTATATCAGAGGAAGAAGCTGGGACAGATTTTTTTGATAATCGGTTATATGATGATAGGAATGTTATCCGCAGGCAGCTTTTTTTCGGAGAATCAGGTAGGTTTTTGGGTTGTGTTTCTTGCAGAAATTACGCCGGAAACCATAGCGGTCATTGGAGTTTTGGCTGTGGCAGTATTTGCAGGCGGTATCTGTTTTGCAAAAAAACAGATAAGAAATTATATGGTATATTAAGCTGGAAGGAGGAAACGGCATGTTAATAAAGACAATGAAGCTGAGGCTGGATGAACTGTTCCTTTATGCAGCGGTAGATTTGGTCGGTTTTTTGTTTGGAATTCTTGTGCTTGTGCTTATGACTTACTTTGAAGGCGGCGAGCCGGATTATACCGTGTTCCGTATGGGAACGGTTATGTCATGTATTTTCTTTTGTTTTGTATCCGTCATGATGGGAATGTTTGGTATGGGCGGCTATTTTAACTGGCATGTGGGATTTGGCAAAACCAGGAAAAGCTTTTTTCTATGTGATATAGCAACGGAATTTTGCTGGAATTTTATCAATCTTATGATAATATGGGGGCTTAGCTTTGTAGAAGACGGTATAATAAAGTTGTTCTTCAGTTCGTATCGGGAAGAGTCAAAAATCCTATGGGGGATGTTTGGATGGATGATTCCGTTTTTTGCCCTTTTTATGACGGTTATACGGGAAATAACAGGCACCCTGAAAATGCGTTTCGGAAATAAGGTATTCTGGATAATATGGGGGATTTGGATGTTTATCTGCATGGTGCCGGTCAAAATCGGAGAAAATAAAAGCGGTAAGGCGGCGGAAATGATAGAGGGTATAACGGCGTGGGTTAAGGGTGTTTCCGTAACGGGATGGGTTCTCATGGGAACCGCACTGGTAATCCTGCTGCTGGCTGTTTCATGGCTGCTTATGAGAAAGCAGATGGTAAAGAGCTAGGCAGGCATTTGCCCCAAAGCTGCGGATAAATAAAGAAAAAGTGGAGATGAAGAAAGGAAAGGGCAGGCGGGAATGGAAACGGACAGTTTAAAAGCAAAGGGGATTGCGTGAAAATTTGACTCGTTGTAAAATAGAGAGCGGATACAAAATAAGAGGTTTATGAAATGAATAGATTGCGCAGAACATAACTGTGCGGAATATATCAGGACAAAACGGGTTAATAGAATGGAAAAGGTTATTTTAGCAGGACTGGATTTGAACGGGGCCATTGACTCCTCCAATTCCATGGAGGAATTGGAGGAGTTGGCCAAAGCGGCGGATATGGAAGTGATAGGAATTGTCACTCAGAAGATGTCTGCGGTCAACAAGGCGTTTTATATCGGAACGGGAAAGGTAGAGCAGGTACGGCAGCTGGCGAAGGAGTCAGGTGCCGGCCTTGTTGTTTTTGACAACGCCTTATCTCCTATGCAGCTTCGGAATCTGCAAAGGGAACTGGAAACTGCTGTAATGGATCGGACAACCCTGATTTTGGAGATTTTTTCCAAAAGGGCGCGGACTAAGGAAGCAAAGCTTCAGGTGGAGGTGGCTTCCCTGCAATATATGCTGCCAAGGCTTGTGGGACTTCATGATGCTTTAAGCAGACAGGGAGGCGCCAGCGGTTCCATGAGTAATAAGGGAGCCGGCGAAAAGAAGCTGGAACTGGACAGGCGGCATATAGAGGCGAGGCTTTCTGCCTTAAGAAAAGAACTTGCCGGAGTGGAAAAGGACCGGGAAACCCAGCGTAAGCAGCGGCTAAAAAGCGCTATTCCCTTAGTCAGTCTGGTAGGATATACCAATGCAGGGAAATCCACTGTGATGAATGCCCTGATTGACCGGTATACATGCGGGGAGGATAAGAAGGTTTTGGAGAAGGATATGCTTTTTGCCACCCTGGAAACGACGGTTCGTAAAATGGAGGGAGAGGGCGGTAAAAGCTTTCTTTTATCAGACACGGTAGGGTTTATCAATCAGCTTCCCCACAATCTGGTAAAAGCCTTCCGTTCCACTTTAGAAGAAGTAAAAAATGCGGATTTATTACTGCATGTTATCGACTATTCCGATGCTTCTTACAGAGAACATATGAAGGTAACAAAGGAAACCCTGGAGGAGCTGGGAACGGGGCGGATTCCGGTTATATGCGTGTTTAATAAGCTGGACTTAAAAGGCGTGGATGAACTTGCAGGAGAGCCGGAAAAAAGACAGGAAGAAGAGGCGGAACATAGCGGGAAATATTCAGAGGAATGCCAGGAAGGATATCCCAGGGTTTCAGGGAACAACATCTTTATGGCAGCCGGAAAGGGCGTCGGGATAGAAGAACTGGTTTCCCTCATTGAAGAAAATCTGTTTGGAAAAAGAAAGCAATATGAACTGTTGATTCCCTATACCGCAGGCGGTATATTTTCCGACTTATCGGAGTGCGCTTTCATTGCGGCCTGTGAATACAGGGAAAACGGAATTTATATAAAGGCGGCATTAGACGAGGAACTGGCAGGCAGATATAAAAAATATTTGAAGAACGAATACAGGCGGATTACTTGACTTGCTGCCGGAAAAACGGAGGAATGAAAAAGGATGAAACTGGTATCATGGAATGTGAACGGGCTGCGTGCCTGTGTGGAAAAGGGATTTATAAATATTTTTAAGGAGCTGGATGCGGACATATTTTGTGTACAGGAGACGAAAATGCAGGAGGGGCAGCTTGATTTGGAGCTACCGGGGTATTATCAGTATTTTAATTATGCTGAGAAAAAAGGTTATTCGGGAACAGCGGTTTTTTGCAGAAAAGCGCCTTTAAAGGCCTGGAACGGAATGGGCATAGAGGAGCATGATAAGGAAGGCAGGGTCATTACCCTGGAATTTGAAGATTTCTATTTTGTAACCGTATATACGCCTAATTCCCAGAATGAGCTAAAAAGGCTTGACTACCGTATGGAATGGGAAGAGGTATTTTTGAATTATTTAAAGGAATTAGAGAAAAAGAAGTCCGTTATTTTTGCAGGAGATTTAAATGTGGCGCATCAAGAAATAGACTTGAAAAATCCTAAGACAAACAGGCGCAATGCAGGATTTACCGATGAGGAAAGAGCGGCCTTCGGAAAATTGCTGGAGAGCGGATTTATTGACACATTCCGTTATTTTTATCCCCATAAAGAGGGAATTTATTCCTGGTGGTCCTACAGATTCCGGGCAAGGGAAAAAAACGCAGGATGGCGTATTGATTATTTTGTAGTTTCGGAATGTCTTAAAGAGCGGCTGAAGGATGCCGCAATTCATACGGAGATTACAGGGTCTGACCACTGTCCGGTGGAACTTGAATTATTGGACTGATTTATAAAAAATCAATTAAATTTCCGAATCTTTCTACTTTTCCGTAAATTTGTGTTATAATATGCGCAAAGGACAGAGTTAAACGAAGCGACTCCGGAAAACCCAAGGTTTTTCGGAGTTTAGCCCGTAACTTTAAGAATAAATAAAAAAACGGTTGAAAGACTATTTATGGTAAAAGAAAGGTGAATAAAATGACTAAAATTGATATCGTATCCGGCTTTTTGGGAGCCGGAAAGACAACTTTGATCAAAAAATTATTAAAAGAAGCGCTTTCTTCGGAGCAGGTAGTGCTGATAGAAAACGAGTTTGGGGAAATCGGCATTGACGGCGGTTTTTTAAAGGAAGCGGGCATTGAAATCACGGAGATGAATTCCGGCTGTATCTGCTGTTCCCTTGTGGGAGATTTCGGAACAGCCTTAAAAGAAGTGTTGGACAAATATCATCCTGATCGCATTCTGATCGAGCCGTCAGGGGTAGGCAAGCTGTCGGATGTAATGCGCGCCGTGGAAGGAGCGACTTCTTCCGAGGGCGTACAATTAAACAGTGCGGTAGCGGTTGTGGACGCAAAAAAATGCAAGACCTATCTGAAAAACTTCGGAGAATTTTTTGCCAACCAGATTGAACATGCGGGAACCATTATTTTGAGCCGTACGGGAGAAATGAATGATGAAAAGATTAACGCTGTGGTTGCGCTGATTCGTGAGCACAATGCCAAAGCGGCGATTATTACCACCGACTGGAACAAGCTGGATGGCAGCAAAATCTTAGAGGCGATTGAGGACGCTAAGGATTTGGAAGCGGAACTGATGCAGGAAGTGTTAAAGGAGCATCATCACGATCATGACCACGGTCCGGATTGCACCTGCGGATGTCATGATCATGAGCATCATCATCACGACCACGATGAGCATGACCATGAGCATCATCATCATGACCACGATGAGCATGACCATGAGCATCATCATCACGATCACGATGAGCATGACCATGAGCATCATCATCACGACCACGATGAGCATGACCATGAGCATCATCATCACGACCACGATGAACATGACCATGAGCATCATCATCACGATCACAACGGCCACGAGCACCATCATCATGCAGATGAAATATTTACCAGTGTGGGGATTGAGACCTCATCCAAGTTTACGAAGGAACAGGTACAAGCCTGCCTGGATGCTTTGGAAGATACGGAAAAATACGGAATGGTTTTACGGGCAAAGGGGATGCTGCCTACAGAGGGAGATTCGTTTATCCATTTTGACCATGTACCGGGAGAAAGTGAGATCCGGGATGGAAGCGCCGAATATACCGGCAAAATTTGTGTCATCGGCTCTGAATTAAAGGAAGAGAATATTAAGGCATTATTTGAAGTCTAGGAGGGAAAAGAAATGATTCCTGTTTATGTCATCAATGGATTTTTGGACAGCGGTAAAACGGAGTTTATCATCTACACTTTAGGGCAGTCCTATTTTCAGACAAGGGGAACCACGTTATTGCTTGTCTGCGAGGAAGGCGAAAACGAATATGACGGAAAGCTTTTGAAAAAAAGCCGCACGGTAATGGAAGTGATAGAAGAGGAAGAGGATTTTACCTCCCAGAACCTCATCAGTCTTGAGAAAAAGCATAAACCGGCAAGAATTATTGTTGAGTATAACGGCATGTGGAATGTAAAAAATATGAAATTCCCTTGGCACTGGAAAATGGAGCAGCAGATTACCATGGTTAACGGCGCTACCTTTTCTTCCTATTTTACAAATATGAAGTCTTTGGTTGCGGAGCATATCAGGCAGTCGGAACTGATTATTATGAACCGCTGCGACGGCATGGAGGATAAGCTGGCAGGTTATAAGCGGAATATTATGGCATTAAATCAGAATGCGGAAATCATATTCGAAAATGCATCGGGGGAAATGAACGTTACCCTGGAAGAGGACCTGCCTTATGATTTAAATGCAGACCCTATCATTTTGGATGATTTAGGATATGGTTTCTGGTATCTGGACGCGCTGGATAATATGGAGCGTTATAAAGGAAGGACGATTGAATATACGGCAATGGTTCTTCATCCCCAGGGATTTCCAAAGGGATATTTTGTACCGGGAAGAATGGCCATGACCTGCTGTGCCGATGATATGGCTTTTCTGGGTTATGCCTGCAAATATGACGATGCGGAAAGTTTAGAACAGAAGGCGTGGGTAAAAGTAACGGCAAAGGTGCAGATTGAATATTTCGATGATTATGGAAAAGAGGGTCCGGTTCTTCATGCCGTAAAAGTGGAAGCGGCTCCCAAGCCCAAAAATGAAGTGATTTCATTTGTATAAGGCACGTATGAGAAAGATGCAGGAAAACGGTAATGATTATGGGGAAAAACTGTCTGATTATTGAAGATAATTATGTGCAAAGAGAATATATGAAGAGGCTCGTACAGGAACTGTCAAGTGAAGTCAAGGTTTATGATGTGGACAACCTTCAGGAAGCCTATCAGATCTTGCTGGAAAATACCATTGATCTATTTATTATTGATATTGTATTGGATAATAAGAAAAAGAATGATGTTTCGGGAGTCAAGCTGGCAAATGTGGTCAGGGATATTCCTTATTATGCGTTTACCCCTATTATTTTTGTGACCTCTCTGATAGACCCAAAGCTGTTTGCATATACGAACCTGCATTGCTTCAGCTATCTGGAAAAGCCCTTTTCCCAGGCAGAGGCAAAATCCGTGATCAGGGATGCCATGGAGTATTCTACTCCCAAAAAGGAACTGGATACGTTTTGTTTAAGAAAGGGCGGTATCTTATTCCCGATTCAGGTGGATAACATAATCTATATAGAAAGCTTGAACAGAAGCATTATTATTTATAGAAAGGATGGTAAGAGCGATACAATGCCTTACATGACCTGCAGGCAGGTGCTGCAGGAGGCAGGTAATTCCTCTCTTATACAGTGTAACCGTTCGGTAATTGTAAATAAAAATTATATCTGGTCTGTGGACAGGGCAAACCGCTATATTGTTCTTAGGGAATGTGGAAAGCGGGTGGATATCGGCGTTACATACTTAAAAAAGGTTATGAATGAGCTGTGTAATTTTTGAGAGGCGAGTGTTCCCAAAAGGGCAGGGGAATCTGACTGTCAGGATCATAACTAAGAAGAATAAAGCAAGAATAATAAAGCAAGAAGAATGAATAAGAATAATAAAATAAGAATAATAACATGATAAAATCAGCGGAAGCGTACTCTGCTGATTTTTTTATCTTTACATTATGTTTTTGGGAAAGGGAACCAAAAGACTACGTATAAATGAAGGAAAAAAGTCTGAAATCTTTCATTCAATTCAAAAATAACATCATTCGGTTCCGAAATGTGCCGGAGGTTCAATTTTTGTGTAAAATGTGCTTATATTCAAAGGAGGAGAGGCTATCATGTTTAGAATTGCGATTTGTGACGATGATAGGGATTTCATTTTTTACTTAAAAAAACGAATTACTGCGGTTTTAGGGGAAAGCAGTGAAACTGAGTTTTTTGAATATCACAGCGGACGGGAATTATTATCTGATTTGTACGGGCAGCCTGAATTTGACGTGCTGTTTCTGGATGTCCAGATGCCGGAAATGGACGGAAATGCGGTAGCCAGGGAATTTCGCGAAAAATATTATTCCACTATGCTGATTTTCTGCTCCGGAGCATGTCTGCCCACACCGGAAACCTTTAAGGTCCGACCTTACCGGTACTTAATGAAGCAATATTCGGACAGCCGGTTTGAAGAAGAGCTTAAGGAGATATTTGAACATTTATCCAAAAAGAGGGAAAGTCCCATAGTCTGGGGCTGTTATGACAAAACAAGGTACAAGCTGGGATTGGACGATATCTTATACATTTCCATAGCAAAAAGGGGCTGTACCCTGCATCTGATACAAAAATCCGCACTGTCCAATGTATCGGATGAAATGCTCAATGTGAATAAGCTTTCGGATGTTTTTGCGGATATCAAGGATTACGGGTTTGCATATGCCCATAACAGCTATGTGGTAAATATGAAGTACATTAAAAAAAGAAACTCAACAGAGTTAGAGCTGGTAAACGGCTGTGTGCTGACCATATCAAGGTCAAAGGGAAAAGAGTTTGACGCGGCTTTTTCCAGATATCTGTCCAGTAAATATCTGTAAACCGGGCAGCTAAATAAGGAGAAAAACATGTTTTGGGAATACAACCTGATAAATTTTCTGGTGTGCGTTTTTGATACTTATCTGATCTATGATTTTGTGGGATATTATGAAGGGGTAAGCCCCCGGCTTTTAACAAAGAAAAGCAGAATTACCGTAATTCTGCTTACTTCCTGCATTACATTTTTCATAAATCTGTTTAATAATACGGCATTAAATCTGTTTGCCACATTATTTATAAATTTCCTGTTTATTTATCTGGTCATGAATGGGAATCTTTTTCAAAAATGTATCCATTATCTGATTATCATAGCCTTTCAGTATGGGGGAGAATTTCTGACAGCTATTGTGATTGCCAACAGAATGGGGGAAGCCGTATTAGCCTATCAGAATGTAAAGGCATATGCCGTCCTGATTGTGAAGATGATAAATTTTATCCAGTATCTTTTGGTAAAACAACTTGTTCCCAAAAGGGATGACAGTATAGATAAGGAAGCCTTTTTTATTTTCATGATCATTCCGGTGTCAAGCATCGGCTTAATGTTTTCGGTTACTTATTTGAATATTGATTTTTCAGATACTCCCGTCAAAAGGGGCGTGCTTCTTCTTTTCTACCTGATGCTGCTGCTTGGCAATGTACTGGTTGCTTATGCATTCCGGCGCTATGCAGCCATAAACAAGAATCTTCAGGCCCAGAAAAAACTCATAGAGGACTACAGGGTGCAGCTGGGATACTACAGGCAGGTAGAGGTTGTTAACAAAAAGAATGCGGCCTTTCATCATGATATGTGCCATTATTTAAAGGCGATCGGAAACTTAGCCGAGGATAACCGGAATTCGCAGATTATATCTCTTCTGGATGAACTTCAGATAGAATTCTTTAAAGTGGATAATCAGGATTTTTGCAGCAATCCCGTTTTAAACACCATTCTTAATGAGGAAATCAAAGAGGCCAGAAGACAGCGGGTTGACTGTCAGGTGTATGTGGAACCGGGATTTTCCATAGGAAGCATACGGGAAACAGATTTGATTTCCGCCTTGGGCAATTTGTATCAAAATGCTCTGGAAGCGGCGGCTAAATCCAGAAACGGTTTTATCAAAACAACCATGTTTATGGAAAATGAAGGAAGGTTTCTTGTGATCAGCATGGAAAATTCCTATGAAGGAGCTATATTAAGAGATGGGGAGAAATTTCTGACCACCAAGGAAAATAAGTTTATTCATGGAATTGGAATAGAGCGCGTAAGGGAGATTGCAAAGAGATACGGAGGGAGTCTCAGGACTAACTATAAAGAAGGAATTTTCCGGGCTATTCTGGTGCTGTCATCTTAGTTTTTGCAAAAATCGCCCAAAATACTGCAAAAATTGCCGAAAATGACAATTTATTCGGATTTTCATGTATCATCGGGGTATCAACTTAAGGAGGTAAAATGAGATGGAGCTTAAAAAAGATATCAGTGCAAAAACATTGGGAATGGTTAACACACTGGCATTAAAGGCTGTTAAATCAACGGCTAATTCTGCATGTTTATGGCTGTGCCATCAGCCCGAATTCCCGGAAGCTGCCAACAAATTTAAGAAGGTAAAATAAGAAAACAATGAAACAGCTTTTAGAACGCCTGATAGAAAAACAGATTGGTGCGGGAATCATTGCAGAAGAAGAGGCGGAGGTCTACCGGTACGGCTATATGATACTGTTCGAATGGGGACTTAACCTGATAATTGCAGGACTCATTGGGATACTGACAGGAGCCCTGCAAACCACCCTCATTTTTTTAATATCGGTTATTCCTCTTCGAAGCTTTGGCGGTGGATACCACGCTTCAACACCCTTAAGATGCGCAGTCATTTCCAATGCGGCTTTGGTTTTTGTTATCGGGCTTTCTGAATGGCTGTGGGTGCTGCACCTACCCTCGGGGGTGTTCTTTCTGTGCGAAGTAGTTTTAACAGGTTACTATATCTGCCACGTTCCGGTGGATTCGGCTTATAAACCCCTAAGTAACCGTGAAAAACAGGTTTATGCTATATATGCCCGGGTATTCTATGCGGTTGAATTAATGATTATGGCGATACTCTATGCGACAGGAAGAGAAAAGGCCGGCATTACGATTATGCTGGTACACCTATTCGTTGTTTTTTCCCTGTTATCAGTGCGCATCCAAAGGAAAAAACAGGGATATAAAGAAGAAAAAATCCATAAGTTGATTAATAGGTAAAAAGAGAGAACTGTAATGGTAAAAGAGCAGGGCTCTCTTTTTTTATTTTATTTTTCCAATAACTTGTGTATAATAGGAATTGGTTCGGCAAAGGTAAATTTTGCATAGTGAACGGATTGATGCATGGAGGAGAAATAAATGCTTGAATTAAAAAATATTTCATACCTGGTTAAGGATGGAAATAAAGAAATCATAAGAGATATTAATCTAACCATAAAGGAACGCTTTGTGGCGTTAACCGGACCTAACGGCGGTGGAAAGTCAACCCTGGCAAAGATTATTGCAGGGATTATTACTCCCACATCGGGAAACGTCTTCTTTGACGGTCAGGATATTACGGACATGGGCATTACGGAAAGGGCAAATGCGGGAATCAGCTTTGCCTTTCAGCAGCCGGTACGCTTTAAAGGCATTACGGTAAAGGATTTGATCATGTTAGCGTCGGGTAAAAAGCTTTCCATGAGCGAGGCCTGCGAAATTTTATCGGAGGTGGGATTGTGCGCAAGGGATTATATCGGAAGAGAGGTTAACGATTCCTTATCGGGAGGAGAGCTGAAGCGGATAGAGATTGCCATGATTCTTGCCAGGGGAACAAAGCTTTCTGTTTTTGATGAGCCGGAGGCGGGAATTGATTTGTGGAGCTTTAACAGCCTTATTAAGGTATTTGAAAAAATGTACGAAAAAATCAACGGTTCCATTATGATTATTTCCCATCAGGAAAGAATTCTGGATATTGCGGACCGTATTATTTTAATTGCAAACGGTCAGGTAAAGGCGGAGGGCAGCAAAGAGGAAATCATGCCCCTGATACTTGGAGAGGGCGGAAGCGGCCCCTGCAATATATTAAAGGATAAGATGTAGAACGGAGGGAAGGACAATGGATCAGATACAACAGACTTTATTAGAGGAAATCGCCGGACTTCATGAGGTTCCCCAGGGCGCTTATAACATCAGGGCAAACGGCGCCATGGCGGGCAGAAATGTGACGGAAAATATAGATATTGTGACCAAAACGGATGTGTCGGGGATTGACATTATCATAAAGCCCGGCACCAAAAAGGAAAGCGTGCATATTCCGGTTGTGCTCAGCCAGTCGGGGTTAAAGGAAAGCGTATACAATGATTTTCATATCGGAGAGGATTGCGACGTTACCATTGTAGCAGGCTGCGGAATCCACAACGGAGGCGATGCGGCAAGCGAGCACAGCGGCATCCATCGTTTCTTTATCGGGAAAAATTCCAAGGTGCGTTACGTGGAGAAGCATTACGGTCAGGGAGACGGCAGGGGAGAGCGCATTATGAATCCTGTCACGGAGATGACTCTGGAGGAAGGAGCTTCCATGGATATGGAGACGGTCCAGATCCGGGGAATCGATTCCACCAAAAGGGTAACCAGTGCAAAGCTTTTAAAGGGGGCTTCCCTGACGATTCACGAGAAGCTCATGACCCATGGAAGCCAGTACGCGGAGACGGATTTTACGGTGGATATGGACGGAGAAGATTCCAGCGCCAATGTGGTCTCCCGCTCGGTGGCAAAGGAGGAGTCCCATCAGATTTTCAGGAGCAGGATTAACGGGAATAACCGTTGCAGCGGTCATACGGAGTGTGATGCGATCATTATGGATGACGCCAGTGTCAGCGCCATTCCGGAGCTGACGGCTAATGATATTGACGCGGCCCTGATTCATGAGGCGGCCATCGGGAAGATTGCGGGAGAGCAGTTGATCAAGCTGATGACGCTGGGGCTGACGGAGGCAGAGGCGGAGGAGCAGATTATTAACGGGTTTTTGAAGTGATGAAGGATAACCGGGGAAACGGCACAGTCAGTTTTTGACTGTGCCGGCATTTTTTCTGTTCGGCTTTGAATTTTTTTGGGAGTGTCGGAAGTGTTTGGAGTAGGGGGTGAATGGATGAATGGGGGAAACGAATGAGGGAAATTAGGGGGTTTTGGGCTAAAAAATGCAGTTCAGGCCAAAATTCACTTAATTCGTTCTCTAAAAGTAAGAATGTGTGTTTTTTTTGTTATAATTTGCCTTAAGGGAGAAATAACCGGTAAATAGGAGAGGATTTGCCGGAAATGATTTTATGAGGCGGGAGAAAAAACATGCGTGGGATGAATTTTAATGGGAGTTTTTGTGATTCGGGATTTTTGAAAAAAGGGCTGAAAAGTGGGACGAAAAGGCGGTTGAAGAGAGGGCTGGCGGTGTTGTTGGCTTTCCTGATGCTGCCTTTTTCAGATTTTGCGGGAATTGGGATTAGGGAAGTATTTGCGGATACGCCGGCGGAAAGTGTTACGGTAAGAGAGGATTATGTACTGACAGAGGATTTGAGGGTAAATGATCTGGTACTGGAAGAGGGAACGCTTGATTTAAATTGTCATACTCTTTATGTGGAAGGAGATTTGCTGCAAAGGGGTGGAAGGCTGGAACTGGGCGGCGGTTGTCTTAGTGTGGAAGGGAATTGCGAAATTTCAGGCACAGGGATTTTATCCATGAAGGATGATGCAGATTGTTTTTATGTTGCCGGGGATTTTTTCATGAAAGCAGGAGTGCGCAATGAAGAGATTTATCGCGGCAGGATGGAGATCTTGGGAGATTTTGTTCAGAGTGCAGGGGATGAAGAAGGGAATTTTTATACCAGTAATTCTTTTACGTTGTATTTGACGGGAGATGAAGTCCAGAGATTGGTCATGGAGGAAGCAGGAGGGAACAGGGGGTCCCGGATTGCCAATCTGGTCATAGAGAATGAAAGCGAAGAGGGGGTTATTCTTGAGGGAAGTCCTTATGTGTCGGGACGGGTAACCTCTTACGGAAATAGGGTTACGGGATATTTGGGAATCGGGAACGGGACTGAATTTACGGAAGATTATTTTGACGGGGGAATAGAGGTTTTAAGCGGAACAGGATTAAATTCGCCTCTTAGAATAGGGGAAAGCCTTTTAATGGAAAAGGAAGGCGGAAATTTTAATATTTACAGCAGTCTGGAAATAGCGGGGGATGTGACGGTTTCAGGAAATAACTGTGGCTTTGGTATATATTCGGATAAAGGATATGTTTTGGTACAGGGGAATTATTATCAGAAAAACGGAGGTTCTCAGGTTTTAGCGGAGGGTGTTTTAGAGTGCAGGAAGGATGTGACCATAGAAGGCGAATCGGGCGCAAGGGGAAATCATAGGGTAATTTTATCGGGAGATGAAGAGCAGAGAGTCTCATTGTTTAACGGGGCTTCTTTTCATATTCTGGAGTTAAATAACCACAGTAGAGAGGGCGTGGTGTTTAAGACGGCAGGGGCGTGGCATTCCCTGATTACAAACGGTTGTAAACTGTCGGTGGGGGAGATAATTGCAGAGGAGAGCCATGTGCTTTCTGAGGACGAAGTGATTCCCGGGGATTTTGTAATGACGGGAGGGAACTGGGACTTAAATGGTCATACCCTGACAGTCAGCGGGAATTTTATACATAGTGAGGGAATGCTTTCGGTAAATGGCGGAAGTCTGATCGTTCAGGGAGATTACAGGAAGCAGGAAAGAACGATATGTGAAGACGGCAGTTATTTGTACGGAGGTACGAAGTCGGTCCTTTATATGAGTGAGGAGAACAGCTATGTTCTGGTAGAGGGAGATTTTTATGACGGCTCCACACAGAACGGAGGCGTATATTTTAGCAGGGGCTGTATGGAATTAAAAGGGGATTATTACCAGCAGGAGGACAGAAGAGACTATACTTTTAATGCCTGCGGAAGCAGTACGCTTCTTATAAGCGGAGATGAAAAGCAGGTGCTGCATTTTAGCGGGGTAACCGATTGGGATACGAGGATTAACAATCTGGATATTAAAAATATTTCTGAAGCAGGTGTTGTATTTGAAGGCGCTCCCCGGGTGGAAGGGAGCATTTCATCTGAAAGGGAAAGCAGAATTCATGGTTGTATTCAGCTGGCGTCTCCTTCGAAGGTTTCCGGCGGATATTATGGCGGGGATGTGTTGATTTGCAGAGAAGTAAAGTGGGAAAATGACTTTGAAATCGGGGGGAATCTATATGTTGAAGATTATTTGAAGGTATATAGTAATCTGACAGTTGACGGGAATGTATATATCAGGGATGTGGAAAGCGGATATAAGCAGGGAGGTTCCTTATACGGTCAATTGTATGTATTTCAGGGAAATCTGCATATAAAGGGAAATCTGGAAGCGGAAAGTAAATTAAGCTCCACCGGAATCTGTATGATGGGCAGCAGCGCCTATGCCCTTGTAGAAGGGGACTATAGGGTTCTCGACGCCAAATTCGGTACGTCGCAGCAGGAAGGTATTCTGGAAATAAAGGGGGATGTGGATATTCGCAGACAGCTCTATGGAAACAGTAGATTTAAACTGGTGCTTGGCGGAGATAAGAAACAAAATGTTTTTATCGGGGATGATCCGAGAGATCTGGTAATTGAGCTTAAAAACCGTAGCGAGGAAGGGGTATGCCTTGAAAATATTTTTGGCGTTTCACAGTGGATTTTAAATGACTGTAACCTGACATATCAGGGAATATCCTGTATGACGGGATATACCTTAACGGAAGATACGAAGCTCTCCGGAGATGTAGTTCTCATAGGGGGAATCATGGCGTTAAATGGCCACAAGCTGGAAATTACAGGAGATTTGATTCAGATGTCCGGCAGAATGATCCTTGGAGGAGGAACCCTATCTGTAGGCGGCAGCTTTTTTATGGGAGAGTTTAGAGAAGAAGCTCCGGATGAGGATTTTGCATCAAACGGAACTTTGGAGCTCTATACAGATGAAGATCATATTGTGGTAGGAAAAAATTTTTCTGTCAATATAACCGGCCTGCAGTTTGGAGCCTGGAGCAACGGCATTATTGAAGTTCATGGAGATGTGGATTTTAATAACGGTTTTGGCGGAAATGCCAATGCCACAAGTTATTTTAACGGTTTGTACCGTTTGACTTTACTGTTAAACGGAGAAGAAAAGCAAACGGTTACGTATCACTATTATGAATATACAAAAAATATGTGTCTGAAAAATATCGCCATTGACAATCAAAGCGAAGGAGGCGTTGTATTTGTAAATACCCCCCAGATTGCGGGGGAAATTGTGGACAACCCCCAAAATCATGTAGAGGGAAATATCAAAATCCTTTCTACAGCCCAGTTATCGGAGGGGTATTTCGGCGGCGGACTGAATGTAGAAAAACTGATTGTTTCCGGAGATACCCGAATTGGAGGAGATGTGATTATTTCCGGAAACAATACGATTTCCGTAGGGCATGAACTTATAATTGGCGGCAATCTGGATTTATCGGGTACTCTGGACATTGCTCATGGAAGTTTGCAGATCGGAGGGAACCTGACTGTAAAGGATAGCGGAAAAGGCTTGAAAATGTCCAATGAGGATGATTATGTGCTTGTAGGAGGCAATTATTTAAAGACAAGTGATACCACAAGCCTTATGAATCAGGGAACCCTTGAAGTAAAGGGGGACTATACAGAAAAATATGACAGCTCCTATGGAAGCGGGCACAGGCTTGTGTTAAGCGGGGAAGGGCTTCAGCGTATTCAGAATCATGGTCATTTTCATGTAATTGAACTGAATAATCACAGTAGTGAAGGCGTTTTCTCAAAAAGAAGACTGGACGTCGACCAGTTGATCCTAAACGGCTGTAAGCTGACTATCGGCGATGAGGAAAGCATCAGCGGATTTACCTTAAACGAAGATTATGTGGCGGCGGGGGATTTGTATCTGGTGGATGGAACGCTGGATTTAAACGGATACACATTGACCGTTCAAGGGGATTTGATTTTACAGGAGGGAGAAATTGTATTCCATCACGGAAGCCTGATCGTAGAAGGAAATTTCAGGCAGCAAACCCGGGATAAAACAGAGGATGGGTACGAATATTCAGAAAGCTTCGGGCATTTATATATGGATGAGGCGGACGATTATCTGTGCGTGAAAAAGGACAGCTATTTCATGCCGCCTTCTGACGGAGTGGGGAATATAAAGGGAACCATAGAGCTTCTTGGCAATCTGGAAACCGATGGCGGCACTGCCCTTTCTCTTGACGGGAATCTGGTTTTTAGCGGAAAAGAAAAGCAGAAGATTAGTGGAGGAAAATGGATTACCACAAATAATCTGGTTATCAGCAATGAGTCTTTGGAAGGCGTGGAATTTGCTGCTTATGTGCGGGTTAACGGAACTGCGGATGATTCCTCGTGGAAGGCAGGAGGAAACGGAGGAGTCTGCATCCGTGATTTCGGACAGTTAAAGGATGGCGCCTTTGGCGGGAATGTAACCTTTGGAGCATACACCGCATACGACAGCAATATAAAACTTCAAAACGACCTCGATATTAGGGGAACTCTGCTATTCGACTATTATGGGGGAAGTGTCAATAGAATAAGATGCGGAAATCATACAATCAGTGTGGGGAAATTAATTTTAAACTCCAACCTATATGTGGAAGAGGCAAAGCTGTATATTGCAGGAGACCTTCTGGTGCAATGGAGCGGCAGTCTGAATATGGATAAAGAGGAAGGCCGGCTTTCTGTAAACGGGGATGTCCTGTTCTGCGGAAGAAATGTTTCTTATTTATCAGAAGGTGTTATGGAGCTTGCAGGGAATTTTACCCAGCAATATTCCGAAAGAAATTTTATGGCGGCTGGAAACCATAAAACCATATTGAAAGGCGGACCGGAAGGAAGGGGAGGAGATATACAGAGAGTTCATTTTGATGCGCCTTCCCTTAACCGGTTCCACATACTGGTTCTTACAAATGATCTGTATACAAACTATGAGTTTGATACCGTGCCGGAGGAGATTGCAGATGAAGTGGTTTATCTGTCTGCTGCTATAGTTTATCCCCGTCCCGTAACGGAAATCATTGCAACGGAGGTTACCGCATACGGAGTTACCTTGGAGTTTGACGGAACATGGACAGATGGAGAGGCGGCAGGTTTTGAAATCTATCGGGACGGAGTAAGGGTAGGAACTACCGGAATGAGGAGCTATCGCGATACGGGACTGAATGGAGGGCAGACCTATACTTATACTGTTTATTCTTATAACGGGGATAGAATATGTGCAAAGGAATCCCCCTCTTTACAGATAACTACCAGTGCTGATATGGAGCCGCCGGAAAAGATAAAGAATCTTCAGGTCACGGAAAGAACCGGTTCTACCATAACCCTTTCATGGGATAAGGGAAGGGATAATGTGGGCGTAGAAAAATACTACCTTTACAGGAATGGTAAATTGGTTTATGAAGGAGGAGCTGAAAACTACGAGGATAAAGGATTAGAAGAAAAGACAGTTTATACTTATTATGTGATTGCGGAGGATAGAAGCGAAAACCGTTCTGAAAAAAGTGATGAAACGGACGGGGTTGTATTTGTACCTGAAATTATTTCCGTAACTCCCGAGGATTATGGCGTTATCGGCGGGGAACAGATTTCCCTGGAGGTAACATTTTCGGGAGAGGGAAAAAGCAGCGGAAATTCCGTAAAAATCGAATATTATGATACAGATTACCTGGAGTGGAGGCCTGTGACTAAGACAGCGCTGGGACAGAAGGAAACAGGCGGAGAAATTCACAGGGTAAGCTGTGTATGGAATCTTTCTGCCTTAAATCAGGATCGGGATGTGGATGTGCGCTTTACTTTAAAGGACAAGGCGGGAAACAGTTCTGAAAAAATCGTGACCTATACCGTCGACAGAGAGCCCCCTTATGCGCCGGAAAATGTAGAGGTTATGGATATAGGCGGAACGGTCATTTTAAGCTGGGATAAAGGCGGCAGTGCAGATTGTGAAGGTTATGAGCTTTACAGGAAACAGGAAGGCATGGAGGATCATCTGGTGGCGGATATTTCCGGTAAAAACAGCACATGGTACGAGGATGATTCCATGACAGAGGGTGTGGAGTACCGGTATTATGTGAGGGCTTATGATGCTTTTCATCAGTTGAGCGAGCCTGCAGAGTCTCCGACCATAACTGTAGCGGCGGATACGAAAGCTCCCAGAGTGACCTTAGTGACTCCCGACCCGGGAAGAGTTGGCGGTATTACTTCTTTGACTCTGGAAGGAAAGGATAACAGGGGAGTCAGCCGTTTCCTTCTGCATATCCGGCAGAATGGGGAAGAGGAATGGAAAGAACTGGCAACAGTCAGAGCCAATCAGAATACCGCCGTCTATCAATGGGATACAAAACAGCATGAGGAAGGTACTTATTATGTAAAGGTAACAGCGGTAGATTTTGCAGGAAACGAAAGCAGCGATCTGATCATGCGCCGTTATGAAATTGATAATACGGGAATTGCCAAAATCCGGTTATCGGAATGCACTGCGGGAAGTACGGGGATTTTACTGACATGGGAGGATGTGACAGAAGAGGATTTTGAATATTTCAAGGTGGAAGAGTTAAAAGACGGAAGCTTTGTAGAAATTAAACGGGTATCGGATGCTTTATTTGTGCAGATAGAAAATCTGGAACCCTTATCCACGCATACCTATAGGGTAACCGGCGTGGATAATCTGGGAAACTGCGGGGAACCGTCGGAGGAAATTACGCTGACAACCTCTGATGATATGACTGCGCCGTCCATTACAGGAATCAATCCTGTTTCCTCTGATTATGGAGATAAAATCAATCTTTCCATGACAGTCAAGGATAACGGGAGTATAGCCGTTGGAGTGTTTTCTTATAGTATTGACGGGGAGAACTTTACAGAGCTTGCAAGAATTTCGGCAAAAGGAGAAAATGCGGAAAACATTTATTATTTGTGGGATACTTCAAAGGTTTTGGAAGGAGAGGTTATTGTTCGTTTTGAAGCATATGATGCGGCAGGAAACCACAATATGCTTTATGAGGAAAAGCAGATTGAAAATACCTATAGAATCGACCACACCCCGCCGGAAAAGGTAACGGGGCTTTCCGTTACAGGCGAGGAGGGCGTAATCGGCTTAAACTGGGATCAGGTAAGCGGCAATGATATTGCCTCCTACCGCATTTACAGGGCGGTAGAAGGCCAGAATCTCTTTACTTGCATTGACGGGAATGTAAAGACCATCGGTTATTACGATACAAATGTAAAGGAAAAGGTTACCTATATTTATCAGATAGAAGCGGTTGATAAAGCCGGCAATGTTTCGGAAAAATCCGACAGGGTTTACGGAACGGTTAGAGCGGATGATATAGCGCCGGAGGTTACGGGAATCGGTCCGGAAGGCGGTATACTGGGTTCCCATGCCCGGTTAGAGGTGTTGGCTTTGGATAATGCAGGCCTTGCTCTGGTGGAACTGGAATATCGCAAAGCTGATACGGCTGATGCATGGCAGGCGATAGAAAGCCTTCCGGCAGCAGGGCGGGAATATTACAGAAAAGTATCATGGGATACAAAGGACTTGGAAGAAGGCTGTGTATATGAAGTCCGTGCAAGGGCAAAAGACAGATGGGGAAATATCAGCGAATACAAGTATCAGAGATATACCTTTGACCTGACGGCTCCGGTTCCAACACTTCTTCATACGGAAAGCGGCAGCTTTCGCATTGAACTGGACTATACGCAAAATACAGAAGAGGATTTCCTGCATTATCAGATATACCGGAAAAAATACGGCGAGGAGGATTATACCTGCATACAGGAATCAACGGAAACTTCTTTTGTAGATGAATTGGAGGATACGAAGAGCGTTTACTATTATAAGATACGCGCTTATGATATCTATGGAAATTACAGTGAATCTAATATTGAAGCAAATCATGCCAGCTTTATAGATGATATAGCTCCTGTGGCGATGTTGCCGGAAACCATTGACGGAATGGAAGGGGAGGGCATTACCTTTGACGGGGTGTTATCCACCGATAATATCAGGATAGGACGATATGAATGGGACTTCGGGGATGGGACCACTGCCGTAGGCGTAAGACCTGAGCATGTTTATGAGGAGGAGGGAAATTATACGGTTTCCCTGACGGTCAGCGATGCAGCAGGCAACAAGGATACTGCCACCACTACAGTTTCCGTGGGAAATAAAACGAAAAACGGTACGATTAAGCTGCAGGTCACTAACAAAAGCGGCGTAGGAATTCCGGGAGCGTACGTTTATGTAAAGACAGGGGATGGAGACAACGATTTTAAGAAATTAAACTGTGATTCCAGAGGATATGTGGATATTGTGGGGGAAGCGGGATACTATGAAATTTCTGCCTTTGCAGGCGGTTATCTTCCGGGAGACAGCCATTTCCAGCTATATGCAAATGAAAAAATGCCCTGCAATATAACGCTTGACAGAGGCGAACTGGTAACCGGCACAATGACCTCCAAACGACTGTCTATAGAAGAGATGATTGCAAAAGGGGTTAATCTTTCCGATCCGGGCAACTATCATACCTATGAATTTCAGATTACACTGCGCTTTGCGGAAAGCCCTTATGCGATACCCATTGCCACAACGGCGGTTATGGACGGAAATGTAAAATATCTGGGGCATTTCGGAAATGATCTGTATCGTGTGCAGGCAGGAATTTTCCCCTATAAAAAGACGCCTGCAGAAACGGAATGGGAGGATTCCGGGGAAGAGATTGAGACGGCGCTGATTTATCTGGAAACCACCCAGAGCATACGCTGGATGAAGGATATGTATGAAGTGAGTCTGGGCGTAGTTAATAATGCGGGCAGCGGTTTTACTATTCATGATGCTTCTGCGGCGCTAGAGCTTCCGCTGGGACTTTCCCTGGCAAGGACAGCTTCAGGGGAAGGCGTGGTATATAAAATGGGCAGCATTGCCGGAAAGGACAGCAAAAAGGCATCCTGGATCGTGCGTGGAGATGCGTCGGGAACCTATCAGGTAGCGGCTCGTTTTTATGGGACTATGAGTCCCTTTGAGGCAAGTGTATCCGCAAGATTTACATCCAATCTGGAATGTGACGTACAGACGGGAGAGGGACTTGAAATTATTGTCCATCCTGAGGATGCGTACTATCCGGGAGAAAAATACTATATTCAGTTTGAGGTTATTAACAAATCCGGAAAACCTTTCTATAACGTAAAAACTTCCTTTGGACGGTTTGAGCAGGCGGTGCCTGTATTTGAATGGATTGTTAAGGACTGGAATACGAAAGAAATCATTGAGTACGAAAGATACGAAGGAATGGACTATCACATTACGGATATCAGCCAGAAAAGCGTTCCTGTTTTATACGGTGGCGAAAGGCTGGAATGCGGGATTTTACCGCCCGGCGGACGGCTATACGGGACCTACTGCATTACGGCAGGTGGGGATGAAGAAAAGTATTACCGTTATGTGGACGGATTTGTAAAGGGACTTACAGGGAAAAATCTGGGTGTGCGGGTTGCAATAAGCAGCATTGAAAGCCATGTTGTAAAGTATCTTCTGTATATGGATCAGAAGACAAAGACCCTGTACGGAGATCCCATTGACATTACTTCAGGGGCATTTTTGCAGGATATTTCAAGCTTTTCGGTTGAAGGGAGCACCAGCCTTTTGCTGGGAATGCATTATAACTCCACTATGGCATCCTATAAAGGAGAATGCGGATATGGCTGGAGCCATGATTACGAACAGCACATTGAAGACCACGGTTCTTTTATGAACCTGTATTTCGGACCCTATGCATGGACGACCTTTGTCAGCAGGGAAGCGGGGGAACATGTGGTTTATGGAAAAATATTAAACGATACGGTCTACATTGATTCGGAAGCAGTGTATGAGGATACTTTTTATCCTTCCTCCAAAGCATTGGAAGGCTGGAGCCTTTTAAGAATCGAAGAGGGCTATGAAGTGACCTCGAAGGACAAGGATGTTTATTTCTTTGACAAAGAAGGCAGGCTGTCGGGCATTAAATCCCAGGGAGGAAAAAGCATCAGTATCCGTTATGCAGAAGGACAGATGATTTTAAAAGACGATGTCTCGGGTAAGCAGCTGTATATTTTTTATAATGAGGAGGGAATGATAGAAAGAATCGCCGATGATAGCGGCAGGGAAGCGGTTATCACATATAACGGGGATGATCTGGTTTCCTTTACCAATGCAGACGGACAGAAGACAGCGTTTGTTTATGACGGAAGTCATCATCTGATTTACGGAGCGGATGCAAATGATATTCCCTATGTGGAAAATACCTATGATGAAATGGGGCGTGTTCTCACTCAGAAGGAAGGTGGAAGCGGGACGAAAGCCATGCTTTCTTATGAAGAAACGTCGGATGGGGAACTGACTGTCCATGTCAGAAATCATAACGGGGAAAGCAGGTCGGTTACTACCAACAGTAAAGGCGAAAAAATCAGGGAAACCGATGAGGCGGGAGCAATAACCGAATATGCCTATGATGATGTAGGAAATCTGTTGACTGAAACAGATAACGAAGGCAATGTGGTAAATTATGTTTATGATGAGGAAGGAAAGCTTATTTCTTATACCAATAAGGCAGGAGAGATTACCGGCCTTTCCTATGATGCAAACGGCTATGTGGCTTCCGTTATGGAGGAGGACGGAACAGGTACCTGCTTTACCTATGATGAGGCAGGCTCCCTTTTAAGGGAAATAAGTCCTTTAGGCGCAGTAACCCGTTATGCTTATGATGAAAAAGGAAATGCGGTCAGACAGGTAGTTGACGGGCTGGGTACCATAACTATGACTTATGAAGGCGGCCTGCTTACAGGCATAACCGATTATAACGGCGGTCTGACTTCCTTTGGTTATGATGAGTGGGGCAACAGATGCCTTCAGACGGATGCCATGGGAAACAGCATGGAAGCTGTTTATGATGAAACGGGAAAGATACTTTTGGAGAAAGGCTTTGACGGGACGGTTACTGCCTATACTTATGATGCAAAGGGGCAGAAAATAGAGGAAACGGTTACAGGAGAGGACGGTAAAACCAGAACTGTTCGGTATGGTTATGACGGAATGGGAAGGGTTGCGGATGTGACAAATGAAGCGGGAACCACAGCCTATACCTATGACGGAGAAGGAAATACTACATCCATTACATATCCTGACGGGAGTAGGGATACCTTTGTTTATGACAAGACCTCCAACCTGATAAAAGCGGTAACGGCATCGGGGATGATAACAGAATACACCTATGATTCCCTTGGGAACAAAATAACGGAAAAAACAGGGGACTCGTTGATGTCCTACGAATATGACGGGGAGGGAAGAATCCGCAAAATAGTACAACCCACAGGAGAAGAAATAGTATATACTTACGATAAGAGGGGCAACTGCCTGACGGAGACGGACGGAAGGGGAAACAGCTATGTTTATACCTATGACGCTGCTTCAAACCTGACTTCATCTACTGATCCTTTGGGAAATAAAACAAGCTATACCTATGATATTTACGGCAGGTGTATAAAGGTAACCGACCCGAAGGGGAACAGTACGGCTTATGCCTATGACGGCAACGGCAACTGCATCAGGCAGACCAATGCGGCGGGAACGGTAACGGAAATGACTTATGATGCCCGGAACCGCCTGATAAAGACCACCGAAAAGACTTCGGAAGGGGAGAATGTTACCTCTTTTACTTATGACAAAGCAGGGCGGGTTACTGCTGTTACCGACGGGGAAGGCAATACAGTCCATGCCGCCTATGACAGCTTCGGAAACCTTATGAGCCTTACGGATGCAGAAGGGAATCAGCTGGAGAACAACACCTATGACAGCCGGGGACAACTGGTTTTTGCTACGGATGGCCTTGGAAATACCACAGCATACAGCTATGACCGTGCAGGAAATATAACGGAAATTGTGGAGTGTTTAAACAGCGGGGCGGAGACAGTAAAAAGCTATACCTATGATGCTGACGGAA
>Ga0209064_1000298_pt1 | contig 113879 bp, 91 predicted proteins | sample Inofromicrocosms_FD_187498 | JGI IMG/M metagenome (GOLD analysis project Ga0209064, IMG submission 187498) | Mouse cecum microbial communities from Vienna, Austria - Inoculum for glucosamine and mucus D2O microcosms (SPAdes) (version 2) | ecosystem: Host-associated > Mammals > Digestive system...
TCTGCTGCTGTTCGCTCTTGGGGGCGGTTTAGGCCGCCCCCGCCGCTTGGGCATCCCCTCGCCAGAAGGAGAGAGGAGAATGACTAATGCCCATCTCAAAGTTTTGCACTTCGATTTGGAATCTTCAATGGAATTTATGATGTGTAGAGGCTAAATGTTAATAGATGAACAAATAACGACGTAGAGTGTAATAACAATAAATCATGTATGCTGCATGATTAACCGAATGTTTATCCTGTAATAACAACTCTTTTACTCCAAAATTCTAAATGTATCTATTATGAAGAAGCTACTTATTGCACTCGCAGCAGTGGTTATGTCGCTTTCAGCAAGCGCTCAGTCATGGTGGGTTGACGGTCAGTTAAGCGCCAACCAGAACAAGCATGGCGATTTTAAGAATATCAGCGTATCGGTTCTTCCTGAAGTTGGTTACAATGTTGGCCGGTGGGATATCGCAGCCCAGTTCGGTTTGGCTTACGCTCATCAGAAAGATGGCGACGGTGCATCAATCCATGGCGCATCATTAAAGTTTAACCCATTTGTACGTTATACATTTGTCAATATTGGCAAGGTTGGATTCTATGTAGATCTTGCAGGACAGTTCCAGACCGGTAAGTTTTTTGACGAGGACGTATCGGGCGAAGAGATTATCAACGGCACTCTCTGGGGTATCGGTCTGAAGCCAGGTGTGAAGTATGCTATCAATGACCATGTCGTTTTCTCGGCGGCTCTCGGCTTCCTCGGCTATAAGCGTTGCCATGATTATGAGTTTGCCGGTATGAGTTTCAATACGGGCAATATGAGTCTTGGTGTTACTTATGTGTTCTAAGTGAATCATTCTCAATACGAGAAGGCTCCGGCATTAATGTGTGTCGGAGCCTTTCGTATGTATAAGAAGGGCAGGGAATCGTCAGTGCCGTGCAGTATGTTGTAATCCCGCGTTGCTGGATGTCGGGTTACGGCCGGACTATTATTGACAATGAAGGCGGAGTTGGTCATTGTTCAAAAGAAAGACGCCCCATAAGGGCGTCTTGTGTGTGTCAATCATATGTTTCAGTTGTAGTATTCTACTTTAGAGCAAGATTTGAGTCGGTTTTGGCTTAACTTCCGATTAGAGGAGCGAGGAACTGTAAAAAAAAGTCATAGGTGTCGAGATCGCCTTTCAGCGTGGGTGATTGGCCTATGGCACAATCTTAACGATAGTCCTTCAGTGTCTGCTGTAGGCGCTGGCGGGCGAAGAATATGCGGCTCTTTACGGTGCCGAGCGGAAGATTCATCTTCTCGGCAATCTCGTTGTATTTGTAGCCTGCTACATGCATAGAGAAGGGGATGCGGTAATCGTCGGAAAACGCATTGATGGCTTCTGTTATTTCTTTGGCTGCAACCGATCCTTCGGGAGTCTCAAATCCGGAATCCTGCGGGAGGTTCAGGTGATAGAGATCCTCGGTCTGGTCGATTATTGTGGCCGAGCGTACTACCTTTCGGTAATTGTTGATAAAGATGTTGCGCATGATTGTGAACACCCAGCCCTTGAAGTTGACATTGTCGACATATTTGTCCTGATTGTCAAGAGCCTTGAGGGTGGTGTCCTGAAGGAGATCATAAGCGTCATCGCGGTTTGCCGTTAGGATATAGGCAAAGTTCAGAAGATTTTTCTGGAGACCTAAGAGTTTGGTTTGGAAATTAGACGAACCCATAACTAAGTATTTTTTGTGTGTGACTTTTTTTTGTTTGTTTGGATGGTGTCATTCGCTTCACAGATGTGTTACAGAATGATTACGATGCAAATGTAGATATAATTTCTGAACTGACAATATGTTTTGAAAGAAAAATTTGCTTAATTTGATTTTTTAACATTTTCAGATTGATATAACGCTTAAAATTAAGGTATTGAGTGTTTTGTGGATTTGCGTATAGGTGTCAATTGAATTACAATTGTTGTACAAATCAGTTAAATATGCTATTTGTTAACTTAAAATTTAGTTAATTGTACCTGTGGCTTGATTTTGTGTGACAACAATTGTCGTTCTTTTGTGTAATATAACTGTTGTTGGAATGGTGTAGTATTGTGATTGATGTGTTACGGTATTGTAATATGTGCGGATGCTTTGTCGCACTTCCGATATGGAATTCTCCGGAGTATGGATGGTGTTTTACCAGTGTGGGGATTGTCATGTATCCCGTGTCCTGACGGATATACCATGCGCCCGGCTTCTGATGAAAGTAAAGCCGGGCGCATGGTAATATTTGTTAGATGGATTATATGCTATTGACGGGTGGAGTCAATCTGGCGCAAAAGTTCTTCGACGGCAGTCTGAAGCTGGGTGTCTACGCCTTTCACTACAGTAGCGGGGTCGTTGGCAACCTTTATGTCCGGTTCGAGCTGAGAGTTTTCCAGATAGTTGCCTTCGGCAGTACGATATCCTATTACCGGAATGCCGAATATGAGCGACGGGTCCTGAAGTGTCTCCCAGTTTACGGAAGTCATGGTGCCGGGCACCGGCATGCCTACGAGTTTGCCCATGCCTTTGTGCTTGTATACCCACGGTGTGCCGTGGGCGTTGCTGTAGTTGGCCTCACATTGGAGCATGATGCTGGGTTTGTTCCATCGGCGCGAGGGCATGTCGCACACATCAGTGCCTCGGATTACCTGTGTCAGGTATTTATCGCCGCTGAAGAGCATTTCTATATCCTCGTGGAGACGGCCTCCGCCGTTCCATCGGGTATCGATTACAATCCCCTCCTTGTCCACATATTTTCCGAGCAGGTCGGTGTAGATATGACGGAAGCTGGCGTCGTCCATCGAGCGTAGATGCACGTATCCCAGACGTCCGCCCGACATACGCTCGGTGTCAGCCTCGCGCTGCTTTACCCAGCGGCGGTAGAGTAGGTCGTTGAGACGCCCCTGTGTGATGGGGAGCACTACTTCGTCCACACTGTTGCCATTTCCGTTGTACAGTGTGACAAGTGTCTTCTTGCCGGCGATGTCGGCAAGCAACGATGTGTAGTCGGTAGAATCGTTGAGAGCCACACCGTTGATTTTTTCAATAATGGTGCCTTTTTTTATTACGGTGTTGGCATGGTCAAACGGACCTCCCTCGATGACTTCGGCCACTCGCAGACCGTCGCCATAGTAGTCCCAGTCAAAGAACAGTCCGAGAGAGGCCGTACGCTCGCCGGATGCCGAGGGGTAGTAGCGGCCGCCGGTATGCGACACGTTAAGCTCGCCGAGCAACTCCGACAGGAGATCGGCGAAGTCGTAGTTGTTGTTGATATGGGGCAGGAACTTGCGGTAGGCTTCGGTCATGGCTTCCCAGTCGACACCGTGCATGTTTTTCTCGTAGAAGCGAGCTGCTTCCTCCTGCTTTACATAGTTGAACATGTATTCGCGTTCGGCCTTGGGGTCGATTTTCATTGTGGCCGAATATTTGATGGGCTTTATTGTCTCCGAGGACACGCTCATTTTGCCGAGGCCGTCGGAGCCGAGCAGGTACAAGGTGTTGCCATCCTTGTCGGTCTGTATTGAGCGGTGACGGTAGCCGAGTTTCTTGACCATTGATGTTTCGTGTTTTCGCAGGTCGGTTTTCCAGAGGTCGTACCCGTCGTCGAATTCGGCGAAGAAGTATAGAGTCTCGCCATCGTCGGTGACGATGAAGTCGCCCAGCGACGATGACATGGGGGTGACGCGTACCATTCGGTCGCGCAGACCGTCGAACTCGACATTGATTGTCTTCTTGTCGGCCTTGGCGTCATCGTCATCGTTCTTATCGTCCTTTTTCTTCTTATCCTTCCCTTTTTTCTTTCCGGCGGCTGCTTTTTCTGCCTTGTCCTTGTCTTCTTTCTGCTGCTTTTCGAGTTCCTTGCGCAGTTCGTAGTCCTCCTTCGACAGACGGTATTTGTCGTAGGCGTCCTGGTTGAGGAACACGAGCATCACATCTTCCTGCGAGCCCCAGCTTGCGTGGCTGCGCATTCCGTAGCGGTCGGAGCCGAATGCGATGGCATTACCGTCGAGAGCCCATCGTGGATGTGTGTCGAAGTACGATGAGTGGGTGATGTTGGTTACTTTTGGGGTGCCCTCGGTATTTACGATGGCTACATCGGCATATGGCTCATGGCCGTTGCCGGTGAGCTCGAACGCAATCCATCGGCTGTCGGGCGACCATACATAGTAGAATCCTCCGTCGCGTTCCGGATTTGCCGAACCGTCGGTAAGCCGGCGCACCTTTCCGGTGGCCACATCCATTACCATCAGCTTGTTGCGGTCCTCAATAAATGCAAGGCTCTTGCCGTCGGGCGAATACTGCGGATATGTGCGCTCGATGTTGTCGCTGAATAGCGGACGTTCGTCGATGGTAGTCGCGTTGGGAAAGTTGAGGTCATCCTTACGACCTATGGAGGCTTCGTAGAGAGCATAGTGTCCGTCGCGCTCGCTTACATAGACCATCGAGCGGTTGTCGGTGTTCCATGTTATCAGCCCCTCTCCCTGTGGTGTGTGTGTAATCTGTCGGGTAGTGGGATATTCGACCGATGTCACAAATACTTCTCCGCGGTCGACGAATGCCACCTGCTTGCCGTCGGGCGACACCTTTGCTCCTGCCGACGAGCGTACCGAGGTCTTGTAGTCGGGTATCTCTTCGTCAATCACCACATCGACGGCCACCTTTGTCGCAGATGCGCCGGGACGCATCGTATAGAGCTCACCGTCGTATGTAAAGGCAAGCGTGCCGTTGCCGGCGATGGAAAGAAATCTTACCGGATGGGTGGTAAAGTCTGTGATTCTGCTTACTTTCGACGGATTGCCTACGGGAAATGACCATACGTTGAGCGACTTGTCGCCGTTGCGTTCGCTTATGAAGTATGCGGTTGTGCCGTCGGGCGATACTACAGGATTCAAGTCCTCTCCTCCGCGTGATGTAAGGTTGGTATGCTTTCCTGTAGCCACATCGTAGCGCCATACGTCGCGTGTCACCGATGACGTATGATGCTTGCGCCAGATGTCCTCCATCCCTTTGCGGTCCTGATACAGCAACCACTTTCCGTCGGGCGACCAGCTCATTGTCTCGGCGGGGGTGGCGAGCATGCGTGTGGTGCGGCCGCCGTCTACCGCCACTTTGTATACCTCGCCAAGACGGGCTGTCGGAAATAGCGCGCTTTCGGCGGGGTCCTGGATAGCGGCCGAGAAAATCACATATTTCCCGTCGGGGGTGAAGGCTACTGGCACTTCCTTGGCCGAATTGCGTGTGAGGCGCAATGGAGTGCCCCCGGTACTGTCCATTACAAATATATCGAAGCTACCCTCGCGGTCGCTGGCAAAGGCTATCTTGCTTCCGTCGGGCGACCATATAGGTGATGCCTCATGTGAGTCGAGAGTTGTGAGTCGTGTGGCATTGCCGCCTCCGGTAGGTACTGTAAATATATCGCCTTTGTATGTAAAGGCGATACGGGAGCCGTCGGGAGATATCGCGGCATCGCGAAGCCACAACGGAGTCACGGCCGATGCGGTAAGTGCCACAGCCGACAGTGACAGTGTTAACAGAAATCGTGACATTGGTCTATTGTTTATATATTGATTATTCGTATTTCTATGTTGGCGGGTGATACGCACATGGCGCCATATTCCCGGATAAGGGGGAACAGGCGCCATGAGATATGCAGCAGCAGGTATGGCCTGACGGCAATCAGCGCGGAATCTTCAGGGTCTGTCCCTCGCGGATGGCCGAGCCCGACATGCCGTTGGCTTTCTGGATTGCCTCGACAGTGGTGCCCTTCGCCTTGGCTATGCGGTAAAGGCTTTCGCCCTTTTTCACCTTGTGGTTGGTAAACCCTCCTTTGCTTTTTGTCGATGACGTTGAGGTCGACTTTTTCTGTTTGGTCTGAGTGGCTGGAGCGGCAGTCTTCTTGGCTTTTTTTGCCGTGTCGGAAGCCACTGCGGCTACAGTCTCAGTTACAGCCTTTTCAGCGTCGGACGATGCTTCTGCGAGCCTTTCGGAGGTGTTTGCCTCGGATGTGGTGTCAGAGGCCGGCTTCTCTATGCGTACCCGCTCATATGTGTTTATCTTCAGATTGCGTCCGCGTGGCACGCTGTTTTTGCGCATACCGTTCCACTTCTTTATGTCGGATACCGACACACCATACTTCTTTGCAATACCGGAGAGGGTTTCGCCGCGTTTTACCTTGTGGGTCTTTACTACGAGTTTGGTGGTAAACTCGCCGTTGTTCTCGAGTTCTTCCAGTGAAGTCGGCTCTACTACCGAGCGCCGGGCGTAGAAGGTGGCGTCGCGTCCGGCTATGCTGTCCTCGCTCATTATGTAGCTGTATACCTGCATTGAGGGGAGCACCAGCGAGTATGGCCTGATGTCGCCGGGTATTATGTCGTGGCGGTATTGGGGGTTGAGCACTCGTATCTCCTCCACCGGGATATTAAGCACCTGTGATATCTGGTTGAAGTTCACGCGCTTGCTTACATGAACCGAATCGGTTATTATAGGCCGTTTTGCCAGGGCCGGAGATATTCCGTGGAGGTTGTAGTATGTCATCACGTAGTTGGCCGCAATGAATGCCGGCACATATCCGCGTGTTTCCTGTGGCAGAAAGTAATATATGCTCCAGAAATCCTTATCCTTTTTATCTTCTATTCCGGCACGGCGCAGGGCTTTGTTGACATTGCCGGGTCCGCAGTTGTAGGCCGCTATGGCGAGCGACCAGTCGCCGTACATATTGTATAGCTGCTTTAGATATACGGCGGCAGCCTCCGACGACACGTGTGGGTCGCGGCGCTCGTCGACGAGTGTTGAGATTTCCATGCCGAGTCCGCGTGCTGTCGGAAGCATGAATTGCCACAGGCCCGTGGCTCCTGCCTTGGATACGGCGTCGGGGTTGAGGGCCGACTCGATAACAGGCAGATAGCGTAACTCCAGAGGAACACCGTGGCGCTCCAGTGCCTGCTCGAATATGGGCATATAGTACAGGCTCATGCCGAGCATGGCCTCGACCAACTCGCGTTTGCGCTGTGTATACATATTTATATATGAGCGCACAATCTGGTTGTAGGGCATTTCGATTGTGGTCGGGAGTGTCGACAGACGCTTTATGTACACCTCGTCGGTGGCGTTGAGAGGCTGCGATTTGTCGAAGTTGGTGTCAAGTACGGTATAGTTCTGAAGATACCAGTTCTGTAGCATCTTGTGAGTGTCGGTCTCGAAGCTCTCGGGATATGTGATTGAGTTGTCGGAAATGGAGTGCTTCAGCGACAATATCGACGGCGCGGCCGATGCGGTGATGGTTGCGCAAGCGATGATTAGGGATGAAATGACTTTTTTCATTGTCCGTGGTAGTGATTGAGGTGGTTGTTGAGAGGGGGAGAGAGGATGGGGTGGATATTGTCCGGGAAAATCGTAATACATATTCGTGGGTGGATATATGTTTAGAAATTCACGGCCCAGAGAAGTCCGATGCCGGGGCGTGAGCCTCGTGCGTCGGGAATTACGGCGGGAGAGAAGTCTACCGAGAGGTCGGGCGATATATCGAAGTGGGTGAGCGACGCATCTACATATGCGTCGACCATAGCCACGAGATAGAGTCCGATCATTGATATGATGCAGAGGTCGCGGTTGCGCCGGAAGTAATCTTTTCGCGCCTTGAATGTCTTTTCAAGCCAGCTTTTGTTTAGTTGCGACTCGTCGGTGTTGGGTGGATAGAAATCCATGTACGACCGAGTATTGGGGTCGCTGTCCATGAGATCGCGGTAGGCCTGGGTGTAGTCGGTAAGCATGCGGTTGTTCCATGTCAGACCGTAGGTAAGGCCCATGAAGCCGCCGACTACGAGCGGCAGTTTCCAGTATCTGCGGTTGTAGAGCTGCCCAAGGCCGGGAAACAGTGCCGACAGCCATACCGCGCGTTTGGGGTCGGGATTGAACTCGCGCACGATATAATCGGGGTCGAATCCGGGGGCTATGCTGTCGGTGGCACAGTCTGTGCAGTTGTCTACCGGAATCATACCTTCCGGGATGATTGCTGTCGAATCGCTTTCTTCTATGATTGAGTCACCCTCTACAAGGGTGCGCATGTTGCGGTCAAGCTCGAGGTGTATGCTGTCGGGAAATGCCTTGTAGTCGACCGCGACAGAGTCGGCCGGTAGGGGAATTTCGTGTTCGGCAACGTCGGATATCGGCAGAATCGGACTTGAGATAACTGAAGTGCTGTCATCTGCCATACCGGGATGAAATAAAGAAGCTGAAAAAATGTTAAAGGGAGTCAACAGCGCCAGAATCACGATAAAAATCGTGAATGGCGTTGTCGTTTCCTTGAAAATGCCATGCTGTGCTGTCTTCTTTCTTTTCATCACATAATTATAGCATACACAGATAGTTAGACGCTAATTTCCAACAAGAAGCGCAACTGTCTGTCAGCCTTCGGAATGCTTTATAGTGTCAAAGATAGCAATTAATTGCTCAAGTTCATCCTCATTTTTAAACGGGAATGTGATTTTTCCCTTTCCTTTGGCGTTGCAGGTGAACTGCACGGGACGTCGGAACGAGGCACTGAGGTGCTTCTTGAGTATGTCGTAGTCGTTTGTCCGGTTGTCGGCCTTTTTGGCTGCCGGGGCTTCTTCTCCGGCCTCGTCGGCTTCGCGATAGGCCTTGGCGAGTTCTTCCACTTTGCGTACCGACAGGCCTTGGCGCAGGATTTCGTTGTATAGTTTCAGCTGCAGCGCCGGTTTCTCTATCGAAAGCAACGCGCGCGCGTGTCCCATGTCGACACGCTTGTCGCGCAGGCCGAGCTGCACCTCAGCCGGAAGTTTCAGCAGTCGCAGGAAGTTGGCTATCGTGGCGCGTTTTTTTCCGATGCGTTCGCTTAGTCGTTCCTGGGTCAGCCGGTACTGGTCGATGAGCTTCTTGAATGTGAGCGCGATTTCAATGGCGTTGAGGTCTTCGCGCTGGATATTCTCAATGAGCGCCATCTCGGTGAGCTCGCTGTCGTTGGCCGTGCGTATATATGCGGGCACTGATGTCAGCCCAGCTTTGATTGCAGCTCGGTAGCGGCGTTCTCCGGCAATAATCTGATATGCGTCGGGGCCGGTCTTTCGTAGTGAAAGCGGCTGTATAATGCCCAGTTCGCGTATGGATACAGCAAGTTCGTCAAGGGCTGCTTCGTCGAATGTTGTACGCGGCTGGTCGGGATTAGGGGAGATGAGGGTTACGTCTATATCGTTGATGGCCGATGAGCCGCGTGCGGGCACATCGTCCATCGAAATCAGTGAGTCGAGCCCTCGGCCGAGGGCATTGCGGCGTATCGGTGGCATCCGTTTGGGTTTTATCTACGCTTGGTAGGCAGTAAGGATTATTCTATGTTGCAGGAGAGTGTCAATGCGGGAGAGTACAGAGATGAGGCGGATTTGCCCGTTATTGGGCGAGAGCTTCGGCGGTGTTGCGTTGCGGTGTCTTGCGGTGTTTGGCGATGAGCTCTTTTGCAAGCATTGTGTGGCTTGTGGCTCCGCGGCTTTCAGGGTCGTAGAGCAGAGCCGGCAGGCCATGGGATGGCGCTTCGCTCAGGCGTATGTTGCGCGGGATTACTGTAGAAAATACCATGTCGCCGAAATGTCCCTTGAGTTCCTCATAAATCTGGTTGGCAAGGCGCAGGCGGGCGTCGTACATGGTAAGCAGGAAGCCTTCGATTTCCAGCTGCGGGTTGAGCTTCGACTTTATTATGCGTATTGTGTTGAGCAGCTTGCTGATACCCTCGAGGGCGAAGTATTCGGCCTGTACGGGTATGATTACCGAGTCGGCTGCCGTAAGGGCGTTGACAGTGATGAGGCCGAGAGACGGCGAGCAGTCGATGAGAATATAATCGTAGCGTTCGGTCACAGGACGCAGCACGTTGAGGAGTATTTTTTCGCGGTGGGGTTTACCTACCAGTTCGAGCTCGGCTCCTGCAAGGTCTATGCGAGATCCGACCAAATCGAGCCCTTCGACACAAGTGGGTGTCTGTGAGCCGTCGAGAGGATAATCGTCGACCAGGCATTCATAGATTGAGGATGACATTGACTTCGGATCTATGCCGTAGCCTGAAGTTGCGTTGGCCTGGGGGTCGGCGTCGATAATGAGCACCTTTTTGCCTTGGTTGGCAAGCGATGCGGCAAGATTGATGGTAGTCGTGGTCTTTCCCACGCCCCCCTTCTGGTTAGCAATAGCAATGATTTTACCCATAGTATAGCATTGAAGTGCCGGAAGCGTTCCCGGTTACTGCAAAGGTACTATTTTTCTATCGATTACTTAGGAAATGCTATGGTATAAAATGCGTTAAATGTTGATAAGTGGGTATTTGTGTTGATAACTGTAATTATCGGAGGCCGAACGCCGCAGAGATGGCTGAAATGTCGGTATCGTATGCCACAGCCTTGGGTGAGCGTGGCCGGATGCGTGTGGCGTGATGATAATAGCTGTACTGACGGTCCCAGGATGTGACATATAGCTGGCGTGTCTCGCCCGGAGGTATATTTGCGGCTATGGTGGCCGTGCGCGAATGCAGCATGGCTCCGTTGTCGTGGCGTCGGTATGTGAACTGCAATGTTATCGACAGCATTGTCATGCTGCGATGGTTGTTGGTCACGAAAAATGTCTCGCGCATGGAGCGTAGCGGCTTGTCGTATGATGTTATCGTGAGGCTGTCGGGCGATATGCGGTTGCCTTCGATTATGATGGTGTCGGTCGATGCCGTCTGATGTGCCGCGATACGTGGTTGCAGTGGTCCTTTGCGTGTTGTGTCGTCGCTGTATCCATTGAGGAAGAGTAGCGTGAGCATGCATGTGAGGATGACGGTCTTTTTCATGGCTTTGACGGGATTGTGGATTACAGATAGCGCGGCTCCACGGGTCCGGAGAGCGGACGGGGAAACATGCGGATACATCCGTCGATATCTTTGGGCGCATCGGAGTCGGTCAGGCGCACGCTTATTCGCGACATGTATGGGATGAGCCTCCAGAGGTTGACTTTAATGCGGCGGCTGTGCTGGCGGAAGGTCAGGTGGGCGTCGTCGATGAGGGTCAGTGTAAACCGTTTTGGGTTTCTCAGTGTCGCACCGCCATTGCCCGAGGTATATATTTCGGCGGCATATATTCCGGGGCGTGCGGTAGCCGAGATATATCCCATGAGGGTGCCCGGGCGCAGCGACCGGCATGGCGAACGCATTACCACCATGCGGTATCGTATTGCATCGTCCTCTCCGCGTAGGGTATTGTCGGTATGACGCTCGATTGCTATGCTGCCTCCGTCGGACGGGAATGTCCATATGCCCTCTATCTTGTGGAGAGGACGCATCTGCATGGCCTTACGCACGCTGTCGGGATTGTCATATCCGGAAATCACGTGTGAATGTACCGGGAGTTTGATCACCGGTTCGCGCGCATAGGAATATGAAGGCAGCAGTGACGCTGCTAATATTATTATAGAGCGGAGGAGAGGTGACATGCTGTGGGGTTATGTGTCAGATGGTTTTGAACTGATACTGGAATCCGAAGCTGAGAATCTCTTTCAGCTGCCAGTGGTGCCAGTTGGTGTCCTCAAGAGGCAGTTGATGGGAGTCGTAGCGCACATGGATGAAAAGCTGTGTGGAGAAATACCGGTTGATGGAGAAGTTGAAGGTATTCTCCCAGTCACCTTGTGTATAGTCGTAGTCGGTAAAGAGGAACAGACGCGAACTGTATGTGACATTCCAGGCGAGAGTCCATGTGAGTTTTACCTCGGCGTTGCTACCGAATTCGCTTACAGTATGGTGGCCGGGGTCAATGCCGAAATTGGATTTCGGGATTCCCGGATTTGTGGCAATCTTCAGATTGTAGGAGAAGGGCGATATGGAGGCGTCGAGAGTAAGTCTCTTCTGAGGATTTTTGTAGTTGTAGGTCATACCGACACCAATGTTGAGCTCTCCGGGGGTCATGAATGCCGCTTTCAGCTCGCGGGTGTTTGGCTTGTAGTTGTTGAGTAGCTGGGTCTTGAACTGGGCATTGACCGAGTAGTACCATTTGTCGAAGGCCTTGAGGCCGAGTGTGCCGTTGAACTGGAATTGGTCCTGGGTTATGTTGTAGGCATGTATCGTGTCCTGTGGCGCACTCGCTATGCCTACCTTGTATTCGGTGGTTGCCTCCACGATGAATTCAGGATGGAATTTCTGGTTGAGTTTTACATTCCATTTGAATGAGCCTATGCCGTTGACGTTGTTGTTGCCGCCCTGATACCAGTTGGGGCTTATATATGCCTGAGAGAACTGGAGTCGTCCGTCGATATTGTGAAGCCAGTTCTTTCGGGTGACATCTGTAAATCCGGCATCTGCCACGATTTGTTTCTTGTCGGTTATAATTTCCTTTACAGTAATTGATTCGGTTGAGGGATCTACAGTGGCCGTGTATTTCTTTGGCGGTTTCGGCATGGTATAGATGTTATACCTTACATCCTCGATGTTTTCAAGCATGTATCGTTGCTTTAACTCGCGGTAGGCTCTCGCTCTGTTGGCTTCGATTTTAATCCAGTCGAGATCGGCATACTGGGCTTCGACGAATGGCTCTGGATCAAACGGAGCAATCGAGTCCAGATGCATGAACTCGTCGTATACCATGGGCATGAACAATATCGACGGCAGTGGTGCTACCGGAAGAAATCTGAGTGGTTCGGGTTCTGATTCGGTCGACAGCGTATCGGCCCACATGTCATCGAATGCGGAGATGAGTGTGCCGTTCTCGTCAAGATCCTCTTCGGTGAATGTCGATTCCTCGTCTTCAAGAAGTTCGAGTAATTTTCTGTCGGGATATCTGCCGGTATTCGGATTTTCATCCGATGTTTCATACGCTGTTTGTGCCGATGCAATGGCGGCTGTAGCCACAATCACTGCCAAAATCATAAGCCGATGTATTCCGGTAGTCATATCATTAAAATACATTATTTTGCAAAGATAATAAATTTGTAGCTGTTTGGGCCGATGACCGATAAGAAATGTTAAGATTGGTGTACGGGGATGCGGCTTGATGCCGGCAGTCACCATGGGATGGTGTCAGCGTGGTTGCTGCCATGAGCGTGGCGCTTTGCGCCTGTGCCAGCTCCAGCGTCTGATTGGGCGCGATAGCAATACGTATGGCAGACTCCATCGGAGATGGCGTTGCTCAAGAACCATCTCCACTCGGTTGAATGCGATGCCCAGTATTGACCACAATGCTATGCCTGCAAGCGCTATGCCGCCGAGTACAGCGCATGAAAATGCGGTGTTTGTTCCGGAGAAAGCTCCTCCGCTCATGCCAAGAATGCACACCGATGCTGCGATAGTGGACAGAAGCCATATCCAGGGGAGCACGTATGTGGCAGCGATGCGTGTATTCGGCCTTTTGGAGCAGAAGCCTTCCATGAGGCGATGGCGTTCGCGCTTTATCCGGTAATATCCGGGAGTATCGTCGGGGGCTTCGGTCGAGACGCGACTGTCGGGGGAAAGTACAACTGCCGTATTGCTTCCGGTGGCTACTTCCGACACGAATACGTCGTCATCGCCGTATTGGAGATTCAGCGAGTTGCCGAATCCCATGTTGTTGAAAAACATGCTGCGACGTATCCCTATGTTGTCGCCGTCGCCGCGCCATGGTTTGCCGTCGATGGCATCGGAGAGCCATTCCATGTCGCCGACGAGTATGTCGTGGCGCATTCCGCGGCTGAGCCTGTGGCTCTCTGTGTCAGATGCGCCTGGGCCTGCATATCCCAGCACCAGGTCTATCTCCCTGTCGTGGAAGGGGGCAGTCATGGACGACAGCCAGCATGGGCCGGGTAGACGGCTCTCGGAGGTCAGGAAGAGCACTATGGGATTGTGTGCCGCTTTTATGCCGAGGGTGAGGGCGAGTTTCTTTCGCGAGATATTGCGTGTGTCGTAGGGGGTGAATGTGCGTCGCAGCCCCGGGTAGGTGTTTTCTACTGTGGTGAGGAAATCCTCTACGCCGTTGTCTTTGCCGTCGTTTACCACGATTATTTCCTTCGAGCCGTCGTAATGCTGCTCGTGGAGTGCTTTTATCACTTCCTCCAGCCCCTTTGAGTTGGCATATGTGTAGACGATGACCGATACCGGAAGAGTACCGCTTTCGGGTGCGGGACTGTCGGATAAGGCATGATACAGACGCCTCAGCATCGGTATGTATATGACAATGAGTGCCACAGCCGCAATGCACGCTATGGCCGCAAACGCTACAGAAAGCTCTTGACTGGCATCAAATGAGAGAATCACCGGTTATGTCGACTTGGTTGGATTTGTGCGGTTGGGGGTATTCCGCGCTGTATGTCTGCAAATTTACAAACTATCGGTCAATTTCCCAAAAACGCGAGTACACATATATGAAAAAGTCCTCCGGACCGATAGCCGGAGGACTTTTTCATATATGTGCTGTCATTTTCTGACTTTTGTAGTTTCGGTAGAGCCGTCAGTGTAGATTACGGTTTTTATGAATATTCCCGACTGTGGATTGTCAATCCGGTATCCTGAGAGATTGTGGTATATCGTATTCGCTATATTTTTGAGCAATGTTATCATCTCGGACGATGACGTGGCATCGGTGATGATATCCGATTGGGCGAGTATGTTGCCTTCCGTCGGGTCTCCTTCGATATAATATAACTGTACTCCGGTGGTGGAGGATTTCATACCGTCGGCATATATGTTGGCTGTGCGTTTTGTCCCGTCGACGATAAAGGCGATACCATACTGGTCGGAGTAATCGACAGGCACAAAGGACATTTCGGGGTTGATGCCGGGTTGTGCGGCAAATGTGTATGGCTCTCCGTCGAAGAATATGCGGTAGTAGAGTTTTGTCGGGTCGATGTTTTCTCCATCGGTATTTGAGGCAGAGAGGTTGAATGACACACTTTCTGACGGGTCCCATGGTTTCGATGGTACATAATGCGATATATTCCATGGATTCATGGGTGTGACATTACGGGCGGAGGCTGGATACGTCGCAAGCGATGAGCTGGCGATGATGTTGCTCTCTGACGGTTCGCCCTCGATATAGTATAGCTGTATCCCCATGGTCTCGATGTCGGTGTCATACATGTAGATGATGCGCAGGGCATCGTAGGATGTGAATGAGCCGCCATTATCAAAGTTGAATGGAATGAATTCTGTGGGGCGTTCGATTCCGGGATAGGTATATGCGCCCGGGGTGAATGTATATGGATTGCCGTTGATGAATACTCTGTAATATAGGTTGTCGGCGTCGAGGAGCTGGCCGTCGTGATTCAGTGCGGATATACAGAAGTAGATGTACTCCAGGTCGTCGGGGCCCGAGGGTGTATGATGGCCTAAGTCCCAGGGAGCGGTAGGTGTTTTGGATATGTTGTCGGGCGTGGCTTCGATTACGGGCGACTCGACATATTCCATATAGTTGATATGGTCGGGGTTCTTGTTGTATACAAGCAGCCACCCTTCGGGGGCGGTCAGTTTCTGTGTCGATTCATCATAATCGAATGTTATGCTGTCTTTGAATTTCAGAATTCTGACATCCTCTTTTTCCTCGTCGTCATATACTGTTTCGTATTGGGCGGCTGTGAAAAATGCGAAGAATGTGCCCGAGGGTGAAAAACCGAGATACTGTCCGGAATCAAATGTGACATGTTTTCCGTCGCGCTTACCTTTTATCCATGCCTCCGGAGCCATGTCGAATATGCCACGCAGATATATGTTGTCGTGGTCGGCGCCCATTTCTATGAACCTGCCCATGCCGTAGGGGTCGAGCATCGACATGCGGGTGATATCCATATACTGAGGGATATCTGCTATGGTATGAGTCATGGGCGTCCATGTGGAGAACACCTCACCTTCGTAGACCCATTCGTTGTCATGGTCGATTTTACCGGGGAATATCATCCCGTTTTCCTGAATATCCGCTGTGATAGTGCCGTCATCGTTTATACTGATGGTGTATCTGTTTTTGTCGGCCGAGACGGGGATGAAGGTTTTAGCGCTGCTGGAGTATTCGACCATTGATACATAGAAGTAGCTTGTATCCTTACCGTAGTTGCGCACAGCCATTAGCTGTGGGAATTCAAATGTGATGTTTTGACCATCTCTATGTCCTTTTATATAAGGATGTTCGCCGTAGTAGGTATAATCGTATTGCGAAAAGAAGTCCTTTATGTACACGTCGCCATTGTCGTACTCTACGATTTCGGAAGGGAGATAGTTGTATTCAATAGTGGCATATTTATTGCCGAGAATAGCATAATAGGCGCCTCCGCTTCGGTGGTACATGGTGGTAGTGCCACCTTCCGGGAGCGTGGTCAGCGGCTGGTTCTGTGCCGTTGCATAGGACGATGACAGGAGTATTGCGACAGATGCAAGTGCAGGGTAGAAATCTTTCATATAGGTTGGGCGTATTTATGTGATTGGCAATTGACTTAAAGTGGTTGAATTGTGGCGGCAGTTATGCGGCAAATTTAAACATATTGATTCATATATTCAAAAATATATCGATAAAAGTGCGTTTTTGTTAATTTATATGTGTGTTTAGCTGCTTTGTTTTATTAGGAAGCGGGCTGTGAGTTAATTTGGCCTGTAAAACAGTTTGGATTACGTAATATTTATTTTAATTTTGCATTATTAAACAATCTCTACGCAATCTGTTGATTTCAGAATGCCATTCTAAATTCCAACATAATAACCCTATGAATAAAATTCTTGAGAAGGAGCACTTCTCCGAGAAAGTGGTCAGACTTGTGGTCGAGGCTCCATCAATAGCTCGGTCGCGGCGTGCGGGTCACTTTGTGATAGTGCGTAGCGGAGACCATGGCGAACGCATCCCGCTTACGATTGCCGATGCTGATACTGACAGAGGCACAATAACTCTGGTGGTGCAGGCAATCGGTGAGTCGACTTCCAAAATATGTGCCCTGGAGCCCGGTGAATATCTGACCGATGTTGTGGGGCCCCTTGGTCAGGCTACCCATATCAGTAAGGTAGGAACTGTGGTATGTTGTGGAGGTGGAGTCGGAGTGGCTCCATTGCTCCCTATCATAAAGGCAATGAAAGCCGCCGGCAATCGTGTGGTAACGGTGCTTGCCGCCCGCACGCGTGAACTTATCATTCTTGAGGAGCAGGTAGCTGAATATTCCGACGAAATCATCATAATGACCGACGACGGCAGTTATGGAAAGCAGGGGCTTGTGACCGATGGTGTCGAGGAGGTAATCAATCGTGAGAAGGTTGATATGGTAGTCACTATCGGCCCTGCGGTGATGATGAAGTTTGTGGCTCTGCTTACCAAGAAGTATGACGTGCCGACGATGTGCTCGCTGAATACCATTATGGTCGATGGAACGGGCATGTGCGGCGCATGCCGTGTGACAGTCGATGGAAAGACCCGCTTTGTATGCATCGATGGGCCTGAATTTGACGCACATAAGGTTGATTTTGATGAAATGATGATGCGCTTGCGCTCATATAACTAACAGAAAAATAATATGTCGACAACCATATCGCCTCGTGACGCCCTGTGGCGCGAGGATTTGCGCAAGGCCCGCTCTGCCAAGGAGCGCACGTCGATTGCGCGTGTGAAGATGCCGGAACTTGATCCGGCTTACCGTGTTACATGCAATGAGGAAGTCAACTGTGGACTTTCCTCGGAAGCCGCCGTAATCGAGGCTACCAGATGCATGGACTGTCCTGACCCGCAGTGTGTCACCGGTTGCCCTGTGGGAATCAACATCCCCGGATTCATAAAGAATATAGAGCGTGGCGAATTCGGTCAGGCGGCCAGGGTGCTTAAAGAGACATCGGCGCTCCCGTCGGTATGCGGCCGTGTGTGTCCGCAGGAAAAACAGTGTGAGAGCCGATGTATATATCATAAGATGAAGAAGGAGCCGGTTGCGATAGGATATCTGGAGCGTTTTGCCGCCGACTTCGACCGTGCGTCGGGAGGAGAAGCAGCAGTTATACGTCCGGAGAGCAACGGCATCATGATAGCTGTTGTAGGCTCGGGGCCGGCCGGACTTTCGTTTGCCGGCGACATGGCCAAGCGTGGCTATGATGTTACCGTGTTTGAGGCTCTGCATGAAATCGGCGGTGTGCTGAAGTATGGTATTCCTGAATTCCGTCTTCCTAATTCTGTGGTCGATGTCGAGATACGCGGCCTTGAGGAGCTTGGTGTGCGTTTTGTTAAGGATACTGTCGTAGGCAAGACTTTAAGCTATGACGACCTTCATGAAATGGGATTCCGAGGGATATTTGTGGCTTCCGGAGCAGGTTTGCCTCGATTTATGGGCATTCCGGGTGAGAACTATATCGGCGTGATGTCGTGCAATGAGTATCTGACCCGTATCAATCTGATGGGAGCCGGACACGCCGGATACGACACTCCTGTAATGCGCGGAACGCGCGTGGCTGTTATCGGTGGCGGTAATACGGCGATGGATGCAGTGCGCACAGCCCGCCGTATGGGTGCTGAAACTGCCATGATTGTGTATCGCCGTAGCGAGGAGGAGATGCCTGCTCGTGTGGAAGAGGTGAAGCATGCAAAGGAAGAAGGCGTGGAGTTTCTGACATTGCACAATCCTGTGGAATATCTTGCCGACGAGAAAGGTCGTGTCAATATGATGCGTGTGCAGCGTATGGAGCTTGGCGAGCCGGATGCTTCGGGACGCCGTTCGCCTGTGCCTGTAGAGGGCGCTGTGGAGGATATTCCTGTAGATATGGTGGTGGTAAGCGTAGGTGTGTCTCCTAATCCGCTTATACCGAATGCGATAAGCGAACTTGAAGTGTCGCGCCGCGGCACAATTGTAGTAAACGAGGGCACTATGCAGTCGTCGATTTCCGACATTTATGCCGGCGGCGATATTGTGCGAGGAGGGGCGACTGTGATTCTCGCCATGGGCGACGGACGCCGTGCTGCTCTACATATGCATGAGGCTTTGTGCCGGTGACAGTCGGCTAAGGAATATCAATCCCCGGCAGTGCCATTGTGACACGATGGTCTGCCGGGGATTGATTGTATGGGGGTAGGATTATTGCTCGTGCTACAGGCGCCGACGTTTTCTTGTCAATGCCGGGTCGTAGAAATTGAATACCGTCATGGGATTTATGGCAGTGCCGTTGTAGCGAGTCTCAAAGTGGAGATGTGGTCCGGTCGAATTGCCTGTGTTGCCGCTCAGCGCAATGGGCTGGCTGGCATCTACCTTGTCGCCTGCTTTTACAAGCGAAGAGCTTAGATGGGCGTAGCATGTGACAATACCATTGTCATGGACGACCTCAACATAGTGGCCGTAGCCATGTGCCTCGTAACTTACTTTGTCGACGATTCCGGGGAGTGCCACTCTCACTGTATCGCCTATCTCCATCGCTATGTCGATACCTTTGTGCACTCGGTTGAATTTCTCTCTGTAGCCGAAGCCCGAGGTTATGCGGCCCCATTCAGGACTGTAATATGACACTCCGCTTATAGGCGGCACTAGGGAGTATGTGTCGGTATATGGCTTTGTCTTTACGCAGCTTCCCGACTGATAGAATCCATATGAGGAATATGCTCCGGATATGAAGTCGAGACTTCCATAGCCTCCGGTGCCCTGTCTTGAATTGTCTGATTCTGCGCATGCCGATGACAGGTCGGAGAGGGCTGCATATAAATCGTCGTGTTCCGGAAAGTAAACGATTGTATCGGGGATGGCTGCATGCGGCGATGTCGGTATGGAGTCGTTGCCGATATAGCCCGCCAGAATTTCAAGAGGAAACTGCGACACCGGTGTGTTGTCGGCAAATGACGCGGAATCGATATTTTCCGATGAGGCTCCTATCAATACAGAAAGGATGTCTGTATGTCTGCCTTGTGACAGGGCAGACAATACAGACATCACTATAAGAGATGCGAAATGTATTTTTCGTAACATATACGTCTATACATACATGGTTGGGGAGAGAGTGGAGTAGGGAGGAGTGCGGTTGCAGAGCAAAATCAGTCTCTTGCTGTGGAATTGCCATCCTGACGGATTTCGGCAGTTTTGGCAAGCTGTTTCTCCTTGTACTGTGTCAGGAAAGGAGATACCGACAGAATCCATGCGGCGCAGGCTGCGAATCCAAGGAATGTAAATCCGATGAGAATCAACAGTTTCTTGGGACTTGCGGGTTTTATGGGCACTGTGGGCGGAGTGATTATGGCGTATACCGGTGTTGTTTCCTGCACCTTTGCCTGAGCGCTCTGTACGTGCTGGGCTGTCTGGTTATACAGGTTGAATGCCAGAGTCGCTTCGTTTGCAAGGCGTTCCTTGACTGTCTGGGCCGAGTGGAAGGCTATGCCCTGGTTGCGGTCGAGATAGTCGGCATACTTCTGCTGCATTTTGTAGTAGTTGTCCTTGGCCTCTTTGTTAAGCTTTTCGGCGTATTCGAGGTCCTCGCGGGCTTTATTGGTACGGTAGGCTGTGATGTACTCCTTGAGTCGTGATACTACTGTGTCGGCGAGGACTGCCGATACGAGCGGGTCCTGCATTTTGACGTCAATCGACACAACAGATGTCTTGGCATCTACAGCCGCGGATATTCTCTGGTTGAGTGCCTCGACAAGGAGACTTTCGTTCTGTGTGAGCTGGAAACTGTCGAGCTTATGGTTTTCGTCAGCTTCATCGACTGATTTGAGAAGACCTATAAGTTTTCCGGGAAGTCCGAGAATCACGCTCCACCAGGGTGCGCTTGTTTCGTCTTCCATAAACTGCTGGACGGTCATTTTCTTGCCATCTTCTTTTGTCGTTATCTCGACGTCGAAAAGGCTTGTTATGAATGGAACAGAACTTACCACGTCGGGATACAGCATAGGGTATACTGCATCCATGCCGGCCTCAGCTCCGGTACTGATTCCAGCCATCGATGCGAGAGCGCCCAGGCCTCCGCCGGGCAATTTCGCACCGTTGCTTTCGGGGGCAAGTGTTACTGATGTAACATATTCGCGAGGGATGCTGAATGCGACTACAAGTCCAATCACGGCCCCGCAGATGCTCCACTTTATGAGCTTTCTGCGCTGATCCCACAGTCTGGAGGCAAGATCAAGAAGGTCTATTTCCTTCTCTTCCACCTCATTATCGTTGTTTATCTTATCCTCTGTCATGTCGGTTTATTTGAAGATGTTGGTGATGGTCGCTCCCAATGCGGCTACAGAAGAGAATGAGGTAGCGAGTGTGAGAATCTTTGTCCAGTCGGTATTTGAGGTGTCGGGCTTCGAGGGCACGATAATCTGACATCCGGGTTCGATAGGGGTGCCGCGTTTTGCTTTAGCCACAGTACCGTTGAGATATACGATAAACGCTTTGTTCTTGCGGGCGCGCTGTCCGTAGCCGCCGGCCTGGTCGATGTAGTAGCTGAGTTTTTTACCAGGCTCGTATACTACGGTGTTGGGGAACATCACGTCGCCGGCTATCTTGACTGTACTCTGCTGTTCGGGGATGAATAGCGCGTCGCCGGGCTGAAGCACGACGTCGTAGTGCGAGCCTGGATTCTGGATAGCCTTCTCAAGGTTGATCCCTACATTGTAGGTGGGAGATACGTTGATTTTGCTTAGTGCGATAGAGTCGCCCATGCCGGGACCGCTGTTTGCCATGGCAAGGCGGAGTACTTCTCTACGTGATGCAAGTTCGTCCTCGGATAGACGTCGTGTGAGGTATGCACCCTTGATGTATGCCTCGTCAAGTATACCTCCGGCGCGCTTGATTATGTCGGTCAGACGCTCGTTGCGCTTCTGGAGCACATAGCTGCCGTCGAAAAGCACCTCGCCTCTTACTGAGACTGATTCCTGAGCGTTGTATCCGGGGCTCTTTCTTACCTCGACATGGTCATAAGGCATAAGTTTGAATCCTTTGCCGCTGTTCAGAGCCAGACCGTTTTCGATTGATACGGTATAGATTTCCGAAATCTGCTGGGTCTGCTGTGTCGAAGTGGGGTCGACGATTCTTCGTGAGATATCTACGCGGGCTGTGGACGCGCCTTCGAGAAGGCCGCCGGCCTGAAAAATGAGGTCTTCGAGGGTAGTGTTGGCTGCAAAAGGATATGAGCCGGGACGTGCCACCTGGCCGCCTATTGAGAGTGCGCCACGCTCTTCAAGTTCGTGAATGCTTGAGATTACAAGCACGTCGTTGCGCTTTAGGGTTACATCCTTGGCTCTGCCTTCAAGTATGTCCTTGAGGTCGAGGGCCATTATCTGTAGTTCCAGATCCGGACCTTCGCGATAGAGGAGCACACGGTCGGTGTATGCGTCGTCGGTCACACCGTCGGCTTTTTTTACGAGGTCGCTTACTGTGTTGATATCCTTGCCGATGGCAAACATGCCGGGGCGGTATACTGCACCTTTCAGTTCCACACGGTTGGCGTAGCGGTCAAGAATCGTGCCTACGGTGATGATGTCACCGTCCTGAAGACGGTATGATGCGAATTCACCGCGTTCGATGTTGTATAGTTCGTTTTCAGTGCCTGACTGACGTGCCAGTCTTACCATGCCTTCATATGCGTCGCCTGTGAATCCGCCGGAATATTCAAGCAGAGATTTTATGGTTTCGTCAGGCTTTATTTCGTAATACATAGGGCGTTTTACATTGCCGTCGATGCTTACAAGCTGGTCGTAGGGAGGTACGATGATTACGTCGCCTTCCTGAAGACGTATATTGCCGTTGGTCTTGCCGTCGAAGAGATATTCGTAGATGTCGACTCCGGCTACTTTCTTGCCGTTGCGGAGTACTTGGATGTTACGCAGTGAGCCGATATCGTTGATGCCTCCTGCACGGTAGAGCGCATGGAACACCGATGCGAACGGCGACATACGGAATGTACCGGGGGTGGCTACTTCGCCAAGAATGTCGACCTGTATGGTGCGTACCTGACCGAGTGTTACCTGAATGTCGGTCTCGGCATCTTCCATTCCGGCATATTTTTTTGAGAATGCGTTCTTGATGTGTTTGTTCGCATCGTTGATGGTCATGCCGTTGAGGTAGACCGGGCCAATCTGGGAAATCATGATGCTGCCTTCCGGCGAGATTGTCTGGCGCAGGTGGTCCTCCGAGGTGCCCCATATGTCGATAATCACTTCATCGCCCGGGCCGAGACGGTAATTCTGGGGTGTGGCGATATTCTCGCTGGGCTCGAATGTGAGAGCGCGCGAGTTAAATACCTTATGTCCGTAAATCTGGCGTGCCGATACCTGTCCGTCCTGGCCTTCGTCTACTTCACGGCCTATGTCAATCATTGACTCCGAAGCAATGTCATTGTTGACATTGTGGCGACGTTCGGCTTTTGCTTGAGAGATGCTCTGTGTGGTAGGTGAGGTCTCGCTGTTCTGCTGCGACTCAAATTTTTCTTTGATTCTTTGAGCCTGTTCGCGAGTCACACCTTTAGCCATCAGTTCTTTTCCGATCTGTTGGTTGCTTTTTCCGGCAGCAGTCTGCTGCTTGATGTAGTCTATCACCTGTTGGTCGGTCATTGCGGCAGCCATCAGTGTGCATGCCATAAAGAGCGATAGAATAACACGCCTTATTTTCATCTGATTAATGTAATTTATATGAGTTTCACACGCTTAAAGAGAAAAGAGATCTGTAAAAGTTAGATAAGTAATTATCGTAACTGTAAAGCCTCCCCCATTGTAGAATTGCATAAACTGGTTGAGAAACAATGTTTTCCAATTCGGCTGCAAAGTTAATAAGAATATCGGGTATACGCAAATTTTTGGCTATGATATGCTATAATGTAAATATGTGTATAAATAGTTACGGCAAGCATGCCGTGGGGCATGCTTGCCGTAATCATAAGGTTTGTGTGTATGACGTGCTCTTGTTTAGTCGATGAGTTCGTCGGCCTTGTATCCGCCCATTTCGCGGATTGCGTTCTTGAGCATTGTGTACTGCTGGAAGAGGTTGTTTACAGGCACTTCGTCTACAGTGTAGTCGTGCATCGGGCTCTTGAGGAAGAAGCTCAGGAAGCGCTGTGTGCCGTAGCGACCGTTGCGTGCTGCGAGGTCGATAAGGAGGCAGAGGTCGAGGCAGAGGGGTGCTGCGAGGATAGAGTCGCGGCAGAGGAAGTTAATCTTAATCTGCATAGGATATCCCATCCAGCCGAAGATATCGATGTTGTCCCAGCCTTCCTTGTTGTCGTTGCGCGGGGGATAGTAGTTGATACGTACCTTGTGGTAGTAGTCGGTGTAGAGGTCGGGCTGGTTTTCCGGCACGAGAATCGACTCGAGGGTAGAGAGCTTGCTGACCTCTTTTGTGCGGAAGTTGGCGGGTTCGTCAAGCACGAGACCGTCGCGGTTTCCGAGGATGTTGGTTGAGAACCAGCCTGCGAGGCCGAGGCAACGTACACCGATAATAGGTGCGAATCCCGACTTTACAAGGGTCTGGCCTGTCTTGAAGTCCTTGCCGGCGATAGGCATTTTGGTCTTTTCGGCGAGTTCCCACATTGCAGGGATATCGACGGTAGTGTTGGGGGCACCCATTACGAAGGGAGCGCCTTCGGTGAGGGCTGCGTAGGCATAGCACATAGAGGGTGCTACATGCTCCTTGTCGTCAGCCTTCATGGCCTTTTCGAGGTCGGCGAGAGTGTAGTGTACGTTTTTATCGGGAGCTACATATACTTCAGTAGAAGCGGCCCAAAGCACTACAACACGGTTGCAGCCATGCTCTTTCTTGAAGTTGCGGATATCTTCGCGGAGAGCTTCTACCATTTCCCAGCGGGTCTTGCCCTGCATGATGTTATCACCGTCAAGACGCTTTGCGTAGTTGTGGTCGAAAGCTGCCTTCATGGGGACAATCTTTTCAAGCTCGTCCTTTACGGGAAGGATATCTTTTTCCTTGAGAACCTCGGCGTTCATGGCCGATTCGAAAGCGTTGGCGGGATATACGTCCCAAGAGCCGAATTCGATGTCGTTGAGGTCGGCGATGGGCACAATCTGGTTGTAATGGAGATATTTCTTGTCGGCACCTTCGCCTACGCGCATGATGTCGTATTGAGTCATTGATCCTACAGGCTTGGCAAGGCCTTTGCGGGCCATGAGTACACCGGTGATGAATGTTGAGCTTACTGCTCCGAGTCCTACTACGAGAATACCGAGTTTGCCCTCGGCTTTCTTAACGTCAGTCTGGTTCATGATGATGGTTAATTTGTCTATTTGTTATTGTTGTTTTCGTTGTTGAAGCGGTGTGGGCGAAGCATAACACTGCGCCACGCTTAAATTAGCCCGTAAAAGTAGTCAGTATTTTTGAGTTGCAAAAAGATTTTTCGGCTAACTTTATTGAATTTTTGTGAAAAAATACTAAATATAAGCCGTATTGGTTAAAATGGCCTAATTGTTGGCTTTTTAGCCATTGTTATGTTAATAAATCAAAATGCTGCTTGGAGTACTTCGCTGATGTTTTTGATAATAGAGGGGTGGGTCACGGCGTCTTCTTCGGCGGTCCACCCTTTGCCCTTTATCCAGGCCACACGGCAGCCTATTGTTTCGGCAGGCACGATGTCTTTTTTATAGGAGTCGCCTACGACAAGCACTTCTTCGGGTTTCATTCCGAGCGCATCTACTCCGAGGCGGAATATCTGCGGGTCGGGTTTGCGCACGCCTACAACTGCGCTTTCGATTATGCTTTCGAAGTACTGCAGCAGGTTGAAATCGGCAAGCACGGCCTGTACATTGCCATAGAAGTTGCTTACGAGCACCATAGGGATGTGGCGCTCGCGAATAGCCTCAAGCACCGGACGGGCTTCCTCTACGCACTCGCGCGCGCGTTCATAACAATAGCGTGCGATTTCAGGTGCCATGCGGCGAGCGTCATCGGCACTTATGTAGCCGTGGTCGGCAAGCCATCCCAGTTCTATCTGCATTTTCTTAAGCAGCAGGGTGTGGAAGTTGTCGTCGGGGAGAATATGGCGTACCTTGGCGAGTTCACGTTCGGCATATACGTATGCTTCGCGAAATGTTTCTTTGTCGACCGCAGTGCCGCTTGCACGGTAGCCGTCCCAGATTATCTCGCTCCAGTGTACGCCGCGGCTGTCGATAGTGCCGCCGTAGTCAAATATTATACCTTTAATATTTCCCATCTTGAAGTTCTTTGGTGAAGTTGCGGCATATGCGTTCATGCCGTACAATCATATATACGAGCAATGCGTTGAGCACAATAAGCTCGAATGCGAAGTATAGCCACGGCATCTGAAGGAAAAGTGCGGTGAACAGGGCTATCACACGCCAGTTGAAGGAGAGGATGTTGGTATACTTCATCAGCGGGAGGCTCTTCGCACGGAAAGCCTCGCGGAAAGCCACCGGTATCGCTGCGGATGCGAATCGCTTGCGCAGCTCACGGCGCAGTGCCTGCATCGAGGGGGTGAGAGCCTCCTGGTTGGCGGTGTAGTTGGTGTAGAATGTGAGAGTGAGTTTTTTCCAGAAATTTTTGCTCCAGGAAAGGGTAGCCAGACGGCTGCGCAGTTCGTCGCACGACTCCAGTTCGCTCCCTTCTTCTCCCTTAAGGAAGTAGAGGTGGAACTGACGGTAATAGTCGGCGGCGGCGGCCTGCTTAGCATGGCACAGGCCGGTCACTACGGCTACTACCCATATCACCCATGGGTGGGCGCTGAAGAATTCGGATGTGATATTCTCGCGCAGGCATATGGCGATATATATCGATGCGAACCAAAGGTCGCCCGACAGGCCGTCGAGTATTCGGCCAAGGCGCGAGTATTGCTTTGTCATGCGGGCGAGCTGTCCGTCGGCTGAATCAAACGAATTGGCCCATACAAGCAGAAGCATGCCTATGACGTTGAGCCACATGTCGGGGAAATAAAACATTATTCCCGCGCCTATTCCGAGGAATATGGATGCTATGGTGATGGCGTTGGGAGTAACGCCGAGACGTTTTGCCAGACAAGCCCACATGTAGCCTATCGGGCGGTAGAATGCGAGGTCGATATGCTCTTCGGTGTCCATCGACTTAAGGGTATCGCGGTAGCTTACCTTCGCGGTCGGCCTGGCGGCGGTGTTGTTGTTGGCCATGGCGTTCATTTGCTTGTATGTTCTTTGATGGTGGTGAGTATGCACTTGGCAATATAGGGTGCTGCCTCCTGACGGCATGGAGCGAAACTGGGCCAGTCGTTGAAGTCGATTATGCGTATGTCTCCGTCTGGACTTACTATGCAGTCACCACCATATATCTTTACATCAAGTACTTCTGATGCGCGCTGGCATATGTCGCGCATATGCTGCCGGTCAAATTCTATCCCTTTGCTCTTTCCGTTGATGGCTTCGTGGCCATATTTGGAGTGGCCTTCGTCGAACGGATAGAACCAGAAGAAGAACGGGGTGCCCTGCACGCCATAGAATTTAATCAGGTCGCCTACGAGATGTCGGTTGATGACGGCACGCTTTATACCGCGGAGAAAGTACTCCTGAAGTACTTCCTGTGCTTCCTCGGGATGGCGCACATAGCTTACATCCTCTTTGTGCATGGCATGGAAGTCGCCGCGTTTTATCCAGCACTGGCTGAACGCGGCATCCTTCAGCGCGCCCTTCACACTCTCGTCGGTGTTTACGATAAGGCTCTCGGGGTATGGGATATTGCTCCCTACGAGTATGCGGGTCATGCGTTCGCGTGTGCAGTTCTCGATGCCGTAGCCTGAATTGATTACAAGCACACTTTCATCCTCGAGTTGTTGCAGGCGCTGTATCGATTTCATTTCACGGCACATGTTGATGATTACCGGTTCGTTTACCTGGCCGTTGTTGAACTGTTCCTCGCTGTAGATATTGACTATGCATCCGCGTTTGCGCAGTTGGTCAGCCACAGCGTTGAATATCGCGGCGTCGTTGCCGATATGGTTTGGCGAATATGCTCCGGCACGCATTATGCCGGCAATATTGATTTCAGCCATTGCTTTTATTGTTGTTAGAAAGAGGTGTTGACAATTGGTGTGATTGTGATGAGCCGTTTATTCACCCTGCGATATGAACCGTCGGGCTGTCTCTATATCGCCGGCATGGTCAACGTCGACAATCTTGCTGAAAGGGAAGGCCTTAAGGGTGAGGCCTCCGTCGACGAGAGCTCGTTGGTAGTTGCGCATGCGGCTTGTGCCCTGTGCCAGACAGCGGTCGAGTATGCCGAGGGCGGGTGGGGTAAGCCCGTATATGCCTCCTGAGATGTAGCGTACGCCCACCCAGGGCTTGTCGCGGAAGGCTGTGATTGTCATAGATGGCTCGTCGACATCTATATACAATGGTTTTTCGTCATCGATGAAAGTGGTCACCCCCATGTAGCCGTCGGCATCGTCGCTATCGGCAAATGCCTTTACGTAGCGGCGGAAGTCGGTCTCGTGGAATATCGTGTCGACAGTGGTGAGCACAAACTTTCCGCTTGAAGGGAATGTCCGGCTTACCTCATAAAACGAATGCATAGAGCTGGGAGTAGTCTTCACGACCAGATTGAATGGCACGGGGAGTGTCAGGCTCTCGAGATAATCGCGTACGTCGGTCATCTGCTCGTTGACGATTACCGACAGCGACTCGGCGTCGCAGTCGAGCATGATGTCGATGAGACGCTTTATCATAGGACGCCCGTCGAGGTCGACGAGCGGTTTGGGCAGTTGTATGCCCTCTTGTACAAGCCGCGAACCTTCTCCGGCGGCTATTATGGCGTAATGCACTGTAGTTGTGGTGATATGATGGATTCTAATATGCTCGTGTATGCTCTATTACTCCTGGGGATTGCTGTCATCCTTGCTCAGATCGAGCACTACGTTGTCTTTTCCTTTGTCGAAGTACTGGCGTCGCAGGGGATTGGCGTATGCCTCATCGAAATGCCGGCGTGAGCGGAATGTATCGATGGCCATATAGATTGCCTGTCGGAAAGATTCGTCGGAGGCTTTGCCTTGTCCGGCGATGTCGAATCCCGTGCCGTGGTCGGGCGATGTGCGCACGTAGGGAAGTCCGGCAGTAAAGTTGACGCCGGAGTCCATTGCGATAGTCTTGAATGGGGCGAGTCCCTGGTCGTGGTACATTGCAAGCACTCCGTCAAACTTGCGGTAGGCCTCGGTGCCGAAGAATCCGTCGGCGGCATACGGACCGAATGCGAGTATCTTTTCATTGCGGGCTTCTTCAAGGGCCGGAGCGATTATTTCGTTCTCCTCGTTGCCGAGCAGGCCGCCCTCACCAGCATGGGGGTTGAGCGACAGTACAGCTATACGCGGAGTGTCGATGTTGAAGTCGCGGCGTAGCGAGCGATTGAATATGCGCAGTTTGTCGAGTACGGCATCGCGTGTAATCGCGTCGGCTATTTTTGCAATGGGCAGATGAGTGGTCACGAGCGCTATGCGCAGACGGTCGTTGGCCAGTATCATCAGGGCCTTGTCGCCGTCGCCAAGCGACGATTCGAGATATTCGGTATGTCCCGGGAAGTGGAATGTCTCGCTCTGGATTGTATCCTTGCTTATGGGAGCTGTGACGATTACATCAATCTCGCCGGCACGCAAATCGGCTACAGCGCGCTCAAGGGCTATGAATGCAGCTTCGCCGGCGCTCTTTGAGGCTACACCCGGCTCGATTTTGAAATCCTCGCCTATTACATTTATTATGTTTACAGCATCATCCTTGGCCTGCCCTGCGGCAGTGATTGTGTTCATGGCCACCTGGGGAAGTTCCATCCCTTTTCTGTAGTAGGCGGCTATTTTGGCCGATCCGTATACTATCGGAGTACACAGCTCGGGAATCCGAGTGTCGCTTAATGTCTTTAATATCACCTCATAGCCGATGCCGTTGGGGTCGCCGTGGGTGATACCTACTTTTATTTTTTTGCTCATTGTAGGGTGTCGTTGTGAAAATGAGATGACGGAGCATTGTCCGGCACAAATATATGATATAAAATTGGGTGATGCATGAGACACGTAATTCAATACTCCCGATTCGGATTATTTGGTGTCTTGGCGGCCATCTGAGATGCCTGTGTACGGAGTATGCGAATGGCGATACTCCGGCTCCGGCATTCTTCAATGACCTATTGCCCCAATTTGCCCGTAAAATTACTCATTTTTTCAATTCCCTCCAACCCCGCAACCATTTTCCACCGTATAACAACGGTCGTATATTATAAAACGGCTATAAACTCCCCGCTACATACTATAAGAGCTTGTTTAATAACAAATGTTACCGTCAGGGCGGTCAGTAGGCGAGCAGATTTGTTTCATATCGTTGATATATTTTTGCATTTATCTTACAAACAGGCAAGATATTGTATAGGTTAATAAAGTTACCTTTTGTCTCGTATATCCTGGCCGCTTTTCGCCCTGTCCCTCAGTTATGTACATAAAGTACACTCTTTCGTCACATGTCGAAAATCGACTCAAGCTATACGACCCTGCCGGCAACATTTATTATTAAACAAGCTTTTATTGTGATATCTTTCATTAAACAGGCTCTAAAGTTTTGTTCCTATCGGGGTTGTTGCAAATATAGCGTTTTAATGCCAATAAAAGAAAAGTGTGGTGGAATTTATATGTAAAAATGATTAAATTTGTGGATATAACTTTTCAACTATGACTGACTTCCATAAAATAGTGGCTCAATTTGCCACCCTTGGTACCGTTGAGAGTGTGAAGGCGCTCGGTAACGGTCTGATCAACGATACTTATGTGGTGCGTACCTCGGAGACCGATGCGCCCGATTATGTGCTGCAGCGTATCAATCATCATATATTCACGGATGTCGATGTATTGCAGGGAAACATCGAGGCTGTTACCGCACATATACGTCGTAAACTCCAGGAGGCCGGTACCGACGATATCGACCGCAAGGTGCTCCGCTTTATTCCTGTAAAAGAGGGTGGAAAGACTTATTATCATGACGGTGAAAACTATTGGCGCATGATGGTATTCATTCCCGGCGCACATACTCTTGAGGCTGTCACTCCCGAATCGTCGCGTTGTGCCGGAAAAGCGTTCGGCGAATTCCAGTCGATGCTTGTCGATATCAATGCCGACCTGAAGGAAAGTATCCCTGATTTCCATAACATGGAGTTGCGTCTGCGCCAGTTGCGCGAGGCTGTGGCGAGCGACCCCAAGGGGCGTGTTGCAGGTGTGCGCGACCTTATTGACGAAATCGAGAGCCGTGCCGACGAGATGTGCCTTGCCGAACGGCTTCATCGCGAGGGGCGTCTGCCAAAACGTATATGCCACTGCGACACAAAGGTCAATAACATGATGTTTGACGAGCAGGGGCGTATGCTGTGTGTGATTGATCTCGACACCGTGATGCCCAGCTACGTGTTCAGCGACTATGGCGACTTCCTGCGTACGGGAGCCAACAAGGGCGATGAGGATGACCGCGACCTCGACCATGTAGAGTTCGATATGGATATATTCCGGGCGTTTACCAAGGGTTATCTTGCCGGAGCCGGCGCGTTTCTCACTCCGGTTGAAATAGAGAATCTGCCCTATGCGGCGGCCATGTTCCCCTACATGCAGGCCGTAAGATTCCTGGCCGACTATATCAACGGCGATACATATTACAAAATACAGTATCCCGAGCATAATCTTGTGCGCACCCGCGCCCAGCTCAAGCTGCTTCACAGTGTCGACTCCCATACCCGTGAGATGCACGAGTATATCAAGTCGGTCGCTGCCGGGTGATATCCAGCCTGATTATGAAAGAACTTTTCACTCTGTGCAGCCCCATGCTTACATGGCGGATGCAGAAGATAGCGGTACCCGCCGGAGTAGTAATCCCCGAGGGTGTGACCGTTGTGTTCGGTCCTAACGGCGCAGGCAAGTCTACCCTCGGAAATATTATCGCAAAGGGATGGAACATCACCACCAACCGCATCACCACCTCGCGTGAGCAGAAGCCGTCGGTAAAGATGATTGAATTCGGCGACATACATTCGCTTGCCGGATTCCATACAGAATATTACCAGCAGCGTCTGGAGGCGACGATGAACGATGATGTCCCTTCTGTCGGCGACTTGCTGGGAACGCGCATGGCAATGCCACGATGGGGTGAGCTTGCATCGCGTTTCTCACTTGAGCATACGGTAGAAAAGAAAGTCAACTACCTGTCGAGCGGAGAGCTGCGCAAGCTGTTGCTCGTCAATGCCTTGCTCGATGCTCCCGAATTGCTTGTACTCGACAATCCGTATATAGGGCTCGACGCAGTGTCGCGCGATGTGTTTAATGACACCCTCCGCGAGGTAGCCCGTGAGGGTACATCCGTGATGCTGCTTTTGTGTAATCCGGCCGAGATACCCGACTTCACGGACATGTTTCTTCCGATTGACGGTATGGAGCTCGGCAATCCAATATATGCTCAGAATGGCTGTGATGATGTAACGGCCATGAGAGAGACGGCATGGTCGATGATGGACTATGCGGTGGATTTGTCGGCAATACCTTTGCGCCGCATGGAGGTGACTCCCCATGACATTACATTCGCTTTGCGCGACTGTAGGGTGGCATATGGCTCTACGGTTGTGCTCGACCATGTCGACTGGACTGTTAGGAGGGGGGAGTGCTGGTCATTGTCGGGGCCAAACGGCTCGGGCAAGTCATTGTTGCTTAGCCTGATATTTGCCGACAATCCACAGGCCTATTCCAATGATATCACAATATTCGACAAGCGTAGAGGTTCAGGCGAGAGTATATGGGACATTAAGAGGCGTATAGGATATGTGTCGCCCGAGATGCATCTGTATTTCCGCTCGGGAGGCACTGTGGCCGAAGTTGTGGCACAGGGTCTGCGCGACACAATCGGCAATTTCGGCTCGGTTTCCGCCGCGGCCCGCGAGGAGGCCATGCGCTGGTTGCGACTGTTTCATCTCGAGGAACTGGCCGACATGCCTTACCGCAATCTTTCGGCCGGCATACAGCGTCTTGTTCTGATAGCAAGGACATTCATCAAGCATCCCGATCTGCTTATCTTCGATGAGCCGCTCCATGGGCTTGACGCCGCCCGCAAGCGTGCTGTGCGTGCCGTGGTCAACGAGATAGCGCGACGCGATTCTCCGACTTTGGTCTACGTCACCCACTATCTGCCTGAGGTACCCGAGTCGGTTACACACCGCTTTGCTCTCCAAGGGCGCTGAATGAAGGCCGTCGGAAAAACTCTCCGGCGGCCCTTGTTTTTCTTCTCAGAGTTTGACAACCTTCATGCGACATGCCGCACAATCGAAATCGAGCCGTAGAGTAAGCCTACGACCGCCGGCGATATCGGTCGTGAGTGTGAGCGGTCCCTTCAATGACGCGCCCGACGGGGTGCGCAGACATGCTCCGAGTTCGCGCCTTACACAGTAGCGTGTGGTCATTACTGTCGGATTCTCTTCTATCCGGGCCGCTGTTTCTGTGGCCGGAGAGATTTTTCCGCTTACACCATGGTCGCGGTATACTTGGCATGCAAGTGTGTTTGCTACGTTGTCGTGGCGCGACAGAGATGTGCCTGCGGGCCACATTGTGTCAGGATTCTCTTTGCGGCGCATGTCGCGTCGGTAGGTTATTGCCGCCGTGCGGTCGAGCAGGGCGAAGGCGTTTCTCCTCAGTGAGGTCAGTGCCGACGCCGGAATAAATATATCTGAGGTAGAGGAGTTGTTGATTTCCCCGGCTTGGTATATGGTGCCGCCGAGCTTGGCCAGAACGCGTTGCTGGGCATCGGTCTGCGGTGTGCGGGCCATGTCGTGGCCGACACCGTAAATGGCTGTTGATATGTTGACACCGCGTGCGTCGGTCAGGTCGAGCGCTATTCCGTCGCTACCGACTGCTCGCAGAGCCATGTCGACCTGTAGTGTCCTTGTGGCCGCGCGTGAACTCTCACGCTCAAACTCCATGTCGTTGTTGCGGTAAAGCACCGTGCTGGCGCGCGGTGATACTCTCGTTGCCGGAAATATGCGTGAACCCTCCACGCGGTTTACTCTGAAGCCGGTAAACCGGCCTGTGAGGTCGAAATATCCGAGTCCGTCGCCATTGGCGAGCGGTGTGTCGAGTGCCGCGGTTATCGAGCCGTCGGGTTTAACGCTTTTTACCTTGCCCATCTTTTCACCTTGGGATTTCGGGGTGAGCATGGAAGCCATTTTCATATCCGGACGACCATTGGTGAGAAAATAGGGCGTAAATCCGCGGTTAAAGCTCTTTTCGAGCGACGGAGTAAACGGTATGGCGCTTTCCCCTGCCGAACTGCGTAGGTATATATCGGGATTCTTGTCAATGATTTTGTCAATTGCCTGGCGGTAGTAGGCAGTGACATTTTTCACATACGACTCGTCCTTCAGTCGCCCCTCGATTTTAAACGATGACACGCCAGCCTCAATCATCGGTAGCAGAGCCTCGGCCCGTCGCAGGTCGCGCAGCGACAGGTAGTGGCGAGGCATATTGCCAAATGGCTTTCCGTTGCCGTCGGTAAGGGTGAACGGCAGACGGCATATCTGTGCGCACTCTCCGCGGTTGGCACTCCGTCCGCCCGCGACATAGCTTGCCTGGCAGTCGCCGCTGTAGCTTACGCATAGCGCACCGTGTACAAACGCCTCAAGTGGAGTGTCCGGCACCGCATCGTGTATCTCTTTTATCTCGTCGAGGGTCAACTCGCGCGGGAGTACCAGCTGGCTGAATCCGAGTGCGGCCAGAAAATGTGCCTTCTCCGCAGTGCGTATGTCGCATTGTGTGGATGCATGTAGGGCTATCGGTGGCAGGTCGAGCCGGAGCATGGCCATGTCCTGTACGATAAGCGCATCGACTCCCGCTTTCCACAATCTCTTGGCAAGCAGTTCGGCCTGACGCAGCTCGTCTTCATATATTATTGTGTTGAGGGTGGCGTAGATGCGTACGCGAAACCGATGGGCATAGTCGCACAGACGGGCGATTTCGTCGACTGTATTGGCGGCTGCCGCGCGTGCGCCGAAACGGTCGGCTCCGATATATATAGCGTCGGCTCCGCAGTCAATGGCGGCGCGGGCAATGTCGGCTGTACGTGCCGGGGCGAGCAGTTCGATATGGCGGGGTGTCATAGGCTTAGAATGCAAAATGTTGAGTGTCAAGGTTTAAATATCTTGACGTTACTATAGGTATCTGTATAAAATAAAAAAATTACTCGTCATCACGACGAATAATCTTTTTACCTTAAATCTAATACCATGAAAAACTGAGACAAAGTTAAGGATAGTTTTGTTAATACCAAAAAAAATCGTGCTCCAAATAGTGTATTTAACAAATTTTTGCCAAATTATTGAATTTATTCCACTAAAACCATTCGCTTTTAAGCAAAAAACATGTGTGTCGCCAATCGTAGCGACACACCTGTATGTGATTATGAATATCAGTAATATTCCGGTTTAGGCTTTGGGCTCGTCGGCTGCGTCGTTTTTAGCCTTTTTGGAAGCGCGGGGTTTCTTTTCGGCTTTCGGTGCTTTTTCGACGTTTTTTTTGCATCCTTTCTTGGCGGCTGCTTTTTTGGCGGGAGCTTCCTCTACCTGGAGATTCTCGTCGAGTTTCTTGCCCTGGGCTACAGCAGCACGTGTGGCGTGCTCCTCGTTGAGGTGCTCGAGATTGTTGCGCATCGACTGGAGCTCTTTGTTGAGCATCTCGATTTCCGAGTTCTGGTTGTTGATGGTCGAGAGCAGGGCGTTGAGCTCTTCATTGTCGATCGACTTGGGATATTGCTCGTCGACGCGCACGAGGAAGTCGGCCAGTACATTCATATAGTTGGTGAATGCCTGATAGGGTGTCTCGTAGGGCGAGAACATCGCATGTGCGGCTCCGTCGTTGAAGTGCTTGGTCGACATGTAGAAGAAATGGTCGGACGACTGCAGGTGGTTCCAGTCCTGCTTGAGTCGGCGGTCTGTACAGAGGCGTACGCGTTCGGCTACTGAGTAGAGCTTGTTGAATGCCTCGTTCTGGAGCTTGTTGCCGAGCCATGCCGAGGTGTCGCGTGCTTCGTCGGCCCATGAGATGGGGTGGAGTACGCTCAGTTCGGCTACCGGTTTGAGCTTGCTGATAGCGTCGGAGGGGGTGATGAATTCCACACCGCGTTCGGCGGCAAATCTGGGCAGAGCTTCAAGGAATTGGAATATGCCGGTTTCGCGCGGCTGGAAGTCGCCGAATGTCTCCAGATTCATGAAGAGGTTTACTACCTGCTCGTCGGCGGGGGTCGATGCGATCCAGTCGATATATTTGTCGGCTGTAAGCGGGTATGCCTCCCATGATGTGTTGGAGAAGTTGCGGGCGATGTCATCCGACAGTTTGTCGTTCTTAAGCAGCAGCTTGAGCTTTGGGCATGATGCGGCCTGATATACGTAGTTGGGCGACTTCCATCCGAGGATATGCTTTGCGCCTTCGGTAATCACGCCTTTGTATCCCATCGAGTGAATCATCGGAGCCATCTCGTCGCAGTAGATAAGCTCGGTATTGCGCAGGACCTTTGGGTGCTGTCCAAATTTCTCGTATATGAGCTGGTCATGGGCTTTTACCTGTGCCTCAAACTCTTCAGGGTCGATGAGCGAAGCCAGTGAGTGGGAATATGTTTCGGCAAGGAATTCGACACATCCTGTGTCGGCCAGTTTCTTAAGCAGGTCGAGGAACTCGGGCACGTAGATTTCGAGCTGCTCGATTACCACGCCTGTGAGTGATATGGCGCAGCGGAATTTGCCCTTGCTCTCCTCAATCATGCGCAGCAGCGATTCGGCGGCGGGGATATAGCTGCGGTGGGCTATACGCGAGAGGATATCCTCGTTGGTGAACTCGTCGTCGTAGTAGTGGTCGTTGCCGATATCGAAGAAGCGGTAGCGTTTTAGACGGAAGGGCTGATGGATCTGGAAATAGAAGCAGATAGCTTTCATAAGCCTATATGGTATTTTAATTTATTCGGTATTTGTTGTTATTGATTCTCTGTTTAGCGGTGGAGCACCTGATTGTAGATATTGATGACTTTCTGTCCTGCCTTGTCCCATGTAATCTGGTTTACCTCGGCGAGGCCGTCCTCTTTGAGCTGGTCGTGCATGGCCGGATAGCTTACGATAGCGTTAATCGCGTCGGCCATGGCATCGATGTCCCAGTAGTCGGTCTTTATCACATTGGTCAGGATTTCGGCGCATCCGCTCTGTTTCGATATAATCGACGGCACGCCCATCTGCATGGCCTCGAGAGGCGATATTCCAAACGGCTCGGACACCGAAGGCATAATGTAGACATCGCTGGCTTTCAGCATCTCGTATACCTGCTTTCCTTTCTGAAATCCGGGGAAGTGGAACCGGTCGGCGATACCTCGTGCTGCGGCGAGGTCAATCATCTTGTCCATCATGTCGCCGCTGCCGGCCATCACAAAGCGCACCTGCGGATTGTTGCGCAGCACTTTTGCGGCGGCCTCTACGAAATATTCCGGACCTTTCTGCATGGTGATACGTCCCAGGAATGTCACTACCTTCTCCTTGCAGCGCGGCGGATTCACATTGAGCAGCTCCTCGCTCAGTGGAGTCACGGCATTGTGTACGGTAGTCACCTTGGCCGGGTCGATGCCGTATTTGTCGATTACCGTGGCGCGGGTGAGATTACTTACCGTGATTATGTGGTCGGCGTGGAGCATACCGTCGCGCTCGATGTTGAACACGGTCGGGTTCACATTGCCGCGCGAGCGGTCGAAGTCGGTGGCGTGCACGTGGATTACCATCGGCTTGCCGGTCACCTGCTTGGCATGTATGCCTGCGGGATATGTGAGCCAGTCGTGGGAGTGGATTACGTCAAACTCCTCGGTACGGGCGATGACACCGGCGCATATCGAGTAGTTGTTGATTTCCTCCAGAAGGTTATCGGGATAGCGTCCGGAAAATTCTATACAGCCCAGGTCGTTGAGGCGCATATAGTTGAAGTCGGCATAGATATGGTCGCGCAGACGGAAGTATTCGTCGGGGTCCATTACATTGCCGATGCGGCTTTCTACATATTCGCGGCTTACGTCGCGCCATCCTACAGGCACCTGCGACGCTCCGATTATCTTGGCGAATGAGCGGTCTTCGTCGCCCCAGGGTTTGGGGATGACGAAGGTGATATCCATGTCACCGCACTCCCACATGCCTTTGGTGAGACCATAGCTGGCAGTGCCCAGACCGCCGAGGATATGAGGTGGGAATTCCCACCCGAACATTAATGCTTTCATTGGCAGAGGGGATTACATGTTTAACTTTTTGAGAGTGCGGAGAGTGCGGAGCACTTCGGCTACGTTGGATACCTGTGATATCGCTCCGTGGCCGCTGTATGGCGGGTTGCCGTCGTACATCTGCGATACGGAGCCGATGCAGTTCTGGCTCATCTCGTCCTCGAAGCCAATGAGCATGCGGTCGATATATCCTACACCCGAGTGGCCGTAGACCTTCAGATAGGCGTCGGCATAGGCTCCTATGAGCCATGGGCGGGCTGGGCCGTTGTGGTAGGCCTGTTCGCGCTCCTGAGGCGAGCCTACATAGAACGGACGGTAACCGTAGCTCTTGGGCGACAGTGTGCGCAGACCCTTTGGAGTCAGCAGCTCGCGGGTCACGACGTCGAGCACACCCTTGCGCTGGCGACGGTCGAGCGGGGAGTAGTCGAGTCCGATGGCCACAGCCATATTCGGGCGTACCGACGGGTCGGCGTATGTGCCGTTGACATAATCATAGAGGTAGCCGTGCTCGTTGAGGAATGTGTCGATGAATGCGGGCTTTGCCTCGTCGGCGAGGGTAGTCCATTCGTCGCGGCGTTTTTCGTAGCCGGGCACATCGGCGGCAAGCGCCGAGGCAAACATCAGAGCGTTGTACCATAATGCGTTGAACTCGACAAGCAGTCCGGTGCGCGGTATCAGCGGCCAGCCATTTGAGGTGGCGTTCATCCACGATACCGGAGTGTTGGTGCCGGTAGTGCCAACCAGTCCGTTGGTCTCCACGGCGAGGTTGGGATGTCCGCCGGCTATAATCCAGTCGAGTATGCGCGCCACTTCGGGCAGATACTCTTTTCTGGCGGCCTCGATACCCTGGTAGCGGGCATACTGCTGTATGGCCCATATGCACCACAGGGGTATGTCGGGAAGGTCGATGCCATGGATACGCTCGTCGAGCATCTCGTTGTCGATATAGTTGTTGAGCGCCTTGAGGATAGTGCCCATGATAGCATGGTAATCGTCGAGATGGTCAATGGCAAGCGTGCAGCCCGGTAGCGCCATGAATGTGTCGCGTGCGCGTATTGAGCCCCACGGATATCCCGAGGTGAGGTACATCTCTTTGCCTTCCTTTATATAGAACTGCTTGGCCGCGTTCTTCAGGCAGTTATAGAACGATGTGCGGCGTGTGCGGCCTGCTATTTCTGTTTCGTACAGTTTGCTGAGCGAACGGTGTTTTACCTCGCTTGTTCCGGCCGAGAAGATAATCGACTCGCCCTTCTTTATGGGTATCTCGAAGTATCCGGGCACCCAGAGATCTTCGGTGTAGGGGATACCTCTTTCAAGGTCCTTGATGTATTCGATGCCGTTGTACCAGTTGGGGTTGCTGACCCATTTGGCTTTCTGGCTGAACTGCATGTACAGCGTCGGGAATCCGGGATACAGACAGAAGCCTACGCCGTTGTCCACTTCGGTGAAGTCCTGGTTGAGGCGGTTGTTCTGTACCACCAGGTCGTTGGCTTCGCGGAATGCAAGGAACGGGCGGAACTGGAGCGTGGTGTCGGAGTGGGCGTCGACAAGAGTGTATCGGATGAGGATACGGTTTTCCTGCGAGATAAATACGGCTTCTTTGGTAAGAATCACACCACCTACGCGGTATGTGGTGCGGGGCACTGTCTCACAGTCGTATTCGCGGATATACTTGTGTCCGTTTGGACTGTATACACCTCCCTGATAGCGGTGGAGTCCGAGATTGAATGGCGCGCCGTGCTGGATTACCGTTTCATCGAGCGACGACAGCATCACAAAGTTTTTGTTGCCGAGCTCGGGAATCGGAATCACCAGAAGTCCATGCTGCTTGCGGGTGTTGCACCCTACAATCGATGAGCAGTGATAAGCGCCGGCCTGATTCGTACGGAGCATCTCTTTATTGAGCGACTGCTCCAAGTTAATCATGAGGTTTTTATCAAATTTAAGATAACTCATTTGGTGATATGGTTAGAATTTTAGTTTTAGATTTCTAAAGTCAGGGAGTACAGAGAATAAATACAATCGGTATTGGTATGGTTATAGATTTTCAGCGTACTCTGTTTTGATGGAGAGCTTCGAGGGGACGAGAGATTATACCCTGTTGCGGTGTATACTATATTTTGATTTCACAATGTTACAATTTTTTCGCCGCATATGCAAAAAATCCGGCAAAAAAAATTAAAAAGCGCATTTTCCGGAGGAATTTGCGCTTTTCAGATGCTTATTTTCTGTTAAAAAGCCGTGTTACAGAACATGCAATGTCTCTTGCGGCATTTTCTATCGGTGTAATCAGCGGACGGAACACTACCTCCTGTTCGGGTGTGAAAATCCGCAATCCGGCGGGATGACATTTTATTTCCATCGTGTCGTCGATTGTCAGCGGTTCGCCGTCGAGATGAGCCGGACCCGTCTGCTGACGGTAGATTACGGCTGCCGGTGCGCGGAACGAATGTATCAGGGTGTTCTGGTTGATGTAGCCGGTAAACAAATCCATGCCCACCATCGCCGTATCGAGCGGATTGCCGGCGTGTATGATGGTTATGTCGAGTTCGCCGTCGGTAATCGACGCGCGCGGGGCTATATAGGCGTTGTTGCCATACTGGGAGGCGTTGCACACGGCTATCAGGAATGCCTTCTCGGTGAGTACATGTCCGTTGGCGCTTACGGTATACACCTGTGGATGAAACTTTATGTATTCCGCTATCGTGCTCCTTATATATGTCAAGGGGCCGCGGCGGTGCTGGCGTGCGAAGTTGGAGCTTACTGCGGCATCGAAGCCTACACCGAAGGTGCAGAAGAACGGGCGCCCGTTGACAGCGCCGAAGTCGCTCTCCGTCACATGGCCCTCGGCGATTATGCGCACGGCAGAGGCCGGGTCGATAGGTATGCCAAGATGGCGAGCCAGACCGTTGCCCGAGCCGCAGGGTATTATGCCGAGTATCGTGTCGGTATGGCAGAGGGCGCGTGCGGTTTCGTTTACCGTACCGTCGCCGCCGGCGGCCAGTACTCCATAATATCCTTCTTTTACAGCCTGACGGGCGAGCCGTGTGGCGTCGCCCCGCGCACATGTGTATACTGTCTTTACTTCATAGCCGATTGGCTCGAGAGTCTTACGCACGAGAGGCTCGAAAGTCTCTTTGCTTCCGAGTCCGGATATCGGGTTGATTATGAGCAGGAGGCGGCGATTGGTTGCTTCCATCGTTTCTGTAGGGTGGAGTTTGGAGTGTGTTACTTTGCAAATTTAGCGAATTCCCTCCAAATTTTACTACAATCGGGTAGGTTTTCCGCAGACATATTTGCGGTCAGCGCTATTATCCGGCGGTATGGTTGTGGTGGAGAAGATGGAAATGGTGGGAGTGGATAAACTGTTTTACCAGGCGTGCGGCGGGGCGGGCTGCTATAAGCATGGTGACAGACCCTACCACAAGCACTATTCCGACACAGGCTCCGAAACTCAGGCGTTCGCCGAACACGCATACTCCTATTACGAGGGCCGTCACAGGCTCGAGTGCGCCAAGTATAGCTGTCGGAGTCGAGCCTATATTGTGGATGGCGATTACCATTGTAACAAGCGATATTATGGTGGGGAACAGTGCCAGCGACAGCACACATGTCCAACCCAGCGCACCGGTCACTGGAGTGAATCCGTTCCATGCCATGCCGACAATGAATACCACTATGCCTATCCCTACGGAATAGAACGTAAGCGCCATCGACTCTACTTTGCATAGGCTTGTGCGGTTGACGGCCACCATATATATGGAATACGACAGGGCGGCAAGCAACACAAGAGCGGTACCGGTGATATTAAGCGTGGCAGTGCCGTCGCCCTCATACAGCAGCATGATGCCGGCGGTAGCCATCGCTATAGCCGATATGGTGACAGCCGATAGTCGCTCGCGATAGAATATCGTATTGATTATGGCCACCATCACAGGATATACAAACAGCAGTGTGGAGGCTATCCCCACATCCATATAATTGTAGGCCTCGAATAGCAGCAGCGATGACAACGCCATCAGTATTGCCGCCACTATCATCATCGGAATCTGTCGGCGGGGCAATCGTAGAGGCTTGTGCATCACCAGCATCAGGCCCAAGAGCATCAGGCCTGCAAATCCGTAGCGGAAGAATAGCACACTGTCGGCATTCATGCCGCGCGCATAGAGCGGCAGGGTCAGCAACGGGTTGATGCCATAGGTGCAGGCCGCGACTGCGGCGCAAATGTATCCTTTTGTCTTGTTTGAAATCTGTATCATAGACGGCACGCTGGTTTCTTTTCGATTGTCATTGACGTTACATCGGCGCTTCGATAAAAGCGGCCTGAAAATGTTGTCCTTTGAAATGTCGGCGCAGAGTAAGCGTTACTGTATTTTTACCTTTGTTAAGGGTGACGGGAACAGGGTCGCGCATCCAGTATAATTGTTCATCTGTATATGGGAGTTCCTCTTCGAGTCTCGCCCAGGTATTATAATGGTAACGGTATGCACCGGGCTCTTTCCAGTGAGGAGGAGCGACGGGAACTCCGTTTACAGTCACCTCGCCGAAGTTCGGCCATTTTCCAATGGCTGCAACACCATCGGAGTTGCGGTTGGATCGGGCCGGGGCCTCGAATCCTATCTTGAAATAACGTACCGTATCAGTGTCGCTTACGATGTCTCGGCTTATGCGGCATGTGACAGGCGCCGCTGCTGATATGCCATGAGACGCACACAGCGCATCGAGATCGAGCACATCGCCGTATGCCGTGAATTTCCCGCTGATTGAATCACCGGTTATCTCCACATGCCATTCCGACGCATGTAAAGGTGTCCAGTATGACATTTCTTTTTTCAGAAAGCGTTCTTTGTGGTTGGCCATCCGCTTCTGGAACTCTTCGAACCCTTTCATGCCGGCCTCGTCATGCCGGGGTATGACTGTGCCGTAAGGGCCGTGGTCGCATGTGGCGATGTCGCCGCCACGCCATGCTCTTTCGCTGAATGCCATAATGCCTCCGGGCATACCGTTGTGTATTGCGGTAAGGTTTTTGTCGGCCACACGCACATCATTCCAGAGGCATATGATACCTCCAAGTCTGTGCCGGTCGGAGCTTCCGGTTCCACACAATGGGTGGAAATATATCTTGAACGGTGAGAGCAGCGGGTCATAGTTGTTAAGGTATCCCATCCCGGAATCGACAAACGGCACACCTTTTGGGTATTCCAGATCGTTCGGCCGCCCTTCTCTCCAGAACTGGCGTATGGTCAGGCTGTCGGCTGGTAGTCCCGGATCCCAAACAAGCGCACGGCGTCCATGCCGGCCGATGACATCCTGCGCCCATCTCATGAACCCCCCGGCATCATTGATATGTACTTCATCTGACCCGATATGTATATACGGGCATGATTCAGCCGGAATCTCACGGCAGAATTCGTCAATACAGTCCTCAAGTATATTCATGCCTTCCCCGCTGTCCATCGGTATTCCGAATGTTGTCTGGAAGTAGTCGCTGTGGCCGGGCATGTCGATTTCGGGTATGACCGTTATGCCTCGCTGGCGTGCATATTCAATCACATCGCGTATTTCATCGTATGTGTAGAACTTGCCCTGGTCCCGGCCCGGCCGCTGGAATCTGCCATCGTTGAGCCGTGGGTATGCTCTGCATTCTATACGCCAGGCAGGTTTGTCGGTCAGGTGCCACTGGAATACGTTGAGCTTATAGGCCGACATAAGGTCAATATAAATTTTGATACGTCCGATACCGGCAAAGTTGCGTCCGTCGTCATACATAAATCCACGTATCGGAAATTCGGGAGCATCGACTATCTGTACCCGGGGATATGTGCCGTCCGGATATCTGAGCTGTCTCAATGTCTGTCGGGCCCAGACAGCGCCTTGTCCGCTGTTGGCATCTATTGATATGTTGTCCGGAGTTATTGTGATTCTATATGCTTCCGGCGAATCGTATCCCGCGATTGTTCCGGCTGCGATTCTGATTTCAGGCACGGTATCTTCCGGGAGTGTGGCTGTTTGGCCAATCCACTTTATCTCCCGTGGCTGTGGAATCAGAGAAAGACTCTGCTCGACTGAAGCGGCGATTCTTACGGACATGGCCATGACAGCCAGAATTAGTGTGATAATGTGTTTCATCGGGTCAGAAATTGATTCAGGGGCAAAGATACGAATATTTGACGGTTAATCACTGGAAATCGGTTGGTAATATTTTTTCCTTAAAACACGTTAATTCCCGATTTTTCATTAACTTTACCCGAGATTTCTTACTTATTAAGTAGGGGAGGATACGTCGGTATTCCTCCGCATCATACCTGATTCTGAAGATAGAACGAAACCGAATAACCAAGATAGCATGAAATTAAACTTCAACATCGACTACCGCACCAGCTGGGGCGAGTGGCTCTACATAGTAGGGACATGCCCGGCTCTCGGAGGCGGAAATGAAGAGGCTGCCCGAAAACTTGAAATGGACGGCGTAGGGCGCTGGACATTTGAAATAGACCTTCCTGATGATACCGGGGAGTTTGAATACCGCTACATCGTGCGCCACGACAACGGCTACGTGCGCCGCGAATGGGGCGCACCTCACCGCTTTGTGCCCGGGATTGATATACCGGGATATGAGATTTACGACCACTGGAGCGATCAGCCAGTCGAAAAATCATATTATTCCTCGGTATTTACCGAGTGCATGAACCGCCGCGACAACCGCGACCTGCTGTTGCCCGTCACCGGCGGGACTGTCACTATCGATGTCGAGGCCCCTATGGTGGCTTCCGATGAAGTAGTGGCCATATGCGGCGATGACGAGACGCTTGGCGCCTGGAATCCGGACGGTGCCCTTGTAATGAATGACCATGATTTCCCCCGCTGGACGGCAAGCATCGACCTGCGTGAGGTGTCGTTGCCCTTCAGATACAAGTTTGTGATTCTCGACCGCGCCACTCATGAACTGAAGGCCTGGGAGGGTGGCGACAACAGAGTGATGAACATTGTGCCCGCCCACAAGCATGATGCCCTGATGGTGCTCGGACAGCGTATGGTCAACCCCCGTCCGGCATGGCGTTGCGCCGGTGTGGCCATACCTACATTCTCCGTGCGCACAGAGGAGGATTTCGGTGTGGGCGATTTCTTCGACCTTATGAAGATGGTCGACTGGGCAGTGGCTACAGGGCAGAAGTTCCTTCAGATACTCCCTATCAACGATACCACAATGACCCATACGTGGACCGACTCTTATCCCTACAACGCCTGCTCTACTTTTGCGCTTCATCCCATGTATATGCGTCTGGAGCAGCTCGGACGTCTTAGCGACAAAGGACGTATGCAATACTACGAAGACCTTCGCCGCGAGCTCAACGCAAGTTCCACGGTGGAGTACGAGCGTGTCAACAACGCCAAAAACGAATACATGCGCGAAATTTTTGCCGAACAGGGCCGTGACACACTCGACAGCGAATCGTTCCGGGAATTCTGCCGTATCAACGGCGACTGGCTGCGTCCGTATGCCGCGTTCTGTGTGCTGCGCGACATCAACGGCACTCCCGATTTCAGCAAGTGGGGCAACTATGCCGTATACGATGCCGCTATGGTCGAGGAGTTTATGGCCGCGCATAAGGAGGATGTCGACTTTGTGTGCTACGTGCAGTATCATCTTGACCGGCAGATGCGTGCCGTCCACGATTATGCCCGTTCGAAGGGTGTGGCCTTCAAGGGCGACATACCTATCGGCATATCGCGCGACAGCGCCGATGCATGGATAAATCCGCGTTTCTATAATATGGACTGCCAGGCCGGCGCGCCGCCGGATGATTTCTCGGTGCTTGGCCAAAACTGGGGATTCCCTACCTACAACTGGGAGGAGATGGCCCGCGACGGATTTGCATGGTGGAAGGCGCGTTTCCGCAAGATGGCCGATTATTTCGACGCTTACCGCATCGACCATGTGCTTGGATTCTTCCGTATATGGCAGATACCGATGGATGCCGTCCACGGGCTGCTCGGCATATTTAATCCGGCGATGCCTTTCACGCCCGACGAGCTGCGCCACAACTACGACTTCTGGATTAATGTGGATATGCAGACCAGACCGTTTATCTGCGACTACTTCCTCTACGATTTCTTCGGAGAATACACTGACGAAGCCCGCAAGCGATTCCTGCTCGACTCCGGCTATGAACGCTACAGTCTGCGTCCGGAGTTTGACACCCAGCGCAAGGTGGCCGACTACTTTGCCGCAGAGGAGAAGAATGACAAGAACAACCGTCTGTGCAATGCTCTGCTTGGCCTGATTGACGAGGTATTGTTTATCGAAGACCCGTATGAGAAGGGCAAGTACCACCCGCGTATTGCCGCGCAGAACACATATGCCTACCGCTCGCTTACCGACTATGAGAAGTGGTGCTTCAACCGTCTGTACAATGATTTCTACTACAGGCGCCACAACGATTTCTGGTACGGCAAGGCCATGTGGAAGCTCCCTCCGCTGCTCGACGCCACATCGATGCTTACCTGCGCCGAGGATCTCGGCATGATTCCCGACTGTGTGCCCGCCGTTATGGACCGACTGCAGATGCTGTCGCTTGAGATACAGCGTATGCCTAAGGATCCGCAAGCCAGATTCGGCAACACATGGGGATATCCGTATCTGTCGGTATGCACTACATCTACCCACGATATGGGCGGCATACGACAGTGGTGGGAAGAAGACCGGGAAGTGACACAGTGCTATTTCAACGATGTGCTCGGAGAGCAGGGGGCGGCTCCGATGTACGCCGAGCCGTGGATATGCGAGAAGATACTGGCGCTCAATCTCAAGTCGCCGTCGATGCTTGCCATATTCCCCCTTCAGGACTGGCTGTCGATGTCGGGCGAGCTTCGCCGTCAGGACCCGCGCGAGGAACTGATAAATATTCCGGCCAATCCGCGCCACTATTGGCGTTATCGTATGCACCTCACTGCGGAAGCCCTGATTGAGGCCGGCGACTTCAACCGCCTTGTCAGCGACAAAATAAAGGAATCGGCCCGATAGCCGGAAACATACATTATTATATATTATCGCCTCTGCCACGGTTTATCGCAAATCCGTGACAGAGGCGATTGTTTTTGTCAGTTGGGATCGACGTCGTAGTATACTATCATCGAACGCAGGGACTTCTCGACCATGAACTCCTCGTAGACGTTGCGGAGTATGGCCTTCACCTTACGCATGGATGCCTCGGTCTCTATCTTGAGCATTATCTTGCGTATGTAGAGCGACTGTATGCGGCTCACATGCGGCTCTTCGGGCCCGAACACCCTGTTGCCAAACAATTCCTGCAGGCGCCTGGTATAGCGCACCGACGCGTCGGCCACCACGCTGAGGTCGCGGTGCTTGAGGTAGATGTTGATTACACGCGTGAACGGAGGGTAACTGTAGAGTCGACGCTCTTCAATCTCATGGGCATAGAAGCCCTTGTAGTCGTGCTCGCGCAGGAAGTTGATTACGGGATGGTCGGGGCGTGTGGTCTGCACGACAACACGTCCCGGGATGTCGTCGCGACGTCCGGCACGTCCGGCTACCTGCTCAAGCATGTTGAACGCCCGTTCGGCCGAGCGGAAGTCGGGGAAGTTGATGAGAGTGTCGGCGTTGAGCACGCCTACGAGGCTCACTCCGGCAAAGTCGAGCCCCTTTGTCACCATCTGTGTCCCGACAAGTATCTGTGCCTTTCCGGCCGAAAAGTCGGTTATTATTTTGTCGTATCCGTCTTTGTTGCGCGTGGTGTCGAGGTCCATGCGCAACACCTTGGCGTCGCCGAATGCTCCGTCGGCGATATCCTCAAGGCGTTCGGTTCCGTAGCCGAACACCTCTATGGCAGGTTCTTTGCACGACGGACATATGGTAGGCAGCTTGTATGTGGCCCCGCAGTAGTGGCACACCATCTCGTCCTGACGCCTGTGGTAGGTGAGCGATACATCGCAGTACTGGCATTTGGGCACGTAGGCACACTGCTTGCACATCACTACCGGAGCAAATCCGCGTCGGTTGTGGAATAGTATCGCCTGGCGTCCGTGGTCTACCGTCTCGCGTGTAAGCCCGAGCAGACGCATCGAGAGCGGTGAGCCGGAGGAACGTCCGCGCTTTTTCTCGTCGAGCATGTCGATAATCTCGATATCGGGCAGACGGGCGCCTTCGTAGCGCTCGGTAAGCTCGACAAGTCCGTAGCGTCCCGACAGGGCCTTGTAGTAGGTCTCGACTGCAGGGGTAGCGCTCCCGAGCAGTGTCTTGGCGCCATGCATCGACGCGAGCACGATGGCGGTGTCGCGGGCATTGTAGCGGGGTGCCGGGTCGTATTGCTTGTAGCTCGACTCATGCTCTTCGTCTACGATTACTATGCCGAGGCGTGAGTAGGGGAGGAAGAGCGACGAGCGTGCGCCGATTACCACACATGGCGAATTGTCGTGGAGCAGTTTCTTCCATATGTCGACGCGCTCGTTGTCGGAAAATTTCGAGTGGTATATCACCACTTTGTCGCCGAACACTTTCTGAAGTCTGCGGGTAAGCTGGGTGGTGAGCGCTATTTCCGGCACAAGATACAATGCCTGTTCCCCCTTGCGGAGCACGAAATCGATGAGGTGGATATAGAGTTCGGTCTTCCCGCTCGATGTGACTCCGTGGAGCAGCACTACGTCACGTTTCAGAAATCCGAGGTGTATGCGGTCAAGAGCCTCGGCCTGGTGGTCGGTGAGTGAGGGCAATGTGCCGGTAGCCACTCCGGTAAACCCGAACCGGTTGACTTCGCGTGTCGTGATGCGGATTATACCTTTGGCCGACAGTGCCGATACGATTGCGGTGCTCAGTCCGGTGGAGGTCAGCAAGTCTGCCCTCAGCACCTCCGGGTCGCGTCCCTCGTGGCGCTTCTTGTTGAGCATGTCGATGAGGGCGATGAGCAGCTGTTCCTGCTTGGGTGCACCACGTACCGAGTCGAATGCGCGGTGCATGGAGGTGGTGTCGTCATGAGGAAAAGCAAGGCTTACGATTGTCTCGCGTTTGGCCCGGTACCGTTCCACAAGTTTCTCCGATATCATCAGTGCGCAGCGCTCTACAAGGCGTGCCACCGTCTGGGTGGTTCGCGTGATGCCTGTGCGGTGTTCGAGGTCGGCCACGGATATACGCCCGTGGTGGTCGACAGTCTGGAGCAGCACAGCCTCGGTCTCGGTAAGCCGCGCCGAGGTGTCCTCCTCATAGTCGGGATTGACTTCTACAAAGGTCTCGCTCTCAACTTTCAGTCCCGCCGGGAGGGCCGCTTTCATTACATCGCCTATGCTGCACAGATAGTATTCGCCAATCCATTCCCACAGACGCAGTTGCGGATGCCGCACTATCGGCCAGGGGTCGAGTACAGTCATTACGTCCTTTATCTGCATATCTTCCGGCGCGATGGGCGAAAGACCGCATACGATGGCTGTATACAGCTTTTTGCGTCCGAACGGCACGATAATCCGGCTGCCGATGCTTACCTTTCCGTCAAGCTCCTGCGGTATGCGGTAGGTAAACGTGGCCCCAAGCGGCAGAGGCAATATCACTTCCGCATACATTAAGCCTGCGCCGGCGTAAGGGCGTACGGTGGCATCGCTTTTCTCTTTGGCATCATGCATAGTCCTACAAAGTTACGAAAATCCTGCACTTGCCCGTTTATATGATTTTAAAAAAAATCTAAGCAATATTTGGTGGATATATTTTTGCTAAAATATTTGGCGAATTGGTCTCTATTTGCTTATTTTGCGGCGTTGTTTATGGAATAATGCTACCGCATTCTTATGAGCGGTGGTATTGTGCTATGATTCTCTAAAATAAATTTGTTGCATTATGACTGTTAAAGGACGTAAAATCAGCTATGGATGGCTGTCAGTGTTCGTTTTGTTGCTTGTAATCGGTATAGTAGGGGTGGTTGATACTTCGGGTGCCGGTTCGTTCAACATGCCCAACAATCATCTTTTTGCGAATGTGGCATGGATGATAACGGCTACTATCTTTGTACTTATGATGACTCCCGGGCTATCGTTTTTCTATGGAGGCATGGTACGGGTGAAGAATGTAATCTCCACGATGCTTCAGAGTTTCATCGTGATGGGATTTGTGAGTGTGATATGGGTTGTGTTTGGCTTTGGTCTCGCATTCGGCAACGATATAGGCCATGTTATCGGCAATCCTTGCGACTTCTTTATGTTTAATAATGTTGGTGTCAGCAACGTGACGGAGCCTGACTCCCCGCTATTGTCGCAGATTGGCATGGCCACGACCACCATACCTTTGGCCCTTTTCGCTCTGTTTCAGATGAAGTTCGCCATTATCACACCGTCTCTTATCACGGGATCGTTTGCTGAGCGTGTGCACTTTTCCGGCTATCTGCTCTTCATGGTATTGTGGATAGTCGTTGTATATTGTCCGCTTGCTCATTGTACATGGCATCCCGACGGATTGTTTGCCATGATGCATGTCCACGATTTTGCCGGAGGCATAGTGGTGCATGCCGCCTCGGGCATCGCCGCTCTTGCCGGAGCTATATTCCTGGGTCGCCGCACACCATCGCAGGATGCGGCCAAGCCGGCCAATGTGCCGTTTGTGCTTCTCGGCGCGGCTTTACTGTGGCTCGGGTGGTTCGGATTCAACGGCGGCAGTTCGCTTGCCGCCGACGGGGTAGCCATCTCGGCGTTCCTGAATACAAACACCGCCGCTGCGACGGCTATGGTCACATGGGTGGCATTTGACGCACTACGCGGACGCAAACCTTCTGCCATGGGTGCTGCAATAGGCGCTGTCGTGGGGCTGGTGGCCATTACACCTTGTGCCGGATGGGTTACCGTCGGACAGAGTGTATTCATATCTCTCCTGATTACCATATGCTGCAATCTTGCGGTGTCGTGGAAGGGGTACAGCCATATGCTCGACGATGCTCTTGACGTATTCCCTACACATGGTCTGGGTGGAATACTCGGCACAGTGCTTACCGGTTATTTCGCCTATGATTTCTTTGCTTCCCAGGAACCTGACATGATATCGCGTATGGAATTTTTCTGGAATCATATCATAGTGCTGATTATGGTGTTTGTCTACACGTTTGCCGCCAGTTACCTTCTTTATTGGATTACCAACAAGGTGGTTCCGTTGCGAGTGTCACGCCATAGCGAGGAGGTCGGTCTCGACATATCGCAGCATGGTGAGGAATACGGAGCGGAAGGAGGTACAGGTCTGGTAGAAGATGCCATTAGCGACAATGACTGGATGCGCAGTGTTGAAGAGAGCTGATGTATGCTCTGTCATTGCATTGCCTCGAGGAGCCATGCCAGATTGAACCGGTAGTGGAGCCTTGAACTGAGCAGATGGATTATGCCGTCGGGCGTACTGCCGGCACACTCCATTCTTCGCCTGAGTGCTGAAGCATGGCATCCGACTCCACTATGCGGAATCCGGTCTGGGAATGGCGGTCGTCGGGGAGCATGGCGCTTCTGTTGGCGCTTCGCAGATACTTCACAGGCGTGTGGTGGCTGCCTCCGCGCGTTACACGGTATTCTCCCAGCGCCGGGCCGCATGGGTCGGTCGCGTCGTCTGCGGTATATGGTCCGTAGTAGTCCATACACCACTCCTCGACGTTGCCATGCATGTCGTAGAGCCCGAATGCGTTTGGAGCAAACTGTCCGACACGCAGCGACACCGGGTCAAAATCGCGCGCCACACGCTGCGACTTGTGGCAAGAGTCGGGAAACCAGTCGCCGGTATTATATTATAATGTATATGTGCCTCCGCGGCATGCGTACTCCCATTCGGCTTCGGTGGGGAGCCGGTAGATGCGGCTTTCGCGTTGGCCCAGTTTCTTGCAGAATTCCAGAGCATCGTGATAACTTACGTTGACCACGGCATCATTATCATCATCCGACACTCCGTTTTTGCCGCGTAGGGCACGGTGTTCCGGAAAGAATTCCTCATACTGGGCATTGGTGATTTCTGTGGCGCTCATGCGCATCGGGCGGGTCAGCGTCACCTTATGCACCGGCCCTTCGTCGAAATCCTCGCCGAGAGCGCGGCTCCCCATGTAAAAATATCCTGCCGGAATATCGACCATTTTTATAGGCTCCGAGCCTGTGGCTACGGCGCAGACCGTCATGGCCATGGCGACAGCCATTGCTGTTGATTTCATGATATATTATCAGTTTGCACGTTATCTTGTGTCGAGACCCCACATGAGTTTGTCGCGCAGGGTGTCGGTAAAGTGATGGCCCGGACGCTTTATAACGCGTGTGGCAAACGATGCCTTGCGCAGAGTCACCGTACTCTCGGCCGGGAGCGACAGAAACCGTCCGTCGAGGCTGAGGCGGTAGGCACCGGAGCGCGAACATGTGGTAATCGCTATCACACTGTCGTCGCCTACCACCAGCGGACGCATCGTGAGCGAGTGTGCCGCGATGGGAGATACGGCCCATACCGGTGCAGAAGGCTCCAGAATAGGGCCGCTGACCGACAGATTGTAGCCTGTTGAGCCGGTCGGGGTCGACACAATCAGTCCGTCGGCCAGATATACAGCCAGCGGCGTACCGTTGATGCGCGCCTTCATTTCTATCATCGACGAGGTGTCCTGTTTTAGCACCGCCACTTCGTTGAGCGCATACGGCCATATCTCCTCGGCAAGGTGACAGTCGGCCTCCACCTCGATGAGGGTGCGCGTCTCTATGTCGTAATCTCCCTTTAGAAGGCGCCCTATCCATTCGTCGGCGTCTTTCATGTGTGTTGCCGCAAGATATCCCAGATGGCCCGTGTTGATGCCGAGTATGGGTATCTGCTTGTCGCCTACCCACTGTGCCGTGTGCAGAAATGTGCCGTCGCCGCCGATACTGATGGCTATGGCCGCATTGAAGTCGGAGCCGCGGATTATATCGTTGACCACGGGGGGCGAGGGAAGCACCCCGCACAGATAGCTGTAGAACGACTCTTCGACCTCGACCCACACATTCTGGCGGCATAGGGCGTCGAAGAAGTGGACAAGTTCTCCGATATGTCGTTCCTGATAGGTGTTGCCGTAGATAGCGATGCGCATATGTCGGTAATTTGGTTACTTATGAATGCCTACACTTCAAGATAGTGTAGCAGAGAGTTGACGCGCTCAATCATATCGGCGTTGAGTAGCCCCGGCGTCCCGGCCATTTCCACCGTATCGTATCCGTAGCGGGCAAGCGAGCGCGCCACCGAATCCCCGCGCGAATGGTTTACACGGAGGATTACCGTGGTAGGTGAATTGGGCTGTGTGCCTGCCACAACATTGAGGTTGAGCAGATGGGCGTCGGCATCCTCCACGGCATGGGCTATGGCCGAGGCGCTGTATTCTCCCGACGGACATACTACGGTAAGCTCGGTGTAGTCATCGAGCTGAGGAAACAGGGATGCGGCCATGCGCATGGCCGACTCGCGGTCGGCAGCTCCTATATACATTTCAGACGATACATCGTCGACAATGGGGATTACCGTCTCGCCGGCTGCCATGCGCTCAAGAAGCAGCGACACGGGCGATGAAGCCGACATCGGGCGTGTGCCATTGGCCAGATTGCCGAGCTGTGAGCCGCGCGGGGCTCCAAGTGCCGAAGCGTCGGCCATGCCGAGATACCGCCCGGAATCATCGACTACCGGAAGCGGACCGCGGCGTTCGACGGCGATACAGAGCCGGTCGATGGATTCACCAATGGTCATTTCCCCGTTCAGGGCCTCGATTTGGGATGATATGGCATCTTTTGCTGTCAAAACGTTTCGCGGTTTACTTATTTCTCATTAATTTTGCAGTTGCTAAAATGGGCAATGCTATATATGCATCACGAAAAGGCTACAAATTTAAGAAATTTTTCTGACTTTTCCTGCCCGGAGCCAATAGGCCGTTTTACTTTTAACAACGCATCAACCGATAATAAGGATGACTAATCTAAGCGTAAATATCAACAAGGTAGCCACTCTGCGCAATGCGCGCGGGGAGAATACTCCCGATGTGGAGCGTGTGGCCGTGGACTGCGAGCGTTTCGGTGCCGACGGCATAACCGTGCATCCGCGTCCCGACGAACGCCATATACGCCACGACGACGTGATAGCTCTGCGCCCGCTTGTAAAGACCGAGTTCAACATCGAAGGCTATCCCTCCGACGATTTCATGCGTCTGGTGCTTATGGTGCGCCCAGAGCAGGTGACTCTCGTGCCCGATGCTCCCGATGCCATCACCTCAAGCGCCGGATGGGATGTGGCCGCACATATGGAGATGCTTACATCTATAGTCGACCGTCTGCACGAGGTCGGGGTAAGAGCCTCGATTTTTGTGGGTACCGATCCGGCCAACATCAAGGCGGCAGCCGCCACCGGTGCCGACCGTGTGGAGCTGTACACAAAGCCGTATGCCGACATGTATCCTTCCGACCCCGAGGCCGCTGTAGCTCCATATGTCGAAGCGAGCATGGCTGCCCACAAGGCCGGACTGGGTGTCAACGCCGGCCACGACCTGAATCTTGAGAACCTCAAGTTTTTCCACGAGCGTCTCCCTTACCTCAACGAGGTGTCGATAGGCCATGCCATAATCTCCGACGCTCTATATCTCGGACTGGAAGCCGCCATACGCCAGTACAAAGCCTGCCTGCAATAAGTCATGGCTCCGGCTGCTGTATCCGCCTGACATCATCACACATTAATTAATATACATTATCATATTCTCCGATTATAATGACAAGCATACTTTCGGCATTGATTCAGGTGGCCGGCATTCTGGCCGATACAATTACAATGATAAGCGATTCAATACTTTCTAACCTATCATCAGCAATGTCAATACTGAATATGATATTTGCCCAGGTGCCGGAAACTGTCACCGACACTGTCAATATAATAAGTGAAACCGCCGCCACTGCTCCGGCTGAGGCGGCCGCCACGACCGCCAGCATGTCGGTGTGGGATCTCTGCCTCAAGGGAGGCTTCATCATGGTTCCGCTTGCCATACTGCTTGTAATCAGTATATATATATTCATCGAGCGATATATCGTGATACGTCGTGCCGACCGTGAGGACGCTACATTCATGAAGCGTATCAAGGATTACATCCACGACGGAGAGATAGACAGCGCCAAACTGCTGTGCAAGAAAAACGGCACCCCCTATGCACGCCTTATACTCAAGGGCATAAGCCGTATCGGACGCCCGATGAACGATGTGCTCGTGGCGATAGAGAATACCGGAAATCTCGAAATCGCCAACCTCGGCAAGGGACTCACATGGCTTGCAACCACCGCCGCGGGAGCACCTATGCTCGGATTTCTTGGTACGGTTATCGGTATGGTCGAGGCGTTCTTCGCTCTTGCCAATGCCGGTTCGTCGGCCAACATCAGTGTGCTTGCAGGAGGCATCTACGAGGCCCTTGTGACTACTGTTGCCGGTCTGGCTGTAGGCATTGTGGCACTCTTTGCCTACAATGCTCTGGTAGCGCGCATAAACGGAGTGATGAAGCTCCTCGAAGGCAAGACCATGGAGTTTATGGACCTCCTCAACGAGCCCGCCGAATAAGGCATTCATCCGGTTTTTCTTTGTGTAATCCACGCTCTCTCCACACCCCGTATACCTATGGCACTGAAACGTCAGCACGATATGATGGCAATGTTCTCGATGGCATCGATGACCGATGTCATCTTCCTGTTGCTCATCTTCTTCATGATAACTTCAACGTTCGTATTCCCTACGGCTCTGGAGGTTAACCTCCCGCAGAGCACCGTACAGACGGCCCTTAAGCCCGGCACACGTGTGTATATCGACAAGGACGAGAAACTCTATGCCTCTTTCGGCGACGAGGAGCCTCAGCCGGTCGAGGAGAGTGCGCTTCTTCCGTTTCTTCAGCTTGCCGCACAGAATGCCTCTGCCGACGAGGCTTTCATAGCGATATATGCCGACGAGGAAGTGCCCTACGGTAAAATCGTCGAGGTGCTTGACCTCGGCGCACGCAACAATCTGAAAATGGTGCTTGCTACCCGTCCGACCAATTCACGTAAGGCTGCATATACCGGCCCGGAATCATCTACAAAGCTATGACACAGCCATGCAGCAAAGCGATAAAGACCGTATAATAGCTGTTATCGGCACTCTGCTTGTCTTGGCTCTGTTGCTGCTGTGGATTGCGCTGTCCGAGTTCCGCATAAATATCGACGAACTCGACAGCCGCAAGTGGCCCCCTGTCGATTCAAGCGAGATAGTGTTTGGAGGCGAATATGTCAAGTTGGGCGATATGCCGCAGCCTGTACCGCAGGAGCAGGCCGAGGCTCAGCCACAGGAATCGGCCGAGGAGCCTGCCTATGAGGGGACGGATATGTCCGACGCAGGGCAGAAAACCGATATCCCGCCGGTCACCACTGCTTCCGAGCGTCCCTCGCCCATGAAAGTCGAGAAGAAACCCGAGACTCCCGAAAAGAAAGGTCCGACCAAGGAAGAACTTGCCGAACGCGAACGCATAAAGCGACAGAAAGAGCAGGAGGCACAGAGCAAAAAAATCAGCTCAGGCATTAAAAACAGTTTCAAGCAGAACAGTAAGCCCGCGGCCGGCACCCCCGGTTCGCCCGACGGCAATTCCGACAGCGGTGTGCTGTCAGGCACCCCCGGCTTCAGCCTCAAGGGGCGTACTCCCGAATCGTGGGGAGCCACACGAAGCACTCTCGCAGGGAGCATAGTCATACGTGTGAGTGTCAACCGCCAGGGCAATGTCGTTGGCTCTCCTATATATGTAGGCGGCACAGGGCCCGCGGCTGCCAGCATACAGGTGCGCCAGAGTTGTATAGCAGCCGCACGCTCCTCGCGCTTCTCGGTCGACCTCGACGCCCCTGCCGAGCAGGTAGGCACTATTACCTGGACATTCAAGTAAAAGCCGGTATACTTCCGGCAGTCTGTCGCGACAGGAGACTGTCGATATCAATTATTAAACAAACTCTTAATCCCGAGTGCTTGCTACCTCGTTAAAAACAAGAAAAATGACAAAACAATCAATTCAGAAAGAAGGCACAGCCTTCACCCTGCCGTTTCTTATCTTTACGGTTGTGTTCTGCGTGTGTCTCATCGTAGCCAACCTTGTCGAAATCAAGACAGTCGATGTCGGATTCACTACAATTACCGCCGGCATGGTGGTATTCCCCCTCAGTTATATCATCAACGACTGCATAGTCGAGGTGTACGGTTTCCGTAAGGCCCGCATGGTGATATGGCTCGGATTTGCAATGAATTTCTTCGTCACCGTCATGCTTCAGCTCGCTATCATCCTGCCCGGAGCCGGAGAGTGGCAGTCGCAGGCGGCCATGGAAGCCATTTATGGCGGAGTGCCGCGCATACTTACAGCCTCGTTTATCGCATTTGTCTGCGGCTCCATGGTCAATGCGCTTGTGATGAGCAAGATGAAAGTGGCCAGCAACGGGCGATACTTTTCTTTGCGCGCCATCCTGTCGACCGTCTTTGGCGAGGGTGCCGATTCACTGATATTTTTCCCGCTTGCATTCTGGGGAGTGCTCCCCGCCGATGTCATTGTCGAGCTAATCGTGGCGCAGACATGCCTCAAGACACTCTACGAGATTATAATCCTTCCGGTCACAATCCGTGTGGTGCGCTACATAAAGCGCATCGAGCGTCTCGACACATTCGACACGGATATCCGCTATTCGTGGTGGTAAAAAATCGCACGTGACAACAAAAAAGCGTGAAAACTTGCGTAATTGCGAAAAAAATCGTTACTTTGCACACTGTTTTTAGGCTCATCCTGTAAAATTGTTGAGAATGATGCACTTAGCAATGATATGAGACTGAGATGGCGGCCTAATGACTGAAATACGAAATTCAACAAAACAAAAGATAACAGAACAGCCATGTCAAAGATTTGTCAGATTACAGGCAAGAAAGCTATGGTGGGCAATAACGTGTCGCACTCGAAGCGTCGTACAAAGCGCACGTTCAATGTCAACCTCTTTGAGAAGAAGTTCTACTGGGTAGAACAGGACGCATGGATCCGTCTGACCATCAGCGCAGCCGGTCTCCGCACCATCAATAAGCTCGGCCTCAACGCCGCTATGCAGCAGGCAGCCGGAAAGGGTTATTTAACTGGTAAAGACATCAAATTTATAGACTAAGCTATGGCAAAGAAAGCTAAAGGTAATCGCGTCCAGGTCATCCTCGAATGCACCGAGCACAAGGCCAGCGGCATGCCCGGCACTTCGCGTTACATCACTACCAAGAACCGTAAGAATACTACCGAACGTCTTGAGCTGAAGAAGTACAATCCCATCCTCAAGCGCATGACGATTCACAAAGAAATCAAATAAGCACTTTAACATCTCCACGATATGGCAAAGAAAACCGTTGCATCACTGCAGAAAGGTGAAGGACGTACTTACAGCAAGGTGATTAAGATGGAAAAATCACCCAAAACAGGCGCATACGTCTTCAAGGAAGAGATGGTTCCCAACGAACAGGTTAAGGCCGCTCTCAAGTAAGAGTAACCAATCCCCCAAGATACAATATAAAAGGTGCTGTGTCGACTCCGACACAGCACCTTTTGTCATTTTCGAGTTTGTTGAGTAAGCGCTCTTATTGCCATACCGAAGTGTCTGCATTGGGATTGGTCATGAGCATAGGCTCGGCGGGAGCATCACCACAGTTGTAGAGCATTACCGTGAGGGCGAGCGGACCTTGTGCGCCGGTGATATGCACAGCCTCAATGTCGGCTGTGGCCGAAGGCCCCGTGTAGAAAGAGCCGTACTGGTGGTCGGCGAGTCGGATACCTGAGTATGCATCATGCAGGCCGCCGACTATGTCGTTGCTGTCGAGAAATATGAAGAGGCGTCGCGACAGCAGAGCGCATGCCGCATGCCGCAGAGTGTTGTCAGTCACCCACACTGATCCCATTTCTCCCACGCCGAGGTGGCTGTCCGTCACGCATGTCTCTATACGATGGGCATTATGGAGGTCGCTGAGTTCATCTTCCGTGATATTTCCATCCACACCGTCGGCCGATGAATATATTACTTTTTTCCCACTGTCCGTCTCCGGTTGCTTGCCGAGCCATTCTATGGCATCCTGACGGGTCTTGAACTTTATGGCTCTTCCGTCGAATTCGAGCAGTTTGTTTACAAAGTTGGCCACAGGGTCGCCGGGATAACCGTAGCAGGGCACCTCAGGGAGGGGATGGAATGACGGTTTGCCGGCACGGATGCGGGCGAGTATGCTGTTTTTTGTTTCTTGTTGGTCCATATCGGCATTGTTTCTTGGATTTTCAGTCGTTCTCTTTGTGTGGTTTGATGTTGCGCTCATAGTACTGGCGGAATGTCTCCTCCGGAGCTATAGGGTCGCTATGCTCTTTAGCCCATGGATTGAGCGGTGACTCCATTATCGACTTAGGTATATTTCGCAGTGCCCATAGCCCCATCTTTTCTGCCATTGCCAGATTGGTGGTGCTCTTCAGTATTGGCTCGGCGAGGTCCTCTTCCACATTGTGTGTAAACTGCCCGAAGCCGTGTTTCACCACCTCCGACCGCCAGTAGAATACGAGATGTGGTATGGGCACTTTCACCGGGCAGACATCGCCGCACGATCCGCAATGGGTACACGAATATGGCAGCCGTGCATACTTGTAGAGATCGTAGCTCGGCTCGAGCACTATACCTATCGGCCCCATGTAGATGGCGTCGTAACTGATGCCTGATGTGCGACGGAATACCGGACACGTGTTCATGCATGCCCCACATCGGATACATTTGAGCACCTCCCAGTAGTCGGGCGATGTAAGTCGCTCGCTACGGCCGTTGTCGAGAATCACAAGATGCATCTCCTGTCCTTTGCGCGGGCCGTGGTAGTGTGAGGTATACTGTGTCATGTCCAGTCCGAGAGCGCTGCGGGAGAGCAGACGTATGAACAGGGGCAGGTCGCTCTGGCGCGGTATCAGCTTTTCAAGTCCCATTGTGGCCACATAGAGCGGCGGAAGGTTGGCGCTAATGTCGGCGTTGCCCTCGTTGGTGCACACGACTATGCCCCCGGTCTCGGCTATTCCGAAATTTACACCCGACATGCCGGCGTCGACTTTAATATATTTCTTACGCATGTCGGCACGCATCACGCTGTTGAGGTAATGCGGGTCGTCGATATCCTTGTCCGAGCCGAGAGTGCGGGCAAAGAGCGACGCCACGTCACTGCGCAGTTTGTGGATTGCCGGCATCACTATATGCGATGGCCGCTGGTTGTCGAGCTGCTGTATGCGCTCTCCCAGGTCGGCCTCGTAGATGTCTATGCCGTGACGCCCCATGAACTCGCGCATGCCGCATTCGTCCATTGTCATGGACTTGCCTTTGGTCACGGTCTTTACATTGTGCTGCCGGAATATGTCGAGTATTATGTTGTTGTGCTCTTCGGCGTCGCGGGCCCAGTGCACATGTATTCCGTTGGCTTCGGCGTTGGTGGCGAATTGTTGCAGATAGCTGTCGAGTTGCGACAGTGTGTGTAGTTTTATCTGGGATGCCAGCTCGCGCATCTCCTCCCATTCGGGTATGGATGCAGCTACCTTGTCGCGTCTCATACGTGCCGCCCAGAGGCAGCGGTCGTGCATCTCGCGGTGTGCCTGTTTGTCTATAAACTCGGCTCCGAGCTTTACCTGGTTTACCTGTCTCATGGCTTTGCGTCTCCGTTAAGAATTTCAGTGATATAAAACATTTTCAGATCGAGTCCGTTTTTGCGGGCTATTGTCTGTTGGTGTATCATGCACGACATGTCCTGCGATGTCACATACTTGAAACCGTTGCGGGCATAGTCGCTTACCTTGTCGCGTCCCTGTTGCCCTGAGCATGAGGGGTCCCATATGGAGTAGGTGCCTCCGAATCCGCAGCATTCGTCGCGGCGTGTGGCGTAGCCTACTTCAAGGCCGTCGACGAGTTTAAGCAGGTCTGCGCATTTGTCAAACGGCTTTATCATCAGTTCTGTCGGACGCGCTTCATTGAGATAGCGCAGAGAATGACAACCGTTGTGCAGAGCCACACGATAGGGGAATCGCGGATGTCCCGGCAGTTCGGTGATTTTAAGTATGTCATGAAGAAATTCCACAGGGTCGTGTACCGTAGCTCTGAAATGCTCTATTTCGGGAGTCTGCTCCACCTCATTGAAGTGGTCGCGAAACTGGTCGGTACATATGCCTGACGGTACTACGACATAGTCGTATCCCTTGTCGGATATAAGCGATACTATGCCCTTTTCAAGAGAACACGAATGTTTGATATACCCCATGTCGAGTTCCGGCAGACCGCAGCAACTGCCGCGTTCGATAAACTCTACGTCGAGCCCGAGTTTTTTCAGCAGACCGTATGTAGAGATGGCTGCCTGCGGATGTATCGCGTCGATGTAGCATGGGACAAAGAAGCCAATCTTCATAGAAGTAAATGTAGTGGTGTAAGTCGTTAGAATTTGATAAAATTATATGTCTTAAACAATCGTTACTTAATTTTTGTTTTCATACATATTTGATTTATTAAAATCATATTCAACCTACATAAAATACTAATATATTATGATGGAGCGCTCCGGCCTACAGTTTGAAAGGGATTACTCATCGCCGGTAATCTCAAGGTGGTGGATACTTGTCCTTGCCTTTGTGTTTATCTATGGATTCTCTGTCCTGATAACGGTTACTACAAAAGCATATTCCGATAAACCTCCGGTACCTGAGGTGGTAAAGGATATGGCAGGGAATGTGATGTTTACCGGTGATGATATCCGGCAGGGACAGTCGGTCTTTCTTCGCTACGGACTGCATGACAATGGCTCCATATGGGGCCACGGTGCCTACCTCGGTCCTGATTTCTCATCAGATTATCTTCATCAGGTAGCGGTTGCAACGCGAGAGATGAATCCCCGGCTATCGATGTCGGAGCTTAATGCCAAAGCCAAGACCAACCGTTATGATGCGTCTACGGGTGTGCTTGTCATGGACGAGGCTCAGGCTTCTGTATTCGCCGACGCTCCGGCCTACTGGAGAAAATACTTCAGCACGCCGGTGAACAACGGAGGCCTCCCCTATAATCTTATCGATGATGACGCCGAATTGCATAAGTTGTGTGCTTTCTTCGCCTGGTCGGCATGGGCGTGTGTGGCCAATCGTCCGGGTGAGGATTACTCCTATACCAACAACTTCCCCTACGAGCCGGTGATAGACCAGGGGCCGGCCGACACACTCACCGTATGGAGTGTGGCTTCCCTGTTGTTTCTGCTTGTCGGCATTGGAGCATGCCTGTTTTTTGTCGGTCGAGATAAGGAGGCCGACTGGAAGGCCTCTGTCCCTCCATATCCGATGATGAGCGCCGACGGCAATCAGCCGGCTTCGATAAGGGGATTGCTCAAGTTTGTAGTAGTAGTGGGATTACTGCTGCTTGGACAGACTCTCGTCGGTGGTGCCGTGGCCCATTACCGTGCCGATCCGGGGTCGTTCTACGGGCTTGATCTTTCCTCCGTGTTTCCGAGCCAGTTGGTAAGAACATGGCATATACAGCTTGCCATATTGTGGGTTGCTACCGGATTTGTACTTGGCGGACTTATCATATCCCGCATATTCGGCGGGAAAGAATGGAAAGGACTCGCCGCGATGACATACTTCCTGTTCGGAGCTTTCGGCATTGTAATATTCGGCTCGCTCCTGGCCGAGTGGGCCGGCCTGTCAGGATGGTGGGGCAATGGCTCTGGATCCTTCTGGCTTGGAAGTCAGGGTTGGGAGTATGTCGAGATGGGACGCGCTTTCCAGTTGCTGATGATTGTCGGATTCCTTGTGTGGGCATACGTGCTGATACGCAACACGATGCCTGCGCTCAAGGTGCCGGGCAAAAGATTTCTTGCATGGCTCTTTCTGGCGTTTGCAATATGTGTGCCGGTGTTCTACATCCCGGCGATATTCTTCGACGATATGACCAACTACACCGTGGTCGATACATGGCGTTTCTGGATGATTCATCTCTGGGTCGAAGGGTTCTTCGAGGCCTTTGCCACAACAATGGTGGCCATGGTATTTGTCGAGATGGGCATTGTAAGCCGCCAAAGGGGCATCAAGATTATCATTCTTGAGGCGATACTTACTTTTATGGGCGGTATTATCGGCACCGGACACCATTGGTATTTCGAAGGACAAAGCACATTCAATATGGCGGTTTCTTCCTGTTTCTCTGCCATGGAGGTAGTGCCTCTCGTGTTGTTATGCCTTGAAGGATGGCGTTTTTACCGCATCTCACGTGTCGGAGGTGCCGAAGGTGTCGGTCAGCAGCATAAATGGGTGTTCAATTACTTCATGGCAGTCGGATTCTGGAACTTCATCGGAGCCGGGGTGTTTGGTTTTCTCATCAACATGCCTATTGTGAGCTATTTCGAAATCGGCACATATCTTACTCCCAATCACGGGCATGCCGCATTGTTTGGAGTATTTGGTTTCCTCTCTCTTGGACTGTGTGTATATGCTCTCCGCAAGAATCTGAATGATGCGCAATGGGCATCTATAAAGCCCTGGATAAAATGCTCGTTCTGGGGATTCAACATCGGTCTGGCCATGATGATAGCCCTCAGTCTGCTCCCGTCGGGATTTATCCAGCTATGGGACGTGATACACAACGGCTACTGGCATGCACGCTCGATAGAGTTTGTGACCAACGATACCATGAGCCTTATCGGATGGTTGCGTATGCCGGGCGATGTGGTGTTCATACTTTTTGGAGCGGTGCCATTCTTCATCGGAGCATGTAAGGCATGGTTGATTAACCGGAAGTGTCGACATGCCGTAGGAGAGTGATTCTCAGCGTGATGTCTGTGCATATGCGATATAAACACAACCGTTATCTCTATCTGCAGAGATAACGGTTGTGTCGCTTGTTATTGTTATGTTTACTCCTTGTCGCGGTCGGGAGAGAAGCGTACAGGGTCGTCGTACTGCTCCTGGAGGCGCTTTAGCTCCTCTTTGAGTTCGGCCACAACAGGCTCATACTCTTTGAGGCCATAGAGATTGTGCATCTCCGATGGGTCGCTCTGCAGGTCGTACAGTTCCCATACATCGATGTCGTTGTAGAAGTGTATCAGTTTGTATCGGTCGGTGCGCACGCCATAGTGGCGCTTTACCATATGCTCAGCGGGGTATTCATAGAAGTGGTAGTACAGCGATTTGCGCGGAGTATCGGTCTGCTCGCCCTTAAGCAACGGCAGAAGTGACACGCCCTGAATGTCGTCGGGCACTGGCTGTCCGGCCAGTTCGAGGAATGTCGGTGCATAGTCGATGTTCTGCACGAGAGCGTCGATATCGCCTTTGCGGTCGAATCCGGCGGGCAGACGCATGATGAGCGGAGTGCGCATCGACTCCTCATACATGAAGCGCTTGTCAAACCATCCGTGTTCTCCCATGTAGAATCCCTGGTCGGAGGTGTAGACTACGAGAGTGTTGTCGAGCAGGCCCTTTTCTTCAAGATAATCGAGCACGCGCCCCACATTGTCGTCAAGCGACTTCACGGTCTTCATGTAGTCGCGCATATAGCGCTGGAATTTCCAGTCGGCGAGCTCCTTTCCCTGAGGATTCTTTTTGTAGAAATCCTCGATTATAGGCCCGTAAAAACGGTCCCAGGCGGCGCGCTGCTCCTTGTCCATGCGCCCGATATAGCTTTCGTAGAGTGAGCGCAGGCGCGAGTTCTTGTCGGGGCGCAGCATCTTTAGGTCGTAGATCATGTCCATATCCTTCACGATACCCATCTCCTGGGCGGCGGCGGCGGGACGTCCCTCGTAGTCGTCAAAGAAGTTGTCGGGCAGTGGGAATGTCTTGTCCTCGTACAGCGACAGGTTGCATGTGTCCGAAAGCCAGTTGCGGTGAATAGCCTTGTGATGTATGAGTATGCAGAACGGTTTCTCTTTGTCGCGCTTGTTTTCCATCCAGTCGATGGCATCGTCGGTGATGATATTTGTCAGATACCCGTGCTTCTGTATGGTGTCGTTGTCCTGTGTTATGAAATCGGGGTTATAGTAATCGCCCTGGCCGGGCACGATTTCCCAGTAGTCAAATCCGGTGGGAAGGCTTTCAAGATGCCATTTCCCCACAAGGGCTGTCTGGTAGCCGCCCTTTTGCAGCAGTTTAGGGAAAGTCTGCTGGGTGTTGTCGAACACACAGGTAGTATTGTCGTAGAATTTGTTGGCGCAGCTGTGTTTGCCTGTAATCATGCACGCACGGCTGGGACCGCTGAGAGAGTTTGCCACAAAACTGTTGGTGAAGCGCACGCCATCGTTGGCTATACGGTCGAGATTGGGAGTCTCCATGTACCGCTTGTCATAGCAGCTCATCATCTGGGCCGTATGGTCGTCGGTCATTATGTACACGATGTTGTAGGGCTTTTGCTCCTCGGCCTTTTTCTGCGACGTGCACGACGGCAGCGACGCGGCGGCGGTAATCCCGGTAAGGGAAAAAAGTAATCCGGACTGTAGTTTGTTCATGTAATAAGGGTTGGTTTATCCTACATAGGCAGGACGTGGTAGGTCGTAAAAGATATTTTTCGGCTTATATATCGTTATTATCTGCAAACTTAATCAAAATATCCATCATTTCCGGCATCATTGCGTAAAAACTGTCGTATTGCAACTGAAAATCATTAGAGCAGGATGCATCGTAGCAGATTAATCACTATCTTTGCGATATATCAGTTATCGAAAATTATTAAAACATGAGAACCTTAAAGACCATTGTATTGGCCGTTACAGCCATGCTTTCGGCTTCGGCCCACTCCATGCCGCCGGTCTCTTCGCCGCGCTACACTCTTTCGCTTGACGGCCCGCGCTGGCATATGATGCGCGATACCGCCGCATCGTGGGAACACGACAGGCTTTATCTGCCTGAAGAGATAACCTCTATGGCGCATCTTCCGGTGAACGCACCTACAGGAGGGTGGGAGATGCTTACCCCCGAAAATGCCGTCAGTGTGAGTGTGCCGGGCACAGTCGAGGAGTATCTTACGACATCGAAGCGTCCTTCGCCCGACGATTTCAAGGGCGTGAGCTGGTGGTTCACCACCGTCAGTGTGCCGGGGAATCTGAAAGGACGCCGTGCCATGCTTCACTTCGAGTCGGTGAGAATGCGTGCCGAGGTGTATCTCGACGGTCGGCTTGTCGGCTACGACATCATCGGCGAGTCGCCTTTTGACGTCGACATTACCGATGCCCTCGTCCCGGGCAAAACACACACTCTTGCAGTGCGTGTCACCAATCCCGGAGGTAATTTCCACTGGCAGGATTTTACTCAGATGCGCTGGGGTGATTACAAGATTCCGCCCGGACGCGGATTCGGTGGTCTTGTCGGCAGGGTCAGGCTCGATGTTGTCGACGCGGTATACATCGAGGACATATATATGCAGAATCAGCCTGTGCCAACCCGCGTGAAAGCGATAGTGAATGTGCGCAATACAAGCCACAAGGCGGCAGTGCATACTGTCGGGTATACTGTTACACCAAAGAACGTGTCGGACAAGGTGGTGGCACGCGGCTCGCGCAAGTTGTATCTGGAGCCTGGCGACAACAGCGTGGAACTGGAGATTGATGTGCCCGACGCCGGTCTGTGGGACATCGATTCGCCCGAACTGTATCAGTGTGATGTTACCTTGTCCGACGGCACGACACTGCTTCTGCTGAAGTCGCCCGAGTCGTGGATGCCATTTCTCAATCCAGCCGCCGGCATAGGGTATGAGAGCAACTTCACAGTAGGCGCCGATTGGGTGGGAGGAGTACATTTTGTCACCTACCATCCCGTACTGAGCGGATTGCCTGTCAACACCGCCATGAACTGGCCCTATCAGGAACTTGTAAAGGAAGGAAACAGCCGCCTCGGATTCAAGATAGCCGTCGAGGCGTTTCATCATTGTGTAGTATTCCGGTGTGTCATGGCCTGCCGTGTGGCCGGTATGGTCAGGTTCGTCGAAGCATACGGCAATCAGTTCGGGCCGGTTGCTCTTGATATAGTCCTCAGCTATGGAACACAGTACATCGGGCTGCTCGGCAGTAGGAAAAGCCTGCTCCTGGTGGCTCAAAGCCAATATGTCTACAAGGTATTTGATTCCATCCCATTCATAAAGTACGGCGATGTCGGCATTGGGATGTGCATCCCGCACAATACTGAAAACAGTCGGAAATATGCCATGCCCGTTGACTGCCGGCGATGGTATTTCGGGAGTCTTTGAGCCCCAGGTGGTGTAGTCGTGTATCTCTGTGGGTGCTCCCATAAACATAGATGCCCAGTTAGGTGCACTCGACGAGGGTAACACTGTACGCTTTTTGAGGGTATAGCTCCCTTGCTCCATCAAAGAGGCTAAAGCGGGCATATCGGCCTTGTGGACGCTATATGCCCCCCAGCCGTCAAGGCCAATCAGTACTACATGTTTTGCTCGCTGCTTCGGGGCTGCATCTCCCCACTGCACTCCTGCCGATATCAGTATTATACTAATCAGCAAACGAAATAAAATTTACTTTTATCATAATGGTATTACATTAGTTTGTCAAGGAGGACATCACCTTTGGTGTTCAGTACTTTCAGGCGGAGTTCCGACCCTTTGCGGCTTAAAATCATGACCGTGGCACTGTTCATCTTATAACCGCCGCCAACTACTACCGGATAGTTGTTGCCCCGGCTGCCGCGCGGATGAAATGCATACTTGTGGGTATGGGCATTGATTGCCACATCGAAAGGCGCCTTCTCTAAAATAGGGCCCCACATTTCAAGACACGGATTGTAATCGGTGTAGCTGACATCGAGTCCATATACCGGGGCGTGGTGCAGCAGAACCTTCTTGCCTGATTTCTTGAACTCTTTTGTCTTTAATTCCTCTTTAAGAAATTGTACCTGCTCCTGACGCAGACGGGTGAAATCGTTCATGCCGTAGTATACGCTCGTGGTGTCGGGTTTGTCTTCTCCGCAGTCGAGAATCACAAAACGTGTGTCGCCCCAGTTGAATGCCGAGTAAACATTTCCTCCTGCATAATCGAATAGATTGCGCAGACCGGTCGAAAATGCGCCTCGTATCTCATGATTGCCGCGGATATAGAACACCGGCACACTGTCGGCCCCAACTCCTTTGTTGAGTTCCTTGAGAAAGCGTGTCGCCTGGGCATGGCTCTGCGGGTCATCGATACAGTCGCCGTTGAACACTACAAAGTCATAGTCTACCTTCTTGATATGCTTGCATAGGGACTTGAATGTCTCGGAATGCTGATGTAGGTCGTTGAATACAATGGCCGTGAAATCCTTTGACGCAGGCGATGGAAGTGTAAACGACTTCAGCTCGCTTGTGGCTGAGTCGCCAAGCGTTTTACGATAAGCGCCATACCTGAGTATCTCGCGCGAGATTACCCGGTAATAGTATTTCCGGCCGGGCTGCAGTCCGCTGAGACGCACCTTGTGCAGAGTGCCCCAGTCGGTCTGTCCGTCGAGAAGAGTGCGCTCGCGTGTCATGCTGTCGGGCGATGTGCCGTACTCCACCACACCGGTGCACGGCACACTTGTCTGCCACATTACCGTTATACCGCCGTCGGTCGGATTCTGGAGATATGGCTTGACACGGATTATCTTGTCGGGGCGTTGCTTCATTGTCACACAGGCATATACCGGTCTGTGGTCCGAAGCCACAGGCTCCTCGACAACATAGCTTTTTCTTGTTCCGGCAATTTCGGGGGTACCTTTCTTTACGGCAATGTAATCGAGCAGCTCAACAGGCTTGTCAGCCGGAAACGACATCTCTTCCGTGGTTGAAAGAATGTCGAATTTCTTGGTGAACCGCTCCATGAACCGATCACCGGGATGTGAGTTGAAATCGCCGGCTATGAAAAACGGTTTGTCGGACAGCGAAGCCACACTGTCTATCCTGGTCAGTGATGCGAGACGGTCCTGTTCGGTGAGCGAAAGGTGAGTGCATGCAAATACGTAATCCTTAAACTCGACAGCGAGAAGCGCACGCTGCTCCTCACGTCCGGGAAGAGCGACCCTTATCTCTTTTATCGGTTTCTCCTTGCAGATGATACCGATGCCATACTTGCCCCCGTCGAAATCTATTGCCGGAGCATAGACATGACGCATTCCGGCGTAGCCTGCGATTTCGGCCAAAAGGTTACGGCCGTGGCTACGTCCGGTGATGCTGTCGATTTCCTGAATGGCGACAACATCAGGCGCCACACTGTCGATGACCGAGGCTATTCTCCTTGTGTCGATTTTACCGTCGAGCCCGGTGGCATTGCGGATGTTATAACTCATCATTCTGATGTCGCGTGCCTGAAGTCCGTGTGATATTGTCAGAAAGAATGTGATAGCCATTAAGGCGGTTGTGATTCTTGATATTACATTTGGTCTACGCATATGTGTATAGCTTGTTTTAAGACATACTCCAAGTGGCTGAAATATAGCGTTTGGCGATAACTGCAATTGGTTTATTGGGCTGAATTACTGACAAATCCCCTTGTAGCTATATCCACCGAACACAAATTTACTGAAATATCTGTAATGTCACACTGTCTGTATGGAGAGAAATTCCGGGCGTATTACTTCTCAATTTGCTGTTGAGTCCAATCCATTGTCTGGTCAGATACGAAGTAATCAACACTGGAATAATAAGGAGTACCGCCCATCCTGTACAGATGATTATGGTAAATTCGTTATCTGTAATGTATTTGCCCTCATCCGCAGGTATGCTGTCGGGTCGCATATTTGCTGTAACAGGATTCCAGTCGAATAAGAATATTAATAGTGGAACTATTAGAGCTTGTTTAATAATAAATGTTACCGTCAGGGCGGTCATTCGTCGAGCAGATTTTCGCTTGTGATGAGGGAGTTATGGGGTTCCATAACGACCGAAGAGCAGGTGGAAAGATGCCGGCGATTGACCGACTGGAGGTAATTTGTTTAATATCGTTGATATATTTTTGCATTTATTTCAAAATCAGCAAGAGAGTGAGGAATTATAAAATTACCATTTGTCTCGTATATCTTGGCCGCTTTTCGCCCTGTTCCTCAGTCGTGTACATAAAGTACACTCCTTCGTCACATGTCGAAAATCGTCTCAAGCTATACGACCCTGGCGGCAACATTTATTATTAAACAAGCTCTTAGGAGCAGGGCAGAAAAAAGATACATATATCCTGCAAGTTTCATCCACGAATTTCCTTTATACAGTAACCATGCAGGGATGCCTGATATCGCAAAATAAAGGCACAACACGGGAAACAGCAATATCAGCACAGCCCCGTTGCACGCTTCAAACTCAGCCCTGCTGCACATCTGCACAACAATAATTTGGCATAACAATATGACGCCGCATAGCAGCATCATTGCCTCAAACTTCCAAAATCGTTTATCGGTCAGCTTCATCTCATTATCGTTTTGACGGGTTGAACAACAGTCGTCGGTTTATAGCGAAGTCATCATATAGGCTATCTATATGATGAAGCTCTATGTTGTAGATGTTGCGCTTGCCGAGGGCTGTCAGCCACTCTGTTTTTGTTTCATGCCACTCAATATAATCTGTCGACACATCAATTATGACATATCGTCGCATTTCCCTGTTGCCGTATGTGTGTCCGGGCATTTTATTCACCGGGGTCAACTCTTCGGTATAAGACAGATAAATAATCGAATCCGATATGCCCGCATATTCAACTGAAAGTCGTGCAGATAATAAACTGTTAGGGTAATAATCGAATTTGTCAGTATTACGACGCCTTTCGCAGTGCCACACATTTCTGTCGTCTATTGCAGTAAGCTCATAAGGAGCTATTAACGGAACACGGTAGAAATCCCATGCACCGTAATCAGAATAAAAGTCAGTACGAACCGCGGCATTGATTTCTTTCTTGACACACTCCTTGACTTCGTCATATTTCGATTTTATTCTCGAACAGCCACAAGTCAAGCCCAGTAAAACCATAGCCCAAACAGGAATGCTTCTCATAGCTTGTCTCCTTTCTGCCAAATAGCCATGAATAACCAAATAATAACAATGACATCAACCATTGCCAGCACATTGTAGTACCAAAAATGCTGCCGGAAATTATAGATGCTGTCAAAAAAAGCAGCCTGCGTCATCTCAGCGCACCATGCCCCGGCTAATTCCGCCACATAGAGATAATCAATAAATGCCCAAATGTGTGCAATAATCAAGATTGAAATCACAATAATGCCTGTTATTTTCTGCCACTTATTCATAATTATCTAAGGAGATTTATGGTTTCGATTACACAAAAAGGAGATGGCTTTATATTTTTTGAGTATCGAAATACCTTTGGATTAAACACTCGAATGGTAATCTCTATCAGTTCATTTTCCAACGGCGTTTCACCGCTTTCAGCATTGCATGACAGCGGAATATAGTATTCGACTCCTCGATACAAAAATTCCATTGACGTCGGCGAAATGCAATTAATAATATCCAAGACGAATCCGGATTCTTCCGGGTCTGATGCCGAACGGCCCAGAGCCTTATAAATGACTGGTAAAACAACCATTCCAGTTCCATTTCCTTCGTATTGGATGTTTTTAAAAACCGATACACCATATTTGTCTAATCCCGGCACATCTTTGCGGATGGAATCTTGCCATCCCTTGCCGAATTTCACAGTGAGGCAGTCCATAATGGCTGTATTATATTTAGCCATTTGAGTGTCCGAACAATTTGCTATACAGCCGAAATCATGGTAACCGATGCCATATCTTTTTGCGAATTTTTCCTGACCTATATATACAACAGGTGCTATACCATCCTGCAATAACATTTTGGCATCACCTGAAAGCCACTTCTCCTTTGCAGTCTTGACGGAATAAGCATCATCGTTCCATCCAAAATATCGCTCTGTTTCAGCAATTATGGAGTCACGTTTTGTTTGGCGTTCCTCGTCAGTCAAACTGTGTTCTTGTGCATCTATTTGAAACGCTCTGAACAACAAAAACGCAAGGGCAACCAAGACATTATTTAGAACACTTTTCATTGCATGCCTCCTTTTATTATAAATCCATTATTTACTGCCCACATGTAAATGAATATGCAGCATAGACTGGTTATGCTTCCGATGATAAACAAGATAGCTTTCACCTTATCGTATTTAGAAACTTCGATAGACAGAGTTTGATTCAGCCTATCGCCTTTCATGTATTTTAGATAAAGCATTGTTCCCACAAGGCAACATATTAAAATATTGCAAAATGACAGAGTTTTAAGTCCTATTGCTGATTGATTGCCTATTACATTTTGCCAATAGAATGACACTCCAATTGAGATGCTTGTTATATACAAGTAAATGGCAAACAATATCATGCCCATAGACATAGATACGGGCATATCTCCATTTCCAACACGTATTTGAAAACGGTAACAGCAGACAAATAATTTCTTGAAGAACATCATCGCTTGCCTCCTTTCAGTTGTCGTATGAATTGCTCAACTTGGGTCGGCGACATGTGAGGGATTGTGTCTTTGGGATAGACTCTGTCCTCTTTGGAATCTTTGTATCGGATTATCACACTGTCAGGCGATATGTTGCTGTCTCCTGTGGAAAAAATGATCTCCGTCGAAGAATACCAGTAATCATCTGCTTTGTAATATGAAATATATGAAGAGTCTGTATAAACGACTCTTGAAAAGTCATCAGGCATGACAAAATCCATATTATCTATCTCTTTGGGATAGAATTCATGATACAGACTGTCAATACGATGGTTGATAGTGGCTCTATTCGCGTGATATAAGCTACTGTCGGTTGGGCAGATATATATTTGATTTTCATTGTTGTGTCTTGCAAACAGCTCAAAACTACCTGTTCTGCTATCTATGTCCCAATTATAATCGAAAATACCCAAATACCCAACCGGAAAATAATTCAAGTCAGTTATAAACAATCCCGACTTGACTCCTAAGTTTATGTGTGGGGCTGACAAGAAACCGCCCCGACTAAAGAGTATATAATCTCCTTTATAAGAACTATATTTCACCTCACAGCCTGCCAATGTGAAATATGCCGGAACAAACATGAGAATTGTTATCACAAGGTCAAACCTGAGCCACCATTTCAATACACTCGGTTTTTCGAGTTCGCGACTGAACGGCAGCAGCAAAAAGCCAAGAATATAGCCGACTAAAAGAGTCCAAAACGGCACATTCCACCGCCACACACGGCCGGGGCCGGTGAACTCTATCATACAAATCGCTATGGCAATAAGTGCGGGTTGCAGCCATGCCAACCACAGCACTATCTTATATCGGAGAGAATCTGACATATTAGTATAAGTTGGTCTACTTCTACAAAACTATCGACAGGCACGCTTACCCACTCTCATTTATCAGAAATATTCTCACTTCGATAAGGGCAAGGAGATAATGACAAAAATAGTATTATTGTCAAGAAAGCCTTTTTATAAATCGATGCTCTGTAATAAAGCAAATTTACAACGAATAATCGACATTATGTGTGACAGATGTCACTAACGGGTATGAAAATCTTCGTGAAAATCAGCGCAGAGCAATGATTATTCTTACCTTAACTTAAAAATCTGATTATTATATTGTTTATCGGTCATATTCATTCTGGAGGATAAGAGAAACTGTCGAATATATCAATCCCAAACAGACCATGTCGATATGTTATTATGACTTCGCTTTGGGGCGGAACCTTATACAATTCGTAATCATCAATTTTCAATATTACGTTTTCAGGCTTTAGCTGCACAATGGTTATAAACCAGTTGAAATTCCATCTGCCTATGCTTCTATGATGGAACTTCCCATATGTAACGGTGGCTGACACTTCAATAGGTTCGGAAGCAAACAGCCTGTTTATACCCTCGAACAGTCCGATACAGGAGCCAACCGCCATCATTCCATATATAGTCCCGAAAGTGATGGACATAAGTAAGCCGACAAGCAATCCTTTCCTCCTCAGACCGTTTCTTATCATTCCAATCAGGATATATGCGGCAATCAACGATGACCCGACAAACCATATCCACCAGGGGATATCACAGAGCGTGCGCTTGTGTAAATCAAAGAAATAAAATGCAACCGGAACATATACGGGAGCCAGTGTAAGCCAATACACCCATTCGGGGAATAGTCTATACCATGGCTTGCGTTTGCACTTTTCAGCTTCGCGCCCTACAGAAACTCGGCGGCCATTTTCCGAAACATCCGAGCAATTAAAATGCTTAAGAGTCCACTTGGTAAACAGTCTGAATAAGGATTTCCTTTTGCACCAACGGCTTATATAAGTATAGCTGTCGCTGAACATTCCGCTTTGAAACATGCAGCGGTGCTTATTCTTGCGCGCTTCCTTTATTATCTCCAGGGCATCTTCTTTTTTATCATTATGGATGAGAGCCATAAGATAAAGAAGGCGGTCGGGATCATGATTCATCCTTGATTCGTCGGGATAAAAGAGGTCGGCATCAGGGTTGTCGGTCAAAAATCCTGTTACTTCCGTGTTGGCATCCTTAAATATATCATCAAATGCATTTGTAAGCTCATCGGCGTCGGTAGTTTCTGCAATCTCGTATGAAGCCAGCACCTGACCTGAAAGAGAGTATGCGCCTGTACCGCGCAGACTCAGAGGCTCTTTTTTATTTTCTGACGCATCCCATATATCCCACCATAAATCATCGGCATACATTGGCTTGACGGTGAGACGTGCCTCTCCGGTCAGAAAATACAGACAGAAAAAGTAGCCGCCCTCTACCTTGAAGTTGATATAGGAGCTTTGGCGAAAGCCATATTTTCGGCTCACGCTACGCCTCGCATCGGCCACTCTTTTATGAATCTGTCTACTTTTCACTTATTGCTCTGATACTCTTTGTGAGTTTGCCAATTGTATATCGGCGATTGGATGTACGCTTTCTTACATATACTGTCATAGACGCCTAAAAATGGCATACCAATAGTATACTTCATATCCATTGGATTGTAATAAAGCAAATTTACAACGAATAATCGACATTATGTGTGACAAATGTCACTAACGGGTATGAAAATCTTCGTGAAAATACTGGTAATGGCGCACGGACACGGCATAGCTTTTTTCGGACTCACGCGCTATGTCAGGCGTGGTTCCTCCTTATAGCGCCGCATCTGTCACTTCTTTTTATTGCATGTATCTGCGAAAGTGGCTATATTTGTAGGAATAAGAATATTTTCCAGGATGCGATAAAGGATGTCAGGCCGACAGAAATCATATATAAATATCCCTACACTGTGGGTGCTATCGGTGGTCGCGGCTCTTGCCGTGGCATGGAGTGTGATGTATATATTCACATTGCCGATGGGCGACGACCTGATATACACCTCCATACTCAGGCGTGCCGACGGGATTGGTACCGGGGCATATGCAGTGTGGGAGTTCCCGCGATATTGGGCGCGCCACTGGATGTACACCAACGGCCGGTCGGCCAACCTGTTTGCGTCGCTCTTCATGGGCATCCTCCCTCATTGGATGGTATCGGTGATGTGCGGTCTGGCTGTAGGGGCCATGTACCTTTTCGTGCTTTACTTCTGTCGCCTGTTCCCTTGCAAGGGGAGAGGAGTGGCAGCCACCGTGGTGATTGCCGTAATCGCGTTTCTGTTTCCATGGTGGGACTCTTTTTCGCTCATTGATGTCAATTTCAACTACGTATGGGCCACGGCTATGCCGCTTGCGGTTTTAGTGATGCTACGGCATGACGGCCGCGGATGGCTCGGAAGAGTGGGGAGTATATCCGACCGCTCGGGGCTCATCACTACCGCATGTGTGGCTATGTTCTGCCTATTTGCGGGCATGATTCATGAGGCCGCCACACTGTCGCTATGCGCGGGCATTGTGTGGACGGCATGGATGCGGGGCGATATATCCTCAGGCGGATGGCGACGGATGTCGCGTCAGCGGCGATGGATGCTCGTGGCGTTTTTTGCCGGGGCGGCTGTGGCCGCTCTTTCTCCGGGCATTATCATGCGCGCTGTCGGCGGGAGCGCCCCCGACGATGTATGGTGGATGGTGGTGCTCAAGTCGGCTCCGATTACTCTGATTCTGCTTTTTGTGATGCTCATGTCGCTGATGAGCCACAACGGTCGCGAGAGATTGCGCCGGGTGATGGTGTCCGACCGGGGCATGTGGGTTGTAAGCGCCATCGCAGGTCTGGCGTTTGTGGCTGTCGGGGGGATTGTGGGGCGCAGCGGCTGGTTCTCACAGATTTTTGCCCTTATAGCTTTATGGCAATGGTACGACCCTGTAGGGCGATATCGTGTCAGTCTTGTGGGCGGAGGCCTTGTCGCTCTGTCGCTCGGACTGTCGGCTGTCGTCCAGATGGTTGAGGTCGACCGTTACAGCTATATCGGTTGGAAGGCCGACAGTGAGCTGCGCTCGCTCTATGCTGCGTCGCCCGACGGCATTGTGTGCTACGACATGCCCGACGACAGCCGCCTGCCTCTGTGGGTGTTCTCGCGTGTGCGCTATCTTCGCCCGGAGGACGATTACACTCACTATGGATTGCGCCTGTACTATAAGAAGGATTGCCCGCTTATCAATCTTCCCGCCTCTGCGGCGGCAATCGACTGGGCGAACTTCCGGCCGTGCAAGGCGTTGAAATTTGAAACAAAATACCTCACAATAGGCTCTGTTGCGCTTATGCCTCCCGCCGATGCGGTGTTCCCCGAATCTCCGGGATGGGCCCGGCTCTATGTCGGCAAGGCTGAGAGTGCGGAGTCGCAGCATTTCAATATATATGATTTCGGCTCACAATATTGCAGCCGCAATTGGGTTATACCTTTTGAGAAGGAGGGACGCACATATTACTACACGCGTCCCTACCGGCCTCATTGGGGCGACCGCTTCTGAGGCATGTATTATTAAACAAGCTCTAAAAAACAGAAATATATATGGCACAGATAGGAGATATGGTGCGCTACCTCAATTCGGTAGGTGGCGGCCGAGTGGTAAGGATTGAGGGCCAGGTGGCCTATGTTGACGAAGACGGCTTCGAGACTCCGGTGCTTCTGCGCGAATGTGTGGTAGTGGTGCCGGCACAGCAGGCGGCTCCGGCGGCACGCGCGGCAAAGAGCGGAGCCGGTCAGAGCGCTTCCTCCGGCGACCGCTGGTGGGAGAAAGAGTTGAAAGGCAAGAAGGAGAAAGCTCCGTCGAAGGAGAAGCCCGTATATGACCCTACGGTCGGAAAGGTAGCTCCCGAAGGATTTGCCGGAAAGGGCACGATATCGCCCAAGCCTGAGCCTGCCCCCGACCCAGATGATACTCCCGAGGGAGAGATGCTCAACATCGTGCTCGCTTTCGAGGCCGAGGAGCCGCGCCATCTCAACACTACCGAGTATGACGCATACATAGTCAACGACTCAAACTATACGCTGTTTCTCACCTACCTCACACGCTCCGACAGCGACAAGGGGTGGACTCTGCGTTTTGCCGAGGCAATCGAGCCACACATGCAGGTGCCGGTACAGCATATCACCCGCGACGACCTCGTGGCGATGGACCGCGTGAGCGTACAGTACGTGGCTTACAAGTCCGGACGTGAGTTCCGTCTGAAATCGCCTGTGGCCGTCGAGCATTCCATCGACACGACTAAGTTTTTCAAACTTCACTGCTTCCGCGACAACGTATATTTCGACACTCCCGTAATCGCAATCGACATCACCCGCAACGACGTGCCGCAGCGTCCGGTGGTCATCGACTCGGGCCGTCTGGAGGATGCCATGCGTTCCAAGCGTCGCGGCGACGAGCAGCCTCAGGCACGTCGTGTGAGCCGCAACGACCGCAAGAACGTCAATGAGCCGATTGTGGTCGACCTGCACATATCGGAGTTGCTAGACAACACTGCCGGGCTCGACAATGCCGACATGCTTCAGGTGCAGTTGCACGAGTTCAACCGTGTGATGGAGGAGAACCGCGCTGCCAAGGGGCGCAAGATTGTATTCATCCACGGCAAGGGCGAGGGAGTGCTGCGCAAGGCCATACTGAAGGAACTTTCCTATAAGTACAAGTCGTGTGAGGTGCAGGATGCCTCGTTTCGCGAATACGGCTTCGGAGCCACACAGGTGACTATAAGATAACCTCGCGACTTATGGTATACTACTTTTCGGGACAGGGCAATTCGCGCGCGGCGGCCATAGCCCTCGGAAAGGCCCTCGGCATGGAGATATGCCGCATTACTCGCCGTGAGATTGACAATGCCCATGCGGCTGAGCCACCGACTCCCGACGAGGCCTCGGTGTGGGTGTTTCCGGTACATGCGTGGGGTGTGCCGCGTGTGGTTGAGGAGTTTATCGAGAGGCTTGCGTCTGACACTCCGGATGGTGGTGCCGGCTCTGTGCACCATATGGTGGCTACATGCGGCGACGATATAGGCCGCACCGACCGTCTCTGGGCCGCTATGATACGAGCCCGCGGATGGCGAGTGGGTGGAGTCTTCTCTCTGACGATGCCCAACACATATGTGTGTCTGCCCGGATTTGATACGGATTCGGCCGAGCTCGCGGCTGATAAGCTCGACAGTGCCTCTGCCGGCATTGAGGCAATAGCCTCGCGCATAGCCGACAACCGTGCCGACGGCATGAGGCAGGTGACGCCGGGCAGTATGCCGTGGGCGAAAAGCCACATATTGCGCCCGCTCTTCAATGCGTTTCTTATGTCGCCGCGCGGATTTCGTGTTGACCGAGGAAAATGCAATTCATGCGGAGTCTGCTCGTCGGTGTGTCCGATGGATAATATCACGGTCGACGGCAGTTGTCCGCGATGGGGCAGTGACTGCACGATGTGTCTGGCATGCTATCACCGCTGTCCTCACGACGCCATCGGATACAGATGTTTCACGCGTGGCAAGGGGAGGGTACATACACCCTCCGACGCGCTTTAGACCCTGAAAATCCGACGTACTTTAGACAAGTTCTTAAGTCAGCAAAAGAACAGCGGCGATATCTCCTGGAGATATCGCCGCTGAACGTATCGGATGCGGATAAGCAACTGTTTAAAAGTAGCTTATATCCGTCTTACTTTTTGAAGTGACGGTTGTAGAGACCCTGGAAGCCCTGTCCGTGGCGAGCCTCGTCCTTGGCCATTTCATGTACGGTGTCGTGGATGGCGTCGAGGTTGAGTTCCTTGGCGCGCTTGGCGATGCGCATCTTGTCGGCGTTGGCACCGGCTTCTGCAGCCATGCGCTTTTCGAGGTTGGTCTTGGTGTCCCACACTACGTCGCCGAGGAGTTCGGCAAACTTGGCTGCGTGCTCGGCTTCTTCAAATGCATAGCGCTTGAAAGCCTCGGCTACTTCGGGATAGCCTTCGCGGTCGGCCTGACGCGACATGGCAAGGTACATGCCTACTTCGGTGCACTCACCCATGAAGTGTGCGTTGAGGTCGGCGCGCATCTGGTCGTCGGTATCTTTGGCGATGCCGATTACGTGCTCGGTTACAAACTGGAGAAGTGCTGTCTCGTCGAGTTCCTTGAACTTGGATGCGGGCACACCACACTGGGGACACTTTTCGGGAGCTGCGTCACCTTCGTGAACGTAGCCGCAGACTGTACAGATGAATTTCTTGCTCATTTTCTTGGAAATTATACGATTGGTTAAATGATACGATATGATTCGGGACATTGTAATTTTCATAGCCTTTCCACCGGCGAACCGGATGGTGTGAATCACATCAGGATACGATAATATTTGGTTATGAGGATTGAGTTCGTAATGCAAAATTGCATAAATTACTCAATATTGCCAAAAAAGTAACGAAAAAAATATGATGTATTGTTGTCGGAGCGGCCTCAAATCTCAGGCCGGTCGGTTGGTGGAGAGGGCATTGCCGGACCGATTTGCGCCATGGCCTGGGGAAGCAGCGGGTGCGACGGGTCGAGATGTATCACCGACGGGTCGCGTTTGAGCCATGTGAGCTGTTTCTTGGCATATACACGGGTGTTTTTCTTGATGCGGGCCACTGCGGTGTCGTAGTCCATCTCACCGTCGAGATATGCAAACATTTCTTTGAATCCTACAGTGTTGAGCGAGTTGAGACTGCGCATCGGATATACCTTGCGGGCCTCGTCGAGCAGTCCGTCGGCCATCATGCGGTCAACCCTTGTGTTGATGCGGCTGAATAGCACTTCGCGCGGATGGTCGATTATGAATTTGAGAGTGCGGAACGGGCGCTCCCTTACGGCTCCTACCCTCAGCGACGAGTAGGGCACCCCTGCTTCGATGCTTATCTCTATGGCGTGGATGAGGCGCCGCGGATTCGACAGGTCGGCTCCGGCCAGATACTCGGGGTCGAGATTGCGCAGAGTGGCGCGCAGTCCTTCGAGTCCATCCCGTTGGTAGAGCGCGAGAGTGTCGGCGCGCACTTGTGGGGATACGGTGGGCAACTCGTCGATACCGCGGCATACGGCGTCGACATACATCATTGAGCCGCCGCACATCACCGCGCATCCGTCGCGCTGGAAAAGCCGGGGGAGCAGTGCCATCACATCCTCCTCGAAGCGTGCCGCGCTGTAGTATTCGTCGAGCGCCAGAGTGCCGATGAAATGGTGGCGCGCGGCGGCAAGTTCCTCTGGCGATGGGGCGGCAGTGCCGATGGGGATGTCGCGGAACAGCTGTCGCGAATCGGCCGATATTATATCGCAGTGCAGAGTCTGCGCGATTTCTATGGCGAGCGATGTCTTGCCCGAGCCGGTTGGGCCGGTCACTACGATAAGCAGAGGTTTCATATGGATGAGTGGCGGATAATACGGTGGGTTTTAACGGGATTTTTTCAGGATTCCCGTACCGACAGAAACAGATGTCATAATCCATCCCGATGATTTGCGGGGATGGATTATGACATGTATGTTTAGGGGGCTATTGTAGCGCCGGTCGTCGATTGAAGGCGGCAGGCATGTGGCGGTTGTCTGGCTATCGGTTGGCTACGAGCCTTGCGATTTCTATTATCACTTCCGTGGCTTTCTCCATCGAGGGGATGGGCACAAATTCATAGCGTCCGTGGAAGTTGAGGCCTCCGGCGAATATGTTGGGGCAGGGTAGACCCTTGAACGACAGCTGCGCTCCGTCTGTCCCTCCGCGTATAGGCACTACGATGGGTGTCACGCCTACGTTGCGCATGGCTTCCTCGGCGATGTCGATCACATATTTTACGGGTTCGATTTTCTCGCGCATGTTGTAGTACTGATCCTTTATCTCTATGGAGACGCAGTTGGGGAACTCGTTGTTGATTTTTCTTACCAGATGCTCCAGCTCTTTTTTGCGGCGTTCGAATCGGTCGCGGTCATGGTCGCGTATTATGTATGTGATGGTGGTCTTCTCCACATTGCCTTCGGTGGCGATGAGGTGGTAGAATCCTTCATATCCCTCGGTATGCTCGGGGGTCTCCCATCGGGGCAGCATCGACATAAACTGGTTGGCGATGCGCTGTGAGTTGATCATCTTGTGTTTGGCATACCCGGGGTGTACGTTTCGTCCGGTAAATGTCACCTTGGCCACTGCGGCGTTGAAGTTCTCATATTCGAGTTCGCCGATTTCGCCTCCGTCCATGGTATATGCCCAGTCGGCGCCAAACTGCTCTACATCAAATTTGTGCGCTCCCTGACCAATCTCTTCGTCGGGATTGAAGGCGATGCGTATTTTGCCATGTTCGATTTCGGGATGCTGCTGCAGGTAGGCCACTGCGGTGATTATTTCGGCGATTCCCGCCTTGTCGTCGGCTCCGAGCAGTGTGGTGCCGTCGGTTACTATAAGCGACTGCCCCTTGTAGTGGTCGAGCTCGGGGAATTCTCTCGGGCTGAGCACGATACCCTTTTCAGCGTTGAGCGTGATGGGCTGTCCGTCGTAGTTGTCGACGATGCGCGGATTTACGTGGCGTCCGCTAATGTCGGGCGATGTGTCGAGGTGGGCGATGAAGCCGATAGTCGGCACATGGCGCGTGGTGTTGGCCGGCAGGGTCGCCATGAGGTATCCGTTGTCGTCAAGCGTAATCTCGGTAAGGCCCATTTTCTGCAATTCCTGTTCGAGATGCTGGGCAAATATCATCTGGCCGGGGGTCGATGGCCACATGTTGGTAAGTTCGTCGCTCTGAGTGTCAAACTTTACATATTGTAGAAATCGGTCGACTACGTTCATATCAGTAGGGATTAAGGTTTTCACAAAGATAGTTTATTTTTGTGAATCATGGCCATGTACATGTAGAAAATTTGATAAACCGCTATTAATAAGTATGTTGTTAAACTGCAATAAAAATATTGTAAAAATAATTGTGAAAATGTTTTGTAGATTGAAATATGTAGCGTATCTTTGCAATGTCAGAAGTCGAAATACACAGCATATCGCTTCGACACTATTTTATAAACCATCTTAATATTATCAATGACTATGGACAAGACACCAATTCCGCCAAATGACAATTCTCCGTCGCCGACTACCGATGTAGAGACTAACCCACTGAAAGAAGCCTACATGCGCGGCTATCTTAAAGGCCTTAACGAAAGGGCTGTTTCCGAGCTGAACCGTCCCGACAGCGGCGAGGAACCGTATCCCGACGGACAGCACGGGGAGCCCGTGGCCCATGACGTTTTTTTCCTCCCCGACGCATATTCAGTGTGGGACTGACATTCCGCATGTGATGTAATCTTACAACCTTTCTTTTTCTTCTTACTTGGAAAACACACTTTTATTTCAGATAACCTATAAATCATCTAACAAGCTCTTTATCTTCTTATTATGGACACAGTTTCAACAACCCACGCAACCCATGTGTTAGGCACTCCGCTCACAGCCGCCTCAATCGAATCAATCGACTCAGGCATGATACTGCCTGACATAGACCGACGTTTGCTGAAGATACGGCCTATGGCCACTCCTGTCGACCAGATTTCGCGTTCTGCCCGCAGTCGTGCGTCGGGCTCGATGGAAGTAAGGTATTACACCGTCGACAGCCGTCCGTCATCGGCTGAGGTAAAGTCTGTCGCCGGCAGTGACGGCAATGACGGCGAATTTTTGATGGCGCTTGTCGAAAAAAACGACTACAAGGCATTTTCAAAAACCGATACCGTGCTCCTTACAGGGGCGCTGGCTGGCGGCAAGTCGCATACTTTTTATGTATTAGAGGCCGACATCCGGGGACTTTCGGTGGAGTATGTCGGTCCCGACGATAGATTTGTGGCCGACACCGAGGCCGAGGGTGAATCCACCATCGTGCGTATGGGGCGTGCTGCCGCCGAACTCGACGTACAGACTCCTCAGACCACGTTTGTGCCTAAGCCTGAGCATAATTTCTGTCAAATATTCAAGGCTCAAGTTGAACAAGGAGCGGTGCTGGCATCCGCGCTCAAGCAGGCCGACATGTCATTTACCGACCAGCAGGAGGCGGCCATTATCGACATGCGTATAGGCATGGAGCGAAATTTCATTTTCGGCTCGCGCAGGAAGACGAGCGGTCCCGACGGGAATGTATACTTCACCGGGGGCATATGGCATCAGATTACGCGTGAGTTCAGGCTTCCGTCGCAGTTGTGCACGGGCGATTTCGTAGAGCTTTGCCGCCAGGCGTTTACCGGCCACGGAGGCTCGGCACGCAAGGTGCTTATAGCCGGCTCGAAGTGTGTGCGCACTTTGGTCAATCCTTCCAAGGAGGCCACTGTCAAGCAGATGGGCTCGGTAGAGACCGAGGTGCACTGGGGGCTCAACCTCAAGGTGATATCGTCGAACTTCGGCACTCTCTATGTGGTGCACAGCGAGACTTTCGACCTTTGCGGACATGAGGACGACGGCATCATAATCGACCCGGAATATCTTCAGAAGTACACCCACATCCCGTTCTCGGCCATGCTCCTCGACCTTAAGAAGAGCGGCCAGCGCAACTCCGATGCCGTGGTGCTCACCGAGGCTTCCTGCCTTGTGCTCCGTTATCCTGAGGCCCATATGCGTATTATCGGTGTAAAGTGACGCCGTAGCCTGTACAACCTCCCTGTTTCAGAGAATGGCGCCATGACTCGATGGCGCCAATTCTCACTCCGTTATCTCTTATAATCTATGAAAATTCTTCTATTATTATGTCAGCTCTTACTCTTGACCTTGACGGTATGATGGCCGAGTGGCGTCTGCGCGCCTTCCCTGAGGCTGTCAATTCGGGATGCGACGTGATGCGTTTCGACGGCATCGACCTTGACGCCCATCTGCAGACGCGCATGCAGGCCTGGTACGACAATCTTATACGCACGGCTCCATTGGAGATGCTCGCCCCGGTAGATATCGCGGCACGTGTGGAGGTGGAGATTCTCTCCGACGGCACAGGCTGGTTCTTGCTCCCGGATGATGTCGTGCGTCTTTCCTGTCTGTTGCTCCCCGGATGGAGCTCTCCGGCGCTTATTATTCCCGACGGGACTATCCCCGGGGCGTCGCTGCAGCTTTCGGGCCGGCAGAGGTCGGACCATCGGACTCCGGTGGCCGTAGTGACCGGACGTGCCGTGCGTGTATGCTCGCCAGCGCCGACAGCCTCGCCGGGTAGCACAGTGCGCCCGCTGTCGTGTCATGCCGTGACCGATTCGTCCGGCATCTACCGCATCGACTCTCTCGCTCTCTCAACCATCAAGCCAATCATCTGAAACCCATACACACAACTACTATGAACGACACAGTATTATCCCGGGCCCGCGCGGCCTGGGAGTCGGGCGCTACTCTGCGGGCGCGCCGGCTCCGCTACAAGCGCTATACATTCGGACGCCAGTGGCTCGACCCATGTCTGCTCGACAACGGCACCGTACGCAGCGAAGGCGATTACCTCATAGAGAACGGCTATACGCCTGTCACCAACAATGTCATCCGTCAGCTTGTAAAGACCATTACCGGCTGCTTCCGCGAAAGTGTGGCCGGCGATGCGCTGCTGGCCGATACGGTCGAGACAGATGCGGCCACGTTTCAGGAATTCCTCATATCGGGATGCGCCATACAGCGTATAGCACCGTCGGACGGACTCCCGAGGATAGTGAGTCCGGCGCGTTTCTTCATCGACAGACTCACAGCCCCCGACGGGGCAGGAGCCGAACTGATGGGCGAGCTCCACGACTTTTCGCTTGCGGCCCTTGTCGAGCGTTTCTCTCATGGCGACGGAGGACGCATGCAGATGTTGCGCTCGGTGTTCAGGCGCCATTCGGCCGACACGTCTCCCGATGCACAGTTGCCCCGCGCCGGAGAGAGTGCCGACGACTCGCTTACGTTTGACTCCTCGTCGCGTGCGGCTACGCTCAGGGTGTTCGAGATATGGTCGAGAGAGTGCCGCCGCATGCTGCGTGTGCATGACCCTGCCGACGGGTCGCTCACGCTTGTCGCCGCCGATGCCGAGAAGCGCCTGCGCGCAGCCAACCGCAAGCGCGAGCGGCGAGGAGAGGCGGCGTTGCAGTGGCGGCTGTGTGTCGACTCGCGCTGGGTGTGCCGGTTTATGACCACCGACGGCCGTGTGCTCGACACCGTCACTTCCCCTCGCCATCCCTATGCAATGTGTTTCTATCCGATGATTGACGGCGAGATACATTCGTTTGTCGAGGATATCATCGACCAGCAGCACAACATCAACTGGCTCATGACTCTTAACGACCGTATGCTTTCGCAGGCGGCAAAAGGGGTGGTGCTCTTTCCCGAGAATCAGTTTTCGGCTCAGATGCCGGCGGCGATGGTGGCTGAGAAACTTCGTGAGCCTGACGGCATAGTCATATACCGTCCCGAGCCGGGAGTGCCGGGCCCGCAGCAGGTGATGACCGCTGTGAATTCAGTGGGCACACAGCAGATGCTCGACACACAGTTGCGCCTGATGCGCGAGGTGAGCGGGGTGGGGGATGCTTTGCGTGGCCAGACTCCCTCGGGAGTGACTTCTGCGTCGATGTATCAGAGTCAGCAGCAGGGGCAGCTGCTGGCACTACGCGACCTTCTTGATACATTCCTGGCCTATCTTCTGCGCCGCCGCAAGGGATAAAGCTCTAATTCGAATTTATTTTGAGAGAATAATATGTATAATTGTCATCAAAAATTATTAATTTTGCATCCTAAACTGTTGCGGCTCGTAACTTTCTGGATACCAGTGGCTTTAGATGTCGTTTCTACTATATTCCGTAGCCTAGGTTCCCGGAAAAGTTATGAATCGGTTAATAAAAAACAAATAAATATGGCAAATCGCAAGCTAAAAATCAGAGACCTAACGTTGCGCGACGGCCAGCAGTCGCTCTTTGCGACCCGTATGCCTCAGGCGTGTATCGACCGTCTGCTCCCCCTTTACGAGGGTGCCAACTTTTATATCATGGAAGTGTGGGGCGGTGCAGTGCCCGATTCGGTCATGCGCTATCTTGACGAATCACCATGGGAACGTCTGCGCATCTGCTCAAAGGCTATGAAAGGCCACTCGCTGCTCTCGGCTCTCTCGCGTGGCCGCAACCTTTTCGGCTATGTGCCTTATCCCGACAGTGTGCTTGAGGGTTTCTATAAGGAAGCTATCAAGAACGGTCTTAACGTGATGCGTATCTTCGACGCTCTCAACGACCTCGACAACGTGAAGGAGTCGATACGCATGATCAACGAGCTTGGCGGTATAGCCGACGGAGCTGTATGCTACACCGTCGACCCCAAGGAGGAAGCACCCGCGGAACCCGCCGAAAAACCTGGATTCTTCTCTCGACTTTTCGGCAAGAAAACCGAGGTGCCCGTTGCTCCTGAAAAGATATTTACCGACGAATATTTCGTGTCGAAGGCCAAGGCAATGGAGGGATTTGGTGCCAAAATCATTACCCTCAAGGATATGGCCGGTCTGGTAAATCCCGCCCGTATCGCATCGCTTATGCCCAAACTCAAGGCTGCCGTAAATGTGCCGGTCGATTTCCACACACACTGTACTCCCGGATATGGCCTTGCATCGTCGCTCGTGGCTATTATCAACGGCGTGGATATCCTCGACACCAACATCTGGTGGTTCGGCGAAGGCTCTGCCGCCCCTGCCATCGAGCTTATCTACATCTTCTGCCAGAAGCTCGGCATAGAGCTTGAGGCCAACATGGAGGCTGTGGGCAAAATCCGCAACGAGCTTTACGACGTGCGCAAGCAGCTCGCCGCATTCGACCTCAACAAGGATCATTTCCCGAAAGCGTTCGACCCGCTGGCCGACAAACTTCCTGCCGAAATCGACGCACTGTTCGACCGTGCCATCGCAGCCGCCAAGGCCAACGACGAGGAGAGTCTGCTTGCCGCCTGTCATGCCATCGAAGATTACTTCGGATTCCCCAAGCCCAACCTGCTTGTCAAGGATGCCGAGGTGCCCGGAGGTATGTATTCCAACATGGTGGCCCAGCTCAAGGCTCTTGGTGCGAGCGACCTGCTCGACGACGCCATGCGCCTGATTCCCAAGGTGCGCCGCGATGCCGGCCTTGTGCCCCTTGTGACTCCTACCAGCCAGATTGTAGGCAGCCAGGCTGTAAGTGTGGCCCTCGACCGCAAGAAGGGAAATCCCGACTACAGCAATCCTTCAAACCAGTTTATCTCGTTGGTAAAGGGCGAATACGGCCACACTCCGGTAGCCGTAGACCCCGCATTCCGCGAGAAGATTGCCGGAACTCCTGTAGAGACTCCTTACGATGTGACAAAATACCAAAAGCCCGAAAATCCTGTGCTTGAAGATATGGGCGGTGTGAAGCTCGCATCAAATCAGGAGGAATATCTGCTCCTTGAGCTCCTCCCCACCGTGGCCAACGGCTTCCTGCGCAAGCGTCGCGCCGAAGAGTGGGAGAAGACACAGGCTGCCGCCGCTCCAAAGGTGGAGGAGAAGCCTGCTGTCGAGGCAGAGCCGGTGACCGGTCCCACTCTCAATGCTCCGATGGGCGGACGCATCGTTGAAATCAAGGTGAAGCCGGGCGACAAAATCAAGTTTGGCCAGACAATGCTCGTATACGAGGCCATGAAGATGGAAAACGACCTCTCGTCGGAGATTGACGGTACTGTAAAGCGTATCCTCGTTGCTCCCGACCAGGTGGTGGCTACCGATCAGGCTCTTATCGAGTATGAGTAAATCATTCTGACAGATATCGTTGAGATATAATTCCCGTAGAGCCGTGTAGGTAGTACACGGCTCTATGCTTTTCGCCATGTTCCTGCGGTCATGTACATAAAGTACGCTCCTTCGTCACATGTCGAAAATCGACTCAAGCTATACGACCCTGGCGGCAACATTTATTATTAGAGGGTGTTTAATAACAAAAGTTAAAACCTGAGTGGTGTATCTTTTGATTAAATGGCTGGCTGTGAGGAGGAAGCATAGCGGTGCTATGTGACCGACGAGCAACAGCCAGTTAACAAAAGAGACACCAAGGCGATGGTAATTTCAAAAAATCACAAAAGAATGAAACATATGACTGACATAAAGATAGCATCATGTCTGCGGCTTTTGAGCGTATTCGGCTCTATGCCTCAGTCACATAGCCCGCTATGCTCCTTCAGCATAGAACCGAATCCATCTCAAAATCCGCAGCTCAGGATTTAACTTTTGTTATTAAACACCCTCTTAAACAAGCTGTTACATATCTGTTTCATAGCTGTAATGAGTGCTTTGAACGGGAAAATGTTTAAATGTGTTGAAATTGACTGTGAAAAGTTTGGCGGAGTGGATATTAATCCGTAACTTTGCCGCGCCATTACGAATCGGGGCACATTAGAGACGGCTCCGGCGCTTGACGGCGTAACTAATAATGTACACAACAAAACAGACATCAAGATGAAAGCAGACATCCATCCTTCCAACTACCGCGAAGTAGTGTTCAAAGATATGTCTAACGACGAAATCTTTATCACCCGTTCGACCGTTGCATCCAAGGAGACTATCGAGGTAGATGGCGTGACCTATCCTCTGGTCAAGCTGGAAATCACCAGCTCCTCTCACCCCTTCTTCACCGGCAAGCAGAAGCTCGTCGACACCGCAGGCCGCGTAGACAAGTTCATGAGCCGCTACGGCAACCGCAAGAAGAAGTAATCCGGAAGTCTACCGACATCCCTCTTATACCGCTCGGGCTGATATCAACCGATATCAGCCCGAGCGTTTTTTTGTTGCAGGTGAAATGATGATGTGTACGGCGGCAGGATAGACGGGTCAGGTCAGTTGGCGAGGATATATCCGCCAAGCGACGAGGGGCGCGGAGTGTAGCGCTTAAGCCCCCATTTATGCTGGAAGGCCTGTCCTGACACGGGCGAGCCGAAATGCTCGCACACATTGTATTGCGAGCCACACTGCGGACAAGTGGCAAGCTGTGTGTCGGGATTGTATGATACGCGTACTGACTGCTTGCGCTCCACCGGACAGGCGAGGTCGTAGAGCAAAGGCATGTTTTCGAGGTCGCCCACGAGGAGCAGACCTCCGAATCCGGTGGCCGAAAGGTCGCTGTAATGGAAATTTTTAGGTTCTTGGTCGGCACTGTTGCCCGTGCGGATGAATTTGCGTCCCTGGCCGAAGGCATGTACACCGTATGTATCCCACGTGCCTTGCCCCGAAAGGTCGACATGAACCGGGGCATAAGGGATGCGCTCGCTGTCGACGGTATCATGGCACGAGCACAGCGACAGTGAGCATATGATTGCCGACGCTATGGCATATGACAGTCTTGGCATAGGCTTGGAATATGAGCAGTTATCGTCCCAGCAGGGAATCGACGGCGGCATGATAGGTGGTGAAGTCGAATGAGTCGACGGTTTTGTCGAACAATGCCCGCAGGGCGTCGTTGCAGAGATTGCCTATCGAGCCTTCGTGGGTATGGTCGACAGCCTTGCGCGCGGTGAAGTCGCCATTCTCGATGTCGAGCCCTACTTTCTTGTAGGCGTCGCGGAACGGCATTCCGGCAACTACCAGACGGTTGACTTCCTCAACGGAGAACATCAGGTCGTAGCGCGGGTCGTCGAGGATTTTGGTGTTGACCTTTATCTCGCTCACCATGCGTGTCACCATCGACAGGATGTCGGCAAGATTGTCGAATGCTGGTAGGAAATTCTCTTTTACGAGCTGGAGGTCGCGGAAGTATCCCGATGGCAGGTTGTTGGTTATCAGTGTTATCTCGTAGGGGAGAGCCTGGAGTTTGTTGCACTTGGCACGTGTGAGTTCAAACACATCGGGATTTTTCTTGTGTGGCATTATCGACGAGCCTGTAGTGTACTGGTCGGGCAGTTTGATAAAGCCGAAATTCTGTGAATTGAACAGGCAGGCGTCGTAGGCGAGTTTGCCTACGGTGGCGGCAATCGAGCCGAGTGCCTGGGCCACTATGCGCTCTGTCTTGCCGCGTCCCATCTGGGCGTAGACCACATTGTAGTTCATCGACTCGAATCCGAGCAGGCGGGTGGTCATCGAGCGGTCGAGGGGGAATGATGAGCCGTAGCCGGCGGCAGAGCCAAGCGGATTGCGGTTGGCCACCTTGTAGGCTGCCGACAGCACTGTGAGGTCATCGATGAGCGATTCGGCATAAGCGCCAAACCATAGTCCGAACGATGAAGGCATGGCCACCTGCAGGTGGGTGTAGCCGGGCATCAGCACGTCCTTGTAGCGTTCGCTCTGGTCGATAAGGGCATTGAAGAGCGATGCCACCGCATGGGTGATATCCTCGATGCGCTCGCGGGTAAACAGTTTGAGGTCTACGAGCACCTGGTCGTTGCGCGAACGGCCTGAGTGTATCTTCTTGCCGGTGTCGCCGAGGCAGCGTGTGAGCATGAGTTCAACCTGCGAGTGCACATCCTCCACATCGGGCTCGATGGCGAAATCGCCCTTCTCGATTATGGTGTAGATGTGCCGCAGTTCGGCTGTAAGGATGTCGAGTTCTTCCTTGGTGAGCAGCTCTACCGACTGTAGCATAGTGATATGGGCCAGCGAGCCAAGCACATCGAAGCGTGCGAGATACATGTCCATCTCGCGGTCTCGGCCTACGGTATATGTCTCTACGTCGGTGTTTACCGTTACGTTCTTTTCCCAGAGTTTTGATGCCATGATATTACAAACAGAATAGAGTGGATTGGGGTCGTCGTGCCTCGCTGCCTGACTTTGGCGTTGGTATATCGGCCGATGACATAAATGACTGTCCGGAAATATATTCCTGTCATGGAATATTTCCGGATAGTCTATGTAATTCTTAGATTTTTACTATGTTGGCAATCATTTCGCCGAATTTCTCGACCGACTGCTTCAGCATAGGCTCGATTTTCGGGCCAATCATGGGCTTTAGCATTGCGGGGATGTCTACGTCGATGGCAGTCTGCACTTCTGTGAGTTCGGGCGCCTTTGCTTCGAGATTGATGGCCATGAACATGGGGACAGGGGCGTTTTCGGCCTGGAGGGCGATGCGCTTGTCGGGCACTCGTTCGCTTACGCGCAGTGTTATCTGTCCGAGCATGTTGTGAGGTATCACAATGGTGTCGGTGGTGAATTTCACCTCGCCCAGTTGCGAGCGTACCTCTTCGGGCAGTTTGGCCACGAGGTCTTCAAATTTTGAAAAGTCGCTTATGCGGGCATATATTGCCGAAGCGGGCATATCTACCTCTTTCGGCTGGCTTGTGTATGATGTCATTTTTGATGTCAATTTGTGTCAGGGGTGGATAGATGCATGGGGAAACCGGGCCTGCGGGCACGATTTCCCCATACGTATATTGTTGTGATACAGCCGTTGTTACGGGCTGTAGTCGGTTACTCGGCGTTTCCGGTGTGGGGATTCCAGGCAGCAGGGTCTTTGCGCCATTCCTTGAGGGTCTCAAGGTGTTCGGGACGGATATATTCGGTCTCTACGGCAGCCTCAAGCATGGCGTTGTAGTTGCTCAGAGTGATGAGTCTCACACCGGCTTCGTTGAAGCGTTTCACTGCCACAGGGAAGCCGTAGGTAAACATCGCTGCCATGCCTACTACCTCGCATCCGGCATTGCGTATAGCCTCCACAGCCTTAAGGCTGCTTCCTCCGGTTGAGATAAGGTCCTCGATTACGACTACTTTCTGGCCGGGCTTCAGATTGCCTTCGATGAGGTTTTCCAAGCCGTGGTCCTTGGGAGCGGAGCGCACATACACGTAAGGCAGACCAAGCTCGTCGGCAATCAGGGCGCCCATGGCGATGGCTCCGGTGGCTACGCCGGCGATGGCGTCGGGACGCTCGAAGTTTTCCTGAATGATACGGCAGAGTTCGACCTTGATGAAAGTTCGTAGCTCAGGATAAGAGAGAGTCTTGCGGTTGTCGGTATATATCGGCGAGTTCCATCCTGAGGCCCAAGTGAAAGGCACGTCTGGCTGGAGTTTAATCGCACTGATTTTTAACAACTTTTGTGCAACGAGACTTTCTAATTTTTTCATCTTCTTATTGATTAGTTGATTTGCGAGCACAAAGGTAGTGGATTATGGTGCAATATTCAAAAAAAAGAGGTTAAAAGTCTGTTTCATTTTTTTTCCGAATTGTTGAAATTTGCTACATTTGCATCGAAGAGGGAAGGAAGTCTTCGCTCTATAAAATACTATAATATGTCGACAGTTCTCCAATTGACTGATGTATACCGTGCCGCCCACGTGCTTAAGAGCGTAGTGCGTCGCACCGAATTGATACATGCACCCAAGATTAACCCTGAAAGTACCATATATCTAAAGCCCGAGTGTCTGCAGCACACCGGTTCGTTTAAACTCCGTGGAGCTTACTATAAGATATCGCAGCTGTCGGAGGAAGAGAAATCCCACGGCGTGATAGCATGCTCGGCAGGCAACCATGCGCAGGGAGTGGCTCTCGGAGCCAAGGCCAACGGCATCAAGTCGCTGATATGCCTCCCCGAGGGCGCGCCAATCTCCAAGGTAGAGGCTACCAAGAAGTACGGCGCCGATGTAAGGCTTGTGCCCGGAGTCTATGATGACGCCTACGCCGAGGCCCTGCGTCTGCGCGACAAGCACGGCTACACGTTTGTACACCCTTTTGACGACCCGCTGGTGATAGCCGGTCAGGGCACCATAGGTCTTGAGATAATCGACGAGTTGCCCGATGTCGATGCCGTGATTGTGCCTGTGGGTGGCGGCGGACTGATATCAGGTGTGGCTTTCGCAATTAAGTCAATCAATCCCAATGTCAAGGTCTACGGAGTGCAGGCCACCGGTGCGCCGAGCATGGTGAAGTCGCTTTCCGGCGGCGAGCGTATCACACTTCCCTCGGTATCGACTGTAGCCGACGGCATTGCTGTGAAAGAACCCGGCGAGCATACATTCGAGCTCTGCCGCGAATATGTCGATGACATCGTCACCGTCACCGACGATGAGATTGCCGCCGCAATTCTGGCCATGATGGAGCAGGAGAAACTTGTGGCCGAGGGTGCCGGTGCTGTGGCTGTGGCTGCGGCCATGTTCGACAAGGTGCCTGTAAAAGGCAGGAAGGTGGTATGCCTTGTGTCGGGCGGCAATATCGATGTGAACATGCTGAGCCGCGTCATCAACCGCGGTCTTATAAAGAGCGGACGCCAGTATGCCGTCACCATCGACCTCAGCGACAATCCCGGTGTCCTCGCCCATGTAAGCAAGGTGGTGGGCGAGCTTGGCGGAAATATCATATCAGTGACCCACGAGCGCACTTCGACCGACACTCCGATTGCAAGCTGCACTCTGCGCCTGGTGATGGAGACACGCAACCACGAGCATATCGAGATAATAAGGCGCGGTCTTGCCGAGGCCGGCTATCAGGTGGTAAAATGACCGTCTATGAGACGACGCATTTTTTTAGCGGCTGTGATAGCCGCCGCAATAGCCCTGATTTATGCGGGGGCCGACGCTTCTTCAGCCGGCAAAGGTTCAGGACAAAATGGCGGGCGGGAATTTCCTTTGCCTGAAGTTCCGTCATCCCTTACGAAGCCTGCCGAGAGGGCCGATTATCTGCTGACACGTTTCTGGGACGGCATTGATTTTTCCGGCAAGGATTCATGTGTCCGCGACACGGCGTTCATGGAGCAGAGTTTCGTGGACTTTCTGAGTGTCATGCCCCACGCATCGTCCGACAGTGTGCGCGATATGGCCGTAGGCAATATGCTTTCGCGTGCCGCTTCCGACTCTCTGGCGCTTGATCTCACAGGCTGGTTGGCCGAGACATATCTCAACTCGACCGACTCGCCCATGTACAGCGAGGGCACATATATAATGTTTCTCGACCGGCTCGCTTTCTCCGACAATATCGACGAGGCCATGCACGAACGTTATTTGGCGCAGTTGCGCGACATCGACTGCAACCGTCCTGGCGTCGTTGCCGCCGACTTCACATATACCGATATCGAGGGGCGCAGCTCTACACTGCTGGAGCTCGCCGCGGCCCACGACAGCACGCTTCTTGTATTCTATGACCCCGACTGCCACGATTGCCATGCGCTGATTGATTCCTTAAATCGCGACGAGGCCCTTTGCGGCGCTGTGGGAGCCGGCACCATGGCCGTCATGGCTCTTTACCCCTACGACGATACGGACCTTTGGCGCAGTACCGCCGGCGAACTCCCCGCGGGATGGATTGTAGCACAGTCGACATCCGCAATCGAGGATGAGGGTATGTATTATCTGCCGCGTACTCCGCGTACATATCTCCTTGACCGTAGCGGACGTATCCTCCGAATTCGGGAATAATACTCTGGTCAACAGTAGAATATAACTCTAAATTAATCGCATGAAAACATTTCTCTCCGCGATGGCTTTGGCCTTGTCTATGGCCATGCCTGTGTCGGTCTTTCCGGCAGGTTGGTCGGCCTCAGGTGATATTGAGGCAGTCGGTCGTCTTACCCGGCGCGTGGCTCCCTCTCTGGCAGGGATAATCAGATATGAGCTGATTCCCGCCGAATGCGATACATTCGCAGTGACTGCCGACAATGGCATGGTTGTGATAAAAGGCAACAATGCAATATCAATGTCGGTGGGGCTCAACAATTATCTGCGCCGCGACCTTGGAGTAAGCGTGTCGTGGTTTGCCGACGATTCTGTTCAGGTGCCCGATGATATTGTAATTCCTGCCACCGGCTATGGCGCCAGGGCTGCTGTTGGCGAACGCTTTTTTCTCAACTACTGCACTTTCGGCTATACGATGCCTTACTGGAACTGGGGCGACTGGGAGCGGTTTATCGACTGGATGGCCCTCAACGGGATAAATCTCCCGCTGGCCATGACCGGACAGGAGCGTACATGGCAGTTGACATGGCGCCGGCTCGGGCTGGACGATGCATCTATAATGTCGTCATTCACGGGGCCCGCACATCTGCCCTGGCACTGGATGAACAATGTCGACCATTTCCAGGGGCCTCTTGCACAGCCATGGATCGACAGTCAGGAATCGTTGCAGCGCAGCATCCTTGAGCGTGAGCGCGAGCTGGGCATGACACCCGTTATGCCCGCGTTTGCCGGCCATGTCCCCGACGGACTTCGCGCGCTGTATCCCGATGCCCGTATATCGCTGCGATCACAGTGGTCGGGATTCGAGGACAAGGACCGGTGCTGGTTTCTTGACCCGTCGGATCCGCTTTACGCCACCATACAGAATACATTCCTGTCCATACAGGACTCGATATACGGCACCGACCATATCTATGGCATAGACCCTTTCAATGAGGTGGATTCGCCCGACTGGAGCGAGGAATATCTGCGCTCCGCGTCGTCAGGCATATATTCGACCCTGCGTGCGGCTGACCCCGATGCCCGCTGGCTTCAGATGACATGGAATTTCTATTACGACCGCAAGCACTGGACCAAGCCGCGCATCAAGGCGTTTCTTGACGGTGTGCCCGACGAAAATCTGCTCTTGCTCGATTATTTCTGCGACCGCAAGGAAATATGGCGTATGAGCGATGCATATTTCGGCAAGCCGTTCATATGGTGCTATCTCGGCAACTTTGGCGGCAACACAATGATGGTAGGCGATATGGCCGATATCGACCGCAAGATATCGGCTGTCGTGGCAGAGGCAGGGAGCAATCTTGCGGGTATCGGAGGCACTCTCGAAGGATTCTCGATGAATCCCGTGATAGACGAATATGTATTCGCCAAAGTGTGGGAGCCGGGTCTCGGCTACCGACAGTGGGCCGACCGCTGGGCCGGCTCGCGTGGCGCAAAAGTGTCGGATGCCATAGCCCGGGCGTGGCGTATTCTTGCCGACAGTGTGTATGTGAAATGTACCAGGGTGGGAGAGGCCTGCCAGACCAATTCGCGCCCGTTTGTCGACAAGCCAACAGGCGGATATACCAACTCGTCATACCGTTATTCGCAGAATGCCCTTGTAGAGGCGCTCAGGCTTATGCTTTCTGACGAAAGAGCATGGAGCAATGCGGCATTGTCGCGCGATGCCGTCAATATCGGCCGTCAGCTGCTCGGCAATCATTTTGCTTCAGTGCGCGACAGCTTTGTGTCGGCCTACCGCCGCATGGATATACCTGAGGCAAGGCGATATGCCGCCGATATGGAGAATATAATTTCTGGGATTGATACCCTGATGTCGACAAATCCCAATACCACACTGGCGAAATGGGTGTCCTCGGCACGCGCTTTCGGTAAAACTTCCCGGCAGAGCGACAGCCTGGAGGTGAATGCACGCACACTCCTCACTGTGTGGGGACTCCCAGGACGGAAACTCAACGACTATGCCAACCGACAGTGGGCTGGGCTGTTGTCGGATTTCTATCTGCAACGATGGAAGATGTTTACCGATGCGGTAATCTCAGCCATGGAAGAGGGGCGCGAATATGATGAGGCGGCATTTGTCGAGTCGGTCAAGGTATGGGAGGGTGAATGGCCTGAGAAGAGCATGCTGTCGGGCCGGAGGCATGCGGCAATGCCGGGTCAGAGCGAAGTGTCGCCGGAGAACACTGTAAGGCTCGTGAGAAGCATTGTGGCAAAATATTTCCCGGAAATATTGAATAAGACCCCTGAAATAGAATGAACCCTCAATTATGTATGGCATCATTAGAATGCCGGACTTGTATATTTATGGGATTATGGCTATCTTTGTGGATGAGCTAACAATCATTGTAATTTTATCGGGATATTCATTTATGTTTTAATCGGAACGATTGAAATTTATACATCATGAAAAAGAATAAACTTATTATCACAGGCATTGCGGCTGTGGCCGCAGGAGGCGCGGTAGTCTCCTGTATGTCAGCCGACGCATCGGTCACTGTCACACAGGCTCCGATGAAGGCTGTCTACAATTCCCCGGCCAAGGTATGGGAGTCGGAGGCGCTACCCATTGGCAACGGATACATGGGAGCGATGATTTATGGCGACCCGTTTGTCGAGGTAATCCAGACCAACGAACACAGTCTATGGTCGGGCGGCCCCGGAGAAGACAAGGATTACGACGGAGGCCATCTGCACACCAAGGCCGAGAATCATAAGATGCTACAGGCATTGCGCAATGAGTTGCAGCGCCGCGCCAACAGGATGGACAACTCAAAGTATGAGCGTACAGGCAATGTCGACGATGCCATCGAATATGACGAAAAAGGCATTTATGAGGATTATATAGCCAATCTGCTCGGTGTCAAAAACCATTTCGGTTCGTATCAGACGGTGAGCGACATACGCATATCCGACCTTGAGGCTCCGGAGAGCTACAGCGGCTATGAGCGCTCGCTGGATATCGACAACGCCGTGCAGACAGTGAAATATACCGCAGACGGCGCCAATGTGGAGCGTGAGTATTTCATGAGCTACCCCGACAATGTGATGGCTGTGCGTATCACGTCGGACAAGCCGATGACACGCAGTATACGTATCGACTGTCCCCACTCCGACTACAGCATGGCGGCAGCCGACGGGCGCATCACTCTTACAGGATGGCCCACCCCGGCCCGTGAGCGCAACAATCCCGACTGGAAAGATGGCCTGAGATTTGCCCAGGTGCTCGACGTCCACTCGACCGACGGAACAGTAAGTGCCGCCGGCGACTCGATTAAAGTAAGCGGCGCCAAGGAGATAGTGCTTACCATGTCGGCGGCCACCAACTACAAATTCTGCAACGACACAACCTTCAACTTTTTTTCCGACGAGAATCCCCTTGACAAGGCCAACGACCGCATAGAGGCGGCCCGCAAGAAGAGCTATAAGGAGCTGCGTGCCGATCATGTGGCCGACTACCGCAGTCTTTATGACCGCAACCGTCTGCAGCTCGGCGGCAACACCGCTATGCCCGAGGGATATACCGACCGATGGCTTGCCGACATGCTCGCCGGCACAGCATCGGAGGACACAAAGCGCTATGTGGAGACTCTCTACTATCAGTTTGGCCGCTATCTGATGATTGCGTCGTCGCGTCCCGGTTCTCTGCCTGCCAATCTGCAGGGTGTATGGGGAGAGCATCTTGAAAATCCCTGGAATGCCGACTACCATACAAATATTAATGTAGAGATGAACTATTGGCCAGTGCAGACAACCAACCTCTCGGAGTGTCACCGGCCGATGATTGACTATATCCGCTCGCTTGAGCCGCGCGGCACCATTACGGCGCGCCACTACCACTGTCGTCAGGACGGAGGTGACGTGCGCGGCTGGATATCCAACCATGAGGCCAACATATGGTCGAACACCGCGCCTGCGGCTTCGGGCTCCTACAGCCTCTATCCCGAAGGTGCCGTGTGGATGTGTCAGGACATCTGGGAGTACTACAACTTCACCCAGGATGAGGAGTTCCTGCGCGACAACTTCGACACGATGAAAAATGCCGTGCTCTTCTGGGTCGATGCCCTCTGGACCGACGAGCGCGACAGCACCCTTGTGGTAAATCCGTCGTACTCTCCCGAGCATGGCGCCTTCTCGCTTGGCTGCACCGCATCGCAGGGTCTTGTATATGAGATGATGGACGCCGTAATCAAGGCTGCCGATCTGCTTGGCAAGGGAGATGACGCCGAGATAAAAGAGATTGCCGAGGCCAAGAGCCGCATGTCAATGCCCCGCATCGGCAAGGGCGGCCAGTTTATGGAGTGGAAAGACGAAGTGCGCAAGGACCTTACCGGCGATGGCCGCTGGGATGACTCGCTCGGGCGGTATGTCGACACCCACCGACATGTCAACCATCTGATATGGTTGCATCCAGGCTCGCAGATTGTGCCCGGACGTTCTGAACGCGAGGACAAGCTGGTCGACGCCATGAAGGTGACGCTCAATACACGAGGCGACGAAGGCACCGGCTGGAGCCGTGCGTGGAAACTCAACTTCTGGGCGCGTCTGCGCGATGGCAACCATGCCCACCGCATGCTGTCGAGCTGTCTGTCGCTGACCACTCCCCACGGAGCCGGAGGCGTGTACGGCAACCTGTTTGACGCACATCCGCCATTCCAGATCGACGGCAATTTCGGTGCTACATCCGGTATTGCCGAGATGCTGCTCCAGAGCCAGGGCGGCAGTATCGACCTGCTACCCGCTCTGCCCGACGTGTGGGCCGACGGCAGTTTCTCGGGCATGCGTGCCCGCGGCGGCTTCGAGGTCGACGCCTCGTGGGCAGACGGCAAGCTGAAGGCCGCCACAATAAAGTCGCTCGCCGGGAATCCATGTACCGTCAAGTTCCCCGGCGCCGGCAACTGCAAGGTGAAAGGCGCTGAAGCCACAGTGCTGTCGACGGATGCAATAAGTTTCCCGACAAAGGCCGGCTCAAGCGTGACCATCACCGCCGGCTGAGGCCACTGACTCAAACCGTTCCGGTCTGTTTATTTAAAAGTATATCACATAACAGTCATAATATAGCAAGAGCCGCGGCATGAGATTTTCATGCCGCGGCTCTTATAGCTTGTATGAAATTCATATTACTTTGCTTTTGAGAGTCTTGTCGGCGTCTTTTTGTTTATTCTTCTCAAAATGGGTATCATATTAAGAGCTTGTTTAATAATAAATGTTGCCGACAGGGTCGTATAGCTTGAGGCGATTTTCGACATGTGACGAAGGAGTGTACTTTATGTACATGACTGAGGAACAGGGCGAAAAGCGGCCAAGATATACGAGACAAAAAGTAACTTTATAACCTACACAATCTCTTGGCTGCTTGTAAGGTAAATGCAAAAATATATCAACTATATGAAACAAATTACCTCTCGTCGGCCATTCGCCGGCATATTTCCGCCCGCTCTTCGGTCGTTATGGAGCCCCATAACTCCCTCATCACAAGCGAAAATCTGTCCGACGACTGACCGCCCTGACGGTAACATTTATTATTAAACAAGCTCTAAATTTAAACAAGCTCTTATATGTCGGCGAATTTTTGTAACTTTGCGGCTCTGTCGCGGTGAGTGATACCGGGACGGAGCCACACTTGTTTTTCAGCAAATTATACGACTCAATATATTCCGCAAACGATAATAATGAGCAGCCACAATAACGAACATACCAGTATCCACGTAGGACAGATAGAGATACATCCCGATGCCAATATCCGGCGCCCCGACATGGACGCCCTTCCGGTGCTTGCCACCCGCAATCTGGTGCTTTTCCCCGGCGTGCCTATGCCTATCAATATCGAGCGTGAGGTAACACTGTCGACAGCCCGTCTCGCTCAGGAGACAGGTGTGCCGGTAGGTGTGTTCTGCCAACTTGACCCTTCGGACGACAATCCCGATCTCAACCGTCTCAACCAGTATGGTGTTGTGGCTCATGTGCTTAAAGTGTTTGACTTGCCCGACGGCTCGCATGCCGCATTCCTGCATGCCACCGATCGCGTGAAAATCACCGGCCCTGCGACAAGCGAGACCAACGGCGCGTTTCCGATGCGCTGTTCGGCGGAGATCGAGCGCGATGTAAAGCCGCGCAAGAACGACCGCGGATTTGCCAACACGATGGCAGCCATACAGGAGATGATAAAGACTCTACAGTCGCACTCCGACGGCAACCAGGAGTTCATGATGCTCCAGATACCCGATGATGCCGATCCGAGGGTGGCTCTCAACTTCCTGTGCACACAGCTCCCGGTAGCCCTTGCCGCCAAGATGCGCATGATAGGAGAGGGCAATATGAAGGAGCGTGCACGCATACTGCTGGAAGCGCTTGCCGAGCGTGAGCAGATGATGCAGGTGACGGAGAAAATTAAGTCGAACGCCAAAGCCAATTTCGAGCAGCAGCAGCGCCGCGCCTTCCTCCAGAACCAGCTTGCCGCCGTGCGCCAGGAACTGTATGGCGATGAGGACGAGGATATTGCCACACTGCGCCGCAAGGCTGAGGAGACGGCGTTTACCGAGTCGGCCCAGAAGCATTTTGCCCACGAACTTGAGAAGCTGACACGCCTCAGCCAGCAATCGCCTGAGTATAACGTGCAGTATTCATATCTTGAGACTCTGCTGTCGCTCCCGTGGGGAGTGGTGAGTCCGCTTCAGAAAAATTTCGGACAGGCTACCAAAATACTCGACAACGCCCACTACGGTCTGCGCAAGGTTAAGGAGCGTGTGCTCGAACAGATAGCCGTGATGATCAACAATCCTTCGGGCAAGTCGCCTATCCTCTGTCTGGTAGGCCCTCCCGGAGTGGGCAAGACGTCGCTCGGCGCCGCAATCGCGTCGGCTCTTGGCCGCAGATACGAGCGTGTGTCGCTCGGCGGTCTGCACGACGAGGCCGAGATACGCGGTCATCGCCGCACATATATCGGTGCGATGCCCGGCCGCATCATGGAGGCCATGCGCCGCGCCGGCACTACCAACCCGGTGCTTCTGCTTGATGAGGTCGACAAAATCGGCGCCGACTTCAAGGGTGATCCGTCGGCGGCACTGCTTGAAGTGCTCGACCCGGAGCAGAACTGTCATTTCCACGACAATTATATTGATGTCGACTACGACCTGTCGAAGGTGCTCTTCATAGCTACGGCCAACACCCTGTCGACCCTTTCGCAGCCTCTGCTTGACCGAATGGAGATAATCGAGCTGTCGGGATACCTGCTTGAGGAGAAGGTGGAGATAGCCCGAGGCCATATAATACCGCGATTGCTGAAGGAATACAACGTAGACCGTCAGCAGCTGTCGCTGTCGCGCGATGCCATTGCCGCTATAATCGACCGTTATACCGGCGAGAGCGGTGTGCGCCAGCTTGAGAAGGCTCTGGCAGCGGTGGTGCGCAAGTCGGTGCTCAACAAGCTGCAGTGCAACAAATTTCCGTCGCGCATAGCACCGTCGCATCTCGACTCGATACTTGGAGTGCCCCGCTATACCCGCGAGCGCTACGAGGGCAACGATTTTGCGGGCGTGGTCACAGGCCTTGCCTGGACTGCCGCCGGAGGCGAGATACTGTTTATCGAGGCTGCGCTCACACGGTCGAAGGGTGAGAAACTTACACTTACCGGCAATCTCGGCAATGTAATGAAGGAGTCGGCTGCAATCGCCATGCAGTATGTAAAGGCCCATGCCGAGGAATATGGAATAGAGCCGGCTCTGTTTGACTCTTATCAGCTTCACCTCCATGTGCCGGAGGGCGCCATACCCAAGGACGGTCCGTCGGCGGGTATCACAATGGCCACGGCTATCGTGTCGGCATTCACCCAGCGGCGTATCGCTCCGCGTCTGGCTATGACAGGCGAGATTACTCTACGCGGAAAGGTGATGCCGGTAGGCGGCATTAAGGAGAAGATACTTGCCGCCAAGCGTGCGGGCATCACGGATATCATTCTTTCTGAGGAAAACCGCAAGGATATCGCCGATATCGAGAAGCAGTATCTTGATGGTCTCGTATTCCACCATGTCAACACTGTCAAAGAGGTGTTTGACATAGCTTTGCTGCCCGAACTTGTGCCAAATCCTATTGTGTTGAAGGCTACTGAAAAGGAGGAAAATAACACAGAAAAGTGTTAAATATGAGTTAAAGACCGCGGGGATAATAAACGTTCGATTGTTATTCATGTCAGATAATGCATAAGAACAATATTAACTGACTAAATAATTTTCGAAATGAATAAGAAAGTATTAAGTGTCATGATGCTCTGCGCATCTCTTTTCACTCTCTCCGCATCAGCTCAGAATCCCAAAGCCCGCAGCCAGAATGGTCCTCAGGCCAAATGTGCAGTAGAGGCCACATGCAATAACGCTCCTCAGGAGTGCTGCTCTGTACTCTTCGAGGGCATTACCCTTACCGATGCCCAGAAGTCGAAAATACAGGACCTCCAGAAAGCACGTGTAGAAAAACGCAAAGCCGTGGCAGCCGAATCGAAGGAGACAGCCAAGGCCGAAAAGCGGAAACTGCGCGAAGAGCGCGACTCAGCCCGCAAGGCCGACAAACGAGCATATCTCGACGGTATGAAGCAGGTGCTTACACCGGATCAGTATGTGATTTTCCTTGAAAACGCTTATATCACTCCTGCTCCGCAGGGTCCGCGTATGGGCGCTCCCGGACGTCAGCACCACGGCATGAAGCCCGGAAAGATTGCTGCGGGCAAGGACGGAAAGGCAGTTGTGATGTCACGTGACCGCAAGGATGGCAAGATTGCCAAGGCAAAGGTGACAGAGGCCAAGGTGGCACAGGTCAGCGTGGCCGAGTAATATCTCATCCGGAAAGTTTTTTACGGATATAGTATAAACTATTTAATATGAGTTCGATATAAGCAATCAGTACAAAGTCAACTGATTAGCTTATATCGAACTCATGTTATATCAGGCTGTTCAGCGCTTGATTAGCTTGGCCGAGCGGCGGCTTCCGTCGGCTGTGGCCACGGTCACGACATATGTGCCGGGAGCGAGAGTCTCGACGTCGATTGTGGCTGTGGTGCCGTCGATGGCGGCTTTGGCGGCGGTCAGTGAGCCGATGAGCGAGTATACCTGTACAGCTGTGATTTCCGTGCCTGCCTCAATTGTTGCTGTGCTCAAGGCTGGGTTGGGACGGATGGCCACATTTGCCGTGGTGCTTCCGGCGGCTGTGGGTGCGTCGATGCCCGATGTGCCCCGGTCGAGCGGGAAGCGGGCTATCGCACGTGTCTGGTCGAAAATGTAGTGTCGGGGATAGGACATCGGGTAGCCACCTTCAAATGCCAGCTGCATGGCAAAATCCTCGGCATATTGTGTCGACGACCAGTAGCGCAGGGTGCCCGACCCGTTGAGTGGCGTTGCGCCTATGTTGGTGAATTTCTTGTTGAAAGCCTCACGGCTGGCGGGGTAGGGGTTGGTCTTGTCAGAGGTGTTGTCGGCAGGGTCGGCGGGACGCATGGTGATATTCATTTCCGTCCAGTCGTTGATCTGGTTTGTGCCCTCGGCTGCTCCCGAGGCAACCCATGTCAGTCCGCATGAGGCGGCGAACAGCTGACGCAACTCGCCTATGGCAGGGAGGTACCATTGCAGACCGCCGTCGGTCTTCGACGCGCACCATGCTTCGGCGGCAAATGTATTTTCCCATCCGTTCACACTGCGTATGGCGTCGAGATTGACCAGGCCGTCGGTTTCCGACACTGCTCCCGGCTGACCGGCCGATGCGAGCGACCACTGTAGCTGATCGGCTTCGTCGAGCGACACAATCTTGCCTGTCATGCCGTTTTCGTCCGACGGGTCGACATAGAATACCACACCGATACATGTCTTTCCGGCAACGATACCGCTTGATTCCCAGCTGCCGTTGGAAAAATAATAGTCGCCTACTTTAGCCGCTTTCTGGGCCACGGTGAGGGTATAGTCGGCTTTCACACCACCTACTTCGGCTGTGATAATGGTAGTGCCTGCGCCTAATCCCCGTATCTTTCCTTCGACAGATGCGTCAAATACGGCATAGTCGGGGTTGGAGACACTCCATGTCACGGGCAGGCTCGCGGCTTCGGCGGGCTCAACGATTGCGGCATATGTACGTGTGCCGCCTACGGCGAGTTTTCCTTCGGTCACAGGATTGCCTATGGTGCCGCTGTTGCTCTTGATGCCGATTTTTACCGATGTCACAGTCTGTGCCATCGCGCACTGTGCGCATGCGGCTGTCATGGCCGCGGCAATTAATGAGTAGAATACTTTCATACGATAATGATAAATGTGTTAAACTGTGTTGCTTTTGAAGAAAAATGGTATTGTAATGCCACAAAGATATGTAAAAATATATAAAAATCAATCCGGAATGCCTGTAAAATGGCATCCCGGATTGATTTTTATGGGATATGTCGTGATTTCCGGTTACTCGGCTATAAGAAGGAAATACTGCTTTTTGCCTTTCTGCACGAGGATGTACTTGCCGGCGAGGAGCATGTCGGCAGTGGCGGGGAGGTTGATGTCGGTTACTTTCTCCTTGTTGATTGACAGACCGTTGCCCTGGGCAAGTTTGCGCATCTCTCCCTTGCTGGGGAACACGGCGGCTTTCTCGGTAAGGAGGTCGATGAGTTTTGTCTCACCGCTCTCGATGTCGCTCTTTGCAATCTTGAATGTGTCGACGCCTTCGAACACATCGAGCAGAGTGGCCTCGTCGATGCGGTGGAGCTTTTCGGCGGCATCCTTGCTGAAGAGTATCGATGATGCCTCCACGGCGGCCTCATAGGCTTCGGCGCTATGTACCATAGTTGTGATTTCTTTGGCAAGGCGCTTCTGGATGGGGCGCAGTCCGGGGTCGGCAGCCTGCTCCTTGACGAGTTGCTCTACCTCTTCGCGGGTGAGTTCGGTGAATATCTTTATGTAGCGCTCGGCGTCGGCGTCGCTTACATTGAGCCAGAACTGGTAGAACTTGTAGGGTGATGTGTAGCGCGGGTCGAGCCATACGTTGCCGCTCTCGGTCTTGCCGAATTTGCCTCCGTCGGCCTTGGTGATGAGCGGGCATGTCAGGGCGTAGGCCTCTCCGCCGTTGGTGCGGCGTATCAACTCGGTGCCGGTGGTGATGTTGCCCCACTGGTCGGAACCGCCCATCTGCAGCTTGCAGTTCTTGTTCTGGTTAAGGTAGAGGAAGTCGTAGCCTTGGAGCAGCTGGTAGGTGAATTCGGTAAACGACAGGCCGTCGCGGGCCTCGCCGTTGAGACGCTTCTTCACAGAGTCCTTGGCCATCATGTAGTTGACGGTGATGTGCTTGCCGATTTCGCGGGCGAAGTCGAGGAATGTCCAGCTTTTCATCCAGTCGTAGTTGTTGACAAGCTCGGCTGCGTTGGGAGCATCGCTGTCAAAGTCGAGAAATTTCGACAGTTGTGCCTTCATTCCTTCGATATTGTGGTTGAGGGTATCTTCGGTAAGGAGGTTGCGCTCGGCCGATTTGCCAGAGGGGTCACCAATCATGCCGGTGGCGCCACCGATAAGGGCCATAGGCTTGTGGCCGCAGCGCTGAAAGTGGCGGAGTATCATCACACTGCACAGGTGGCCGATATGCAGCGAGTCGGCAGTAGGGTCAAAGCCGATGTAGGCTGTGACCTGTTCTTTATTTAGCAGTTCTTCGGTGCCCGGCATCATGTCGTGGAGCATGCCGCGCCATCTCAGTTCTTCTACGAAATTCATCGATTTAAATTTGTTTTGTTGTGATTTTGAGTTACAAAATTACTCATTATCCATGTAATTACCCACTTATTCGGCGAAAACTTTCGTGTGCTTCATTTTTGCAATTGCCGATAAAACAGCGTGTACATCCCCACTGACGCGATTCGCGTCAGTGGGGATGTACACGTATAATATATATACTATATAGAGTCGTTACCAGCGGCCGAAGTGTATGTTGTCGGCTTTGTACTTGTCTTTGGGTTCCCCCTCGTGGGCCGGATAACCTACAGGCACCACTGCCAGAGGGATGATGTTGGCCGGCATGCCGAGACGCTCCTGCACAGCCTTTGTGCGCTCGGTCGACGGATATACGCCTGTCCATACGGCTCCCAGTCCGAGAGCATGGGCGGCCAGGAGCAGATTTTCAGTCGCGGCCGACACGTCCTGTATCCAGAATTCGCGGGCTTCCCCTTCGAGAGCCTTGCCCAGGTCGCCGCAGGTGACTATGGCAAGCGGAGCATGCCGCAACATCCTTGCGTAGGGGAGCACTTCGGCCAAAGAGTCGAGCGACTCGCGGCTGTCGATTACCACGAATGCCCAGGGCTGTTTGTTGACTGCGGTCGGAGCCGACATGGCCGCGTGCAAAAGCAGGTCGACTGTGTCGCGGCTGATGCTGCGGTCGGGCTGATACTGGCGGATGCTTGTCCGTGTCATTATGTTTTCGACTGCCGGATTGACGGCTTCGTCTGTTGCCGACGGAGCCGGGCCGCTATTTGCTGTAGGATTGCCACATGCGCTCATACTTGTAATCAGCAACGCCAAAACTGTTGCATAAGTAAAACCGTTAAATCTCATCTCTTGTTTAAATTTTTCTATTTTTCTGCAAATATAGCAAATCATGCGGCACTGACAAGCCGATAATAGCCATGCCGTCCACCTTTGAATAATTTTAACCGCCATGCCTACGCTCGGGAGATGGAAATTTATTAACTTTGCGAAACCCTGACTGCATGTCGGGACGGCGATTCTAACCCAACGAACTATCAAGCAATGAAATTCATAAAGGAGAACTCCCGCAGGATTATTACGGCTATGTGGATTCTGTTCGGCCTGTGTCTGGCCGGAGTCACTATTTTCCTGTATCTTGTATATAACGGAGTAATCGGATATATGCCTCCGGTCGAGGAGTTGAAAAACCCAAAGGACCGTTTCGCCTCTATTGTATATTCGGCCGACGGTGAAGAGCTGGGACGCTACTTCAACGGCACCGGCAACCGCGTCTACGTTGACTTCGACGATATTTCACAGAATGTAATCGATGCACTTATCGCTACCGAGGATTCGAGATTTGAGGACCATTCGGGCATCGACCTGCGTGCTCTCGGACGTGTGGCCGTCAAGACCGTGATTATGGGGCAGAAAAATGCCGGCGGCGGCTCCACCATCACCCAGCAGCTTGCCAAACTGCTCTATTCCCCGTCGAGCGACGGGCTGATGCAGCGCGCTCTTCAGAAGCCTATCGAATGGATGATTGCCGTAAAACTCGAGCGCTTCTATTCGAAGGACGAGATTATAAAGATGTATCTCAATCAGTTCGACTTTCTTTACAACGCCGTGGGCATCAAGTCGGCTGCATACGTGTATTTCGGCAAAGACCCCAAGGACCTAAATATCCAGGAGGCTGCCACTCTGGTCGGAATGGTCAAAAATCCCTCCTACTACAATCCGGTGCGTAAGCCTGAGCGCACACGCGACCGCCGCAACGTGGTGCTTGAGCAGATGTATAAGGAGGATATGATTTCCAAGGCCGAGCTTGACTCTCTGCGCGCTCTCCCGCTTGAACTGAACTTCCACCGAGTCGATCACAAGGAAGGTCCTGCGCCATATTTCCGCGAGGAACTGCGCCGCATGTTGCGCGCCAAGCATCCTGTACGCTCCGACTACAGAGGCTGGGAGAAGCAGAAGTTTATCGACGACTCAATTGCCTGGGAGACCAACCCCCTCTACGGATGGATTGAGAAAAATCCAAAACCCGACGGAACAAGATACGACATCTACACCGACGGCCTCAAGATTTACACCACAATCGACTCGCGCATGCAGCGCTATGCCGAAGAGGCTGTCACCGAGCATCTCGGACAGACACTCCAGCCAAGTTTCTTCCGCGAGAAAAAAGGAGTGAAGGGTGCCCCCTATACCACCAACCGCGAGGAACTGTCGTCGGCTCAGCTCGCAGCCCTTATCGACAAGGCCGTGAAGCAGACCGACCGCTACTACCAGATGAAGAAGGCCGGGGCATCGGAGGCCGAGATTAAGGAGGCGTTCGCCACCAAGCAGGATATGAAGGTGTTCAGCTACAACGGCATGATCGACACGCTCATGTCGCCCATCGACTCGCTGTTCTATACAAAACACTTCCTCCGCGCCGGATTCATGTCGATGGAGCCTGTGACCGGACATGTCAAGGCCTACGTCGGCGGCCCCAACTTCTCTGCATTCCAGTATGATATGGTGTCGACCGGACGTCGCCAGATCGGCTCTACAATCAAGCCGTTCCTATACACATACGCCATGGAGGAGGGTTTCACACCCTGCGACCAGCTGCTCAACGAGCAGCCTACCATCTACGACGAGCTCGGACGCCCGTGGACGCCGCGCAATGCCGGCAGTGCGCGTGTAGGCGAGATGGTCGATCTCCGCTGGGCTCTTACCAACTCCAACAACTGGATTTCGGCACGTCTGATGTCACAGCTGTCGCCGGCCACGCTCGCGCGCAACATGCACAACTTCGGCATCACCAACAAGCTCGACCCGGTTATCGCCCTCTGTCTCGGCCCGTGCGACGTGTCGGTCAAGGAGATGGTCACCGCCTACTCGGCGTTCGCCAACAAGGGCATGCGTGTCGACCCTGTGTTTGTCACATCCATCGCCGACAACAACGGCAATATCATAAGCGAGTTCACACCGCGCCATACCGAGGTGATATCGACCGACGCATACTACAAAATACTCTCCATACTGCTCAACGTAGTTGACGGCGGTACCGGTAACCGTCTGCGCCGTCCCCCCTACAATCTTACGGCTCAGATGGGCGGCAAGACCGGAACCACCAATTCCAACAGCGACGGCTGGTTCATGGGATTCACTCCCCAGCTCGTATCGGGCACATGGGTAGGAGGCGAAGAGCGCTACATCCACTTCAACGGCATGGCCATGGGGCAGGGCGCATCGATGGCACTCCCCATCTACGGTAAATTCATGCAGAAAGTATACGCCGACCCGACTCTCCCCTACAAGCAGGACGCCAAGTTTACATTCCCCGCCAATGTCAACCTATGCGAGAAAGAGTATTATGGGGAGTTTGCCGACGAGCAGGAGGAGACCGGCGAATCAATCGAGGGCGTGTTTGATTGATTTACTGAGGCATGAGCAAAATAAAAGAGATAATAAAGAATCTGTTGGGACGCTACTACTCCCTGCGCTACAATATTATTAACAGCGGAGGGCTGTATGTGGGCATGGGTACAAAGATTGTCAACCGCGGCCATCTGTCATGCGGCCGGGGAGTGAAGATACGTCCGTCGGTCTACCTGTGCTGCGACCATAATGCCCGGCTCGTCTTTGGCGACAATTGCGAGATTGGCAACCATTCCACCATATTTTCCTATGGCGAGATTGTGTTCGGTGATGGTGTTCTTACAGCCCCGAATGTGCATATAGTCGATCACAACCATGAATACGAAGATCCCTTCACACATATCTATAAGCAGGGCGTGCGCTACAATCCCGGCGATCGCGTGGTGATAGGCGACGGTTCCTGGCTCGGCAAGAACGTGGTTGTGATAGGCAATGTGTCTATCGGCAAGAATTGTGTCATTGCCGCCAATTCGGTAGTAACCAAGGATGTGCCCGACTACTCTATTGCCGCAGGTATCCCCGCCCGTGTGATAAAGCGCTACGACTTCGACCGCAAAGAATGGGTAAAACCCCAATGAATTGCTGTGAAAAATCAGGAGTCCATAAATCGCCGGCAGTCGATTATACATTGTCGAGCGGGAGGTCGCGCAGCAGTATCTTGTCGCACATGTCGATGGTGCGTAGCGTATTGTCGGTGATTACTTTTATTATATCGGCGAATTCCTTCTGAAATCCCGGTATGAATCCGTTGGCGCCCTGCGAGTTGAGCTTGCCGAGCACATATCCTAAAGTCACCTTTCCAGGGTCGGTGGCAGGCTGGTAGGCATATATGTCCTCGCCCACGGCCACAGGCGACAGCAGCCGCGCCATCACCATCTCGTCGATAAGCTGGGTGATAAGCCTCGACGGCATATGGTAGTTTGCGGCAAAGTCGGTGACGGTGAGCGGAGGCCGCCCGTCGTCAAAGCGCTTGACGGTTATGGCCATTATCACCACCGCAATCTGGCGCTTGTAGTCAAGCGATATGGTCGATATGTCGTTGGAGAAGTTAAACTGGAATATGTTTTGCGACGAGTAGCACAGCACAGCCCCCGCCAGCGTGATTGTCCATACCAGCTGGAGCCATATCAACAGCAACGGCAGGAATGCGAACGAGCCGTAGATGGCATTGTACTTCGACACATATATCTGTCCCGAAAGAAACAGATACTGGAGTATCTGGAACGCCGTGCCCGCGAATATCCCGCTTAGAAAAGCGTTCTTAAACCTCACCTTGGTGTTGGGAAACGCAAGATACATCCCCGTGAACGACATCCATGTAAGCACAAACGGAGCCACGTCGAGCGCTACCTTCAGCGCCGGAGTGATGAAGTGGAGCCGCGGATTGTCGACAAGGGCGTAGCTCGCCATCACCGATATTCCGCTTGAGCATATCATGAGTATCGGCAGCAGAAACATTATTGCGGTATAGTCGATTACCTTGCGGCCGAACGAGCGCGCGTGGGTCACTCCCCACACCGTGTTGAACGTATCTTCGATGTTGCTCATCAGGGATATCATGGTCCACAGCAACACCACGATGCCTACACCGACAAACAGCCCTTGTGAGGCCTGCTGCATATAGCCGCTCACAAATTCGATACCCGCCTCAAGCGCATGCTTTTGCGACGGCAGAGCCTGGAAGAGCTGGGTCTGGAGCAGATTCTCGAATCCGAATCCGCGCCCGATTGCAAACAGAAGTGCCAGCGCCGGCACTATGGCCAGCAGGGTATTGTAGGTGAGGGCCGACGCGCGGTTCTGGAGGTCGGTGTTGAGAAACGACCGCACCGTCAGATTGATTGTCTTTATGGTGTTGATGCGCCAGCTGCGGCGCGTGTCGCTCCACACCCCGGTGGTGCAGTAGGCAATAAATGCCTTTGTGCGTATCAAGGCAAGCCGCATGAAAGCGCTTCCGCGGCTTATCATATTTGGTATTTTGCTCTTCTTCTTCATTCCTGGAGGTCGATGTAAAGCAAGTTGTGAGAGTTCTATTACGTACTTATACAAAAGTAAACAAAATATATAGTGATATTTATTGAGGTGTCGAAAAAAATATGTAGCTTTGATGTCGGCGGGATGTGGCGGCACTCCCGCCGACATCAGTCCGAATACCTTAAACATCATCATAACTGACCAAAACATGACACCCCAGGACAAAACTACACTCGAGGAGAAAGGAATCGCTCCCGAGCTCCTCGAAAGCCAGCTGAAACGCTTTGAGACCGGTTTCCCTTATCTACGTATCGTCGACTCGGCCCGCGTGGGCAACGGCATACTCGCTCTTGACGACGCCGCCCGGCAGCAGGCCGTCGACCGTTGGCAGCAGTATCTCGCCGATGGCGGACAGGTCTATAAATTCGTGCCGGCTTCCGGAGCCGCATCGCGTATGTTCAAGTCGCTCTTCGCCTATCTCGACGGCGAGGCCGACACTCCCAAGCCGGGCAGCGACGTAGAGCAGCTCATCGACCGCATCGCCGATTTCGCTTTCTTCCCCGAACTCGACGAGACATGCACACGCCTCTATGGCAAGGACATCGCCGCTCTCAAGGCTGAAGGCCGCACCAAGGAGATTGTCGCCGCCCTGCTCAACAAGGAGGGCCTCAGCTACGGACAGCTCCCCAAGGGTCTGCTCAAATTCCACTCCTATGCCGAGGGTGCGCGCACACCTCTGGAGGAACACCTCGTGGAAGGCGCCCAGACTGCCACCGACAAGGATGGAAACGTCAACCTCCACTTTACCGTGTCGCCCGAACACCGCGCTCTCTTCGAACAGAAGATTGCCGCCGCCGTGCCCGGATTTGAAAAAGCCCTCGGCGTGCACTACCACATATCGCTCTCCGAGCAGAAAAAATCGACCGACACCGTTGCCGCCAATCCCGACAACACCCCCTTCCGCGAGGACGGCAAGCTCCTCTTCCGTCCCGGCGGTCACGGCGCTCTCATCCAGAATCTCAACGATATCGATTCGGCTGTAGTGTTCATCAAGAATATCGACAACGTGGTGCCCGACTCGCAGCGCGAAGCCACTCTCCAGTATAAGAAGGTGATAGCCGGATGTCTTATCGAGACTCACGACCGCATCGCGCGCTATATCGACATGATTGACCGCGGCGCCTATACCATCGACGACGTGCGCGAGATGATAGCCTTCATGCACGACACCCTCAACATACGCGACGAAAATCTCAAGCAGCTTGAAGATGCCGACCTCGTGCTCTATATCCGCGCCAAGCTCGACCGTCCACTGCGCGTGTGCGGCATGGTGCGCAATGAGGGTGAGCCCGGCGGAGGCCCCTACATCACCTACAACCCCGACGGCTCGACATCGCCCCAGATTCTCGAAAGCACACAGATCGACCCCGCGTGCGCCGAGTATAAGGAGATGGTGGCAAAGGCCACACACTTCAATCCCGTCGACCTCGTATGCTACATAAAGGATGTCAAGGGAGCCAAGTACAATCTTCCCGATTACGTCGACCCCGACACCGGCTTCATATCCTCCAAGTCGCGCAACGGACGCGAGCTCCGCGCCCTTGAGCTACCCGGTCTCTGGAACGGCGCTATGAGCGACTGGAACACAATATTCGTCGAAGTGCCTGTAGCTACGTTCAACCCCGTAAAGACTGTCAACGATCTTCTCCGTCCCGTACACCAGGCCTGATGCCTGACGGTTTGACAGGACTTCGAGTAAGTTTCTAAACAGCATATATTGCCAAGCCCCCGCTATGCACGGCGGAGGCTTGGCAATAATCATTTTTATATGTTTGGTTACTGTTTGATTTAAAATGAAGATTCCAAATCGAAGTGCAAAACTTTGAGATGGGCATTAGTCATTCTCCTCTCTCCTTCTGGCGAGGGGATGCCCAAGCGGCGGGGGCGGCCTAAACCGCCCCCAAGAGCGAACAGCAGCAGA
>Ga0209064_1000300_pt1 | contig 113474 bp, 96 predicted proteins | sample Inofromicrocosms_FD_187498 | JGI IMG/M metagenome (GOLD analysis project Ga0209064, IMG submission 187498) | Mouse cecum microbial communities from Vienna, Austria - Inoculum for glucosamine and mucus D2O microcosms (SPAdes) (version 2) | ecosystem: Host-associated > Mammals > Digestive system...
TATACTTTCACGCAAAAGTCAGGGGTTTCCGTGATAGTATAAAACGGAAAGGTAAAAAGGTGTAGGATATTGGCGGTTTTGGCTGAAAGGTGTATTAGCATGACGGAAAATGCTGTTGAAAAACGGGGGATATGATACAAACACGGAAACGGTTCGGAGTTTTCGTGTGTGTATGAAGTTTCGCCTGTTTGTTTAAAGAATTTGCATTTAATTTCGTCCAACAAATTGATTTTTCGTCCAAAAAGACTTATAATTGGATGAAAAAAGAATGGCATTGGACGAAGGGAGATAATATGAGAACATTTGATTATATTCGCCTTGCAGGCCAAACATGGGATATGGATATACTTAATCTTGTCGCAAAGATACATGAATATAAGGGACGTCAGGACTTATATATCAGGCAAAAGCCTGTTGAACTTGAACGTCTGGTTGAGATTGCAAAAATTCAAAGTACAGAGGCATCCAATAAAATAGAAGGGATTGTTACGACAAGTACCCGGATGAAGCAGTTGTTTGAAGAAAAGACGACGCCCCGCAATAGGGAAGAAGATGAGATTATGGGGTACAGAGATGTACTTAATACAATTCACGAAAGCAATGAGTACATTCCGATCAGACCATCATATATACTACAGTTACACAGGGACCTTTTGAAAAGAGCGGGATTTTCGTACGGCGGGAGTTTTAAGAGTGTACAGAACTATATTAATGAAACAAAGCCGGATGGAACAGTGGTCACAAGGTTTACGCCAATCGCCCCATACGATACACCAGATGCAGTGGAGCGGTTATGTACGGCTTATGAGCAGGCAATTGCGAGTGAGAAGGTGGATTCCCTCATATTGATTCCTGTTTTTATATGTGATTTTTTGTGCATTCACCCTTTTAATGACGGAAATGGAAGAATGAGCCGCTTGCTTACTCTGCTTCTTTTATATAAGAATGGGTATAGTGTTGGTAAATATATAAGTATTGAGAGGCAAATTGAGAAAACAAAAGACAGGTATTATGATGTCCTTGAAACTTCGGATATAGGATGGCATGAGGGAAAAAACGACCCGACACCATTTATACGTTATATGCTTACGGTCATTTTGGCATGTTACACCAGATTTGAAGAACGTGTAGGAATCATAGCGGGAAAGGGAAATACCAGTAATGCTTATGATATTGTAAAAAAATATGCAGAAGAAAAAGTCGGGAAATTTACAGGTGCAGAAGTTGTTGCACACTGTCCAAGCATAGGGAGATCATCAACTCTAGCGGCGTTAAAGAAACTGGTGGATGAAGGAAGTATTATTCGGTATGGGAGTGGCAGAAGCACCTATTATGTAAAGACTGACAGACAGTAAGTTAAATTGATGCCATAGGATTTTTGGTACTAACAGGCGAAAGTATTGAAGAATGGCTTAAAATCAAGGGTTTTAAGGCTTAGTGGGGTTCATCACGGTGGGTGGTGGGCCTCTATTTTTGTGTTTTTGGACGCCGCTGGTAGGATGGCGATTGGGGCAAAATTATACTATCACGCAAAAGTCGGGAGTTTCCGTGATAGTATACAGAAAAATTGAAAAATGACGGTGCTTTTTATATTTTTTTGAACTAAAATAAAAAAAGTATTTTTCTCTGCAACCAAATCTGAATTTTTACGGGATATACAATGAAGGGCATGACAGCCAGGGAGGTGAGTGAGACCATGCAGGATGACAGAATTGTTGAATTATACTGGGAACGCAGTGAGGCGGCAATCCGGCACACAGACCAGAAATATGGACGTTACTTAATGAAATTATCGTATAACATTCTCGCTGATTGGGAGGACAGCAAAGAGAGCGTAAATGACACTTATTTAAGTGCATGGAAATCTATGCCTCCGCATAGGCCGACTGTTCTTTTAACATACCTTTGTAAGATTACAAGGCAGATATCAATAGATGTTTTCCGAAAAAGGAACAGTGCGAAAAGACAGGCGTCAGAATATGCCCTGTCTCTATGTGAATTGGAGGACTGCGTTTCTGCCGGAAACACAACAGAACAGGATGTTGACCTGCACCTTCTGGCAAAGGCTATTCAGGATTATCTTGCAGAATTACCGGGGGAAGCAAGGGATGTATTTATTGGAAGATATTTCTTTTCGGATTCCATCCGTGAGGTAGCAGGGTATTATGGCATGAGTGAGTCCAAGGCAAAGAGTATGTTGTACCGTACCCGTATCGGATTAAAAAAATATTTGGAGCAGGAGGGATTCTTTGATGAAACGTGAAGACATCAGTGATGCATTAGGGTTAGTGGATGAAAGTATGATAAGCCATGCTCTTATGGTAAGAAGAAAAAAGAAGAAATTGCGGTCAAAAAGAAATAAAATATGGATAATGCGATATGCTGCGGCGGCAGGTCTTTGTTTGGTCTGTGCAGGGGTTGCAGCCATTTGGTCTGTATTACGGCATGAACCAGAAAGCGGTCTGCCACAGAATGGGTATAAGGTACAGGATCAGCCTATACAGGAAAGCCCAGAGTCCGAAATGCCGGAGCAGTTTGTCCAAATATCTTCCCTGCTTGCATCAAATAGCGGAAACTTTATGGCACAACAAACAGAGAAATATGCGGCCGTTTCGATAGAACAATACAGCGGGTTTTATACGGAGGTTCCCTCGGCTGGCAGTTCCGTGTTAGCAGAAAGTATGGGTAAAAGTATTGACAATACCGGGGAATGGCACTATGTTTCGGGACATTCAGACCTGCAATATCTGATCCGGAACGATGGGCAGGAGAGTTCGCTATGGAAATTCCAGTGCTTTGACAGCGGTGAATACCCATACGATGATGTCCTTAAGCTGGTATATCGGATTGATTCTGCGGATGCGATCACAGAAATAGAAGTGGAGCCTGCCAGAATGGATAATACGGATGCAGGAAAGAAAATACAGGAAGAAGTTGGGATAAAAAAAATAACCGACAGGGCCGCAGTAGAAACAATATATGAAGTGCTGTCCGGCATGACCTGCTATGGGAGCGGCCAGTGGGAGAGGATTGATTACGGGGATGTGGAAGCGGCGGGCGATGGTCAGACACCATCCCATGAAGCGGTGAGGCTTGGGCGGTATTTGTCAATAACTACAGATTATGGGAACGTAATAGATGGCTTGAAGTATACAGCGGTGTCGGATATGTTTTACGAGTTTTCAGGCATTGCCTACAGCCCCCTGACAGAAGAACAGGCAGCAAGCATATGTGAAATTATCGGGATCGTGGAGTATGAGGGAGAAGACCGGCAAAACCATGACGTGAAGACAGAGGATGCTCAACAGGGGAAAGAGAATTCAGATGACGGAGCAGGCACGGCTCCTTTGGAAAATATAAATACAGATGTAAGTTTGGAATATGTGACGGAACTGCAGGAAAAAGTGAGCAGTGCCATGATGAACCATGAAATGCCATTTGTCATATCATCCTCGGTCTATGAGAACCCATACAGGCTCCATATTGTAGTGACATCAAATGCAGAAGAGGATTTGCAGAGGCTGCGTGATTTGGATACTATAGGCGGGGTTATGGAAATAGAGTATGTTCCTGAAAATACTAACAGTCGACATGATCTATATGAGCAGAAGAATTAACAATCCTGCTCTTGGCTTTAGTGGGAACGATATTCTACCGAAGCAGTATGAAAAGTCATGGAGGCATATCGGCAAAGCGCGGAAAATTTGAAACCCTATATGCAGCGCCAGTGGAGTCTTGTTGGGGGAATGACCGGCGCGTTCAGAGAGATGGAATGATACTCCCCAATGTGATAGGCACTACCTCAAAAGTAACTGCTTGCTATTTTGGCGACGATTCCTTATACTGTCAGTGGAGGTGACAAGCATGGTTTGTTTTTACATAGTCAGGCATGGGCAGACGCTTTTGAACAGCTTAGACCGGGCGCAGGGATGGGCTGATTCACCGCTCACCGAAGCAGGGAAGCAGATGGCAGCCGACATAGGGCAAAAGTTAAAGGGGGTTGATTTTGATGCGGTCTATACCAGCGATATGCTCCGGGCCGTACAGACGGCGGAGCTGGTTTTGGAAGCGGGCGGAAAGAGTGGTGTGCCGATAGAAAAGGATGCAAGGCTGCGGGAATGGTGCCTGGGGTGCATGGAGGCGGAGAACAATGCAGTTTTCATAAAGAATGTATCGGACTGGCTGGGAGGGATAACCTCTTTTGCAGAACTGAATCAGAGGCTTTCCGATGTGGCGGATGCCATTTGTGAACATGACACGACAGGAATGGCGGAGCCGTTCCAGGCAATAGAAAGCCGCCTGAAAAGTGTATTTGCGGATGCCGTCCAAAAGGACGGGATGCAGGAAAACACCGATATACTGATAGTGACACACGCCTTTGCCATTAAGACCATATTCCATTTATTTGCGCCGGAGCAGTTAAGCGGATTGGGGAAGGTAAAGAATGCATCAGTTTTCCGGCTTGTATTTGAAAACGGGATTTTCTCATTGGAGCCGGATGTACAGTTATGAAATGTCAGCAGGAAAGCCAGTCAAGGTTCTCCTGCTGATTTTTGTGTGCAGCATAGCGGCTGGATGTCCATCCCGTCCAAAAAGCCCGCACCCCAATCGCACATGGCATTCAGTACAGGGATGATGCTGCGTCCAAATGATGTGAGGGAGTACAGCGTCCTGGGCGGCTTGTCTGGGATGACTTCCCGGTGCAGCATCCCGCATTCTTCCAGATCATGTAACTGCTGCGACAGCATTTTGGGTGTCGCTTTCGGGATCATGCGCTGCAGCTCCATGTAGTGGAGCGGTTTTTCTATCAGATACCAAAGGATGAGCGGCTTGTATTTCCCGCCGATTAGAAACAGCGTGGCTTCAACCGGGCAGTTGAACTGGTCTTTTGAATATTTCATGATGTACCTCCATTTTTAATGGCTACCCTTTTGGAAAGTGTCTTCCTCAAAAGTGCGTTCTTGCGGAATTTTATTTCAGCGTTACAATAGAGTTGTCAGTTAGTTTGGCATACTAAATATAACATAAGAAAGGACTTGATACTATGGATTTTTTAAACATTGCAAAACAGCGTTTCTCTGTGCGCAGCTACACAGATCAGGCAGTGGAAAAGGAAAAACTGGATAAGATTCTGGAAGCTGCCCATGTAGCTCCAACTGCCGCAAACCTCCAGCCTGTGCATCTGATTGTGGTGCAGAGCAAAGAAGGACTTGAAAAGATAGGACAGGGAGCAAACCTCTACGGTGCGCCGCTGGCAATCATCGTCTGCGCTGACCATGAAAAGGCGTGGGTGCGCCCGTTTGATAAGAAGCAGACAGGTGATATTGACACCTCCATTCTGACAGACCACATGATGCTTCAGGCTACGGAACTGGGACTTGGCTCTGTATGGATTTGCTATTTCAAGCCGGATGTTATCAGCAGGGAATTTGGACTTCCTGAAAATCTGGAACCCGTCAATATCCTTGCGGTTGGTTATTCGGATGAAGAAGCCGCCGATCCGGAACGCCATAAAGATATGCGTATTCCGATAAGCCAGTTGGTATCCTACGAAAATCTGTAATGGGAGTGATTGCAAATATTTAAACATGACAGGCAGTGCGCACAGCGTGCTGCCCGTTGTGTTTTATGGATGTCTTTCAGAAATATGTGCATAAGTTTCTTCAAGAATCCATTGAATTGTTCGTCCTGAATACTGTAAAAGACCTTTTTACTGTGTCCGGGAAGCGTTACAGTCCGATGCGGAAAACCCGAAACTGGAGGAATCGTTGCAGCTGTTGGAAAAAATGGTGCAATAGAGCAGATATTTCCGATTGGAGCAAAAGTCCTTCGGATAAGAGCAGACAAAGGGGATTGACTTTTAATATACTCTATATGGTTAGGCATAGCTATCACATATACAGAGCATATGTGACCGCAGGCAGTCGCCAAAAACAAGCAAGCTTGTTCTTGGCTCGTTGCTTATGCGAGATATAGATATAAGGAGGAAACATGATGAAACAGTCACTTGATACAAGGACAAAATTATTGACGAAAAGTCCGTTTCCCCTCATGCTGGAGCTTAGTATACCTGCGGTTCTTGGCATGGTGGTTGTAGGGCTTTATAACATGATGGATTCCATTTTTGTAGGGCAGATGGTAGGCGCAGCGCAAATGGGGGCGGTATCCGTATCTTATCCGTTTACGCTCATCAATGCGGGTTCAGCGGCGATGTTGGGGGTAGGCTCTGCTTCGGTGCTATCCCGTGCGATTGGAAAGAAGGATCAGGACACCGTAAAAAAGATTATGGGAAACCTGATTGCAATGGTGCTTCTGCTGTCCGTTATTTACACTGTGATAGGTATGGTATTTACCCGCCAGCTTTTATCTCTGGCAGGCGCAAGCGACAATATCCTGAACTATGCGGAAAAGTATCTGCGTATTGTGTTTGCAGGAAGCCTGTTTGTGAACTTTTTCCAGAGTGCGAATATGGTCATTCGTGGGGAAGGGCAGCTTAAAAAGGCAATGGCTATTATAGCAAGCGGGGCAATCCTGAACATTATCCTTGATCCGATTTTTATTACGGTTTTAAAGCCTTACGGGTTGGGAGTGGAAGCGGCTGCGTATGCAACGATTTTTTCACAGTTCATTCAGGCGGTGATTACATTATGGTATTTTAAGAAGAAAAGCGTAAATGTAAAAATCGGACGAATACATATTGACGGGGAATTACTGCCGCAGGTTCTGGCGGTTGGGGTTTCTGCTTTGCTGATGCAGGTTTTGACACTGGTACAGCAGACAGTGATTTATCGTGTGGCGTCTGTGTATGGCGGGGAAAATTCGCAGATATTGTTAGGAGCTGCACTGCGTTTCTGGAACTTCTCGTTTGTTCCTCTTTGGGGTATCAGTCAGGGATTTCAGCCAGCCGCAGGGACAAATTACGGTGCGAAAGATTATGACCGGGTAAAGAAATTGACAGGTGTATTCATTACGGCGGCAACAGTGTTGTCCTTACTGTTCTACATTCCGGTTGAATTATTCCCGGATAAGGTGCTTTCCATGTTTATTACAACACCGGGCGTGGCGGCTTCGGGGGCAACCAATTTCCGGATTATGTTCAGTACCTATATTTTACAGGGTAGTTTCCTGATTGCGGTAACGCTGTTCCAGTCGTTAGGAAAGGCAAATAAGGCTACTTGGCTGGTATTGTTCCGGCAGATTATTTTGTTTATCCCGCTTTGTGTGGTTTTGCCGATGATTGGCGGCATGGGGATTCGTGGTGTCTGGCTGGCGATTGCCCTGACCGATGCGGTTCTGGTTGTGATTACAGTTTTGATGATGCTCTCAGAGTTTCGCAAGATGCCGGAAACAAAATAGAGTGAGAAAATGTGTATTGAGCCGATACTTTATTCCCGCGGGCAACGAGCCAAGTGGCTGCTTGCAGCGGGGTCTTTGATTTGATAAGGTATTGGCTCTTTTCTTTGTTTGCACAATCGGTGGGGATAGAATATAATTCTAATTGGAGTGTAAATTCTACTGATTGGAGCAGTATAGTGTGAAAAATAGATTTTTCACACGGCGATTTGTGTCTGCGCGTTGCTTGCCACAAAGTCGTTTATGCGCAAAAGCAGCGCAGAAATGGGGATTATTATGAAGAAAAGATATATAATAAAGGACAGGTGTAAGCCTGTCCGCTACCCGAACGTAGCGAATGCGGAGTTTGGGTTTCGCGTGCGAAAACATCTGGCGGAACAGATTAACGGTATAGAAGGAATAGAGAGGACTGCCATGCAGGAAAACTTAGTGAAAAACACAGAAGGGCTGTCTGCGGTTACTCCAAAGGATAATGACGGATATTGTACGGTCTATAAAATGGATTGTGCCGATGGTTTAGGGCTGATGACAGTTTATCAGGTTTATCCAGGCATACAGCTTATTTACAATGATTTTGAAGCAACAGGCTGTGAATGGGAAGGTACGCAAATGCAGCCGGAAGGCTGCATTAGACAGAATATATTGGAAATCAACCATTGCAGAGAGGGGCGTGAGGGAAGCAAATTGTTAAGCGGTTCCTGTCTGTATCTTGGGGAAGGCGATATGTCCATTCATACAATGGATAACTGTGCTTCCGAAATGGCGTTTCCACTAAAGCATTACCGGGGAATTTCCGTTGTTATCAATTTGGAGCTGGTATCAGAATATCCGCCGCCGACTTTGGCAGAAAGCGGAATTGATATATTGGAATTTAAGGAAAAGTTTTGTGCGGATGGAAACTGCTTTATTATGCGGGCGAAGGATGAAATCGAGCATATCTTTTCGGAGATTTATTCTGTGCCAGACTGTCTGCAAAAGCCATATTTTAAGCTAAAGGTGCAGGAGCTTCTTCTTTTCCTCTGCATGGTGGACGTAACAAAAGAGAAACAGAGGGAAATGTATACTTCGCCGCAGGTGGAGATTGTCAAGGAAATCCATAAAAAGTTAATTTCCAACTTGCAGGAGCGTTCTACGATAGAGGAACTTTCCAAAGAATACCTTATCAATACAGCTACTTTAAAAGCCACATTTAAAGGGATTTATGGACAGCCTATCGGAACTTACATGAAAGAATACCGCATGAAACAGGCGGCTGTGCTTCTTAGGCAGACGAAAAGCACAATAGCGGAAATCGCAAATCAGGTGGGATATGAGAACCAGAGCAAGTTTTCAACAGCTTTTCGGGATATATTGAAGATAACACCTGCAGAATACCGCAAACAAAATATAGGAGAATAGAAACATTATTAAAACTGAACTAAGGAGAAATGGGGAAAGGGCTCACAGGCCCTTTTTCCTATTCAGAAAACGACTTAGAAAACGGGGGAATCAGAGGTAATATGCTTACACGGCGGTTTGCGTTTCACCCATATCAGACGAAAGGCGAAAAACTTTAGGGCTGATTTGGCCTTTCAAAAACAAGAAATCTGCGATTAATGTAGCCAGATTAACCGTTCACGAAGTAGACGTTAGAAATCGCCCCTATTTTTCCGATAAGTTAGTTGAAGACTGGAGGTGGCAGAAACAGCCCATTATCATTTTTGTAACAGGGTATGAAAAATATGTGTATGACGCATTTGACGTAGGGGCGTTCCAGTATTTGGTAAAACCCGTGGACGAACAGAAATTTGCAGAGGTGTTCGGACGGGCGGCGGGGCAGATCGTATTGGAGGCGGAGCAGCGGAAGAAAAAACTTGTTCATCCTGTACCTGAAAGACGGGAATATGGAATACTATGCGAAGAACGGGGATTTGGCGGAGGAACTGGTAGGGCAGTTTTACTGCATCCACCGGGGATACCTTATCAACCTTTTCCACATGGAAGGGTATGACAGGACGGAGGTAAGGATGGCGAACGGGGATAAGCTGAATGGCCTTGCAGGATGTCATTTTGCTTTTCATTCTAAATTTTGTTGGGAGCATGATTGCAGGAGCGGTGAATGGGCTGCTGATTGTAAGAATAGATACGGATGCTTTTGTGCTGTTTGATGAAAAGCCGGATTTACTTTGGAAGATTCCAATGATAGCATTATGTATTTTTGCGGGGGAGGCCGCCTTGATCTATTTCTGGCAGAGATACCGCATCCTGCTTGCCGAGAGACCCGATAGTGAATGATATGTGCGGGAATGTGGCATCGTGTTCCTTGACATCACTGCCGGAAAATGGGAAGTATCGCTTATGTGGGTACAATGGCTTGGCAAGAAAAACCGTATTGAGGTAGCTTTGGATATAAATTGCGTGTGGCTAATCCCGCAAGATGCTGTTAAGCCAGATGATGCACAAAAAAAGAAAAAATTTCAAAAAAACTTGTAAGATTTTTTGAAATGCGAAGTCTTATAGGTGAGGAGGTGAGAAAGTGGCAGGCTTTGGAGAAGAATTTGAGAAAATTTATATGAGATACTTTAATGATGTATTTCTTTTTCTCAAAAAGCTATCAAAAGACGAAAGCATTGCAGAGGAGATAACAAGCGAAACATTTTTCAAAGCAATGCGCTCAATAGATACTTTTCGTGGTGACACAGACATTCGTGTTTGGCTTTGTCAAATTGCAAAGAACTGTTACTTTTCTCACTTGAAAAGGCAACAGAGGTTTGTAGACATTACTGATATTGAATTTGCAGACAGCATAGACACCATTGAGGAACAAATATTAAAACGAAGTGATGTTATGCAAATACATCTCCTGCTGCACAATTTAGACGAACCGTATAAGGAAGTTTTTATGCTGCGGGTTTTTGGAGAATTGAGTTTCAAACAAATCGCAAAAATTTTTCAAAAAACAGATAACTGGGCCTGTGTCACTTATCACCGGGCAAAAAATAAAATATTGGAACAAATGGAGGCCGATAATGGGTGATAAATGTAATTTAATCAAAGATATACTTCCACTATATGTAGAAGATATGGTAAGTGTGGATACATGCGAATTTGTTAGCGAACATCTTGAGCGTTGCGTGGAGTGCCGTGCAGAGTTTGAACGTATGCGGAAAGCTACGAATTTTATCCCTGATGCTGACGATGATACCGATATTATGCCGTTAAAAAGAGTAAAGAGGGACTTATTTGTCAAACGCCTACAGACCATTTGTTTCACAGCGATTTTGGTTTGTGCCATAGTGACGATTATTTTTGGGGTTTTAACATCACCTAAATTTTTCCCCTTTTCCGATAACTTGCTCAAAGTTATTGATAGCCCTGATGGGGGCGTTATCATAACCTTTGATAGCAAGGTGACAGGTTATAGCTGTAATGAAGTGTTTGACGATGAAGCAGAAACAGAAATTTATCGCATAAATGCCTGGACTACAACTTGGGACGTATATTCGTCTAATCGAGGAAAACAAAATATGGTTATACCTTTTGACCGTGAAACTGAAATTCAGATTTTCTATGCTCAAAACGATGGCTCCCAGGATGTACTCATTTATGGGCCAAATGAAAATACGGAAGAAAACGGCATAACTTTGCCAAGGCTAATCCTAATGCCGTATTTTTTAATAGCTTCCCTTGCTCTTGTTATATTTATAATTCTACGAGTGCTGCTAAGAAATAAGCGAGCAATCATTGTGTGGATTGACAGGGCTATACCATTCCCAATTTCCTATATGGCAGCGCAGCTTTGCACAAAAGGATTTAGCTTTACGACTTATTCATCACAACGGGATTTTTGTATTATTATCCTGGTTGCTGCGCTGCTTTATTTTGCAATGCTGACGGGAAAATCTCTTTATAAAGCAAAGCTGAATACTTTGAGGGGATAGACATGAAAAAATCTCTGTTTAGACTGCCGGATATGTTGGAACTAAGTATTGCATATATTTTCTGCTTTTCTCTAAATTTGCTTTTGGATTATGCAAAGACTTTGGATTTGGATGCTTATATTCTAAGGGCTTTTTTGAAAAATTTCATTGATTGCCAGCCCCTGATTGTTTTGCTGTTTACGTTCATTGTGATAGTTTTCCATTATCAAATGCTGGAGAAAAAAAAGGCAGAAATATTTTGCAGAATACTTGTGGGCGGTACTGTGTCTAAAATCACAATTAGATATATGCTGGACTGTATCACGGTATTGATTTCCGCTTATCTTTTATCGGCTTTTGTAAATTTTCATTTTGGGTTCAATTTAGCCAACAATTTTTATTTAGTCCTTATTTTTGTCATATACATACTAATTAGCGCAAGGCGGGTGCGGAAATATGAAAATCTTTAAGTTTATTGTTTCAAAAATATTTTTGAGAAAAGCGATACTTGGTATAGGCATAATTCTGTTGCTTCTCATGGCGAATTACATAACCTTTACTGCTGCTCGTTCTATTTTATCAACATTTCAAGGGTATCAGGAAACAAAATATGTAAATCAGGAAGGGGTTTACATCGCTAACTTAGACCCGGATAGTCATATTGATATGGGCATGATTGAAGAAAACGGAACCCAAACAGTATATGACTATTTGAACAGTAGCTTTAAGTATGCTTTTTATACAGACGGGTTTATTGTATCTGTTCCCAACGGTGATGATATGGAAATATCATTAGGCTATATGAACGAGCAGTATTATAGATTAAATGGATTTGAACTTTCGCAAGGGACAGATTTGTACTTTGATTACCAATTAGACAGGGAGATCCCTGTTTTAATAGGAAAAGGGTTAAGCAAAACATATCCTGTTGGAGCAACAATAGAAATGGAAGAATCTGTGCTTGGGCGGCCTCTAACGCTAAAGGTTCAGGGCGTGTTGAAGCAAAATGCTTACCATTCCAATTATTATGCCCTCAATTCCAAGACATACTACAATTTCTCAATCCTCTTTCCGGTGAATGAGGAATTTATAGATCGTGCGAGCATGGACATTCAATTTAATGGCCTTATGGATATTATACTTCTGGACACCTCAGAAGAAGAAATAGCGAGTTTGAGTGAAGTTATCAAAGACAATTTGGGCTTGAGTTTTAATTTCTTTAGCCAAAAGGAAAACTACGATTATTTCAGCGAATACTATCTTCATTCACTAAAAATTATATTCATAACAACATTTCTTCTGCTGATAGTCATAACTTGTCTTTCTGTTTGGAACGCATTGGTTAGTGTTCGCTTGATGCTGAAAGACTTTACTATCAATCTGTTGGTTGGGTTAAGTTACTCAAAGTTGAAAAGAATTTTTTATGGCTATTTTGGGATGCTCTCCTTTGTTAATGTAGCCCTGATTTCTATATTCACCGCTTTTAACCGTTATGGGTGCTGGTTAAGGAAAGACGCTGCCTTTGCAGCTTACGGATTGTTTGGTTTGATAGGAATGGACTGGCTGGCTTTGCTGCTGGTTGTCGTTTCTGATATTGCTATCGGAATAATTGTTGTCGAAAGTATGTTGTGGAAAATCAAAAAGGTTCCAATTTCCTTGGGGGTATTGCAATGACGAAGATTATTGATCTAAGCGTTAAAGAAAAAACCTATAAGAGCAAAAAGGCGCAGATTTCAATATTAAATGATTTTAGGCTTGAAGTCGCCGCTGGTGAAAAAATTGCCATTGTGGGCGAATCGGGGGCAGGAAAAAGTTCCTTGCTCAATATTATGGGGCTGCTTGATAGAAATTATAGCGGTGAATATACGCTTTTTGGATTGCCGACAGAACAGTTAAATACAAGCCAGTTAGCGCAATGGAGAAACCAAAGAATTGGTTTTGTTCTTCAAGAGTCGGCACTAATTAATTCTTTGACGATTGAAGAAAATATCAAACTGCCGTTTCTTTATGCAAACTCTGAAAAAAAGAGTTTTAAGGTGGTTGAAGATTTCGATACTGTCATTAGCGCGATTGAGATTAGACCCATACTAAAAAAGAAACCACTTGAATGTTCCGGCGGAGAAAAGGCCAGGGCTGTATTTGCCAGAGGAATCATCATGAAACCTCAGATTATTTTGGCTGATGAACCTACGGCATCACTGGATGTGGAAAATAGAGAAAGAATTATAACCTTGCTTTTTAACATGAACAAAGAGTTTAACACTACCATCATTACTGTAACTCATGATCTGGAAATAGCGAATCGTCATGATAGAGTAATCCATCTTGAAAGGGGTAAATAAAATGGGATTTTTTGCAATGATTGCGTCAATGCTGCTGGGAATATTGTTTGTTGCTACCGGAATTTCTCGTAGAAAGCAAAAGGGATGGCCTATAATTTTTATCGTACTTGGAATAGTATTTATTATTTTTGCGGTTTATTTGGGATTCCCTAAGTAAAGAAATTGGCCTGAAATCTTGAAAAAGAAGAATTGCGCCGGGTGAGTGCGCAGGCAGGCCAGAAGAAGGAGGGTTAAAGGGATGGCAACAGCAAAAAGTGCTGCCGCCCCTCTGAACAAGTGCGCCCAGCGGCGCACGTTTCTAACGGGTCAAAGTCCCGAATCCGCCCGGTAGTGGGAAGGATATAGCCGAAGGCAAGGGTGTCCGTCGTGAGGTGGAATCTGAAGGAAGCCGGATGTGAGGAATATACTAACTCACGGGCAAATCTCTGGTCTGACGAACAGAAATCTCATATGAGGTTGTTCTTCATGGCGGTCTTCTGTGCCATAAAGAAGCCGAACTGATGGTTCATGGCTTTTAATTGGTTTCGTGTTTTGTCCATGCTTCCATATTGCTTGAGTTTTGCCCAGCGGTCAAGTGTGTAACGGACGATTTTTTTGGAATCGGCCTTGTCGGTCTTGGGAGTGCGCAGGGAAGTATGGTGGAATGTCTGGTGATAATATTGCTGAGACGGATGCATATTATGATAAGATTCATTCCTATGTAAAGTCATTAGATTGAAGTACCCGCCGTGCTGCACCGTGGACGTTGAGCCAACTCCATTTAGAAATTTCTGGAAGGGTAACACAGGCTGTAAAGGATAAAGGCCCAACATGGACAGCCGGAAAGCCGATTTCCCATGAGATACTGGATGAGATTTTTGCAGGTGATGCTATCTATTAGGACAGTGTAAATGCCTTGTACTCTAAAGGCAGCAAAGGACTGGATATACAGATATAATCTTTACACCTTATTCCGCAGAGGGGCATAATGCTTTGCCTCTGCGGTCTGCCCGGAAGTTAGGGGTGGCTGTAGGTGATAAGAGAAATGAAACTTTTTTGAAGGCTGGTTCGTATTATTAACAGATGACAGCAAAACGACCATTAAAATCATTAATGATAATGGAGGATTTGAAAAATGAGCGTAAATGGAATAGGCCAGAATTATTATCAGAACAATGTATCAGCGAATAACCGTTTCAAATGATAGTGGCCTGACCACATGGTACAAAGGCAAGACATTGGAAGAATGGGCGTTGACAGCACCAAAATATACAGATCCGGCAACGGGTCTTTCATGGTATGTTATAGACGGCAAACAGCCATATATGACAGGGGAAGACGCCGAAAAGTTCTGGGAAATGTGCAAGGAGACGGGGGAGTTTCCTGTGAAAAAATTTGCGGAAATGACAGGAATGATACAGTACCTTGATGATAATACGGTTGCTTACGTGGGTGATAACGGTACCGTAATCAAGTCAAAGGACGGGCAAGAACTGGAGATTGACACTTCATCCATGACGTATGACATGATCATGAATATGTTCAAGAATCTGCCTAAAAGCGGGAATTACTTTGACAGTTCATATTGGCAGAAAAATATCCAGAAGTCTATGTTTTCTGCGGAACAATGAGGCTGGCTGCTTTGACATCTATAATAAGCAGGGAGAAAGGATAGGCGCTTTTGACTATTCCGACATCAAGGTCAGACAGGACAGCGCAACAGGGAAGCAGTTCCTGATCTCGGAGCATGAAACCATGAGTTATGATGCTATGGTATTGGACGGCGAACTGCAAGATGCAGGGCAGGCATCCCCGGTATTCTGGCGGAATGGGGAATAATTATAACAGCTTTTGGAAGAGGTATCATATGAAAAAGAGCACTATTTTATGGATAGCGGCTTCGGCGGTAGTTATGCTGGCGTTTCCGTGGCTTGCGGTTACTTTCGTAAAAGGCGATGCAGGAATGGCGGTATGTTTTCTCCTGTTTTTTGCAGTCAATCCATTATATTCCGTGCTAATCGGAGCATTTTCTGGAAAGGACATTCGGCACTTATGGAGTCTTCCGGTTATTTCGGCTGTGCTGTTCCTCATAGGTACATGGATATTTTTTGACATGGGGGAGACAGCATTTATCCTGTATGCGGCAGCTTATCTTGCCTTGGGGATAGCGGCCATGCTGATTTCCGTGTTTATCAGAAAGAAAACGCAGAAGTAACCTGACAAAGCAGGGCAGGCATCTTCGGCGTTTCGGCAGATTGGGAAACCTTATAACAAGAATGTGAAGGAGTGTAAGATGTTTGATTTTATCATTAAGATGATTGCAGATATCTTTGATGGAATGACCAATGCACATTATGCTTTTTTAAGTGACATAGGTGGCATTCAAAAAGATTTTTTTGGAAGTTACGTAATATTAGAGTTATACCGTATCAGACAGTTGATGGGACACACATAGTTCTAAATAAGATGATTGAAAAAATTAGAGATGAATTTAAGTAGTAACTGTATTATTTCTTTGATATTGATGGACACAAGAATTTAGGGTTGATAAGAGCGTAAGATGGGATAAATGGAAGAAAATTAAGCTGATATGTTTTTTTTGTTGGATTTTATCGAAAGGTGTCATTTGCACATAGGGGTGTCTCCTTCCCCGGCAGATACGGACACCTTTCCATTCCCGGAAAATAGCCGTTTCGTGCCATCGGATAAAAAACAGATAAATTATATGGTATTTAATGCTGTTTTAATGGCAAAACGAGAAAAAAAGTTGCTCCGCCATTTTTAGTGTCAGTAAAACCAATTTCTGCCGACAGCGATTGTGCTAATTCTTTTGCAATGCTAAGACCAAGACCAAAATGTGATTTATCTGTATGTGATTTGTCTGCACAATAAAACCGGTCAAAAATGTGAGGTTTGTCTTTCTCGGAAACCCCAAGACCATGGTCGATAATAGATATAGTTAAATTGTTGCGTGATAGGGCGGCTTTTATTTTGATAGATGCTTCGGTTTTCGAGTGGATGATGGCATTATCCATGAAGATGCTTAAAATCTGGAAAATGCATTCCCGGTCTGTATATAGTTCCGGAAAATGGCTGTCCATGAAGTCTGCATCTAACATTATCCCTTTCTGGTTGCATAGCGGTTCAAAGGCTTCGTAAAGTGTAATCAATAAAGTGTCAAAGTTTACCATTGTTTTATAAATTGTGCGTGTCCCTGCATCTGAGGAAGCCAAAAAAAGCATATCTTTAATTAATTTGGTCATATGCAGAAGTTCCGTGTCTATAACATTTGTGGCTTTTTGGATATCAGGAAGTTCCCTGCTTAAGCCATTTATTTTATCATTATTGGCAAGAATGACTGCAAGCGGCGCTTTTAGTTCATGGGAAGCAGAGGTAATGAAATCTTTCTGGCTTTTCAATACTTTTTCAGTTGGCTTCAAGGCATATTTTAATAAAAAATGGCTGATGGCTGTAACGCATAATAAAGAGACGAGCCATAGCAGAATATAAAGGGGTGACTGTTTTTTTATAAGTTCCAAGGTCGTCTTCTTCTGATGCAGCAGGCACAGATGGAATATAGTTCTGTTCTTGTCGACAATTATGGCCGATATCCCCCAGTATTTATCATGGTAAACACCGGAAAAGGTTAATATTCCGTTTTGTGTTGTAGAGGATGTTTGAATCAAATCTATGGTAGATTCAGAGGTTGACTTTTCTGCAAATTTTTCCAATAAAAGGTTTATGTCTGTTGGAAATAGGGAATTGCCTTGATAAACTATGTTCCCTTGCGTGTCTGTTAACAAGGCAAAAATGGAATACTGATTTTCATAAGGTTTAATAATCGTCTGAGGATTTTTTTCGGGATTTTCTAATTCATAAATCATCAGCATAGAAAGCCGTTGAAAAAAAATACTATCGCTCCGCTGCTTATTATCAATGGAATTAATACACAGTATGCCGATAAGGGCTGTTATGACAAGCATGATGGAACTGATAAAAATGATATATAGTTTTTTGTATAAATTATCCAGCATTTTTAATCTCCAGTCTGTAGCCGGAGCCGTAAATAGTTTTTATTTCACAAATGCTCCCTATTTCCTTTAATCTTTTCCGAAGGAATGAAATATAATTATCCACGTTTCCGGGTACGATATCCGTATCAGTTCCCCATATTTTGTATATCAACTGCTCACGGGGAATAAGGGACTGGGGATGGTTCATAAAGGCAGACAGTACCTCGGACTCTTTCGCAGTTAAAAGCAGGGAATTTTTGCCGCATGACAAGATTCGTTCCGTTTGGTTGAAAGACAGGTCGGAAAAGCAAATGTGCATTTCCTGTTTTATTTCAGCGGGACGCCTGGTCAGCGCCCTGATGCGGGCAAGCAGTTCTGCGATATGAAAAGGTTTTACCAGATAGTCATCTGCGCCATTGTCCAAGCCCTCTATCCTGTCGTTTAGTTCTGACATCCCTGTGACAATAATGACAGGGATTGAGATATCCTTTTGGCGCATTGCCTTTATAATTGTCATTCCGTCAATGATGGGGAGCATACGGTCAATGACTGCAAGATCATAACAGTATTCTACATTTAGCGCGTGGATCATGGCAGTTTCTCCATCATTGCAGCAGTCAACTACATATCCGGCTTTTTGCAGTTCATCCTGTATGGAACTGCAAAGTTCCATATCATCTTCAATCAATAATATTTTCATTATAACAAATCCTCTTTCTATGGTATTACCTCGTACATGGATGGAAAAGTGTTTTCCCGTTTAGTATAGCAGATAATTCTATAAAAATCCTATAAAAATTGGCGTATTAATTTATTCTGGTTACAGGATTTTTTTAGAACGTTGCTGTTAATATGTATTTACAAAAATGTAAAAAGAAAGGAAATCTTGATTATGAAAGAACAAACGATTTTGAAAGGTCTGATTATTGGTGTGTGCGTATTATCTTTAGCCGGATGCGGAACGAAGCAGGCGGAAATACAGGGGGAGAAAGATATGTCTGTAACGGGGCAGTATCAAAATGATATACCTGGCACAGAAGATACATCATTAAATAGGGATGATAAGGATAGTGCTGCTCCTGAAACAAATGATGCGAATGGAAATGGTAATGGCAATACAGAACAACCTATGCCGAATGACAATGGTAATACAGAACAGCCTATGTCGAATAAAGGTACTGCGATAGAGAACCAGAATAATACTACAGCAAATGATATGGGTGAGAGAGTGGATGCAGACAGTCTGTATTCATCAGCAGCTATGACAGGGAGCGTTGTAGAATTTTCGGACGGCAGTTGTACAGTAAGCGCCGCCGTAACAGAAGATGATGGAAAAACTGGCGTAGTTGCTGCACCTGGGTATGAAAGTGATGATACAAATGTAGTAGTGACATATCAGGAGGGCTGTGTGGTTCAGATTGCAACTATCTATACTTCAACTGGCATTGCAGAATTGGAGCAAGCATCTGTAGCTGACATTAAGAAACAGTCAAGTGTTATTATCTATGGAAGTTTTGAGGACACACATCATGTAACGGCTACAAAAATAATCATATGCCATAGAACAGCATGAACAGCAGGAGATGGTGATTTTGAGATTCTATCAGCTTGCTTTCCGGTATTTATGCCGGAAGAAGTCTAAAACATTTATTTTGCTTTTGGTATTACTGTCCATAAACAGCATGATCTTGGGGTCTTACATGATTCTGCACGCCACAGAGGATTCCCGGATTACTATGCAGGAAAAGATGGGAATCAAGGTGGTACTGGAAGTGAAGGGGAGTAGCCATTTTATTACGGAAAATGAAGTCAGGGAAATCCAGGCTATGGATGGAGTGATATCTGTCAACCGCATGGCTGACAGTGCCGCTTATCCCGTTAATTTTAATCCCATTACAAACAGTGATTCCGAGGAAGAAAATAACTGGAAGGTAACAATGTTGTCTTATGATGAGCTGGAACGTGACAGCGCCTTTAGTGATTTAAGATACCGTCTGATGAAGGGGGATATGATTACGGAGGACTCTGGGAAAGGGGCTGTGATCAATTTTGTGCTGGCGGATGCAAACGGTCTTGAAATAGGGGATGAGATAGAAGTAGGGACGGAAACAGGGAGTGCAATCAATGTAAAGATCATAGGTGTTTTTGTTGCGGGAAGCGAGAGAAATCAGATGGATACCCTGCCGGCGGTAAACCGTATTGAAAACCAGATTTTTATTGACAATGAATCCTATGCGGGGCTGTTTGATAATGCTGGTTACCGTAAGATAGCAGTATATATCAAAAATCCGGATCAGATAGATGGTTTAGTACAGGAATTAGAAGATTTTTTAGGCAGCAGAGTGGAAATCACAGCTGCTGATATATTATATCGTCAGTTGGAGGTGCCGCTGAACAGGATAGTCCGTGTGATGAAGCTTATGCTGGTATTCACGTTGGTTGCAGGTGTGACGATTCCTTCATTATTGCTCTGTATGTGGATGCGGTCAAGAAAAAGAGAAATTGCTGTTCTTATCAGTATTGGAAAAAGAAAACCAGATATTTTTATGCAGGTTTTCATGGAAACGGCAGTCATCTTTTGTTTGTCTGTATCTGGTTCCTGTGTAATAGGAAGTGGGATGGCAGGAATTATGAAAAAACTGCTCATGGAAGAAAATACGGCAGTCCTCTTATCAGTTTCCTTACAAGCAAGGGATATTGCAACAATGTTCTTTACAGGAGGCTGTATAGCAGTTATTGCTGTCTGTATTTCATTATTGCCCATCTTAAGGGCAAATCCAAAAGACATTTTATCAAAAATGGAGGGATAGCAAATGAATGGTTTTAGTTTGGCATGGCGTTCTGTTATTAGAAAACTAGTAAAAAGTGTCCTGCTGTTTGTAACTGTATTTACCATCAGCCTGTTACTATTGTCTGGAATGAGCAGTGGAAAAGCAACTATCCAGATGCAGGATAATACAAGGCAGGCAATCGGAGCAGGGATTCTGCTGGAAGAAAATGAAGCAGACCGGCATCGAAGGATTGATGAATTATCAGGGCAGCTTGATCATAAGGAAGGCAGCGCAGGTGGATACCATCAGGAAAAAATTACAATAAACGGAGTAGAAAGCTGGAGGACATGGACAGATAATTCTTTTGAAACTCTGTTGGTGGAGGATATTGAAAAAATAGCGGGCACAGAAGGGATTGCTGATTACAATATTTCAACAGTTACAACCGCTGCAAGACCAGTTGGTTTTATCCGCATTGAGGACGAGGATGTGGATCAGTATAGCGACCTTGGAGGCGTGTCGCTGGTCGGGAACAAAGATATGTCCATGGATTCCAATTTTCTTTCGGGAAATGCTTTTATCATGGACGGCAGAATGATTAAAGAAGGTGAAAAGGATGTCTGTGTCATTTCGGCAGAGCTTGCAGATAAAAATCAATTAGAAATTGGATGCAAAATAAGATTTGGTAATTGCCGTGATAAAGAGGATGCTATGACTTATGAAGCAGAAGTTGTCGGTATCTATCAGGTGAACCAACCAATAGCCCCTTATATGTTTGGGGATACTTACCGATCTGAAAATATTATTTTTACGGATTTGGATTTCCCTGAAAAGGTGGATGGAAAAGCTGGCGATCCATTATATGAAAAGGCATATTTTAAGATTGCAGATGTGAATGATTATGAATCTGTAAAGAAAAGTGTAATGGAGGCAGATATAGCATGGGAACGGTATGATCTGATTGACAATAACGGAAATATGGATACCCTGTCCGCAAATTTTAATGAAATGGAGAGGTATAGCAGAACTTTAGTTTGGATAATTTCAGGGGCAAGCCTGATTATCTTATTTCTTATTTTTCAGTTTTGGATGAAAAGCCGGAATAGGGAAATTGGAATCATACTGTCAATGGGAACTTCAAAAATTCGGATTTTGGCTCAGATTATGACAGAAGCACTTATGATTGCAGCAGTGGCTGTGTTGCTTTCTTTTTCGGCGGCGCCCAAAGTGTCAGGCCTGACGGCAGATTATCTGGTAGAGCAGCAAATACAGAGTGCGGAAGAACAGGATTTATTGGATGAGGGGAAAGTTGCATTTTCTTACGAAAAATCAGGGCAGAACGTGGTGGGTGTGCAGGCAGAAATTACTTCCGAGATGATAATACAGGATGCCACGGGCATTGCCCTGCTTATTACAATATCTGTATGCGTATCAGGTATTGCCATATTGAAAAGAAATCCCAAAGATATCTTGCAGGATCTATAAACAGTTTATGTGCGTAGATATTTGGAAATAAGTTAAGGAGGATATTTGAAATGATATTAGAAGCAAAAAATGTGGAATATGCATATAAATCCCAAAAGGAAAGGAAAGTTTTAGACAATATTTCTGTCCAGTTTGATGAAAAAAAGTTTTATACCATTATTGGAGCCAGCGGAGCTGGAAAAACCACTCTTTTGTCTTTGCTGGCAGGGCTTGACAGTCCAACGGGAGGAACTGTTCTATATGAAGGGGAAGATATCCTTACGAAAGGGTTAAATTATCACAGAAAGAATCATGTATCCTTAGTTTTTCAGGAATATAATCTGATTGATTATCTTACTACGGAGGAAAATGTAAAATTGGGAGGAACAGATAAGCCGGAAGAACTGCTTTCAAAAGTGAATATTCCACAGGAAGCATGGAAAAGAAATGTGATGAAGCTGTCGGGTGGACAACAGCAGCGTGTGGCGATTGCAAGAGCACTGGCAAGCAATGCAAAAGTCTTATTGGCAGATGAGCCAACTGGGAATCTGGATGAGCAGACGGCAGAGGGAATTATTGAGTTATTAAAGCAGACTGCTCATGAGTTGGGGAAATGTGTAATTGTTGTTACACATAGTAAATATTTGGCAAATGAGGCAGATGAGATCGTGCGGATTGCGAATGGAGTGATTGATGCATAGGATGTGGAAAAATACATAAAAGCTAACCGCCGCCCCTATATCGGAAGAATGACGATATGCCATATTAGGGTGGTAGTATATGCACCTTCCATACAAAAGCGTCAATATCTCTTAACAATTAACGGCAATTGACCGATATACAAAATGACGAAACAAAACGAAAGGAAGAGATATGGCAAAGGAAGAGATTACACCGAGCGAATGGCAGATTATGGAAGTCCTGTGGGCGTGGGGGGAGCCTTTGACATCCTCTGAGGTCTACAAGAGGATGCAGGGGAATGTGGGTATGTCGATGAGGATGGTGCGGGTGCTGATGAACCGCCTGAACCAGAAGGGTATCCTCGGCTATACGGTGGATGAGCATGATTCGAGGGTTTACCACTATTATGTGCAGAGGTCAAGGGAGGAATGCGTGAAGGAGAAAAGCAGGAAGTTTGTGGACAGCTATTTTTCCGGCAATGGGACAAATGCGATGGCGGCGCTTTTGCAGAGCTTCGCACTGACGGATGAACAGATAAAAGAGCTGGAGGAGATTCTGGAAAAAAGCAAGGGGCAGAATGCGGAATCTTCAGATACGAGGGGTGATGGCTATGCCTGATTGGAGACAATTAGTCAGCCTTATAAATTTTTGTGCTGCTTATTACACTATCCAGCTTGTACGGTGTGCGGCATTTTCCTTCGTGCTGATCGGGCTTGTGATGCTGCTCAGAAGGACACTTTTTTCGGAACGGATTTTTTTTAGGGGGATGCCGTGGGCATTGTTCCTGATCATCCCGTTTCTTGGAAGGCTGAAGCTGTTTTATGAAAATGAAACTGTACTAAAAGCAACATGGAGGATTACGGTGGTAACGACTTCATGGCTGTGGGTTGACCGTATTTATATGACGGGCATTCTGATAGCCGCCATCTGTATATTTGGGAAGCGGCTGCGTCTTCGCAGGCTGGTTGCCAGAATGGAAAAAGTTATGTTTGAAAATGTCCGTATCTATGTTACGGACATGGGTATCACGCCATTTACCATCGGGCTGCTAAAGCCGAAGATCGTCCTGCCCAAAGTGATGGTGGACAGTTACAGCGGGGAGGATCTGAAAGCTATTGTACAGCATGAGCAGACACATATCCGGTTGGGGCATTTATGGTGTGGCTTTGCATGGGATGTTCTGCGGTGCCTTTTGTGGGTGAACCCGTTACTGACAATCTTCCAGAAACAGTTTCGGGCGGATATGGAGGATATTTGTGATAGGGTGTGCATACAAAGCAGCGGGAGGACGGCGCAGGAATATGGTATGGTACTGCTGAAAACCCTGAAACTGCTGAGTTCCGAATCGGAGGCTGCACCGCCTGCCGTTACCTATGTGGGGGAAAGGGAATTTGCAGATATGAAAAGACGTATGGGTGAAATTGCCGGTTTCCGTCCATACAAAAAAAGGATGTGCGCAGGTATGGCAGCCGTAATCTTTTTGATGATTGTGTCCATGTTACTGGCAGTACATACACACTCCTATGCACGGTGCAATGAAAGCCGGGATATTATGGTCGGGAATTATGACGGTGAATCTAAAATTATTTCTTATGATACCGAGGCATTAAGCCGGATGATTTCATATGATGATAGATACGTTTACGTTGAAAGGCAAGCCTTTGAGGATTTTTTAGAAGAAAACAATGCAGAAGGAGAGGTTTGGATTGTTTTCGGCGGGTTTTATAAACTTCCGGGTTTAACTGGCATAGCAGAAGGCTGTACTTACGAAAAAAATTCAGAGGATGAAGTAGTGCGGATTCCCTATGAAAGCATCATGGATAACTGGTATATGGAACTGCTTAAACTATTATAGGCACAGTACGGAAACGAAATGGATTTCAACGATTTATTTAGATGACACAGATATGAAAACGATTATCGAAGCTGTTCAGGAAGAAGATGCGGGCAAAATCACTGTGAAAGATCAGCCGCAGGTTGGCGCAAATCTGGATTTGAAGATATGAGAAGAGGCCGGGCTATAAATATGCTTATTATATTATTTAATATATATATATGGAATCTTTTCATGGTATCCTATAAGAAAAAGGAAGTGAGCATATGAGACTTTTAGTCGTTGAGGATGATCGTCTTTTAAATAATACCCTTTGTTACAATCTCTCGACAGCGGGTTATATCGTGGACGCTGCCATGACAAAATCAGCAGCAGCCAAATTCTGTGAAGCGCAGGACTATGATCTGATAGTACTTGATGTTAATTTGCCTGATGGAAGCGGGTTTGACTTCTGCAAGGAAATCAAAGAGCGCCGTCCAGATACGGCCGTGATTTTCTTGACCGCGAACGATATGGAGAGCGATATGCTGAAAGGTTTTGAACTGGGGGCGGATGACTATGTAACAAAACCATTTCCCATCAGCGTATTCCGCAAAAAGGTTTCGGCGCTGCTGGCCCGCATCCAGAAGCAGACAGGCGGCGATTGCTATACGGACGGTACGCTGTCCATTAATTTTTCGGAGTTGACTGCAACCCTCGCAGGGGAGTCGGTTATCTTCACGCCGATGGAGTATCGTTTGCTGAAGGAACTGGTAAGAAATCAGCAAATTGTCCTGACCCGGCAGGCACTTCTTGAAAAGCTGTGGGACGCAGACGAAAATTTTGTGGATGAACACGCGTTGACCGTAGCAATCAGCCGTATCCGGGGAAAAATTGAAGTAGACGGCCTGCAATATATCAAGACCGTATATGGCATGGGTTATATGTGGATTGGAGGGTTGAAAAAGTGAGTACTGGTAAACTTTCTATCAACCGCGCTTGTGCGCTGTGCACTGCGTTTTTAGGAGTGATCTCTGCCGCGGCCATCTCCGCGGCGTTCTTCTTTGCCGGAAATCTGACCGTTGTGTGGCTGGGGCTGCTATTCGCCGCGCTGGTGTTTGGCTGTATTGCCGCTTTTGTTGCCTTTCTCCGCCGCAAGCTGGTTTTATTCTCAGACAACCTGTGCCGTACGATAGATGATATGCTGGATGGAACTGCACCGCCGCAGACCTATGAGGAAGAAAATCTATTTTACAAAATCAATCACCGGCTGACGTACATGTATGAAGTCCTGCGGGAGAACCGGGAGAGCATAGCGAAAGAGCGGGCCGATTTGCAGGAGTTGATCTCAGACATATCTCATCAGGTAAAAACGCCGATCAGCAATCTAAAAATGGTAAATGGCACTTTGCTGGAACAGCCTATGCCAGAGGAAAAGCAGAGGGAATTTTTACAGGCTTCCATGGATCAGCTTGAAAAACTGGATTTTCTCATGCAGGCCATGATAAAGACCTCCCGGCTGGAAACCGGCGTCATTTCCCTGGACAGAAAGATACAGCCGCTTTATGATACTCTGGCGGCGGCGCTGGGTGGTATCCTGCTGAACGCTGAAAGGAAAAATATTCATGTCAGTGTAGATTGTCCAGAAGATATAGTGCTGGCCCATGACAGGAAATGGACGAGTGAAGCTCTGTTCAATATTCTGGACAATGCGGTAAAATACACCTCAGCAGGCGGCGATATTCAAGTTTCCGTTCAAAGCTGGGAGTGCTATGTAAAAATTGACATCACGGACAGCGGAAAAGGAATTGCGGAGAACCGGCAAGGAATGATCTTCAAACGCTTTTATCGGGAAGAAGAAGTGCACGACGTTGAAGGCATCGGCATAGGATTGTACCTTGCCCGCGAGATCGTCAGCATGCAAGAGGGGTATATCAAAGTCGTTTCAACGGTGGGCTGCGGTTCCACGTTTTCCGTGTTTTTGCCTCACGGATAATTCTGGGATATGTGAAGCAGGGAAAATGAAAATTGATTCCCGCGGGCAACGAGACAAGTGGCTGCCTGCAGACATTTCAAGGACGAAAAAACAGTAGCTTGTGACAGTTTTGTAATTTCTACCGCAAACCAGTGCCTTTTTCAGCTACAACAAAGACCAGAACGGCAATTCTTTTGTAGATTTGTATGGTGCGGATCAACCATCTGACAACGGGCGGGCTTTCCGCCGCCATCAATGGCAGCATTTATGCCTTTCGTTCCCGAAAAGTGGCCGTTTCGTTCCCTTCGCCTGAAAAACGGAAAATTTCTGCCGATATAAAAAGATAGATACCTATCTTTAAGTGAAGGGCTTTATGGATTTGAGGTGATGGATTTTGCAAATGGCAGTTGTGGATGATGAAAAAGCGATCAGGGAGCAGATATGCACCCTGATTGAAGAACAGCAGCCGGGGAGCCGTATAGAGTCCTATGCTGCGGGTGAAGAGCTGCTTGCGTCAGGGAAGCGGTTTGACATCGTTTTCCTTGATATACAGATGGAGGGTATGAACGGCATAGAGGTGGCGAGGAACTTGCGGAAACAGCAGGGGGATACCATTCTCATATTTATCACAGGGATTAAAGACTATGTGTTTGACGCGCTTGACCTTTATGCGTTCCAGTATCTGCTAAAGCCCATAGACGAGGGCAAATTTGCGGAGGTGCTGGAAAGGGCGGTGAGGGAGGCCGTAAGGAAGAAGGAGCGCCGTGCATTATTCATCAAGTCGCGGAATCTTACCCTTGACCAGTCAGAAATCCTGTATATCGAGAGCAGGGCAAAGAAGGTAGGGATACACACTGTAAGGCAGACCATAGAAATCTATGCGGCGATGGATGAACTGGAAGGGCAGCTTGGGGAAGAATTTTACCGTTGCCATCGGGCGTACATCGTGAACATGGACTGCATTACGGAATATGACGGCGAGAGCATAACCCTTACAGGTGGCGACAGGGTGTATCTTGCGAAAAAGAAGTACGGTGAATTTGTGAAAGCCTATATGTGGCACCTGCAGAACGGGGGTGTTTCCAGTGTTTAAGCCTGCGGATGTGTTATATGTGGCGCTGGCGGTGTTCCAGGGGTATTGCCTGCAGTATTTTTTAGGGAACTTTCTGGAAACGAGGATGAAAAGCAGATGGAATGGATTGTATGTGGCGGGTTTGTATGTGGCTCTGAGGACAGCCGTGACATGGTGTTCCCCATCGGGATATGAGAATTACAGTGTGGCAGCCGGAACGCTGGCATTGTCGTTCTGTATCGTGTCAGCCCTTGCCATGTGTTTTTATAAGGCATTCCGCCCCATTACGGTTTTCCTTGTGGTTTCGTTTCAGGCATTGTTGGATATTAGTTCTTATGTGGCAGTAATTTTGGTTGGTAAACCGGGAAACCAATTGCCTGATGTGTGGAACTGGTGTTTCAGGGAGAGGATCATCACATCTGAAAAGAGCCTTGCCCTGGCAGTATGGATTGGAACAGCAACCGTGTTAGTTCTCCAGTATTTGGTTATTACCCTCTTGCTGTTTTTTTCGCTGAAAAAGATTGTACGGAACTTTCAGGAAAAGAATTATGTCATCAGCAAGACGGAACTGCTTTTTATCCTTACCCCATCGGCGGTGAGCATGATGATCTGCATGCTCCTACGTATCATCATGATTACGGTGGAGGATGGTATTCCTAAAATGCTGTATGAGAGATACCCGATTCTGGCTGTGGTGATTCCTGCAATCCTGTTCCTGTCGCTGCTTTCGATTCTATATGGGGTGAAGCTGTTCCAGGACATGATCTGCTGGAACAGGGAAAAGAGCGGCAGAATCGTTCTGGAAAATCAGATAAGCAGACTGCAGGAACATATGGAAGAGATGGAGCGCATATATTCGGGCATACGGGGCATGAAACATGACATGAAGAACACGTTTGCCGTTATCCAAAGATTATCTGCAGGGGAAGGGAACGGGGAACTGCAGGAATATCTGTCAGAATTAAACAAAGGGCTTGAAAAGCTGGAGGTGCGGTTCAGGACGGGAAACACGGTGGTGGATACTCTGCTTAACATGAAATACCATGAGGCGGTGCGGGATGTGCCTGATCTAAGGATGGATGCGGATAAGATGCTCCTTCCCCAGGAGATTGAGATACACAGTTATGATATAGGCGTTATCTTAGGAAACGCAGTGGATAATGCAATCGAAGCATGCCGGAAATTGAAGGCGAAAGAACCGGGGGCGGATGCCTTTATCCGTATCAGTTCCCTGCAGAAAGGAAAGCTGCTCATCCTGAAAGTGGAGAACAGCTTTGACGGACAGCTGGTGAGGAGACGGCAGGGGGAATTCCCGGTGACGGACAAGGCGGACAGGGAGAATCATGGGATAGGTCTGGCCAACATTAAGAGCACGGCGGATAAATACCAAGGAACAATGGATTTTAAGGTAAAGGGCAGGGTGTTCATCTTATCGGTGATGATGAAAAATGAAAAGGAGAAGTGATGATGGATAATATTGTGGCATTTTCAGGAATTGGAAGCAACTACAACAACGTGTACGAGGGTACATATGCAGCTCGGAAAAATGATGCAGTGAAGAAAGCAGAAACGAAAGAGGCTGCACCTGCACAGACAGGAAAGGCAAAGGATGCCAGTGAAAAGGCGGCATCCGATTATTACTCCTATTTACAGAAGAATTATGACTGTATGTCTAAGGGCAACGTGACAATATCCAGTGCATATCTGAAGAAATGTTCAGGCGATTCCGCAAAGGCGAAGGAACTGGAAGATTTTCTGAAAAGGATACCGGAACTGGAAGAGCAGGGGTATGAACAGCTTTCCGCGCAGAACAAGGCTTTGGGCGGAACAGTGACTTATTACCAGCAGACATGGATGGTAAATAAAGACGGCAGCATACAGAGTACCGTATATTCCGTAACTGAAACAGAAATGACAAATGCAGAAAGAATGAAGAAAAACATGGATGATCGTCTGGAAAAACAGAAGGAAAAGAAAGAGGAGGAAGAAAAAGTAGAAGAGAAGAAGGCAGAAAAGGCGGAGCAGGATGAAAAGCAGGCTGGCGGTACGGAGAAGGTTTCTGTGCTGGAAGCGCCAAAACAGGAGATTGCGGTCAGGTATGTGGATGCAGAATCCGAGTTGGAGGCAAAGGCGATGATGCAGAAAGAAAAGCCGGAAGATGCGTATTATCCTAAGTTTGATATGAATGTTTAGGATGTGATTTATAGCCTGAAGAGGAGACGTGAAGGAAAACCAGTCAAGGCTCTCCTTATGCTTTTTTGCTGCATGGCGGCCGGATGTCCAGCCCATCCAGAAAGCCTGCGCCCCAATTGCACATGGCATCCAGTACGGGGATGATGCTGCGTCCAAATGGGGCGAGGGAGTACAGTGTCCTAGTTGGTTTATCCGGGATGACTTCCCGGTGCAGCATCCCGCTTTCCTCCAGGTTGTGTAATTGCTGCGACAGCATTTTGGGAGTCGCTTTCGGGATCATTCGCTGCAGTTCCATATAGTGCAGCAGTTTTTCTATCAGATACCAGAGGATGAGTGGCTTGTATTTTTTGCCGATCAAAAACAATGTGGCTTCAACCGGGCAGTTGAACTGGTCTTTTGAATACTCTATAATGTACCTCCAATTTTTAATATCTATCCTTATTAACGGTTCTAAAATCTTCTTTTCTCCATCCTTTTTCGCTTCCTCTTTCACAGCGAAAAATATCCGTTCCACATCATTTCCAGTATCATGGCAACAATAAAATGCCGATATAATCTTAAGGAAATACAAAAGGAGTGAAAAAGTAAAAATAGAAATGGGGTAAAAAATGCGGATAGCAGTATGTGACGATGATAAAGAAATCAGGGATATGCTTGCGGAAAAGATAGGGAAACTCTATCCCGAAGCGGACCTGTGGCTGTACCGGTCGGGGGAGGAACTGCTGTCATCGGATAAAGAGCCGGATATCCTGTTGCTTGATATTCAGATGCCGGGGAAGAGCGGCATGGAAACGGCAAAGGAACTGCGCAGGAAAAGCAGAAAGGCGATCATTATTTTTGTGACTGCTCTGGATGATTTTGTGTTTCAGGCATTCGATGTAGGGGCGTTCCATTATCTGGTTAAGCCTTTTGATGATGGGAAATTTGCAGAGATTTTGCAAAATGCCGTGGAACAGTCTGAGGACAGAAAGAAGCTGGAGAGTGCAGGCAGGGAGAAAGAGATGCCCAGCCTGATGATAACTGCAGGGGGAAAACATATTACCGTCAATCTGGGGGATATCGTATATGCGGAAGTATTTGACCGGAAAGTGATTCTGCATACGATGGACGCAGATATAGAATATTATGGTAAAATGAAAGAATTGGAAGAAAAGGCAGGGGATGAGTTTTACCGCACCCATAGGTCATTTCTTGTGAATTTTGGTTTTATCAAGAAATATGATGCAACGACCGTCTATCTGAAAAAGGGACAGGCGCTCATGGCAAAACAGAATTACCAGGAGTTTGTAAAACAGTATCTGCGATATAACCAGAGGAAAGGGAGAAGATAAATGGAACACATGGATATATTGGCAGCAATATCTGTGATCCATGCCATAGCAGCAATGTATGGAACAGGGTATATCCTATACCGTTTTGCAAAGCCGTTCATGGAAAATAAAAAGGGAACAGCCTGCATTGGGATCGCTTATTTTGCTGTAATGCTGCTCCTGTATCTCGTGCCAATGGAGATAAACACATTTGCGGCATACAGCATGGGGATATGGTCGGCATTTATTGTTATGTGCAGGATAGACCGCAGGAATTATAAACAGAAGACATTTATAGCGGTAACATTCTTTTCTCTGCGTTGGCTTTCGGAATATATGACGAGGATAATAATAAATGCAGTATATAACATAAAGCTTGTTTCCGATGCTTTTTATATACCAGAAAGGAATCTGGCGGCGAAAATTTTGATATTTGGCGGAGTGGAATTGCTGGATACGGTAATCGGCTTCGCATTATTGGGAATCAGTGTAAGGTATATTGTTAAAACCTATGTTTACAAAAGGGAGGATATGAGCATAAAGGAAATGTCCATGTTGATTGTACCTTCTCTCACAGGAATGACAGGATACGGAATACTAATACAGTATCAGAACAGTTCGGGAATGAGTTGGATGGAGCCTATTTACGGTTTATATAATGGATTGGCATTTCTGCATTTTGGCATATCCATTATTACGATAGTAGTAATGGCCGTACTGTTCCAGAACATCAAAGCGAGACAGGAGGAAAAGCTGCAGAACGAACTGCTTGCCGCACAGGTTGACAGCATAGAAAAGCATATCGGTCAGGTGGAGAGCCTGTACCGGAATATACGCAGCATCAGGCATGATATGACAAACCATATCCTTACGTTAGAAAGGCTCTATGCTGGAAATAATGTGAAGGAAGCAATGGATTATAGCGAGGAACTAAAGTCCACCCTTTCCCAGATGGCAGGGGAGATAAAAAGCGGGAATCCTGTAACGGATGTTATTTTGCAGGAACTAAAAAATGAAGCAGAGAAAAGGAAAATACGTTTCCAATCAGATTTTTATTATCCCACCGGTGCGAATATCAATGCTTTTGATATCAGCGTAATATTAAACAATGCCTTGCAGAACGCAATGGAGAATGCCTTGCATTTGCCATCGGGGGATGAAGGGGAGGGCGCAGCGCCATATATATCCGTCCTTTCTTACCACAGCAATAATGCCTATATGATCGAGATAAGCAACAGCTTTACCGGGAATCTGAAATGGGATGAAGAACGGGGGCTGCCTGTTACATCAAAAGAAAAAACGGAAGGTCATGGATATGGTCAAACCCATGGATACGGGTTATCCAATATCCGTATGGTGGCGAGGAAATATTCCGGGGATATAGCCATTGACCTGAAAGAAGATGAATTCCGCCTCAGCATTATGCTGATGATGGAATGAAAAAGAACCTCTTATGTGAGAAAAACCGGTCTGACACCTGGTTTGGTCTGGCATGGGAGGTATTATTGTGGGTTCACAGCAGAAAAAGGCCGGTTCACCGCATATCCGTTTAGTTTGTGGAATTTGTCTCCGAAACAATAAGAGAGAACAGATAGAAATGAAGAAAAGCGTGAGAAACCGCTGTTGAAAAACAATATCAAAATGATAGCAGGAGGAAAAGGAAAATGACAATCAATGGTATGAACGGAGCAGGCACACAAATAGGGAAGATGGGAATGAACCAGGCAACGGATTCTTACAGCCGGAACATTCAGAACCAGATTGCGAATGCACAGAGACAGTTGCAGGAACTAGCTTCCAATGAGGATATGGCATTGGAAGAAAAGATGAAAAAGCGGCAGGAAATACAGCAGCAGATCAGCGACCTGAATATGCGGTTGAGGCAGCACCAGATGGAGCAGCGCAGAGCCGCTATGGGCGGTTCTGAAAAACAGAAGGCAAAAGGCTCTCCTATGGACGATATGCTTGGCGGTGCAGGAAACGCAGGAGATACAAAGGCGGGAAGCAAAGGCGCCGGACTTTCACAGGCAAGTATGACAGCAATGATTTCGGCGGACAGCGCCATAAAACAGGCGAAGGTACAGGGCAGCGTGGCGACAAAAATGGAGGGGAAATCCAGAATCCTGCAATCTGAAATCAAACTGGATCAAGCCATAGGCGGCGATACGCAGAAAAAGGAAGAAGAACTTGCACAGGTAGAACAGAAAGCACAGGCAGCAGCATCGTCACAGCTTTCTACGCTGTCGGATGCAGGCAGGGTAATGGAAGAAGCAGCAAAGGCGGAAACCAGGGAAGAAAGGGAGGATAAGGTCACCAGGGCTGTAAACGGAAAAGACGCAGATGGGAATGGGATCGGTGAGGAGGCTGAACTGCAGCACCGGACACCCTATGTGTCAGTGGATATTCGTTTATAGGAGGGAAGAAGGATTTCGTGTATAAGAAGCATTGGAATATGTATAGCAGCCATTTCATTGAAAAAATTTAATTAACATCGTAACAGTTCAGCTTTTCGGCTTCCCTGTTACGGAATCTGCCCATTCCAAATCACCTTCGGCGAGGGTCAGATTCTTTCTCGGCCAAATTGACGTGCTCGTACGGACTTTGCAGCAAGTGCAAAGTCCTGGGCTGAACTGTTACTTAACATCATCCCCCCTTTGCTAAAGTATTGACAATGACTGGATTATCGGAAATAATATTATTTGGAAAAAAGAGAGCAATCATATCATGGAAGAAAAAGATTCAGATAGGGGTGGGTAAGAATGCTGCATATAGCAGTATGTGAAGATAACGGTTCCCTGCTTGCGGACATCAAGGAAAAAGTAGAGAAATATTTAAAGGAAAATAATATCATGGCGATGGTGGAAACATATGACCGCAGTGACCTGTTAAAGTATGACCTTCAGGAAGGAAAATACTTTGATATAGTGTTGAGTGATATTGAGATGCCTGATACGGATGGGATGAAGCTCGCGGAACAGATAAGGAATTGCCTGCCGGATGCGATCATTATATTTGTAACGGCATATTTGAAATATGCCGTAGATGCTTATGAACTGGATATATTTCGGTATATTCCCAAAAGCAGCCTTGATGAAAAACTGCCGAGGGCTTTGGATGATGTATTAAAACGGATACAGAGCCAGGCCAATAGGAGTTACCTGATACAGACGGCGACAAAAATAGAAAAAATTATGCATAAACAGATCATATATATTCAGAAAGACGGAAAAAATGCAATGATCATCTGTACGGATGGCAGTGTGAAAAAAGTAAGAAAGAGTCTTTCGGATGTATATAAGGAACTTCATTCGGAAGACTTTGTCTTTGTGGAACGAGGAAGTATTGTTAATCTTGCACAGATTACAGGAATTCGGAAAGATGAGATTTGGCTGAGCAACGGCGTGTGCCTTCATGCGAGTCATACAAGGATGGAAGAAGTAAAAAACCGGATGACAATATACTGGAGTGAGTATGTATGATACTTTTATCTGAGTTTATTGAATGGTTGGCCTGTCTGACAGAAGTGGGATTAATGTTTTGGCTGTTTTGGGAAGCGTTTAAAGATCAGCGAAGAAGTACAGGCATACATTGGGACTGTATCTTTGTAGTGGGTATGGCTACTTGGGTATTGGTCATCAATAATATATCACTTTATTTAACATTTACGCTTTTGCAGCTTGTACTTGTAAGCAGTATAGTAGCGCGGGCTCTATACAGGGTGGGATATATCAAGCTTTTGTCATTATCCTTGTTTTACACATTTTGCTTTTGCAGCACAGACATGCTGGTAAGCAGCCTGTATCTCTCTCTTGGAAACCGATGGAATATAAATGGCGATACGATAATGACATTTTCTTTGCAAAGAATAGGGCTGGTTATTCTGGCAAAAGCTGTTATGATCGCCTTTGTAGTTTTATTGAGAAAATGGCTGATTCCGGTTATAAGAAGTAATTATGAAAGAAGTATACTATTGATAACAGGGATTGCATTTTTGGGATTTTTATATTATAGAGAACGTTCACAGAGCGTTTTTTCGGTGGAGTTGTCCAGTATCTGGGGGTTGACAGTAGTTCTTTGCGGCCTGGGAATATATATAGTCTATAGTGAACTGGAAAATCGAAATGAAAAAATGCGGAATAAGATAGCGGAAATGCAAAATGAACTGCTGCGGGAAAACTATCAGATGGTAAGTAAACTGTATGAAAGCAATGCAAGGCTATATCATGATCTAAACAATCATTTAGACATCCTTTATCAGATGATTGTTTCTGAACGGTTAGATGAGGCAAGAACATATATCAGCCAGATCAGTGAACCGATGAAGGAACTGATGTTGAAGAGTTTTACGGGGAATGATATCATTGATGTGATTCTCAGCAGTAAAAAGCAAAAAGCAGAGCAGCTTGGAATAAAGGTAAGCATGGATGTAGAGTTTCCGTCAAATACAGATATCCGGACAACTGATATATGTACAATACTGGGAAATTTGATGGATAATGCGATCGATGGAAGCAAAGACATGGAAAATGCAGAGATCTGCCTAAAAATATGCCGCGTACATCAGTTTATCGTGATCCGGATTTCCAATACGATTTCCAGACAGCCTTTGATTGATGAAAAGACAGGCAGGCTGATTACGGCGAAAGAGGATAAGGAAAGGCACGGTTGGGGGATGCAGAGCGTAAAGGCCGCTTTGGAAAAGTATAACGGAACAATGAAATACCAATTTAGCGAAACGGAATTCAAAATAACAGTCATGCTGTTTTTCTAATGAAATATGTGAAACGAGAAGCCATATATTAGATGGCTTCTTTTTTTACTTTATAGGAAATTACGCCACAGCCAGGGCTTTTGACATCCAAATCATAATAGAAATTCGCGGACATAAAACGAGAAGTTTACGGACAAAACAAACCATTTTGCATTGGGCTATACTATACTCTACAAATAAAATACAAAAAGATGGAGTAATGCTATGCTTATAGTCCCGGAAATGCCGGGGCACAAAAGCCGTGCAGAAAGGAAGGATAAAAATTATGAAAGTAAAGAAAAGTATTATTTTGATGGCAGCATTATCATGCCTGGTTTGTGCAGGATGTGCAAAGGAACAGCCCGAGGCCGTAACAGAGATGAAAAGCGAAATAGGATCAGAGGATATGGCACAGGCAGAAAATACTGACCTCAAACAGGAATTTCCAGAAAGATTTGAAGACACCATAAATGGGGTGTCATTTGATATGGATATACGGATTTCTAAGGAAGCAGACTTAGGGAACCTGCACAGAATGTCAGCGACACTTCAACGGCCGGATATAGAAAAAGCCAAAGCAGTGTTCGCCGAGGGAAAAACGATAGTGGAGGAGAAGAATGAAACAGGATCAGGAGAGGACGGTACCGAATTTCCATGTTATAGGGCTGATTATGATGACGATACCTTTTTGAATGTGAGCACAAATTTAACCTATAGCCATACGCCGGTATTTGAGAAGACCAGTGGAGCATTTCGTCTGTATTCGTATTATAATGCGGAACTCTATGCAAAAGACATTGCATTGGAAGTCGGAGACCCCCAAATGCTATTTGAAAATGTGATAAAGAGCATCCGCGATGCAGGATATGAACTTGAAAATGCCGCATATGATTATTATGCATTAGACCATGAAACCATGGCGAAAGAATTTATGATGCTTGATAAAACGGGTGAAGCCTTAAACACGCAGGGGATTTCCTGGGGAGTGGAAGATGACTGCTATTTTTATACAGCAGTCCAACTGCAGGAGGGGCTCCCCATATATTTTGGCAGTCAGGATTTCCCGGAAGACGAAGAGGGTAATCGCCCCATCCAGGTATTATATTCTGCAAATGGAATAGAAAGGCTGGAAATCTCACGGTTATATTCTTTTTCCGAGGCGGGGGAAAGCGTGAAATTGCTGGATATTGATACGATCGTTAAAACCGTGTCAAAGAAATACGGAGATATTGTGGGGCCTTCTTATACAGTGAAACGGGCAGAATTATATAAGATGCCGGTAAAATCGGCAGACAGTACATATGATGTAAAGATTGTATGGCTGTTTGAGGTGCAGGAAACAGGAACAGACAGCGACACTGGTGAGGAATATGTATATACGCAATATATGTTTGTGGATGCTACAGACGGTACGGAGGTGTTTGTTTAGTGAAAAAACGACAGGCATATGTTAGAATAGAATTTGGCCGCGTGTTCTGTAAAAAAGAATTTTACTTTTCTGTTCCGGGGATTGCTATAATCTTGTTTTTGTCGGCAAATGATGGAATGGGGAATATGGGAGATTCTGCTTTAGCGGCTGTATTGCTGTCATCCTACGATGCCGGTTTTCTGATAGCCTTTTCATTGGCGGCTATTCCATATGCAACCGCTTTTACAGATGAACTGGAATATAATTATGCAAAATATCTGATAATTCGTGGAAACCTGAAAAGTTATGTTTTTTCCAAAATGCTTGTGATCTTTATATCTTCTGTGCTGGCAATGGGGTTCGGTATCGCCTGCTTTGGCATATGCTGTGCAGCAGGTTTGCCGTGGGTGGATGAAGGAATTGGAGAATATATATTGCAGTTTGGCGGCTATCGTTATTTCCTGGCGCATGGGCACTATCTGCTATGGTTTTTACTTTATGGAATACAGTGGGGGATTTTGGCAGGCATTCTGTCAATGGCAGCAGCATTTTGTTCACTTTTTTTACCAAATAAACTGCTTGTATATTCCGTACCGGTTTTGCTTTACCAAATATTGACGGAATTCGGTGCAGACAATTTCCGAAGAATAGCGGCATTTGATCCCCATGTTATTTTTGATGCCAGATATAATATATGGAACAGCGATATAAAAATGTTTACATGGGCGCTTGGGGCAGGGGGAGCGGCATGGCTGCTCTTTGGCCTTGCAGGCATGCGGCAGCTGAAAAGGAGGATGTAAATAGAATGTTATATGTTCGCTTTTTCCGGCAGACACTTATAGAGCGGATATTTAGTTCCAGGACTTATTCCTTGATATTGCTGCACGGATTTACCTTGTATCTGTATATGCGTCCTGTTATACGTGTTTCAAAAGATATGGGCTGTGGGGCGGCGCTATGGGCATTTCCATTTCTTTTATCCAATATTTTCTTTTTGCTGATATTTATGGTTGGGATTGTTTACTATTTTTCAGACGTTCCATTTATGCAGAATAAGAATATGTATCAGGTAATCCGCACAGGAAGGATGATGTGGGCAGCAGGACAGATTAGCGCAATTCTTGCGCAGGCATTTTTACTCATGGCTGCAAATATAGCTTTTAGTATGCTTTTACTGGTTGGAACGTGCGAGTATACGCTGGATTGGGGAAAGCTGTATCATACCTTGGCATTAACAGGGGGTGCGGAGACATATCGGTTTTTATTTGCTTTCTCCTATGAAACGATGCAGATGTTTTCGCCGCTGGAATTGCTTGGGCTGACGGTTTTGATTGGCACTCTGGTGATTTCCTTTATCGGTCTTTTTATGTTTACGGTCAGCCTGTACATAAATAGAAATGTTGCGGTCACTCTGGCATTTCTTATGGTGATTATGATTTACCTGGTTGAGAATATCCATCCATTGTTAAGAAGATGGAGTGCAATGTTTGCACCGGTAAATTGGATGCGGGTAACGCAGATTGGAATGAAATTGCATGACAGTTTTATGCAGCCATCGGTTTCCTATATGCTGGCAGTATTAATAGCTGGAATTACAGCCTGTGCCGGCCTAATATGCATAAAAATTAAAAGGATAGAATTCCAATGGTATAAAGAAGAGTAGGGAGATAGCCAATGGAACAGTATGTGATAAAGATTAAAAATGTAAGTAAGTCATTTAAGGGGATTCAGGTATTGAATGATGTAAATATGACCTGCAGAAGTGGAAAAATATATGGGATAGTTGGTTATAACGGTTCCGGGAAAACCGTATTGTTTAAGTGTATTTGTGGATTTCTTCATGTGGATTCCGGAAGCATATCAGTAAATGGAAAAGTGGTGGGAAAGGAACTGGATATGCTGAAGAATGCGGGAATTATCATCGAGGAACCTGGATATATACGCAATTTATCAGGCTACCGCAACCTGGAATATCTGTACCGGATATCGAATAAAAAGGATAAGGCGGCAATTTATGATGCCATGCGGAAGGTTGGGCTGGACCCCTGTGCAAAGAAAAAGGTCTGCAACTATTCATTAGGTATGCGTCAGCGCCTGGCGATTGCACAGGCGACCATGGAAGACCAGAAAATACTGATTTTGGATGAACCGATGAATGGCCTTGACAAAGACGGGGTTGTGGAGATGAGAAAGTTTTTTTTAAACCAAAAAAATATGGGAAAATTGATACTTTTGGCCAGCCATAATAAAGAGGATATTGAAATGCTTTGTGATGAAGTGTATGAAATGAACCGAACTTCTCTCTTTTTTGTACATAAAAAGAGAGATATTAAGCAACTTAAAGAAGTATAATCAGCCCTGGAAAGGAGTAAAAGAAAGAAGAGGGGCTGTTGTTTGAAGTCTCCTTTTTGCAACAGCCCCTTGCCTGGCTGAGAGTCTGCACATACGTCAGCCGGGTGGTACACTACACTGTGAAATCAAATGTTAAGGTTGTTCCGTCATATAATATAATAGTCAGGGTATGGCTTCCCGCGGGTATGGAAATTGTCGGATCCATTATTGTAAGAGTCAGTACATTATCCACCAAGTCGCCTTCGGAACCATATACCGTATTAAATGCCAGCTTTTTGTCAATTCCGCTGATTTGAGTCAGGCTATTGTCATAGAGCCCATATATGGTTTGGTTAAACACTACCTTGAGCGCTGCACCGTCTGAAGCCTTGAGAACTGTCAGGCCTGTAATTTCCGGCTGCGCCGAATCATCCGGCCCCGGATCAGGAGCGGTATATTCAGGAATCTGCGTATAGCTGTAGAAACTCTCCCTGTTGCCCCTCGCATCCTCCGATGAACAGCAGAACCATTGGCCCGCCGCTGCCCCCGTGACTGTTATATAATTCAAGCCATATCCTATGGAAGCCTTCATGCCCTGGGCATAAATCTGTGCAGGGTCCTTGGGGGCAGTGGTGCCTTCGCCTTCTACCTCATCCTGGATTGCATAATAAAGGGTTCCTGCTTCATCCGAATTGACAACAACCTCTATTGTTTCCGCATCTTTCCACGTAATGCTTCTTATATCGACCCTGGGCGCCTGCAGGTCAAGGTAGCATGTTCCCTTTAATTGTGTACCATCCTTCATGTTAATCAGAATCGTATAAGTATTATTCTTGTAAGGGATGCTGCCGTATTGCATATACACACGGTAAATCCTATTATCCGAAGTCCTTACCTCTCCAAGCGTTGTCGAGCCTGACGGACAGCTTATGTCAAACTGTTCCAGAGCCAGGGTTTCTGAAGTGGCGCTTTCCAGTTCTATCTCAAAGCCATACAGGAATTCGCCATTTTCCAGTTCCTCAGCGAATGCCTCAGCCCTTTGGATTGCAGTTGTATTATCTTCATAGATTTCTTCTTCAATGGGAAGGCTTTTCACCAACGTTGATTTTCCCTCTGTATTGACAGCCACATAATACATGGTATATGGCATGCCCTCACTTAGGCCGGAAACAATAAAGCTATTTTCATGCTGTTTCATCTCCACCTTAACGCCATTGCCCATAATTTCCGATTCCGTTACTTCATTTGAGTCCATGGAAACCGCGCGTGCCGAACCCTGCCCGCCTTCTTTTAAAATATAGTAGAAATAACCAGGCTGGTCTGAAATATAGGTAACCAGGGCCTCGCCGGCACTAGTGCGGGCAGCGCTAATAGCTTCAATCTGTGCACAATCAGTCCTATAGGTAAAGACTTTTGAAATGCATGTTCCATCGGGAAGGGTAATCTGTATATCGTATTCCTGGTCTCTGTAATAGGTAGTCGACAAGTCATAGACCATATTATCCTTTGTGGATCCGGACAGTATGGTCATATCGGAACCGCCGCTGTTGCATATAATACTGAACGCTTCCAGTGCGAGGGGCTGTTCCGTCTTCTGATTCAAAGTAACCCGGATGTGTCCATCGCCTATAACTTCCACGCTCTGAATCGCAAAGCTTCCTTTATCCGGCTCTGCAGGGCCGCTGTTCCCCGTATTTTCTTCAACCTTTGATGTTGTTTCTTTTTCCTTTGCCACCACTTCCTGGGCTCTTGCTGCTGCTTCTTTTTCGGCCTTTACCGTAGCTTCGCTTCTTCCCTCACGGCCTTCCTGCTGCCCGAATTCTTTGTAATGCTTATAAGCCGCCATGATATCCGTGCCGAAAACTGCCTGCAAATCGCTGTATCTGTTAAGGTAATCCACAGGGTCAAAGTCTGTGCCGTTGTCTCTGTGTTCAAAGGCTCCATAGGAAAAATAATGTGCGATATAAGCATCCCAGTCATCCCCGAAAGCCTCCTGAAGATCCGGATATTTTTCCCTATATTCGATGATATCTATTAATTCATTCATTTGCCTGCCTTCCGAGATTCCAAACTTCATGAAATGATCCAGCAGAAGCGCTTTGGCATAACCATATACGTTCTTAAGGTCTGAGTATTGATCCGCATAATAATGTTCGTCAAAAACATCTTCAATCCCTAGCTCCTGTGCATAACTAATGTTGCTGCTTAACGCTATCGCTCCTGCAAATGAAGCGATGACAATTCTTTTCCCCTTTTTTGCTGCTTTAGCCAACTTTTTTCTGACTGCTTCCCTCATTGTCTTGTTTTCCCTTTCTATGTTTATTTATAAAATTAGGGGGTTTGTTTTCCCTAATCTTTATAACCAATTGCAAAGCCGGTAAGCCTATTGAATATTTTCACGGCTTGGAGATTCACAATCTTGCTGATTTTGCGACACCCCTTTGGCTACCTGATAGAAACATTAAATTGCTGCTGTAATGTTTGCTCTTCCTGTGATAAATTCAAAGAACTAATATTATTCTTTGCAATATTCTGTATTTCGGCCTTTGCGGATACATCGGATTCCGTTGCCGACTGGACAGCATTATTTGCATCTCCCAATATAGAAAATTGGAATGCCGTTGCACGCTGTGCCTGCTTCTCCATTTTTTCCAGTTCCGCTTGCTTTCTTTCCGTATCAGCGCCGAGATTCTCATCCTGCTTTATTTCACCCTTTAAAATCGCAATGCCGCCGTTTGTTTTGGCTATAATGGTTCCCAGACTGCCTGCCTGCTGCAAGGACGAGTCTGCAACTGTCATTGCATACATCTTTTTACTGGACAGATTGGAATCAGCAATGATACCATTGTCTTCGTTTTTTTCCTCTTTTTCATCAATGGCTTTTTCATTGGATTCGCCGGCCTGTTTATTTTCAGTGCCTATGGCCGGATTTTTATCCTGATTCAATGCCCCTTTGAAAATAACGGTGCCATCGTTGTTTTGGCTTATAACAGTTCCCGGCTGAGCCGCCTGCTGCTTGCCGGCGGGCAGACTCTTTTTGTCGGTTGTGTCTGAGGATGTCTCTTTTGATTGTATTTTATCTTCTGATCTATCCTCTTTTTCCGGTTCCTTTTCTTCTTCCTGGGGCTTAGCCATCAGGATTTCTCTTCTTTGTGACCTGCTAAGTTCGTCCTGATGCTGCTTTAATTCCGTATTTAGGCCGGATATTTCCTTCTGAAGTTTCTTCCGTTCATTTGCTTTTTCGGCAGCAGACAGATCTTCCTGTGAAGATAACTTTCTTATCTGCTGCTGAGCATTTGTAATTTCGTTTTGCATGCTTTTGCTTTTTTGGACTTTTGAATTTGCCCCAGTCATTTGCATGACGGACATGCTGTTTGCTGATGTTATGCTGCTAATTCCCATAGAAACATCTCCTTCCCCCTGCTAAAGGATGCTTTTTGACAATATATCATATTTATTCATATGTAATGTGTGTAAGTTCCGTTTGATGATATGTTTATATTGTACTATTTTTGGTAGGTAAGAAGCAAGCATTTTTACAATAATAGGTAAAAAAATGTAACAGTCAGGCCAGGATTCCTTAACAGGGAAGCCGAAAGGCTGAACTGATACTAGTGGTTTGCAAGATGCTTTTGGTTCGCGGTGAAAACGCGAATGTGATGTCATCACAGAAGCAAACCTAAAAATAACATATACTTATTTTACCGTATGGTTTTGAGCAATAAAGCAGCGCAGAAATGGAGTGGACTATGATGAAAAAAGCGATACTGATCTTATTCTTGGCATTTCTACTGGCTGGGTGCGGAGTATCTGCCGGGGAGCCGGGCTATAGACAGATTGGCATGGACGAGGCGGTTCATATGATGGAAGAAGAAAGCGGCTATATCATTCTGGATGTCCGCACGCAGGAAGAATTCGAGGATGGGCATATTCCCGGTGCTTTCAACATTCCCAATGAAGCCATTGGTACAGGGGGAATCGCTGAATTGCCCGATAAGGAGCAACTCATCCTTGTATACTGCCGCAGCGGAAACCGAAGTAAACAGGCATCCAAAAAATTAGTGGCTCTGGGCTATACAAATATTGTGGAGTTTGGCGGCATCAATGACTGGACGGGAGAAATAGTATCTGAATAATAAGGTTTACGGTTATATTTCTGTCACAAAAATAAAGAAGAAATTCTGGAAACGAGGTGAAGTATGGGATTTTTTGATTTATTCAAGCAGGCTGACATCAATCAAGGGATAAAAGAATTTAAATCGGTTCCCGGCGCCGTGCTATTGGACGTGCGTACTGTACAGGAGTATCAGGAGGGGCATATTCCCGGCAGTAAAAATATTCCGCTGCAGGCCATTGATAAAGTATCGTCTGTAGCAGGAAACAAAGATACAGTGTTATTTGTCTACTGCCATTCCGGCGCAAGAAGCCGTCAGGCGGTGGGAATGCTGCAGCGCATGGGCTATACGAACGTAACAAACATTGGCGGTATTGCTGCTTATTCTGGAAAGGTGGAACGGTGATATGAAGATAGTTATTGTAGGCGGTGTGGCAGGCGGGGCAACAGCCGCTGCCCGTATTCGAAGATTGGATGAACAGGCAAAAATCGTTGTTTTTGAGCGCTCAGGATATATTTCCTATGCCAACTGCGGATTGCCTTATTATGTGGGAGATGTAATCACTGACCCGGAAGAACTGACGCTGCAGACGCCGGAGAGTTTCTATGAGAGATTTCGGGTGGACATGAAAGTACACCATGAAGTTACTGCAATCCATCCCGGCAAAAAGACGGTTTCCGTCAGGAATATGGAAACCGGTGAATCATTTGAAGAAAATTATGATAAGCTGATTCTTTCTCCCGGTGCAAAACCCACCCAGCCAAGACTGCCCGGAGTCGGTATTGACAGGTTATTTACCTTGCGTACAGTGGAGGATACGTTCCGAATCAAGGAGTACATCAATAAGAACCATCCCAAATCTGCAGTGCTGGCAGGCGGCGGCTTTATCGGATTGGAACTGGCTGAAAATTTGCGGGAATTGGGAATGGATGTAACCATTGTCCAGCGTCCAAAGCAGTTGATGAATCCTTTTGATGCGGATATGGCTTCTTTTATCCATAACGAGATGCGCAGGCATGGCGTCAGGCTGGCGCTCGGCCATACGGTAGAAGGCTTTGAGGAAAAAGGCGATGGAGTGGATGTCCTCCTGAAAGATGAAGCACCTCTCCATGCGGATATGGTTGTCCTTGCCATTGGCGTTACGCCGGATACCTCCCTGGCAAAAGAAGCGGGGCTGGAATTAGGTATGAAAGGCAGCATCATTGTCAATGACCGTATGGAAACATCAATTCAGGATATTTATGCGGCAGGCGATGCAGTGCAGGTTAAGCATTATGTTACCGGCGAGGATGCATTGATTTCTCTGGCAGGCCCAGCCAACAAGCAGGGGCGTATCATTGCAGACAATATCTGCGGCGGGGATAGCCATTACTTAGGATCTCAGGGGAGCAGCGTGATCAAAGTTTTTGATATGACTGCTGCAAATACGGGCATTAATGAGACGAATGCCAGAAAAGCGGGATTGGATGTAGATACTGTGATTCTGTCTCCTATGAGCCATGCGGGATACTATCCGGACGGGAAGATAATGACAATGAAGGTGGTTTTTGAAAAAGGAAGCTGCCGCTTATTGGGCGCCCAGATCGTGGGGTATGAGGGTGTGGACAAACGCATTGATGTGCTTGCCGTTGCTATTCATGCAAGGATGAAGGCGGACCGGTTAAAAGAGTTGGATCTGGCATACGCACCGCCTTATTCGTCCGCAAAAGATCCTGTAAATATGGCAGGGTTTATGATTGATAATATTTTTAGAGGCACATTGAAGCAGTGGCATCTGAAAGATGTGGACAGTCTGCCCCATGACGGCAGCGTCACTTTGCTGGATGTCCGGACCAGGGGAGAATATGAAAGGGGCCATATTGCAGGCTTTAGGAATATCCCGGTGGATGAACTGCGGGAACACCTGGATAAAGTTGAGAGAGGAAAGCGTGTTTATGTAATCTGCCAAAGCGGCCTGCGCAGCTATATTGCCAGCCGTATTCTGGAAGGGAATGGTTATGAAGCTTATAATTTTTCCGGAGGTTTCCGATTCTATGATGCCGTGATGAATGACAGATGCCTGATCGAAAGGGCAGCTGCCTGCGGAATGGACCAGGGATAAATGCAGGGTAGGTGTAACGGTTCGGCCGAAAGGCTTCCCTGTTGCAATAGGTTTATTCCCGTCTTTGATTTTATTTGGTAAATCCATGGATATTTTACCAGGATTGTGCTATACTATTGTACTATAGTCAGTGTCAGGGAAGGGGGTTTTTATATGCTGGCCAGTAAAAGTAAAAAACAGAATGAGGACATGGGGATGAAGAAATTGTTTTATTATGCGGACAGGTATATAAAGAAAAGCGTCTGGAAGGACTTGGCTATGCTTAAGTTTTGCCTTTTTTCCATAGGGGTTCTGGCGGGTATGTGTATAGCTGAAAAGGACAGGAAAACGGTAAGGGCGGTTGCCGCAGCTGTTTTTACGGTTACTTATATTCCGCTGATGACAAAGTTTCTTTCCGTCATTATGGAAGAGGAAGGGAATTGAGGTCGGCATAATTGCTGACTTGGCAAAAATGCAAAGCAATGAAGTTAGGGAAAGAGAGGGATTGATAATGGAACAGAAATTTTATATTTGTGAACACTGCAGGAATATTGTTACGAAGATTAAGGATGTCGGGGTTCCGGTGGTGTGCTGCGGGGAGAAAATGAAGGAACTTGTTCCAGGAACCGTGGATGCCGCAGTGGAAAAGCATATTCCTGTGCACTCAGTAGAGGGGAATCTGGTGAAAGTTTTTGTAGGATCTACAGAGCATCCCATGCAGCCTGAACATTATATTGAGTGGGTATCTTTGCAGACGAAACAGGGAAACCAGTGGAAAGCATTGAAGCCGGGGGAGAAGCCGGAGGTTTGTTTTGCCATTTGTGAGGGCGATGAAGTGGAAGCAGTTTATGCGTACTGCAACCTCCATAGCCTTTGGAAAGGGTGATCCAATCATTTGCTGTGAGTAATGAATTAGGAGGGGCTTAAGCGGCACGAGAGGATGCTGAGCCTTTGGCCAACGGCAAGAGGGATTTTGGCTGGGAATGAAAAACTGAAATATGAAAGAAAAAGGGAACCGATAGGACATGATGTATCCAATGGGTTCCCTTATTGTGTGATCCGGGTTTTCGAGGCTTCGGCTGCGGAGTGCGCCTGGCTATTTGCACAAAAAAGCCGGCTTATCGGCCAACTCTACTTCCGGTAGGTGTTCATTTTATATAGATGTAGTATAATCGCAATAGAATAAAAAACGGAAGAGGAGATTTGAGGAAATGAATCAAAAGAAAATCGGCAGCTTTATTGCGGCCAGAAGAAAGGACGAGGGCATGACCCAAAGTCAGCTGGCTGAAAAATTGGGGATTACGGACAAGGCAGTATCGAAATGGGAGACGGGCAAGTCGATGCCGGACCTGTCATTGTTTAAACCGTTGTGCGAACTGCTTGAAATTACATTAAATGAATTATTGGCTGGGGAATTTATATCCGATGAAAACCTGAAAGAAAAGTCTGATAAAATATTGTTTGAAATTGTTGCGAACTGGCTTGGGAAAGAACAGTGGGAGGCAAAAAAAGAGCCGGGGGCTTCAATTGTGTTGAAATTGGAGAATGTGAAGAAAACTTATGGGAACGGAGATTGCTCGACGGCAGCCGTTAAAGATATCAGCTTTGAGGTTGAAAAAGGCAGTTTTGTCGGTATTATGGGGGCATCCGGCTCGGGAAAAACTACATTATTGAACATGATTGCTACGATAGACAAGGCCAGCGGCGGAAGGATTGAAATAAACGGGCAGGATATTGCCCTGCTGTCGGAAAAAGAACTGGCTTCTTTTCGCAGAGAGCATTTGGGCTTTGTATTTCAGGAGTATAATTTACTGGATACCCTGACCGTTTATGAGAATATAGCATTGGCTTTGATCATCAAACAGACGCCAAAGGAAACCGTGCAACAGACAATTCTTGATTTGGCTCAAAAGCTGGGCATATCGGGCATCCTGAATCAATTTCCTTATGAAATTTCGGGAGGGCAAAGGCAAAGATGTGCCTGTGCAAGGGCGATTGCCACAAGGCCGGATTTGATTTTAGCGGACGAGCCCACCGGTGCACTGGACAGCAGAAGTGCAAAAGGGCTGCTGGAATCTTTGGTGCTGCTTAACCGGGAATATTCGGCCACCATTCTGATGGTCACCCATGATGTTTTATCCGCCAGTTACTGTGACAGGATTTTCTTTGTGCAGGATGGGGTGATAAAGACGAAAGTAGAGAAAGAGAGGGAGAATAGGCAGGAATTTTTTTCTAAGATCTTAGATGCCATGTCAAAAATAGAAGGGGGTGTTTACGATGTATCTTAAACTGGCGCTGCGAAATGCGAAACGTTCAATGGCGGATTACCTTTTGTATATTTTTTCAATGGTTGTGCTTTCTTCTATAATATATAGTTCAAATTTCCTTGCGAATCTGGGGGGGATACGGGCAGGTTTTCAAACAGTATCTTTGCCGCTGATAGTTGTAATTGTTATGGCGGTATTGGCAGATTGGATCAATACATTCATTGTGAAGCAGAGGGCAAAAGAATTCGCCACCTATATGTTGCTTGGGATGGAAAAGGATAAGCTCTCGCTGATGTTTTTGTGCGAATTATGTATAGTAGGCATGGATTGTTTTTTGGGGGGGACGGCACTGGGGATGGGATTTGGTTTTGCCTGCTTTTATTTTTTGCCAGGGGATGGGGGAATCGGTTCCATAGCGGAAATTATGGCCAAAAGCGGCCTCCAGTCCTTTGGGTATTTTTGCCTCATTGAAGCATTGTCATTTTTTCTCATGAAACAAAAAATATATAAATTACAGGTCATCCAGCTCATGAGGGAAAAGAGGCGCAGCCGGTTGATGCGGGAGGGCAGGAGGCACTTTTGGGGCGTCATGTTCGCCGCCTGTTTTCTTATTTTCCTGCTTTTGCTGTTTGGGAGTTCATTTATGGGGGAGGGCATTATGTCGGCTGCTGTTTCGATAATTGCAATTCCGATGATTTTATGTGTTTTTTCCTTTTATCAATGGGTATATGCCCTTTTGGCTTCTGTACGGCTATCGCAGGGGGAGGTTTTATATCGGGGCAATTGGCTGTACCGGATTGGGGAAATGACCACGGGATCTGGAACCGGCGCGGGATTGTGTGCTGTTTTTGGGATCTGCCTGATTTTTTCCGCAGCATCTTTTGTGTTTGGCATGCTCCTTATTGGGTGGGATATTCCTGTTTTCAGGCAGGAGGATGGGTGGAAATGGATGGGGGTTTTGCAGATCGGAATCTGTATTATTTTTATGGTTGTTTACTTTTCGATTCTTTCTTTATCCCAGATGATTGACTTGAGGCGGCAGAAGGAGGATATCCGTCTTTTGTTTCAAATGGGGAAAAGCAGGGGTGAACTGAAATCCCTGCTTCGCGCGCAGATATTGGTAAAGCTGCTTCTCCCTACGGTGATGCCCTTTCTTATTCTTTGGACAGCCGCGCCCTTTGTCAACGCTAAAGTAAATGAGGTATTGCCTATGGCCATGCAAAATTTGGTGGTGTATGCAGCGGGCGGCTTTATGCTTGGCTTCTTTGGGCTGTACCTGTGCTATTTTTGTATGGTTTATAAGATAAGTATGCGGCCGGGGAGAAAATGATGCGATGCGCTTTTAACAAAGAACGGGTATTTCAATCTGCACAATATAATCTTCCATTCGGTCGATGACATTTTCATTGATGCCCATTTCGTAGGAAAATCCGTGGAGTATCAGATTATGCTCTTTGGCATAATCAAATATTTCCTGATACCTTTTCGGAATCCCATCCCAACTTCCTTTATGGAAAGCCCGCAGATACTTTCCGTCAGGGGTGTTATGAAGCCCGGCTTGATAAGGAAGGAAAGGGATTTCAATGAAAAGTTTGGAATAATCGTCATAGTTGCCCTCTTGCAAGCTGGCAACGGAAATCATAGAACCGTAGGAAGCTTTATGAAGCCGGCCGAGATGGTATTTCTCCGTCTCGGCCGTAATCAGTTCCACCTCCTGTTCAAAGGAGGTATCCTTGCCTACATCCACGGTGACCAGGCACCGCACCTTCTTTTCAATGATGCTGATTTCGGATAAGTCCATGGTGAGCAGGGTAGCCATATTTTGATGGTGTGTGCATAAAGTAGTCCTGACTGCCTGCAAATGGTTAATCTGCATGTCCAGGTCTGCTATTTTTTCCTCAAGAAGGCATTTTAAGCTGCCGGCGGAGCGGTTTTTCATAAAATCTTTTATTTCGTTGACAGAAACATCCAATTCCCTCAGCAGCAGGATAGTTTCAAGGATAGGGCTCTGGTAGTAGTTATAGCAGCGGTATCCGTTTTCCGGATGGATGATGGCCGGTTTGAACAGTCCGATTTCATCATACCACATAAGGGTTTTCTTGTTGATGCCATGCATGGCCGCAAACTGGCCAATGGTTAGCAGCTTGTCTTTTTTGTCCATATTTAACTCCATTTCCTGAAATTGACATAAAAATCCGTGGCGGCAAAGCGGTGGGGCAGGAACTTTCATAACAATTTCATTTTAAAAAATTAAGCCTTGACCGTACAGTTACTGTATGGTTTATGATATCAGACAGAAAGGAATAACACAAGGCGAACGGAGGAAAATCTTATGGAAAATACAAATGTATATGAAAAACCTGTAACACTGAAAAATATATTGAAATTTGCAGTGCCCACCATTGCAATGACGGTATTTATGTCCTTTTATACGATGGTTGACGGGCTGTTTGTGTCAAATCTGATTGGCACCAACGCGCTTTCGGCGATCAACCTGACAGCGCCTATTATCCAGCTTGTCACGGCCGTTTCCACCATGCTGGCCACCGGGGGAAGCGCAGTGATTATGAAAAAAATGGGGGAACAGAAAGCGGAGGAGGCAAAGGAGGATTTTACGTTCCTGATTTTAGTAAATATCCTGGTAGGGGTTATTATGTGTGTGGTGGGGTATCTGGCTATGGGGCATATTTTTGCAGGGATGAATCTGTCTCCAGACGTGGAAGGGTATTGTGTGGAATATTTAAGCCGTTATCTGATATTTACCGTGCCGATTCTTCTGATGAACAATTTCACCCTTTATATGATTGCCAGCGAAAAGTCAGCCCTGTCTTTTATTTGCTCGGTGACAGGAGGTGTCCTGAATATGGTGCTCGACTATGTATTGATTGTCTGGTTTGGCATGGGAATCGGCGGGGCGGCGATCGCTACAGGATTGGGCTATAGCGTAACGGCGGCAGTGGGGCTGTTTGTATTTGCCCGGAAAAAGAGCCTGCTGCATTTCAGAAAACCCGCATTTCGCTTTAAGGTTCTGGTAAATGCCGCTGCAAACGGATGCTCGGAGATGGCGACTGCGCTCGTTACTGGTATTATCACGATGATGTTTAACTGGACCATGCTTCATTATGTGGGGGAAGACGGGGTTGCGGCAGTTACCATTATAATGTACGTGCTGATGTTTGCGAGTTCCCTCTATACGGGATATTCCTATGGGGTTGCGCCCATGGTCAGCTATTACTATGGGGAGCAGAACCAGGGGAAACTGAAAAATCTGGTTTTGTTAAGCTTAAAGGTGATTATGGGGATTTCCTTCATAACGGTTGCGGCATCTTTTATGCTGACAAGACCATTGGTATCGGTTTTTGCCCGTCCGGACAACCCGGTATATGGCCTGGCGGTGACCGGGAATAGGATATGTACAGCTGCGCTTCTTTTTATCGGCTTTAATATTTTTGCCAGCGGGATGTTTACCGCATTGTCCAACGGAGCGGTTTCAGCTATCCTGGCATTTTCCAGGTCTTTTGTATTTATGCTGATTACGATGATAGCGCTGCCCCTTATTTTAGGTATAAATGGAATTTGGCTGGCAACACCGGCAGCGGAATTAATGGCCCTTGCTTTATCCGTTTTCATGTTCTTTAAATATAGGAAAAAATATGGGTATTAAGTTAGCACCTCACGGCGTCCGCCATCGTTAACTAAATGACATTGCAGGCTGAACTGTTACAAAGTTTAGGTAAAATTTACTGAAGTTATCTTGCAATCCTGGCTTATGGATGTTATACTAATAATGATTATGGAGATTGAGCAATGGTATGGTGCAAAGGAATGGTTTATTGCATATGCCATAAGTAAGGACATGGATGTCCACATTTTTATTCAAAGGAGTGATGATAATGGGTATCAGTATTGATGTAAGCAACAAACAGGATTACTCTTATCTGTTCCAGAGCATGTCATCCAGCAGCGGCGGAATGGGGAATTTGAACTTCCTCTCCGATTATGCAAGCATCAGGAACGGCAGTTATGGCAAGCTTTTGAAGACCTACTATAACAAAGCAAAAGATTCTGGTACAGAAGCAAGCAGTAGTCAAAGCAGTTCAAGGAGTGTCCTTGACAAAATTCTGGAAGAAAAGAAAAACCCGAAGGTTTCCAAAGATGTGCAGGAGGCAAACGCGAATTTGACATCTGGCCTTTCTACCATGAAAAATACGGTTGCAGCTTTGCAGAGCGACAAAACGTATACGGACACGGCAAACGGCCAGAGTGCAAAGGATAAAGTGGTTTCTGCAATGAAGGCTTATGTGTCGGATTATAATGATGTTTTAAAGGCAGCAAGGGGTTCTACGCTGACAAATAAAACGGCATATGTGGCAAATATGATGAGCAGTACAGCGGCAAATGCGGATAAGCTTGCGGAAATTGGCGTTATGGTCAACGGGGATGGAACGCTTACCTTGAGCGAAGAGAAATTGAAGGCGACAGATATCTCCAAAGTACAGGAGATGTTTTCTGCTGATGATATTATGAGTTATGGCTCGGTCATTGCATCGCGTCTTCGGTTTGCAGGGGCCGGCTCAAGTGCAGCAGGTACTACGGGCACCACAGGAACTAATAATACAACGGGGTCCGGCGCCTCCCTTAAGACGGACAGTAAAGCGCTTGCATCTGATGAACTGTATGAAAAGGTAAAGGATAAGGATGGCAATGAGACCAATCAATATAATATTGATAAGATTTTTGCCACTGCTAAGAGTTTCGTAAACAGCTATAATAAATTATTTGATACCGCCGAATCCAGTTCCAATTCCGGTGTGGTATCCAATTTATCTTACATCAGGGAAAAAACAGCACGTAATGAGGATATGCTGAAGCAGTTCGGCATCAGCGTGGACCAGAAGGGCAGAATGTCGATTGATGAGGATACATTTAAAAAATCGGATATGTCCGAAGTGCAGAAATTTTTTAAAGATTACGGTTCTTCTATCGGAACCAATGCATCGCTTGTAGAGTATTATATGACAACCCAGGCCAATGCGGCCAGCGGCTACAATATGGCGGGGGAATATAACGTACAGGGAAGCAACTATTATACAGGCACTATATAATGTCTAACATATTTAAATGATTTATAAGTGTCATTGTGAAAAGAATTAGAAAGTAAACGGTAAGTGCAGCGGGAGAAGGGATTCTGTTGCACTTACATTTTATGCGGAATGGCTATTGCGATTTTTTTACCTTATAGGAAATTATGCCACAATGTTGTAAGCGGCCAATTCTTTTGTAACAGTTCAGCCCAGGACTTTGCACTTGCTGCAAAGTCCGTACAAGCACATTAATTTAGCCAAGAAAGAATCTGCCCCTCGCCGAAGGCGATTTGGAATGGGCAGATTCCGTAACAGGGAAGCCGAAGGCTGAACTGTTACATTCTTTTTTAAAAAAAGAAAAAGGAATCTTGACTTTTAAAGCCCGTTCTGACATAATACTATAGATGTACTAAGTTGAAAAACCGTATTTCATTTACCTTAGCAATCTGGTAAAGAATACGGTATAAATAATATTAACAACATTATAAGGAGGACGTAACATGTCAACAAAAGCGTATTATCCAATTAGTGAAATTGGCGCAGGAAAAGTTGGTTTTTCCAAAACAAGATCTATTATTGAAGCTGCTTTTTACGGAAACAATGTAGTAAAAGTAAATACCTTAAAAGAAGCTTATGAACTTGCAAAGAATTCTCCGGGTACAGTTGTAACAGATATGAAGATTAAAGACGGCGAAACCTTTGGCCTTGAGAAAGACTCCAGGGTTTTGTTATTTAACGATGGCGCAGTAACCGGCCGTTATGCAGCAGCACGCCGTATCAAAGGCGAGCCGGGCGTAGATGAAGTGAAGCTTGACAAAGTAGTTATGGACGCTGTTTATGAAACACGCTGGAAAACAATGTACCATGCAGAATGCTTTATCGGCCTTGACCCTGAATTTATGGCAAAAGCCCATCTGTTGATTCCGGAAGGGGAAGAGAATATCCTTTACAACTGGATGTTAAACTTCCAGTATATGTCCGATGAATATGTTAAAATGTATAAGAATTCCAAAGCAATCGGCGACGGAAATGAGCCGGATATCTACATCTTCTCAGATCCTCAGTGGACACCTGGGAACAGGCCGGATGTGGATTACAGCTGCTTAAGCGACCCGCTTACCCTTTGCTATTTCGATACAAACCAGAACTGTGCTGCAATCCTTGGTATGAGATACTTTGGTGAGCACAAGAAAGGTACGCTGACCATGGCTTGGGCTTTGGCAAATAGGAACGGTTACGCTTCCTGCCACGGCGGCCAGAAAGAATATCTGCTGGATGACGGCAGAAAATTCGTTGCATCTGTTTATGGTTTGTCCGGTTCCGGTAAATCTACATTGACACATGCAAAACATAATGGAAAATATGAAATTAAGGTTCTTCATGACGATGCATTCATTATCAATACCGATACCTGTGCATCCATAGCTTTAGAGCCCACTTATTTCGATAAGACAGCTGATTATCCTACAGGCTGTGCTGATAACGAATATCTGTTGTCTGCTCAGAACTGCTCCTGTACTTTAGACAGCGAAGGCAAGATTCAGCTTGTAACAGAAGATATCAGGAACGGTAACGGACGCGCTATCAAATCCAAACTGTGGTCTCCGAACCGCGTAGATAAGATTGACGCTCCGGTTAACGCTATTTTCTGGATTATGAAAGACCCTACCATCCCTCCGGTAGTAAAATTAAAAGGCGCTGCTTTGGCATCCGTTATGGGCGCTACCCTGGCAACCAAGACTTCCACCGCAGAACGTGTGGCAGCAGGAACAGACTTGAACGCACTGCGTATCGTTCCTTACGCTAACCCGTTCAGGACCTATCCTCTTGTAAACGACTATGAGAAGTTCAAGAAACTGGTAGAAGAGAAGAACGTAGACTGCTACATCATCAATACCGGCGATTTCATGGGCAAGAAGGTAAAACCTGCCGATACATTGGGAATCCTGGAAGCTATCGTAGAGAACAGGGCGAACTTCACACAGTGGGGTCCTTTCGAAGATATCGAAATTATGGATTGGGAAGGCTTCGCACCGGATTTGAACGATGCGGAATACAAGACTGCACTGAAGAATGCTATGCAGAACCGTGTTGACGCAGTAGAAGGCTTCGCTACTAAGAAGGAAGGCTATGATAAACTTCCGGATGAAGCGATGGCAGCTGTTAAGAAATTGGTGGATGCTCTGAACTAATTAAAGGAAAATTCTACTTTGGACAAGAAATAATCATATAAAAAGGTACTGCCCGGAGCCGTCACGGCTCTGGGCAGTACCTTTTTGATGGCGTCTATTGTTTGTCCGCCGCCATGAAATGCAGGGATTTCAGGCGGCAGGAGATACCCTCGCTGATGGTGATGTGCAGGCTGAGAACCTCATCATCCGCTGTGCACTCATCAATAAGGACGCTGCCTTGTCCGGCAAAAAGCTGGGCGGAAGCTACGGCCCCATTCGGATTGCATATCTGTAAAATGCCAATAGGCGTTCCGGCCTGTAGGCCGGATGTTTCTTCGTAGGAAAGCTCTATACAATAGGAGCCGCTGGCCGGGAGGAAACTGGTATTGTTCACCGTTTCCTGCCCATCGCCGGTCACTTCCAGTTCCCCCTCATCATTGATAAATGCGGCGGAGGGGTTGGAAACGTACCCGGGGGAGAAGAAATAGTCGATGGAATCTTCGGCGCCGGGGCAGGGGAAACCGGACATGCTGTCGAAAAGGTTAACTGGGGAATAGTATATGTCATACCACCTGACGCTGCCGACTTTTTCATACTGGCTGCTGATGTAGGAGGGGAGATACATATCCGGCGTTTCCCAGTTATATACGAGAAGGAAGTTTTTATCCCCGTGGCTGGCCCTGTCTATATAGGCCTGGTAGTAGTCATATACGACTAGCCCTCCATTCTCGGGGTTATAGCCGCAGTAAGTGCGTGAACTGTCCAAAAGGCGGCACATTTCCGGTGTTTCTTCATCGGGGATAAAAAACACGCTGTCCGCTTCCGGTTCCAGGCTGTTGATATAGGTGCATATATCGTTTACATAAAGGGAGATTTCCCGCCTTTCCCATACATTCCGGAAGCTGCCCAGGCAGAGGAGGGAAAGGAACAGGCAGATGAAAACGGAAATAGAACGGTGCCATAAGCGGTTCGCATGTTCCATCCACTGCCCAAGCTGCATGGGCAAAAGCAGCATCAGCGGTATAAAAGCAATCAGGTAATACCGGTATTCGATGGTCAGGTTGGACGGGCTGTACCTGGTATCAAGAAAGAGTAGTATGGACAGGTTCCAGGGGAAAAGGATAGAGAGGAACCGTTCCGGGGTTATTCGGGCGGAAAGCCGGAAAAGGCTCTTCATCTGAAAGATGCAGGCGGCCAACAGGAGTAAGGTAAGGAAAACTTTGGCCAGGGATACAATTCCCTTGACGGATATGGCCGCCACATCGCCTGTAGGGATGGATTCCAGCACCTGGAAAATGCCAAGGAAAACAGCGTGGAGATTGATTTCCCAGTTTTCCGCCTTGGTAAGGAGCATAAGGTTTCCCCTGGCCTGGATCTCCAGGAATTTACTGGTTAAGGTTCCGCATAAAAAAGCGGCAAAGCTGACCGCGCACAGACAGATATGATATCTTCCATATTTTTTAAAGCCGCCGTCCCCCATAAAGTCAAGAAGGGCGCTAAGGAGCAAGGGGAGTATGCCGCAGAACATTACATAGAAGCCGCTGGATAGAGAAGTCAGAAACAGCAGGAAAGCATACAGGACCATGGCCGCGATATTGCCTGCTTTTTTCCGGCCGTCTTCTTCTGTGGTGACTAGAAGGATAAAAAGCAAGGGCACCATAACCTTAACAGTATACTGGGAGCCGTTGAAAAACATCATATTAAAGTATTCCAGCATTCCGGAAACATAAGGCATGAGGACAAGGCTGACAGAAAGAAGCGCATAGCCCTTTTGTAAGCGGGTCCTTTTGAAAATGGACAGGATAATAACGATATAGAATAGAGCCATAATGATGTTGGCAATGCCAAAAGAAGTAAAAATATTGTGTGAAACAGCATAAATAGGAAGTGCCAGAAAAAGGGAGCAGTCCAGTTCCATGGTAGTGATGTACTTCCAGCCAGGGATAAAAAGCGACTTATTTTCCCACATCTCTATGGCATGCTTGTACAGCTTGGCACCGTCATAATCAATCATCTTCGGGGCTTCGAAAAGATTCATATATGAAAGAAAGGCGACCTGGGCAATGACGATAAGCAACAGGGTATATTCAAATAGGGGGGTAGAGCGTTGGCTGAATTTTGCCCTTAAAGGGGGTATAATTCCTTTTGCTGATGGTAATTTCAAAGATAATTTTTTCATATGTTCCTCCTAAATCTACTGTACGGACCGCCTGATGTAAATGCGGCGCAGCAGTTGCCTTTTTGTATGGATGCCATATTATGGCAATAGAGATATAGTAGCAGATGGGGAGGGGGTTGTCAACGGAGGGCGGAGGGGCGTCAATGGCAAGCAAAGGGGTATCAACGGAGAGGTAACTTGACACAATAATAAATTTGTAATATTGTATTTTTAGTAGAGAATATCTTGCGGCATTGTTTGCCGGATTTAGGCTGTGGTAAAGCTGTGATATGGAGGGGGAGTATGGTAAACTTAGTCATTGTATTGGAATGCTTTGGCATATGCCTGACATTTATAGCGCTTGTTCTTTTGTTGAATGGGGAGGGAGCCAAAGAACAGAAATTATTGATTCTTATCATGTGCGGTTCGCTGGTACAGAATGTAGGCTATTTATTGGAACTGACGGCGCCTACACTGGAAGCTGCCATGACTGCAGTGATCGTGGAAAATGTGGGTTCCGTTTTTGTGCCGCTTTGCTACTGTTGGTTTATTTATATCTATTGTTACATAGCTCCGCCAAAAACATTTTTAAGAATCCTTGGAGTAATCAGTTTCTTTGCCCTGCCTTCGGTGTTCTTTAATTGGCATGGCCTTTTCTATAAGGAAGTTCAGTGGATAGCGGATGCGAATGGTTTTTACCATATCAGCCTCACCTATGGCCCGCTGTACATGGTTTTTATGTTTAGCCGAATTATCATTCCTTACTCCCTTTGCATATATACATTGGTGAGCGCTATCCGTGAGCGCTCGGACCAGCAAGTGAACCGTCAGTATTGGGCGATTCTTTTGATTTCCACTTTGCCAGCTATAATACTTTTAGCCTATGTCTGCAAACTGGTGAAGGTATTTGATCTTACGCCGATGACACTGACAATAGCTATGTCTATGGTTGTCATCGTGGTCTGGAGCCGCCGTAATTATGATTTCCGCCATCTGGCAGCGGAGAAAGTCCTGGAAAGCATAAGTGACGGAGTTATTTCGCTGGATGACCATGACCGTCTGGTGAGTTATAACAGGGCGGCAGCGAATATTTTCAACCGTCTGCCGGCACATAAGCTGGGGGAAAATATCCGGGTGGTGGAGGATTTCTGTGAGGAGATGCTTATTGAGCAGACACCATACAGTTTTTCCCTCAATGGGCATGAGTATGAAAGCCATAGCAAACATATTATAGATGAAAACGGAAAAATACAGGGATGTGTCATTCTGATCCTGGATATGACGGATATACAGACCTATATTACCGAGATTAAGCAAGTGCGTTGTCAGGCAGAGAAAGCCAGCATTGCGAAAAGCGAATTCCTTGCCAACATGTCTCATGAGATACGGACACCGATGAATGCTATCATTGGGTTGAACGATATCATAATGGATGAGTGTGAGGATATGGAGATCTATGCCCATGCCAAAGATGTGCAGTCTGCGGCAAAAAATCTGCTGGCGATTATCAATGATATTTTAGATTTATCCAAGGTAGAAGCAGGTAAAATGGAACTGGTATATGTGGATTACTACATAAAGATTATGGCGGATGAAGTCATAGGGATGATGGATATGGCCGCTTCCCAGAGGGGATTGATTCTAAAATATGAGTGCGATGGGACGATGCCCTGCCGTTACAATGGCGATGATGGCAGGATTAAACAGATTCTGATCAATATTCTCAGCAATGCCATAAAGTTTACGAAGACAGGATATGTGCGTGCCTATATCACCGGAAAACCTGGAAGGAATGCGGATGAGGAATTGATTACCTTCCGGGTGGAGGATACAGGGTGCGGCATTAGGGAGGAAGACCTCGGGAAGATTTTCGAAGATTTCCGGCAAGTGGATTCCAAGCGTAATCGCAGTACGGAGGGCACCGGACTGGGGCTTGCCATTGTGAAGCAGCTGGTGGAACTGATGGAGGGTACCATTAAGGTGGAAAGCACTTACGGCGAAGGAACGCAGGTTACGATTACGATTCCGCAGAAAATCGTAGACGCATGCCCGGTTTCGGAGATGCCAAAGATGGTGCAGACAGAACGGAAAATAGGGGATATTTTTGCTGCACCGGATGTGAAAGTGCTTATTGTGGATGACAATGCAATCAATCGTAAGGTGGCCAGAGGATTTTTGAAAAACTATGCTTTTGACCTTACCGAGGCAGAAAGCGGGCCGGAGGCTATCGAATTGGTGCGTAGTGTCCGATATGACATTATCTTTATGGACCATATGATGCCGGGCATGGATGGTATTGAGGCAGTGGAGATTATTCGCAGGGATTGCGGTGAAAATGGAACAGCCCCTATAGTAGTAGCATTGACAGCCAATGCTATGGAAGGCATGCGGGAACATTTTCTCTCATGCGGATTCCAGGATTTTATTGCAAAACCGCTTGACAGGAAAGAACTGAACCAACTTTTACTGCGTTGGGTGCCCGAAGAGCGCAGACAGAAGAGGAATGGGGAGGAGGAGGCTAAATCGCCTGAGTTAGCAGAATTCCAAATCGATGGGGTGGATATGAATGCTGCGATGCAATATTATTCCGGCGATGCGGACGGGTTTGCGGAACTGTTAGAACTTTATTGCATAGATGGGAAACGCAAGGTAAAGCTTTTGCGGGAATTGGTGGAATCGGATATTTTACGCTATAAGATAGAAGTGCATGGACTTAAGAGCGCATCTGCCAATATTGGGGCCATGGAGGTTTCCGCCCTGGCCCGTGCGCAGGAAAACGCTGCCACACAGGGAGATATGGAATTTATTTCCGGGCAATTCCCAATACTGCTGGCAGAATATGAGACTCTTTTAGAAAATATCGGACAGTTCCTGGAAATGCGTATGCAGGAGAAAGACAGGAAGGAATTGCTTCCCCGCTTGTCAGTACAGGAGATAAAGAAACAGACTGCGGAAGCTTTGGAGGAATTGCAGCATTTCCGTTCACAGCCATGTGCGCAGAGAGTAAAGGAAATGCTGTTTCATGAGCTGCCAAAGGAAGTGGAAGAACGGCTTTCACAGATACAGGAACAGTTGAGGTTATATGAAGATGATAATGCGGAAGAACTGTTGAGCCAGCTGTTGATCATACTAGAAAAGGAGGAAGAGCATAAATGAGTCAAATAGGGGATGGGGATTCTAAACAGCGAATTTTAGCGGTGGACGATGCCGCAATTATCCTGACACGAATTACAAATGCCTTACAGAATGATTATGAAGTGATTACCGTTAATTCTGGGGAACGGGCTTTGAAATATTTGGAGATGGAGAAACCCGATCTTATTTTGCTGGATATCCAAATGCCGCAAAAAAACGGTATTGAGACACTGCGGACAATCCGTGCCATGAAAGGGCGGGAAGATATACCGGTGATAATGCTTACAGGTGTGGAGGATAAGGATTTTGTATTAGAAAGCGCCAAACTGGGAATCTGCGACTACATATTGAAACCCTTTTATTCTGAGGATTTGATAAAAAGAATCTGCCGGGTTTTTGAAAAGGAGGAAGAGGACAGCAAAAAGAGGGAAGAAGAGGACCGTATGAGCCGTGAGAAAAGGCAGGAAGCGATAAGATAAACAGAAGCCGTGCAGAAAGGGGGCAGTTATGAAGGTTGTTATTATCGGCGGTGTGGCAGCCGGAACAAAAGTGGCCGCAAAGCTTAAGAGGGAAAAACCTCAGGACGAAATTGTTATTTACACAAAAGGGAAGGACATATCCTATGCGGGGTGCGGCCTCCCATACTACATCGGGGGCGCTATAGAAACGGAAGAAGAGCTGATTGTAAATACCCCGGCTAAATTTATGGGTCTGACCGGCACACAGGTACATACTTGCAGTGAAGTAGTGGCAGTGGATGCAGGGGCGAAAACGATTACGGTAAAAGGGGATACACCGGAAACAGTAAGTTATGATAAGCTGGTTATAGCGGTGGGCGCACAGCCTTCCCTGCCGCCGGTGGAGGGAACAGGGCTTCCCGGCGTTTTTACGGTACGTACGCCGGAAGATGCTATCGGGGCCAGAAAATACGCAAAAGAGCATGAGTGCAGAAGGGCTGTGGTAGTAGGGGGAGGATTCATAGGGCTGGAGGTAGCCGAGAACCTTATGGTGCAAGGGTTATCCGTTACTGTTATGGATATGGCCGACCAGCTTATGCCCAATATTTTCGACAGCGAAATGGCAGATTATGCCCGCCGTAAACTTCAGGAAAAGGGAATGCGCATCCTGACAGGAACGGCTCTTCATGCCATTGACGGTGAGAAGGCGGTATGCGGAGTGCAGACAGGGGCGGGAACGCTGCCTGCGGATATGGTCATCCTGGCGGCGGGAATCCGCCCGGCAACCGGATTTTTAGGGGAATTGGGCCTGGAAATGGACAGGGGATGTATTGTTACAGATGAATATCAGCGCACGAATTTACCGGATATTTATGCGGTAGGCGACTGTGCGGTGGTAAAAAACCGCATGACTGGCAAAAGACAGTGGTCAGCCATGGGTTCCACTGCGAATATTGCAGGGCGGGCATTGGCGCTGAATCTAAGCGGTGAGGAGACGGAGTATAAAGGGTGTTTGGGAACCGGCGTAGTAAAATTGATGGACGGCCTGAACGGGGCGAGGACTGGACTGACGGAGGCACAGGCCAAAGCGGAAGGGTTCCATACGGTTACTGTTCTTTGCATCAGCGATGATAAAGCCCATTACTATCCCGGTTCTTCCATATTTATTACCAAGCTGATTGCCGATGGGGATAGCCATAGGCTTTTGGGAATGCAGGTAATCGGAGGCGGTGCCGTGGATAAAATGGCAGATATCGCCGTAACCGGGATTTCCATGGGCTGTAAAGCGGAAGACTTTATTACCATGGATTTTGCCTATGCACCGCCGTTTTCTACGGCGATTCATCCCTTTGCCGCTGCCTGCAGCATTCTGGCAAATAAGATGAGCGGGCGGATAGAGTCCTTTACCCCTGTGGAATATGCGGCGGGTGCGGCGAATGGTTACCGGTTGATTGATGCCCATCCGGCGCCCACATTACCGGGCGCGGAATGGCTTAACCTGGCCAAGGCAGCGGAGGCGTTGGAAAAATACGGAAAAGACGATAAGTTATTGCTCGTATGTGCAAGGGGGAAAAGGGGGTATCTGGCGCAGAACAAGCTGCGTGCCCTTGGGTTTACCAATACCCGCGTGCTGGAAGGGGGTGCTACTTTTAATGTAATAAAAAGGGCAGTTCCCGCAGGGGGGAAATTGCCGCCGGAAGAGATTAAACGGGTAAAAGGGCTGGGATGTTTACAGGATAAACGTTTTAGCGATGTATTCAATGTGCGCATCATTACGAAAAACGGAAAGATTACGGCGCAGGAGCACCGGACAGTAGCGGAGGCGGCAGAACGTTTCGGCAGCGGCGAAATCACAATGACCACCCGCCTGACTATGGAGATTCAAGGTGTTCCTTATGATAAGCTGGATTCGCTGTTCGAGTATCTGGCGGAACATAATCTGGAAACAGGGGGTACCGGCTCTTTGGTGCGTCCGGTAGTATCCTGCAAAGGGACCACTTGCCAATATGGATTAATCGATACTTTTGATTTGAGCGAGAAGCTGCACGAGCGCTTCTATAAAGGCTACCATAGCGTAACTCTGCCCCACAAATTTAAAATTGCGGTAGGGGGATGCCCGAATAATTGTGTAAAGCCGGATTTGAATGATTTGGGGATTATAGGACAGAGGGTACCGCTCTTTGATTTCTCCAAGTGCCGGGGCTGCAAAAAGTGTCAGGTGGAAACAGCCTGCCCGGTGAAAGTGGCAAAGGTGGAAGATGGTATGCTGAAGGTGGATGGCAGCGAATGTAACGGCTGCGGGCGGTGCAAAGGGAAATGCCCGTTCGGCGTGACAGAAGAATATACCAATGGCTATAGGATATACATCGGCGGAAGATGGGGGAAAAAGATTGCCAACGGGCGTCCGTTAGATAAATTGTTTATAAATGAAGAAGAGGTTCTGGATACAGTGGAACGGGCTATCCTGTTCTTTAGGGATGAAGGAATTACCGGCGAGCGTTTTGCGGATACGGTGAACCGGCTGGGATTTGATTATGTACAGGATAAACTGCTTCATGGGAGCATAGATAAGTCTGCGGTGCTGGATAAGAAAGTAAAAGGCGGCGCAACCTGCTGATGAAGCAGTTTACGGAGGAAGTAGGAAATGAATTGGCATGAGAAGCCGGTAAGGCGTTTGGGCGCTTGGCTGCTGGCCCTTTGCCTGGTATCCTGTTGTTTCACGGCCTGTGGGGAGACGGAAAATCAGGCGGTACAAGGAGGCCAGGCAGAAAAGGGTGAAAAAGGGTTTCCGGAAGGGCAGGAGGAAGGAGCAATCCGAAAGGACGAGATAAGCCAGGGAAGCGGGGAATCACAGGGAGAGACAGGGGAAGAAAAGGAAGCCGCTGACGGTGTTTTATACCGGTTTACGGATGATTTGGGAAGAGAGGTTGCCGTGGACTCCATAGAGCGGGTGGCCGCACTGCTGGGCAGCTATGCAGATATGTGGGTGTTGGCAGGGGGCCAGGTGTGCGCGGCGCCAATCGATGCCTTTGAGGATTTCGATTTGCCCTTATCGGAAGATACGGTGAATTTAGGCGAGACAAAGAGGCTTAGCCTGGAGCAGCTGTTGGCCAGCAATCCTGATTTTGTGCTGGCCAGCACCAATACGCCGCAGCATCTGGAATGGCAGCAGGCATTGGAAGGGGCAGGGATAACGGTTGCCTACTTCGATGTGGCCTGCTTCCAGGATTATTTGAGGATGCTGAAAATATGTACGGAAATTACGGGAAAGCCGGATCGTTATGAGCAGTACGGCATAGATATCCAGAAGCGGATTGATGAGATTTTGGAACGCAATTTAGGTGCTGCGCCGAAAACGGTACTGGTAATGCGTGCATCGGCCACCAGCATACGGGCGAAGAACAGCGAAGGAAATGTGCTGGGGGAAATGGTGGAGAGTTTTGGCTGCATCAATATTGCCGATGGGGATGAAAGCCTGTTGGAGAATTTGAGCATAGAAAGCATTATGCTGCAGAATCCGGACAGGATTTTGATTGTGCAGTCCGGGGATGATTTGGAGGGAACGAAACAGAATATTGAAAATATGTTCCGGGAGAATCCCCTTTGGAAGGAACTGGATGCGGTGAAGAACGGACATATATACCTTTTGGATAAGCATCTTTATAACTTAAAGCCGAATGCGCACTGGGCCAAAGCCTATGAGCAGCTGGAGGAGTTTTTGTATGGGGAATAAGAAGCGTGGCTGGTATTTGCTGCTTGGCAGCGTTTTTCTGCTCAGCCTGTCGATTGCCGTCTTGAGCCTCTGTCTGGGAACGATTTGTTTTTCTCCGGGGGAACTGGTGAAGCTGTTATGGGGGAAAGGGAATAGCGCCGCAGGCAGTGCGGATGTTATGAGCCGGGGAATCCTGCTTTATGCAAGGCTTCCCCGTACTTTTGCCTCTCTTTTGGCCGGCGGGGCATTGGCGGTATCGGGTGCGGTGCTGCAGAACGTGCTTGCCAATAAGCTGGCAGCGCCCGGCATCATTGGTATCAATGCGGGGGCTGGTCTGGGGGTTACTGTTTGCTGCGGTCTGGGGATTTTGTCAGGATTCGCGGTTTCTTTTGCGGCATTTGTGGGAAGTCTGATTACAGTCATTCTCATTACCTTATTTTCCAGCCGGACCAATGCTTCCAAAACAACTGTGATTTTAGGGGGTGTGGCGTTAAACAGTATTCTAAACGCAATATGTGAATCTATAACGGTATTGGATACGGATGCGGCCATGCTCAACATAGATTTCCGGGTAGGCGGCTTTTCGGCAGTTTCCTATGTCCGGCTGATTCCGGCCGCGGTGCTGATTTTGGCTGCCCTGGCGGTATTGTTTACCCTTTGCAATGAACTGGATGTGGTGACGCTGGGGGATGAAACGGCCAGGGGCGTTGGAATGCAGGTAGGGAAATACCGCATTATCTTTTTATTATTGGCAGCGATGTTGGCGGGGGCGGCGGTAAGCTTTGCCGGGCTGCTGGGATTTATCGGGCTGATTGTGCCTCATTTTGTCCGGAGATTTACCGGCAATGAAAGCGGGAAGCTTTTGCCCCTTTGTGCGGTGGCAGGGGCAGGTTTTGTAACTCTTTGCGATATGGTATCCCGGTTGTTGTTTGCTCCCTACGAACTTCCAGTGGGTATTTTGATGTCAGTAATCGGCGGGCCGGTGTTTTTATTCCTTTTGGTGAGGTATAAAGGGGGGCATCGGTATGATTGAAATGAAAAATGTGGCTGCAGGCTATGGGAAGAACCAGGTGCTCCATGGAGTGAACCTAAGGGCAAAGCAAGGAAAAATAACTACGCTAATCGGCAGTAACGGCAGCGGAAAGAGTACGCTGCTTCATACAATGCTGAAAGTAATTCCGCTGATGGACGGGGATATCATGGTGGACGGCATGTCGATAAAGAGTATGGCACAACCGGAATTGGCCAGGAAAATAGCCTATTTGCCCCAAGGGAAAAATGTGCCGGACATATCGGCAGGGAGGCTGGTCCTTCATGGGAGGTTTCCCTATTTAAGTTATCCCAGGAAGTACCAAAAGCAGGACTTCCACATCGCGGAAGAAGCGATGGAAAAGCTGGGGATTTCCAATTTCAAAGATAAGCAGATGGCGGAACTTTCCGGGGGCATGCGGCAGAAGGTATATATAGCCATGGCGTTGGCACAGCAGGCGCCGGCCATTGTTATGGATGAGCCTACCACCTATCTGGATATCGGCCAGCAGTTAAAATTTGCAGGGATGATAAAAGGGTTGTCGCAGGATGGCAAAACAGTGATTCTTGTGCTCCATGATATATTGCTGGCCTTGAAAATATCGGATTGGATAGCCGTGATGTGGAACGGAAAGATTGTGGAAGAGGGAACGCCTGGAGAAATCCTGGATTCGTGTGTGATACCAAGGATTTATGGAGTGGATGTGAAGGAAGCCAGGACGGATTTTGGGGTGCAGTATTTTTATGAGGAAGCGTGAAAAGCATTTGTTACCAAAAATCTTAATTATACCAAATTTTTCAGTTGTATTTTATATAATGATTGGATATAATAGAGATAACCTGAAATGTGCGACAACTCTTGTTATTTTGAACCTACATTTACTTTAAACGGGATTCCTACATTGCCCTGTGGCTGTCAAGCCCCCACTCTTTGAGGATTGGAGGGGAAGACAAAAGCAAGGTTGCGGTTACCCACCTAGCATGGGCTAGGAGTCAAAGTACAAGAAACGGCATTTCGGGGGTACATGTAGTATACTACAAAAGAAAAAAGCAGCCGATACGGCTGCTTTTTTGGCGGGCGGAATAGAATTGGAACAGGGAGACAGGGGATGGATGATAAAAGCAGGATGAAGGTAAAGATGTGGCTGATTGTAATTGGAGTAGCGATAATTGGCTATATATTTGCGGTGAGCATCCGGATGAATATGGTGAAACAGCCGCAAGGGGAATATATGAGGCTGCAGGATGGGATGATACTGGCGGAGGCGTTGAAAGAAGAAACGGAAGAGAATTATGGGGAAAATAAGGATGTAAAGGGAAATGAAGAATACATAGAATGGAAACGGCTGTTAAAAGAGGACGGGGAGAGGATTCTTACTTTCGGGCAATTCGGCCGGTGGCTGGAAAGGGAACTGTCTTTCATGGAAGATGTATTGGAAGAGAGGCAAGGCCAACTGGAAACCATAAAGAATCTGCAGAAGGAATATGAGAAAAGATATAAACCGGAATTCCAATTTTTACAGGAAGACTGGTATAGGATGTATGAGGAATTGCTGGCCATTTATGGACTGGGGGACAGCATACGCCAGACCAATGTGACAGTGCTTGGATGCGGCATGGAAGTTACGGATGGGGAAGGGGTTACGCTTGGGGAGGATAGGCTGTTGGCCGAGGAAGGGGAATATTTTTATCAATCAGATGTTTTTGAGAGGAATAAATATCAGGCTATTAGAGTTTATCAAAAAGAAGAGACGCTGCTTACGGTGCTGGAAACGGTGGGCAGGGGGATGGATTTAGAAAATATCTGGATTATGGAGGCACAGGAAGGGAAAGAACTTCAAGCTTTTTATAAAGGCTATGAAATCCGATTCCCTTATGAAAAAGCGGCGGCAGGACAGAGGGAACAGATAGGGGATCTGGCTTTTTCGGACGGTGCATTGCGGCGGGTGAAAATCAAAGGGGAAAAAATAAGCGGGAAACTTTTGAGTATGGGGAATGGCAGTATGGAGATTGAGGGGAGGGGGAAGTATCCTTATGAGGAAGGGATGGCAGTCTATAAGCTTTATGGGAAGCTGAGCCAAGGGGAGCGGACGGATTTGCGCATCGGCTATGATTTTACGGATTTTGTATTGGATGACGGGGTCATCTGTGCGGGGCTGATCACAAGGGATGAGGCTATGGAAAATATCCGGGTAGTGATTAAAAATACAGGATATGGCGGGGCATATCATGAAAAGGCTGAGTTCACGGCAGATACTGCTTTTACGGTTAGGTATGGGAACTATGACAGGATGGAGAGCCGTGAGTATCAGGCAGGGGAAGTGGTGTCTGTTGGAACTGACAGTGAATTTTTTTCGGGAGACAGGATATATATTGAGCCGGTGGCCTTGACAGGGAGGATAAAGCTGCTCTCGGTGGAACGGGCACAGGGGAATCCGGCATACCGGGGAACCCTGGAAGTGGCCAGGACGGGGGAGGGGCTGGTAATCGTGAACGAACTTTTGCTGGAAGAGTATTTATATTCGGTAGTTCCCAGCGAAATGCCGGCTTCCTATCCGTTAGAGGCCTTGAAGGCGCAGGCGGTCTGTGCCAGAACCTATGCTTACCGCCATATGCTGCATTCCGGTATTGCCGGGTTCGGGGCTCATGTGGATGATAGTGCCGGATACCAGGTGTATAATAATATTGCGGAAAATGCCCAGACAACGAAGGCAGTAAAAGAAACCTCGGGAAGCCTTTTGTATTATGGGGAGGAACTTTGCGGATCTTATTATTATTCCACGTCCTGTGGGTTTGGAACGGATACAGGTATATGGAAGTCGGGAAGCGATGAAGACACTTCTTATTTGCAGGCTAAGCGCATCGGAGAAGGGGAAACGGGGGATATGGGCAGGGAGGTGACCGGGGAAGAGGAGTTTGAAGCGTTCATTTCCGAGACACATCCTTCCGATTATGAAAGCGGGGAGGCGTGGTACCGTTGGAACTATGAGTCAAGGGAAGCCGATGGGAAGCGGCTGCTATCCGCCATGAAGGCGCGGTATGAGGTGAATGAAAAGCTGGTTCTGACCTTAAATGAGGAGGGGGATTTTGAAAGCAGGCCGGTATCAAAACTGGGGCAGATAAAGGACATTTCCGTGGTAAAAAGAGGAAACGGCGGAGTGGCGGATGAACTGTTGATAGAAGGTACGGAAAATACTTTTAAGGTAATATCCGAGCACAATATCCGCTATGTGCTGAACAATGGGGTGAGCAAGGTGGTGAGGCAGGACGGAAGCGAAGTGGCATCCCCCAGTTTGCTGCCAAGCGGATATTTTTCCATTGCCACTAGCAAAGAGGATGATATTGTGGTAGGATATACTTTGACCGGCGGCGGATATGGACACGGGGTGGGTATGTCGCAAAACGGGGCAAAGGAAATGGCAAAAAAGGGGTTTGGGTCAAATGAAATCCTGACTTTTTTTTATCAGTCCTGCGAGGTGAGAAATATCTATTCCCACTAGAAAAGCCAGAAAAAACAGACAGGAAACGATTTTTATGACAGGTAAATTATTTTATATAGCAAGGGATTTTAGCCGGAGGATGGGCAAAAAGAATATTAGTGCATTTGCGGCGAGCACTACCTTTTTCTTATTCCTGTCATTTATTCCCATGTTGATCTTGTTATGTTCTATCATTCCTTATACTTCTTTGACGGAGGCGAATTTGATGATGTTCATCACAGATTTGACTCCCGATGCGGTGGATTCTCTTGTAGTGTCCATTATAAGCGATGTATATGCGAAATCTGCAGGGGTAGTTTCCGTAGCTGCAGTGGCCACTCTGTGGTCGGCAGCTAAGGGAATGCTGGCGATGAGCCGGGGCCTGAATGAGATAAATGATGTGAATGAAGACAGGAATTATGTGACGGTGCGGTGCATTGCCGCTTTCTATACAATCCTATTCTTGGGCGTGATTCTTTTGTCCTTAGTGGTTATGGTGTTCGGCAATGCGTTGGTAAAGGGCATCATTCGGCATATCCCTCAGACGGAAAAGGTGTTTGACTTTATGCTGCACTTCCGCCTGCTGTTCATCGTGGCCGTGATGATTGTAGGGTTTTCCATGATGTATGCCTACATACCCAATAAGAAGCTGAAGTTTGTCTTCCAGATACCGGGGGCAGTCTTTTCTGCAGTTATGTGGAATGTTTTTTCCTGGGCATTTTCCATTTATGTGGAAAAAGTCAATAATTTCAGTACTTACGGGAATCTGGCTACCATTGTGATTATTATGCTTTGGCTGTATATGTGTATTTATATTATTATGATAGGGGCATATATTAACCGGTATTTTGAGCCGGTGTATCAGTTTTTTAGTTATTATAGGAAGATAAAGAAGGCGGAGTAGCGGGCGGAGTTCGGGAATATACTGTGACTATTGCAATACGGCACAGGTTTTGGAATGTATCCTGAAACAGGGGCAGAGTTCCCGGATTGAAATCGCAGAAAAAACAATGCTGTCTCCCAGCACAGTGGGGCAGGCGGTAGCGCTCCTTATGGAAAAGGGGCTGGTGGAGGAACTGAGGGCCGGGGAGTCTACCGGCGGCAGAAGGCCTATACTGCTTAGGGTGAACCCGGGCTTTGGGTGCATTGCAACCGTTGAAATCAAAAGAAGCGGCATTGCGGCCCAGGTCTTCGATATGGCCGGGCAGCTGCTGGACACGCAGACATTGATGAACCGGTGGGTGTCAGGTAATGATTTGCTGGACGTCATCGATAAATTTCTTAAGAAACTGAAAAACCAGAAAACCCTGGCGCAAGGCCGCCTGATAGGGTTGGGGCTGCTGTATCAGGACGATATACCGGAGTACGATTTGATGATTGAGTATTCCACGTTGATTTCCACCGATTTAATCCGGTTGGAGACCGTTTTGGCCACCCGGTACAATATTCCGGTGAAAAAAGAGTTTATCAATCGCTATAGCCTGGACTATTATTTGAGGACAATTGATGCCGAATGCATCGATTATGCATATATCAATATCGGAGAGCGCATTACGGCAAGCTTTATTTTGAATAAATCATTGGTCAAAAACTCGGAGGATTCGGTTTTTGACCTCAGCGAAGCCGTATTGTCCGGAAATTATGCCGGAAATGAACGGTGGCCGGGGAGAAGCATTGCCTTTGCCCAGGAGATTGCGTTAAAAAAGCTGATGGCGGAAAAAATAGGGAAGCAGCTGTCAGAGGTAATCCGAAGCGCCCTTTTATTTTTCCCTGTCAATGACATTTTTATCAATGGCCAGTGGAAGAACCTGGACCAGATTGTGGATACGGTGGCAAAGGAATTCCCGGTACATCCGGTGATACGGAAATCGGGAACGCCTGACGGGCATGTAAACGATAGTTTCGCGCTGCGGATATTGACGGAGAACTACCGTCGGCTTGTAGAGGGCTGAACGGGCAGCATTTTCTCCGGATATAAATGGGATATCTTTGCTGGAACAGGGGGCCGTTATCTGGGATTAGCTGACGGATAAAAAAGCAGTTTTTGGGAAACTGCGTTATCGGATGCATGTATTGCCTTCTATGAAAATTGATTTCCGGTAACAGTTCGGCCCATGCCGGTGCAGCAGGCGGCATGGGCTGAACTGTTACACGCTTTCCGTGAGTTTAAGCAAAATTTTATAGTGTTATATGAGCGTTTGTGGTAAGATAGTGAAAAGAAAAATAAGGAAATCGGATGTAGGAGAAAGGATAGGGGCTGGGAATATGCAGGACCGGAATAAGAAAACAGCAATCGGCTTAGATATCGGAACAACAACCATATGCGGTGTTTTGACGGATATCTGCACTGGAGAAATGATAAAGAAAATCACTTTGGCGAATGATACATTTATAGAAGGAAAAGAGGATTTTGAAAAACTGCAGGATGCAGCTAAAATAGAAGAGAAATGTCTCGGGATTATAGAGGAACTTTCCAACGGGGCGGATGGTTTGGCATGCATCGGGGTGACCGGGCAGATGCACGGCATCGTGTACGTGGACCGGGAAGGCAACGGGGTCTCACCGGTGATAATCTGGCAGGACGGGAGAGGGAATTGCCCTTATCCGGGGCAGCTGGATAAATCTTATGCAGAAGTGCTGTCGCAGCGCTCCGGATACCGCCTGGCTACCGGATTTGGGGTAGTGACCCATTATTATAACTGGGTGAATCACCTGATTCCCGAAATGGCGGTAACATTTTGTACCATACCGGACTATATCGCTATGGGTCTGGCTGGTTTACGCAAACCGGTTCTGCATGGAAGTATGGCGGCCAGTCTGGGTTTATTTTCCATGGAACAGGGAATGTTTGACCATGAAGCCATAGAAAATCTGGGAATGGATTACAGCTTTTTCCCTGAAGTATTAAAGGAAGAAGCAAGTATCGGTATGTGGAAGGGTATGGCGAAAATAGGGCCTGCATTCGGCGATAATCAAGCAAGCTTTCTCGGCTCGGTGGATGGGAAGAGCAATGTGCTTGTGAATGTGGGAACCGGCAGCCAGGTTTCCATTTTGGGAGAGGATGTCCTGGGGATGCGAGGACGGGGAACCGCGGCTTTAGAGACCATTGAACAGAGGCCGGTGATTTCGGGAAAGATTGATGAGGGTGCGATGGCTTTAGGTACAAAGCCACTTCAAACGGAGAGAAAAGTATTTGATAATCTGGAATGCCGTCCGTTTATGGAAGGACGCTATTTGTATGTGGGCTCTTCCCTTTGCGGCGGTTATGCCTATGCCCTGTTAAAGGGATTGTTTGTAGAAGTGCTGGAAATGTGCGGGAAGGAGTCTTCGTCCGATTTATATGAAGCGATGAATGTCTGGGGTAAGAAGAGCAGGGAACAGGGAGTGAGCCTTACAGTGGATACCCGTTTCCGTGGGAGCAGGAAAGAGCCGGAGCTTCGCGGAAAAATAGAGAATATCTCGCCGGATAACCTGAAAGCCGGCGCATTGATATGCGGCGTGCTGGAAGGCATTTGCCAGGAACTGTGGGAACTGTACCGGGAATATGAAACGCTTGTACCGGAAAGCGGCCGGAATAAAGGCAAAAATGGGATGGAGGGCCAACAAGGACTCTTTATAACCGGGAGCGGAAACGGAATTAGGAATAACCCTCTTTTGAGGGAGATTATCTGTGAAAAATTCGATGCAAAAATGAAAATTCCTTTATATGCGGAAGAAGCGGCTTACGGGAGCGCATTGTTTTCCCTGTATACCTCCGGGTATTATGCAAGTTTGAAGGATTTGCAGGGGATGGTACGGTAAAGAAGTTTTATTTGCTATGAAATTTCTGTTGGGGTATAATATAAATGTAATAATTTAATAGGGAGGTGACAATATGCTGGCATTAGAGGGCTATTATGATGGAGAGAATGTGCAGGCTCTGGGGAATATCCAAGCACGGAAAAATCAAAAGCTGATTATTACAGTCTTGGATGAGTTTATTGAAGAACTTCCTAAAAAGAAGAGCGTACAGACAGCGAGGGGTATGTTGGCAAAGTACGCGGACCCGAAGTTAAGGGAGTTGGAGAAGTCGGCATGGGAGAAGGCGGTGGTAGAAAAATATGGTAATGCTTGATACAAATATTATTTTAAGGTATTTGTTAAACGATGATGAACGGATGGCATCTGAGGCTGAGCGGATCCAAACTGTTACTCAAGGCATGAAAGATATTATCAGAAGCCTTGACAATTTGGAAAAGATTTTATAAAATGGGATTCAGCAAAATAAAAGGCTGTGAAGGTGCACGCAAGGCGAAGAAAGCTTTGCAACAGAATTGTATTTTCTTTCAGAGAGAGGGAGTCATCGGCTGAAAGCTCCCTTAAGTTCAGGTACAGTTTGAAATTCCCACCGGAGCTTCCCGTAAGGGACGTGGTCACGCGTTAAGTGGAGAGAGCCTGCCGTTTATGGCAGGAAAATGGGTGGTACCGCGGAGTAATTTCGTCCCTGGCATTGTGTAAAAGCAATGTCATTTTTTACTTTATAGGAAACTTCTACTCGATTTTTAAGAAAAAGATAATGTCAGAAAGGAGCAAAATAAATACTATGAAAGAGAAATTAGCACAGATTAAGGCAGAAGCCTTAAAGCAGATTGAGGACAGCGGGCAGTTGGATAAGCTGAACGAGATACGTGTCAATTACCTGGGGAAGAAAGGGCAGCTGACTGCGGTGCTGAAAGGGATGAAAGATGTGGCGCCGGAGGACAGGCCGAAAGTAGGGCAGATGGTAAATGAAACCAGGGAAGAAATCGAGAAGATGCTGGAAGCCTCTAAACAGAAACTGGAAAAGGCATTGCGGGAAGCGAAAATGAAGGCAGAGGTTATTGATGTGACGCTTCCGGCGAAAAAGAACCATGTAGGCCACAGGCATCCGAACACCATTGCCCTGGAGGAAGTGGAAAGGATTTTCGTGGGCATGGGCTACGAGGTAGTGGAAGGGCCTGAAATTGAGAAGGATTATTACAACTTTGAAGCGTTGAATATTCCCGATGGGCATCCGGCTAAAGACGAACAGGATACATTTTATATTACAGGGGATATCCTGTTAAGGACACAGACTTCTTCCACACAGGTACATGAAATGGAAAAAGGGAAGCTTCCGATTCGCATGATTGCACCGGGAAGGGTGTTCCGTTCGGATGAAGTGGACGCTACCCATTCCCCCTCTTTCCACCAGATAGAAGGGCTGGTAATCGACAGGAACATCACTTTTGCGGATTTAAAGGGAACTTTGGCGGAGTTTGCCAGAGAATTGTTCGGAGATAAGACGAAGGTAAAATTCCGGCCGCACCATTTCCCGTTCACGGAGCCCAGTGCGGAGATGGATGTTTCCTGCTTTAAATGCGGCGGCAGCGGATGCCGGTTCTGCAAAGGTTCAGGATGGATAGAAATATTAGGCTGCGGTATGGTGCATCCCCATGTGCTGGAAATGAGCGGAATCAACCCGGAAGAATACACAGGATTTGCGTTTGGTGTAGGTTTGGAGAGGATTGCACTTTTGAAATATGAAATTGACGATATGAGACTGCTTTACGAAAATGATATCCGTTTCTTAAAACAGTTTTGACATATATATCCAAACGGGCGGAAAGAAAGGAATGGTAAAAGAAGATGAATACAGCATTATCATGGATTAAAGCATATGTGCCGGAGTTAAAGTGTTCGGATCAGGAATATTGTGATGCGATGACCTTGTCAGGAACAAAGGTGGAAGGCTATGAAAGACTGGATAAGAATCTGGAAAAGATAGTAGTAGGGCAGATAGAAAAAATCGAGAAGCATCCCGATGCGGATAAGCTGATTGTGTGCCAGGTGAATGTGGGCATTGAGGTGATTCAGATAGTAACCGGTGCCCCTAATGTGAAGGAAGGGGATAAAGTTCCGGTGGTGTTGGACGGCGGCAAAGTGGCCGGAGGGCATGACGGAGGGCCGTTGCCGGAAGAAGGGATTGCTATTAAGGCGGGGAAGCTGCGCGGCGTGTCTTCTTGTGGGATGATGTGTTCCATCGAAGAGTTGGGAACTACCAGGGAAATGTATCCGGAGGCGCCGGAGTACGGGATTTATATTTTCGGAGAAGATGCCCAGGTGGGCAGCGATGCGGTGGAAGCATTGGGGCTTAGGGATACGGTATTTGAATATGAAATAACCTCCAATCGTGTGGATTGCTATAGCGTATTGGGAATTGCCAGGGAAGCGGCGGCTACCTTCCGGAAGCCGTTCCATGCGCCGGAGGTCATAGTAAAGGAAAACGGGGAAAAGGTGGAAGATTACATTTCTGTGGAAGTACAGGATGGGGATCTGTGCCCCAGATATACAGCCAGGGTATGCACAAATATTAAAATCGGCCCATCGCCGAAATGGATGCAAAGGAGGCTGGCCGCCAGCGGAATCCGCCCCATCAACAATCTGGTGGATATCACCAATTACGTGATGGAAGAATACGGACAGCCCATGCATGCCTATGACCTGAACCAGATTGCCGGGCACAAAATTATTGTCCGCAGGGCAAAGGACGGGGATGAATTCCAGACATTGGACGGGCAGATAAGAAAGCTGGATTCCGATGTGCTGATGATTTGCGATGCGGAAAAGGAAATCGGAATTGCCGGAATTATGGGCGGGGAAAACTCCAAAATTACCGATGACGTAACTACAGTTCTGTTTGAAGCGGCTACTTTTAACGGGACCAATATCCGTAAATCCGCAAAAAGGATTGGCCTGCGCACGGATGCGTCCGGAAAGTTTGAAAAAGGGCTGGACCCCCATAATGCGGAGGCGGCGATTAACCGTGCCTGCCAGTTGATTCAGGAGCTGGGCTGCGGCCAGGTGGTAGGCGGCATGGCGGATGTCTGCCAGCCAATGAAAGAGCCGGTTCGGATTAAATTCGAGCCTGATAAAATCAATAAACTGCTAGGAACGGATATTTCAAAAGAAGAAATGCTTCATATTTTCGAAATGATTGAGTTAAAATATGCAGAAGAGGAACAAATGCTGGAGATTCCCAGCTTCCGCCAGGATTTGCTGGGATCAGCGGATATTGCGGAGGAAGTGGCCAGATTTTACGGATATGATAAAATCCCGGTTTCCCTTCCTACAGGAGAGGCTACTACAGGGAAGCTTTCCTTTAAGCTGAGGATAGAGCAGAAGGCAAGGGATATCGCGGAATATTGCGGATTTTCACAGGGGATGTGCTATTCCTTCGAAAGCCCTAAAGTATTTGACAAGTTGTTAATTCCCCAAGAAGATGTACTGCGGCGTGCAATTGCCATTGCCAATCCGTTGGGGGAAGATTTTTCCATTATGCGCACCGTCTCTTTAAATGGTATGTTAACCAGCCTTTCGACCAATTATAATAGAAGAAATAAGGAAGTAAGGCTTTATGAACTGGGAAATATTTATATACCGGAGGAATTGCCGTTAACCAAGCTGCCGGAGGAACGGATGCAGTTTACCCTTGGTATGTACGGCGAAGGGGATTTCTACACGATGAAAGGCGTGGTGGAGGAATTCTTTGATTCAATCGGCATGAAGAAAAAAGCAGGGTATCAGCCGGAATCCGGCAAACCGTTCCTCCATCCGGGCAGGCAGGCGGATATTGTCTATGAAGGAAAGACGGTAGGCTACCTGGGCGAGGTGCACCCGGAAGTATGCGACAATTATGATATTGGAACGAAGGTGTATGTGGCAGTGCTGGATATGCCGGAAGTGATTCCGTATGCCACCTTCGACAGGAAGTATGAGGGAATCGCCAAATATCCTGCAGTATCCCGCGACATCAGTATGGTAGTGCCGAAAAATATTTTGGCAGGACAGATAGAAGCAGTCATCGCCCAGCGCGGCGGAAAGATTCTGGAGAATTACCGGCTGTTTGATATATACGAAGGAGAGCAGATTAAGGAAGGCTTCAAATCCATGGCATACTCCATCACATTCCGGGCGAAGGACAAAACGCTGGAAGAAAATGATATCACGGCAGTAATGAAGAAGATATTGAACGGCCTGGAAGGCCTCGGAATCGAACTCCGCCAGTAAAAACATGTTACGGAACTTAAAAAACAGTAAGCACCCGGACAGTGCCCCGGATGGATTGCCGGCAGCGAAGCGGCCGGAAATCCATCCGCAAAAGGTCCGGGTACTGGAAGGGTGCTTACGGAACTGATAAATAGGAGGAAGATTGAAAATTAAAAATTTTCAATCCAAAGTTTGTGTCTGCACGGCATCCACAAACTTCATCATGCACAAAAAGCCGTGCAGAAATGAGGACAAAAATGGAAAATAAGAATGTGTGGGAAACATACAGCGTAGCACAGCTGCAGGAACTGGAAGACCATGCCAAAGAGTATATGGATTTTTTGGACAGGGGAAAGACAGAGAGGGAATGTGTGGATGTCATTGTAAATAAGATAGAAGAGGAAGGCTATCAGGAACTGCAGGCGTTGATAAAGGGAAAGAAAACCTTAAAAAAAGGGGATAAAGTATATGCGGTATGCATGAACAAATCCATCGTTATGTTCCAGATAGGGGAAAAGCCTATGGCGGAAGGAATGAATATTTTAGGTGCCCATATCGACTCTCCCAGGCTTGACGTAAAGCAGAATCCGATGTATGAAGATGGGGGCTTTGCCTATTTGGATACCCATTATTACGGAGGCGTGAAAAAATACCAGTGGGTAACAATTCCCCTGGCTATTCATGGGGTAGTTGTAAAGAAGGACGGTACAACGGTAGAAGTAAACATCGGGGAAAGCGAAGATGACCCGGTATTTTTTATCTCCGATTTGCTGATTCATCTGGCAACGGAGCAGCTGGAAAAGAAGGCAGCGAAAGTGATAGAGGGGGAAGCGCTGGATGTCATCATTGGCAATAAGCCTCTTTTCTTTAAGAAAGACAAAGAAGAGAATAAGGATGAAGAAAATAAAAAGGATGAAAAGGATGGGAAAGAGCCGGGAAAGGATGCGGTGAAAAAAGGTGTCCTGGCTATTTTGAAGGAAAGCTATGATATAGAGGAGGAAGATTTTATTTCCGCAGAACTGGAAGTAGTGCCTGCGGGAAAAGCCAGGGAAGCCGGATTTGACAGAAGCATGATTCTCTCATATGGGCAGGATGACAGAGTGTGCGCATTTTCTTCCTTAAAAGCTATGCTTGAAATTGAGGACGTGGAAAGGACGGCCTGCTGCATTCTGGTGGACAAAGAAGAAATCGGAAGCGTAGGCGCTACAGGGATGCAATCCAGATTTTTTGAAAATATGGTGGCGGAAGTGATGGAACTGGCTGGAGAATATAGCGAACTGAACGTGAGAAGATGCCTGGCATCTTCCTGTATGCTCTCTTCCGATGTGAGCAGTGCCTTTGACCCATCCTTCGCATCCAGCTTCGATAAGAAAAACGTGGCATACCTGGGCAATGGCATGGTATTCAATAAGTTTACCGGTGCGAGAGGAAAATCCGGTTCCAACGATGCCAATGCGGAATATTTGGGCCATATCCGGATGATTTTTGAGAAAGAACAAGTACATTTCCAGACGGCGGAATTGGGAAGAGTGGATTTGGGCGGCGGCGGAACCATCGCTTATATTCTGGCGCTCTATGGGATGAATGTTATTGACAGCGGTGTGGCGGTATTAAACATGCATGCTCCATGGGAAGCTACCAGCAAGGCGGATGTTTATGAAGCAAAACGAGGATATGTGGCCTTTTTGCGCAATGCGGAAATGTAGGTGTGATTCCTCACGGCTGGGTAAGGTGCTAACTAAATGACATTGGGTCTTCCCTGCTTGATTAGGGCATAGGGGAAGAACCCCTGCCCAATTGGAAAGAAAAGAAAGCAGGACGCGATGGATGGATTGAAAAAAACAGATTTTTACTATGAGCTGCCGGAGGAACTGATTGCCCAGGACCCGCTGGAGACTCGTTCCGATTCCCGGCTGATGCTGTTAAATAAGCATACAGGGGAATGGGAGCATCATATATTTCACGAAATTATCAATTATTTAGCACCGGGCGAATGTCTGGTGCTGAATAACACAAAGGTGATACCGGCCCGGCTGATGGGGATAAAAGAAGACACCGGGGCGGCAGTGGAGCTGCTTTTGTTAAAACGGCGAAAAAAGGATGTCTGGGAAACTTTGGTAAAGCCGGGCAAGAAGGCGAAGCCGGGAACAAGGCTAAGCTTTGGAGATGGCCTGCTTGAAGGGGAAGTGCTGGAGGTGGTGGAGGAAGGCAACCGCCTGGTTCGGTTTTCCTATGAAGGGATTTTTGAAGAAGTGTTGGACAGGCTGGGGGAGATGCCCCTGCCGCCTTATATTACCCATAAGCTTCAGGACAAAAACCGTTACCAGACCGTATACGCAAAGTATGAGGGATCATCGGCTGCACCTACGGCCGGGCTGCATTTTACGGAAGAACTGCTTAGCAGGATAGAAGAAAAAGGTGTGGAAATCGCTTATGTCACTCTGCATGTTGGGCTTGGCACATTCCGCCCGGTGAAGGCGGAGAACATATTGGAACACCATATGCATTCCGAATATTATCAGGTGGGAAAAGATGCCGCAGAAAAGATAAACCGGGCCAAACAAAGCGGTAAACGGGTCATCTGCGTAGGAACTACCAGCTGCCGGACGATAGAAAGCGCGGCGGATGAAAACGGGATGTTGGAGGAGTGCTGCGGGAATACGGACATTTTTATTTATCCGGGATACCGGTTTAGAGTGATGGATGCCCTGATAACCAATTTCCATTTACCGGAATCCACTCTGGTGATGCTTGTGTCCGCCCTGGCGGGGAAGGATAATGTGCTTGCGGCTTACCGGGCTGCGGTGGAAGAGCGGTATCGTTTTTTTAGCTTTGGGGATGCGATGTTTATCACAGATTCCTTTACAAATTTCGAATAATGTTATATTCTATTAATGAGGGAAAATAGAGCAGATATTTGGTCTATGGCTGGATGGCTGCATGGAACATAGCGGTTGAGCATAGAAAAATTTGCATTCACGAAGAGCACAAAATTTGAGTAAAAGGAGTTGTGTGGGGTTATGGAAGAGAGAAGAAAAGCGAAAAGAATGGATTTGCAGTCCACGATTACGGTGAAGAGGATTGATAACGGAAAGGACGAGGAAGTCAGCATTGATATCAAAGATTTGTCTAAATCAGGGATGGGATTTAACTGTAAGCAGGAATTAGAGGAAGGGGCGATTTACCAGTCTTCCATCGTCATATGGACGCAGGAGGTAATTCCCGCCTTGTTAAAGATTGTGCGTAAGCTGGACCGGGGGGAAAACGGTTATTTCTATGGGGCACAGCTGATGGGGTTGTCCGATATCGATAAATTCCGCATTGCCGTTTACGAAGTAATCGGGGTGAGGGAAGATGAGGATGAGGACGAATGACTTTCCTGTCATATAAAATAGTCTCTCGAAGTCTCGCTGCGCCTGGTTTTGAGAGGCCATGAAAGCAATATTAAAGAAATACGGTATAGCCGCGGCTTTTTAAAAGGTCTGCGGCTGTTTTTATGGCATTTTCCTCATAAAATTCTATCCGCAGGGCACCTTCTGCCAATTCCCGGTTGTGGACAATCCCGATATTTTTAATGCTGATGTGCTGTTGGGCCAGAGTGGTGGCAACACAAGCCAGTGCCCCGGTTTCATCGGCAATATCAACGGTAATGGAAAAGGATTTTTTAATCGGGCCGCTGGAAGTCCCGATAAAGGAATCCCGGTAAACCCGCGCACCATCAAAAAAGCGGTAGATGGAACTGGCATCCCTGGCGGAAAGGGTCTCTTTCAGGGAAGAAAGGGATTGGATGTAATTCTCCAAAAGGCGGACAATATTATCCGTATTTGTCAGGCAGATTTGCTGCCACATATCCGGCGAAGAAGAGGCAATCCGGGTGATATCTTTAAATCCGCCGGCGGCAACCATTTTCATCGTGCCCTCAGGGGAATCGCTTTCCTTTACCAGATGGACAAGGGAAGAAGCGATAATATGGGGCAGATGGCTGATGGCGGCGGTGACAAAGTCATGCTGTGCCGCGTCCAGAACAAGGGGGATAGCGCCCATAGCGGCCACCAGGTTGCGATAGCCTTCCAGCTTTTCGGCGGAGGTTTCTTTGGAAGGGGTAAGGATGTAATAGGCATTTTCCAAAAGGCGGGCTTTGGAGTTTGGATACCCGAAACGTTCGCTCCCGGCCATGGGATGGCCGCCGATAAACTGGGCGGAAAGCCCCAGTGCTTCGATATGCCGGTGGATGCCCCCTTTTACGCTTCCTACATCGGTGAGGGTGCAGGAAGGGGAGAGGAATTGCTTTAACGTTATCAGGTTTTCATCATTGATGGAAACGGGGGCACACAGGAAGATATAGTTACAGCCGGAAAAAGAGATATCAATAGATCTGACAGCCTGGTTGGCAACGCCTTCTCGAAGGGCCTGCTCCAAAGTGGCTTTATTTACATCATATACGATAATCCGGACATCCGGCAGGGAAGCCCGGAGCGCTTTGGCGATAGAGCCGCCAATAAGGCCGAAACCGATAAAGCCTATTTTTAATCCGTCTTTTAATCCATCCATAAAATATGCCCTTTCTATAATCCTATCCATAAGTTATCTTTCAAATGTACGTCCTACAAGGGTGCAGAATGGCGCCAGTTCCGCTGTCAGCTTATCGAATTTTTCAAAAGTCAGCGACTGGGGGCCGTCGGAAAGGGCGCATGCGGGATTGTTGTGAACTTCTATCATCAGGCCGTCCGCCCCGCAGGCCACCGCTGCCTTTGCCATAGGCGCCACATATTTATAGGAACCTGTGGAATGGGAAGGGTCTGCGATAACAGGCAGATGGGTCTTTCCTTTTAAAACAGGAATGGCGCTTAAGTCCAACGTATTGCGGGTGGCCGTTTCAAAGGTACGAATCCCCCGTTCGCATAAAACCACATTGGGATTGCCCTCTGCAATGATATACTCTGCCGCATTGAGCCATTCTTCCACAGTAGCGCACAGCCCTCTTTTCAGAAGGACTGGAAGCCCGGAACGGCCGGCTTCTTTCAGAAGGATAAAGTTCTGCATGTTCCTGGCGCCGATTTGAATCATATCCACATATTTTACTGCCGCTTCGATGGCCTCCTGACATACCACCTCGCAGATGGTGGCCAGCCCTGTTTCCTTTCCGGCAGCCTGCATATAGCGAAGCCCTTCTTCTTTAAGGCCCTGGAAAGAATAGGGGGAGGTGCGTGGTTTGTAGGCGCCGCCCCGTAAAATAGAAGCGCCGGACTTTTTCACGGCCTGCGCGATGCACATTAGCTGCTCTTCCGATTCTACGGCACAGGGGCCGGCCATAATGGACATAGAACCGGGGCCGATAAATGTGTTTCCCACTTGCACGGCAGTTGGCTCTGGGTGGAATTTCTTATTGGCCAGTTTATAGGTCTCCGTTACAGGGACAATCCTGTCCACGTCTTTAAAGCTAATCAGGTTTTCCGTAGGGAGTTTGGCCTTGTCGCCAACGATTCCGATAATGGTGACCTCTTCCCCTTGGGAAAGGTGGGTATTGAGCCCGCTGTTTTCTATGAAAGAGACAACGGATTCAATGCTTTTAGGTGAAGCGTTTGGTTTCATTACAATAATCATAGTTAATTTTCATCTCCGTCTGTTTTATTAGGTATAATATAATCAAAAATAAAATAGTTCTGAAAAGTACAGCCATGGACAATATACCACTTCAACGCGTGAAAGTCAACAAAAGATTCCGTCAAATCAGGGAAATCAATTTTTTAGAAATTTGCTATTCAAAATGTTTTATTTTGCTTGTAATATGCGGACAATTTTAGTAAAATATACACATGGGAGTAAAAAGTGCGGTAGAACAATTTAAATATAGACTAGGCACAATGCCCAAAAACAGCAAAAATCGGAGGAATTCATATGAATGTTTACACAACTGACAAGATTAGAAACGTAGTGCTGCTCGGCCATGGGGGAAGCGGAAAGACCAGCCTGGTGGAAGCGATGGCTTATTTATCTGGTATTACTTCCAGGATGGGCAAGGTATCCGACGGCAATACGGTAAGCGATTATGGGAAAGAAGAGCAAAAGAGGCAGATTTCCATTTCCACATCGGTAATCCCGGTGGAATGGGAAGGAATTAAAATAAATATTTTGGATACTCCTGGATTTTTTGATTTCGTAGGGGAAGTGGAAGAAGCGGTAGCGGCAGCGGATGCGGCGATTATCGTTGTTTCCGGAAAAGCGGGCGTAGAAGTGGGAACGGAAAAGGCATGGGAAATGTGCGAAAAGTATAAGCTGCCTCGTTTTATTTTCGTAACGGATATGGATGTGGATAATGCTTCTTTCCGCCAGGTTGTGGAGGACATGACCAAATCTTACGGCAAGAAAATGGCGCCTTTCCATCTGCCTATCAGGGAAAATGAGAAATTTGTAGGTTATGTGAATGTTATTACGGAAACCGGCCACAGGTGGCAGGGGAAAGAAGTGGTTGACTGTGAGGTGCCGGAATACAGCAAGGCAAATCTGCAGCTTTGCAAGGATACCCTTATGGAAGCGGTGGCCGAGACGAGCGAAGAGTTTATGGAGCGTTATTTCGGCGGGGAGACATTCTCCGATGCGGAAATCAGGGCGGCTTTGCGTACGAACGTAATTGACGGCTCCATTGTGCCGATGACTATGGGCTCCAGCGTATTGTGCCAGGGGATTTATACCCTGTTAGACGATATTGTAAAATATATGCCCAGCCCGGAAAATAAAGAAGTGGCAGGGATTAACCTGAGAACGAATGAGATTTTTGAAGCTAACTATGATTTTTCCAAGACCAAATCAGCTTATATCTTTAAGACGATTGTAGACCCGTTTATTGGAAAATATTCTTTGGTAAAAATATGTTCGGGCGTGCTGAAAGTGGATGATTTGATTTATAACAGCGATAAGGATATTGAGGAAAAGGTGAGCAAGCTGTATGTGATGCAGGGAAGTAAGCCGTTGGAAATCAAGGAACTGCATGCCGGCGATATCGGCGCTATTGCCAAGCTGACAGCAGCCAGGACCGGTGATACCCTTTCCACGAAGGCTACAACGGTCAAGTACGGCAAGACGGAAATATCAACACCGTATACTTATATGAGATACAAGGCGAAAAACAAAGCCGATATTGATAAAGTTTCCCAGTCTCTGCAGAAGATGGCTCATGAAGACCAGACATTAAAGGTAGTAAATGACGCGGAAAACAGGCAGACATTGATTTACGGTATGGGCGATTTGCATCTGGAAGTAATTGCCAGCAAGCTTGCAAACGAATATAAGGTAGAGATAGAACTCTCTGAGCCTAAGGTGGCATTCCGCGAAACAATCAGGAAGACTTCCGATGTGGAATACAAATATAAGAAACAGTCCGGCGGACACGGGCAGTACGGCCATGTAAAGATGCGGTTCTCACCGTTGGATAACCTGGAGAAGTCTTTTGAATTCGAGCAGGAGGTGGTAGGAGGTGCAGTGCCTAAGAACTATTTCCCGGCAGTGGAAAAAGGTTTGCAGGATTCCGTACAGAAGGGGCCTTTGGCAGCATACCCGGTAGTAGGTGTGAAGGCCGTATTGTACGATGGCTCTTACCATCCGGTAGACTCTTCAGAAATGGCGTTCAAGATGGCCACCATCCAGGCATTTAAGAAAGGCTTTATGGAAGCGAACCCGGTGCTCTTAGAGCCCATCGCAAATATCAAAGTAACGGTTCCTGATGCTTATACGGGCGATGTTATGGGCGACCTGAATAAGAGAAGGGGAAGGGTGCTTGGTATGAACCCGGTGTCAGGAAAGCAGATTATCGAAGCGGATATCCCGATGACAGGGTTGTTCGGGTACTGCACGGATTTGCGTTCCATGACAGGCGGACGCGGTACTTATGAATATAAATTTGCCAGATATGAGCAGGCTCCCAGCGATGTACAGAGCAAGGAAGTGGCTGCAAGGGCGGCGAAAGTGGCTGAGGGCAGCGATGACTAAGGCAGGCTAAAGATGGATGATGCCGGTATTCTACGGGGATTGGTTTTTAATTTCCGTGGGGTATCGGCGTTTTTGCTTGCCAGCGGGGTATTTAAGTGTTATTCTTTTTATATTGTAGGATTCGGGGGCCAAAAGCCCTGGCTGGGGAGCTTGGAAGGGCCAAAAGCCTGCGTGGCAGCATGGGTGCGGTAATCGAATTTGAGGATGATGGCATATGAAAGAAACAGGAATAAAAAAAGATGTGGTGAAAGAGATATGTGCTCTGGCAAAAAGGAATGAAGTAGAAAAGGTGATTTTGTTCGGCTCCAGGGCAAGAGGTGATTATGGGCGTGCCAGCGATATTGACTTGGCCGTATGCGGTGGAAATACCGCCCGTTTTGCTTTGGATGTGGACGAAGAAACATCTACACCATTGAAATATGATGTGGTGAACTTGGATGAAGATGTACAGGATGAGCTGCTTCAGGTGATTGCTAGGGAGGGGAAAGTATTATATGAAAAAATTTGAGAATTATGCTTCGAATCTACGTGTGTTGGCGCGGGCGGATAAGGAGGATTTGAAGAATGAATTTGTCATCGGCGGAGTTATTGATAAATTTTCCGTACAGTTTGAATTAGGATGGAAGCTTCTGAAGGAATTATTAGCTTATGAGGGCAGTAAGGCATCGGTTACAGGGTCGCCCAGGGGGATTATAAAGGAAGCATACGCAGTGTATCCTTTTTTCGATGGTGATATTTGGCTGGATATGCTGAAAGACAGGAATGATATGGCTCATATTTATAATGGAAATGCCGCGAATGATTTGGTAAAGCGTATTTTGGAGGAATATATCCCCCAGTTTTTGAAGCTGGAAGAGGAACTGGTGAGGATGTATGGGGATATTCTGTGAAGGGGCGGAGAGAATATTCGACTCATCCAGATTTGAGTCACAGCAAAGCTGTAACATGGAGGTTAGTATGAAAAAGTGGATGCGTAACTTGATATTTATTTTGGCGGGGTTGGTGGCGGCTTTTGTGTATTATTATATTTCGCTGCCGGCGCTTAATATTCATTCTTCCGGTTTCTGGATGTTTATTATTACCATTTTGCTGGTGATTATGGCGGTCTATGCGGCTAAGAAGGCGGGGAAGGAATATGTGGAATCGGAAGTGCTGGGGAAATTAGGCATTAAGTTCAACACTTATGGCCTGAAAGACAGCAAGGTATTGAAAGGAATGGGGATTTTGCTGGCCGTTGTTGTGGGGATTTACCTGATTGGCAGCATTCTTTCCTCGCCGATTGTGAATGCCAGGAAATATCAGGCGCTTTTAACCATACAGGAGAGGGAGTTTACGGCGGATATTAAGGAAGTGGATTACCGTACGATTCCTTTGCTGGACAAGGAGTCGGCGGCGCTTTTAGGCAATCGGAAGATGGGGAGCATGGTGGATATGGTATCCCAGTTCGAGGTAGCTGGCGATTATTCCCAGATTAACTACCAGGGGGTTCCTGTGAGGGTGACTCCGCTCTCTTATGCCAGCCCGATTAAGTGGCTGACGAATCAGAGCGAGGGGATACCGGCGTATATCCTGATTGACATGACGACCCAGAACACGGAGTGTGTGAAACTGGAACAGGGGATTAAGTATTCCAAATCAGAATATTTTAACAGGAATCTTTATCGGCATTTGCGGTTTCATTTCCCCACTTATATTTTTGACAGCCAGATTTTCTTTGAAATTGATGAAGAGGGAACGCCTTATTGGGTATGCCCGGTGAAAAAGTTTAATATCGGACTATTTGGCGGACAGACAGTGGGCAGGGTGGTCCTCTGCAACGCGGTGACCGGGGAATGCATTGATTATGCGGTGGAGGATGTGCCCCAGTGGATTGATAAGGTATATTCGGCGGAGTTGTTGATGGATTTGTATGATTATTCGGGGTTATATAAAAACGGGTATTTCAATTCGGTCTTAGGGCAGAAGGACTGTCTGCAGTCTACCAACGGATATAATTATATCGCGTTGGAAGACGATGTGTGGGTATATACCGGCGTGACCAGCGTAAGCGGTGACCAGTCCAATGTGGGGTTCGTGCTGATGAATCAGAGAACTATGGAGACGCGCTATTACAAAGTGGAAGGGGCCATTGAGGATTCGGCCATGTCTTCGGCGGAAGGCCAGGTGCAGAATCTGGGATACCGGGCCACGTTTCCGCTGCTTTTAAATATTGCCGATGAACCTACTTATTTTATGGCGCTAAAGGACGCAGCAGGGCTGGTGAAAAAGTATGCCATGGTGAATGTCCAGAAATATCAGTGGGTGGCCATTGGCGATACGGTGCAGGAGTGCGAAGGGAATTACACCGAATTGCTGAATACCAATGGAATTGTGTCGGAAAATACGGATTTGAATAAAGAAATGTCCGGAAAAATAGATTTTATTGCGCCGATTGTCTTGGAGGGGACCACTCATTATTATGTAGGCCTGGAAAACAGTGAGGATATTTTTGATCTGAATATGGCGAATAATGATTTGATTGGCATATTAAAATATCAGGTGGGCGATGACATTACATTCAGCTATACGGAAGGATATGGGCTGCACCAGGTGAAAGCCATTGTAACAGGGAAGCCGAAAGGCTGAACTGTTACAAGCCATCGTAACAGTTCAGCCTTTAGGCTTCCCTGTTACGAGATCTGCCCATTCCGAATCGCCTTCGGCGAGGGGCAGATGCTTTCTTGGCTAAATTGACGTACTCGTACGGACTTTGCAGCAAGTGCAAAGTCCTGGGCTGAACTGTTACAAGCCATCCGCTAATGTGCATTCCGGCACTTGACAGGAGAGGGGAAAAAGTATAGAATTATCGGTGTTTTAGAGTGTTTTTATGGCCGGTATGTATTGACGATAATGATCAGGATTTAGAAAAAGATGGATAATAAAGGAGCAAAAGAAAGATGGCAGAACCGTATAATCACAGAGAGGTAGAATTAAAATGGCAGAAAATTTGGGATGAGGAGAGGGCGTTTGCGACTTCGGACGATTATTCGAAGCCAAAGTATTATGCTTTGGTGGAATTCCCATATCCGTCAGGGCAGGGGCTTCATGTAGGACATCCCAGGCCGTATACGGCGTTGGATATCGTGGCCAGAAAGAGGAGGATGCAGGGGTACAATGTGCTTTATCCCATGGGATGGGACGCTTTTGGCCTTCCTACCGAGAATTATGCCATTAAAAACCATATCCACCCGAAGATGGTGACGAAGAACAATGTGGAGCGTTTTAAAGGGCAGCTCCATGCCCTGGGCTATTCCTTTGACTGGGAAAGGGAAATCAATACGACGGACCCGGGATACTATAAATGGACTCAGTGGATTTTCTTAAAGCTGTTTAAGGCCGGATTGGCCTATAAGAGTGAGATGCCCATTAACTGGTGCACGTCCTGTAAGGTAGGATTGGCCAATGAGGAAGTGGTCAACGGCGTGTGCGAGCGGTGCGGGGCAGAGGTAGTCCGTAAGGTGAAGAGCCAGTGGATGCTGAAAATTACCGAATATGCGGATCAGCTGATTAGGGATTTGGACAGCGTGGACTATGTGGAACGGGTGAAAGTATCCCAGAAGAACTGGATTGGCAAGTCTGAAGGTGCGGAAGTGGATTTCCGGGTAAAGGATAAGGAAGAGACTTTAAGGATATATACCACAAGGCCGGATACGCTGTTCGGCGTAACCTATATGGTGCTGTCCCCCGAGCATCCGATGATAGATAAGTATAAGGATGAGATTAAAAACTGGAACGATGTGGTGGCATACCGGGAGATGGCAGCGAGAAAATCGGATTTTGAGAGGACGGAGCTGGCCAAGGAGAAGACCGGTGTGGCCATCGATGGGCTGACGGCTATCAATCCGGTGAATGGGAAAGAAATTCCCATCTGGATTTCCGATTATGTATTGATGACATATGGAACAGGGGCGATTATGGCGGTGCCTGCCCATGATGAAAGAGACTGGGAATTCGCGAAAAAGTTCGGGCTGCCTATTGTGGAGGTAGTTGCCGGAAGCCCTGTGGGTGTAGAGGAAGCCGTTTACACGGATGTGGCCGAAGGCATGCTGGTGAATTCGGATTTCCTGAACGGATTGAACGTGGCGGAGGCGAAGGAAAAGATTGTGGAATTCCTTACGGAAAAGGGTATCGGAACGAAGAAGACCAACTTTAAGTTAAGGGATTGGGTGTTCTCCAGGCAGCGTTATTGGGGCGAGCCGATTCCTATTGTGGAATGTGAAAAATGCGGGTTTGTTCCGTTGGATGAAAGCGAACTTCCTTTAGAACTGCCGGAGGTGGAAAGCTATATGCCTACCGATAACGGGGAGTCACCTTTGGCTGCAATGACGGATTGGGTAAATACCACTTGCCCTTGCTGCGGCGGGCCTGCCAAAAGGGAAACGGATACCATGCCCCAATGGGCCGGTTCTTCCTGGTATTTCTTACGCTATACGGACCCCAAAAATGAGAATGCTCTGGCCAGCAAAGAGGCATTGGAATATTGGATGCCGGTGGACTGGTATAACGGAGGGATGGAGCATACCACCCTGCATCTGTTATATTCCCGGTTCTGGCATAAGTTTTTATATGATGAGAAAGTAGTGCCCTGTCCTGAACCATACCAGAAGCGTACTTCCCATGGGATGATTTTGGGCTCTAATGGGGAGAAAATGAGCAAGTCCAGGGGAAATGTGGTGAACCCGGACGATATCGTAAGGGATTACGGTGCGGATACTTTGCGGACCTATGAGATGTTCATCGGCGCATTTGAATTGAGCGCAGCCTGGTCGGAGGACGGCGTAAAGGGCTGCCGCCGTTTCTTGGAAAGGGTATGGAAGCTGCAGGATATCCTGACGGAAGGAGAAGGTTACAGCCAGGATCTGGAAACGAAAATGCACCAGACCATCAAAAAAGTGAGCAATGACTTTGAAAGCCTGAAATACAATACAGCCATTGCGGCAATGATGGCGCTTATTAATGATTTTTATAAGAAAAACGCCGTGACAAAAGGCGAGTTTAAGACTCTGCTTACCATGTTAAATCCGGTAGCGCCTCATATTACGGAGGAATTGTGGGAACTGGTAGGTTTTGAAGGAAAAGTTTATCAGGCATCATGGCCGGAATTTGAGGAAGCAAAGACTATAGAGGCAACGGTGGAAATCGCTGTCCAGGTGAACGGCAAAGTACGGGCTACTATCCAGGTGGCCAGCGACATCAGTAAAGAGGATGCCATCGCAGCCGGGAAAGAAGCGGTAAAAGGCAAGCTGAGCGGGAATATTGTGAAAGAGATTTATGTGCCGGGAAGGCTTGTGAATATTGTGGCGAAACCGTAATTGCCGGAAAAATCATGGCGGTAACGTCCTGAAAGACATGTAATGAACGAAACATCATGTTATAATTGCATATAATCAACGGAAAATGGGAACAGGGGCGATATATCATAACAGTTCCGGCTTGTCTGGACTGTTGCGACACACCCCTGTTCCCGTTTAACGTTTCTTCTTCAAGGCCATCAGTTTATTGATTTTAGCAATTTCTTCCGGTGTGGAATATTTTTGCAGCGCAGTTACGATAGCATCTATTTCGTTATCGTCAAAGGAAATATTTTGTTTTTTCCCTTTCTGCGCTACGGACATAAGAAAGGGGAGCATTTGCTCTTTCGTAAGATTCTGGCCTTCGAAGACAAGCATCTGAAGAAACTGCAGTTTTGTCTTGTCGATGCCGGCAACCAAAGGGTCATTCATCCATTCCGTCTGATTCATGTGTGCTATTACCTCCAAACATTTCAAATATGGACTTCTGCTCAGGGGAAAGCATGCCCATGAGCATTTCCATCATAGTATTGTTCTGTTGATTTGGCTGATTTGAGGAATTTGCATCACTGCCTTCCGGGGAATCTATGGCATCTCCCGAAGGGGACATGCTGCCCAGGCCATTTGCAAACAGATCCGGGGCAAATTCCTTCATCATTTCCATCGTACGGCTCATTTCCTTGTACATTTCTATAGAACGGAAAATACCGGCTATCCGTTCCAGCTTTTCTTTTTCCGCGCTGTTGCAGAACGGGGAAAGCTGGGAGCAGATTTTGTTTATATTGAATTCTTCTTTATGAAAGGAGCAGCCGCTTAACTCATGGGGGCGGGAAAAATAGTCAAGAGTATGCCGGAATTCCAGGTATTTGATGTAAACGGCCAGTTGTCCTTGAGTTCGGGCATCGAAATAGGGCATGACAATTTTAAGCATCTGTATGTGGTTGTTTGTATATAATGTATCGAAAGCGATGATATTGTCATGTTCGTTTGTTTCCATAATCTACCTTGGAACACGTTTGAAAACTGCTTTCTGCCGGACGGCGGGAATGCGCTTTCAAAGGCGTTCTGCCCCCATTTGCCTTTTTAAATCTTATGTATGGTGAAAATAAAATATACGTGAAGGGCACTTAAGAGAAAATAGGCTCATAAGAGCCTATTTTCAAGATGTGCCCGATCCGCAGCTTTAGAAAGAGTTTCCGCAGCAGCAGAGCAGAAGGAGAATCCAAATCATATTGTCGCATCCACAGCCGGAGCCGTTGCCGCCAAAAAGGCCGCCGCCGCACCCGCAGCCATCGCTGCTGTCGCCGCCGTTGCAGAAGCAAAGCAGGATCAGAATCCAAATAATAGAATTGCATCCGCAGCCGGATCTTGTGCTTGTGCCGCAGCCGCAGTTTGTTGCTGTTAAATCACTCATAGTGTTGCCTCCAAAAATTTTTTTATTTATGGTTTATACTATGTAGCATGGCTTGGCATTGTTTCCATGGTGATGTATTTTTTTGAAAAAATTTAGGGGGATTTATGTATAACAAGAATTTTGCCAGTGATTTGTAGGCTTATGAGGCTTTATGACTTTTGCAGGAGACCATCAGTTTCCATTTTACTCCTTAGGCGAAGCCAAGAGAAATCCCTAGGAGCCTGTCCGAAGGTTTTATCATATAGGGAAGTTCGATGAACTGTCCTATATGATAGAAAATACCCTACAATATTGTAGGGTAAAATTTAAGTCCCAGCCTTTTATTAGCCGCATACTGGGTAAGTAAAGCTATTGTTCTTATAAGAAACAGCATCGGAGACGTGTTCATAAGGTCGCAATATGAACTTGCTAAGAATACGAAGCGATTAATGTAATATTGTTTTCTTATATACCAAACCGGAAAAAATCGGAAATCTATCGAAAAGACTTTAAAAAAAATAAAAAATCTGGTACAATATATGGGCAAAAGGCTTGCATTAATTTCAAGGTATAGTAAAATAAACCATATATGAAATTATTACGCCCCAAATTGGGGAGTATACATATAATAGAAATGGGTTACATGAAGGAGTGTCGGTGAATGGCGCAAAGTCATACGGCAGGGGGAGGGCAGTTCCGTACAAAGGCGGAATATGAGGCTGCTTTAAGGGATAAGAAAAAGATAGAGAAAATATGTTCCGTATATAATTTGAAGAATCCCAAGGCTGTGCTGGATTTGCATCAAAAGCTGCAGACGGGCACATACCCCTTCGAAACCGCGCTGGGCAAGGGATTTGTGGGTAAGGTTGCCGAGCTGGCTAAGAAGTACGGGGGCGTAAAGGACGTAAGCAGTAAGACTGTGCAGGGAGGGAAAGGGGCCGTAGGCAAAGGCGGACACGGGAGGAAAGGGAAAGAAGCCGGCTCGGGCATAGGCGCAAAAGCCGGCGGGAAGGATGATAAACTTTCCCTGGAAGACTTTGATAAAGATATGCAACGGGAGATTGCCGCTCAGCTGAAGGCGAGAGACAGGAAACGGAAGCTGCTGGTGGCGTTATGTACAGCCGGGGCAGTGATATGCTTCGGATATTTTATTGCATATTATTATATGGCAGAGAAGACAGATATGGATTATGAGCAGCTGGCCAGCCTGAAAAACAGCGATGTGCTGGCCAGCCCGAAGGAAGAACCGCTAGTGGTGCGCGGTCAGGAGGAAGAGGTAGAGCTGCCCGATGTTCTGAACGAATATAAAACTTTATATAATAAGAACAAAAGGCTAATCGGATGGCTGAAAATTGACGATACAATAATAGACTACCCTGTGATGCAGACATCCAACAACGAATATTATCTGGATCATAATTTCAATCAGGAAAAGGATAATAACGGGAGTATTTTTATGGATAAGGACTGTGTGGCTTACCCACGTTCCCAGAACCTGATTCTGTACGGGCATCACATGCGGTCGGGGAAAATGTTTGGCGATCTGGAAAAATATTCCAGCGAGTCATATTATAAGAAGCATAGTATTATCCAGTTCGATACGATATATGAGAAAGGTACTTACCAGGTGATGTATGTATTCCGGGCAAAGGTGCTTAAGGAAAACGAGATTGCTTTTAAGTATTATCAATTTATAGATGCGAATTCGGCAGAGGAGTTCGATTCTTATATGAGGGAAATGAAAGAAATGTCGCTGTATGATACGGGAGTGAGCGCCCAGTACGGCGAAGAACTGCTGACATTATCCACCTGTGACCACTCGCAGACGGATGGGAGGTTTGTAGTAGTGGCGAAGAGGGTGCAGTAATATATAGTATGAGCATTACGATGGAGGAGAGCAGAAATGGCTAAGGTCAAGAAAACCAAAAAAAGAAAATGGAGATTGAAAAAACAGGTGCGTAAGACATTGGGCTGCCTGTTTATGATTTCTGCGCTGATAGTGACGGCGATACCGGTGCAGCCGATGGAGGCGGCGCCTGGGGGTGCGGCCGGATGGGTGGAAGAAATAGACCCGCCTAATAATGATTGGAGTCAGTCTAATAACTGGGTGTATTCAAATACTACGTCTATTCCGCCTATTAATTCCAGTGCGCCAGTATATAAGGATAAGAGTACTAATTTTAGCTTTGTATATGTGGATAGTAAAGGGCAGCATAATGCATCAGATATGGAGAAAATGGCTATTATTGTGGATTTCAAGGCACAGGAATTGCCTGGGGGGAATCTACAGATACCCTTGGTGATGGATGCTTATATGAGGTTTACTGATGGAACTACGGGAGCCGAAGCATATGCGGCGGCAAATAAATTAGGGAAACCTTTGTATTATAAGAGAATGAATACTGTTACCAGAAGTGTGCCAGGAAATGAGCCGGTTCTAACGATAGATGATTTAAATGGAAATGGAATGTTTGATGACTATGTAACCTATGCGGATGAACAGCAGGTAGAAGAATTTGATTCATTCCGTCCATGTTACCCTAATGAAGAAGAGATTTGGAGTCCAAATGGAGAAGATGTAACATTGTATTATTATAATACAGATACAGGGATACCAGATAATTCGGCTTTAGGAAAAGATGAGACGGAAGATACGAATTGGAAGCCAGTATCTGGAAATAATGACAATAGAATTGCAAAGGCTCCTGTGAGATTTATTGGCAATCACTATGCCGATGATGATGGAAATTTGCATAAATCTACTTCAAAACATAGTGTTTTTGGCGGTACAGATGAAGGGGCGCCAGTTTCTAATATTGTTAACCTGACTTTTGAAAGAGACAGTGAAGGAAAGTCTAATATAGAAGGAATTGGAGACTATGCTTTCCTAGGATGTACCAACTTAAGCAGCATCAGGTTGGGGAATGGTCTGTCTTCTTTAGGAAACTATGCTTTTGCAAATTGCAGACGGCTGGTTTCTGTGACAATGCCTGCGGAAACAACACTGACTACCTTGGGGGCAGGGTTATTTGCTAATTGTGATATTTTGGAGTCCTTTACTCTTCCGAATGCAGTCGACAGTGTTGGTGACTTTTGTTTTAAAAATTGTGTAAATCTGACAGAAATTATCACATCTGACCGTGCTGACGGTCAGGGAACAGCCTTAAACAGGATTGGATACCGAGCGTTTGAGAATTGTACCTCCTTGCAGTCGTTAACTTTGCCTGCATCTTATAATGGTGCGGATAAAAAAGGTAATGGAGTTTTTCATCTGTCTACAGTAATGGGGTGTACCAGCCTGAAATATATTAAAACATTTAGTAATAACATTCAGTTTGTGACAGATGCAGAGCATCAAGATAAAGTTATTGGAGGATATGATAGCGGAAGCGGAAAAGTAGATGGGAGTTATACCTTTGATGCATTTAAAACGGAAGTGGGGGATGGCTTTTGGTTTGAAGGCCCGGGATATAAAGCGGGAGCCAGCGGTGAAAAATCACAGACACATAATGTGGCAAACTTAAGGCATATTTGTTTTAAATATTTAGATGAAGACAGATATGAGATTATGGAAAAGGGATTTAGCAGCACAGCAACATCTACTGAAGATGTGGGGCTTATCTATCAGGTAAATGGTGCTAATGAACTGATTAAGTTCCAGATTGAAGATATCAAAACCGGTCTGCCGGAGAGGAAACCTGTACCGGAAATTATCATGCCCGAAAGAGTAGGCCCTAAATATATTTCTTCCATAGTTGAGGGAAGCTTTGATAATAACTGTTATATAGAAAAGATATCAATACCCGGTTCGGTGACGTATATCGGCAATAACGCGTTTAAGGGAAGCCATAATTTGAAGTATCTTATATTTACTAATGCGGGAAATATTGAAGCCATCGGCGATGGTGCATTTGCTACTCAGGTGGTGGATACATTCCATGGCAATCAAAGCGTACATCCCAATACTTGTCTTGATACAACTAACAACTTCTTGACGCATACGCCGTTTATGAGCTTTACGGGTGCGATTGAGAAGGACGATGGAACGAATACGGAGCCGTTCAAATATGCTATGAAAGCTACCTCAAAGGTCAATGAAGGGGCACAGCCATTGACTTATATTACCTATTATAGTGGCATGCCTACTAATCTGACGGTGAAATATAACCCGGATACCGGAAAGTCAGAACTCCTTCATTTTCCTACTAAGGCTGATTTGAGGGAAGGTTTCGAGGCGCCAGATGGTTATGTAGGGGCTTATAAACCAAGGGATTCAAAAGTTGCTTACAGATATCCGTATATGACAACGGATTTGGCAGCCGAAGCGTTAGGCGCTGCTGACGGCGGTGGCAGTGAAAACCAGGTAAATATGCGCAACGGCGTGGAAAATATCGTCATCCCCACAGGGGTACAGTCCGTCAAAGAAGGCCTGTTCTCCGGCTTGACTGTCAGCGGGAATACCATAGCATCCCTGCCGGCTGTAACCTTCCCGGATGAGACATATCAGTCTCCGGCAAAGGATATTAAGACTTTGACAACCAAGAGTTTGATTAATATAGAGCCCTATACTTTTGCAAGGCTGCCGGAACTGCTTTCGGCTTATGTGAGCGGTACGGCCTCCATAGGGAACTATGCATTTGACGAGTGCCCGAAGCTGGAAACGGCAGAAGTGGGCAAAGAGACGGATACGTTAGGCTTGCGGCCATTCAGCGGCTGTGATAACTTAAAGGGCGTGAATTTTAATGACAGCCCGTATTTTACCGAGACAGACGGGATTATCTATGCGTTGGATGAGAACGGCGCGAAAAAGAAAATTATGCAGTGCCTGCCGGGAAGGGGAAGCGTAGTGGGCTCCAGGGCAGTGGGGCCGGATGAACTGGCGGGAATCGCGGAAATTGCACCGGAAGCCTTTATGGACTGCCAGGCCGTCCGCCAGGTGGATTTGTCTTCCACGACTGTGGCAAATATACCGAACCTATGTTTTGCAGAGAGCAAAAACCTGAACGTAGTGATACTGCCCAATACGATTAGGGCCATCCGTGCCGGTTCTTTCTGGAATACGGAAGGGCTCGCATCGGTGACGATACCTGACAGTATAGGGGTTATTGAGCCGGATGCTTTTGCCCTGGTGGATAAGAACCCTGACGGCACATACGGCGATCCGAAGAAGGAGAGGCCTGCCTCTATGGCATTTGACTTTATCACACTGCCGGGCAGCGTGGCGGATATCTATGCGGAGGGCTATAATTACATTGGCGTAAAACAGGACGATTCCTTGAAGAAAGTCCATGAAGTAACTTTGATTGACGGTTATGACAATACAAGATATAAGACCTATCAGGTAGTGGACGGGGAAAATCTGGAATTGACCATATTGGACGTAAATGACCACACCGCAGACGGATACCAGTTTACCGGATGGTGGCCCAGTGCGGAGATTTATAATCCTATCGTAGCACCTACGGAAATCACAGCGATGTATGAGCCCATTGCGGCAAATACTTATCTGGTTCGTTTCTTTGATATTAATAAACAGGAAATGCCGGAGTACACGCAGAGGGTAGAAGAAGGAAAGAAAGCAATAGCGCCTCCTAAGGATGAAATGGAGGTGGAAGGCAAAGTATTCAAGGGCTGGGATAGAGATTACAGCGCAATCACTGGAAATGTAGATATTTATTCCATTTATGATGACAGGGCGGACGGTATGTTCTATGTAAGCTTCTATACCGATGCTGACCTGGCCACAATGATAGGAAAGACCCAGGAAGTAAAGGCAGGGGAGAGCGCAATCGAACCGGCACATCCTACCAAGGAAGGGTATACTTTCGTCAGCTGGTCTTCCGAAGGATGGAAAAATGTAACGAGAGACTGGGATATTTTCGCAGTATATACACAGGGAAGCGGGAATCCCAATAACCCGGATGACCCCAATAATCCAAGCGGAGGCAACAATGGGGACAACAATGGAGGCAACAATGGAGGCAACAATGGAGGCGGCTCCGGCGGCGGAAGCGGCAGCTCTGGCAGCAGCAATGATTCCGTATCAGGAAACGGAAAGAAATATAAAGTAACGGTAAATGACGGAAGCGGCTCCGGCGAGTATACAGCGGGAACAATCGTGCCGATTAATGCTTATGCAAGGGCGGATGGAACAGTATTTGATAAATGGACCAGTTCCTCCAGCGGAGTTGGCTTTGTGAACCAGTCGGCGGTGTCCACAACCTTTACTATGCCGGCCAATGATGTGGTGGTTTCGGCTACCTTTAAGAAAGGCGGCGCTTCCTCTACAGTGAGCGGCAATACGAGAAGCACGCGGAGGAATTCCACTACTACGGTAGATGTGACAAAGAACGGTATATCCAATACCGATTTGGCTTCCGCGAATGTGAACGGCTCTTCGGATAATTATGTGATTCGTGTATCCGATGATGCCCAGGCTACGGCTGCGGTGATTGCGGCCCTGGAAGCGAAGTATGGCGATTTGAGCAATATTGCTTATCTGCCTATGGACATCAGCTTGTACGATGCTACAGGACAGAGGAAAATTACCGATGTATCGGGCATTACAGTGGATATTACACTGCCGTTGCCGGATGGATTGATTCAGTATGCCGGTAATAATAAGGCAGCCGCAGTATCCAATGGCAGCCTGGAAGACTTGAATACCAAGTTTACAACGATTGACGGTGTGCCTTGCGTACAGTTTACGGCAACGCACTTCTCGCCGTATACCATATATGTGGATAAAGGCAACCTGACAGAAGGGTTAATTGACGCAACGCCTAAGACCGGTGATCCGATTCATCCGAAGTGGTTCTTAGCGATGGGCCTGGCATGTATTTCTATTATATTATTCTGTAAAAAGGATAAGAAACAGCCAAGGATGAAAACCGCTTGACTTTAGGGGGAGCCTATGAGTAAAAAGAGTATACGAAATTTTTTAGGAGGGCTGCTGCTGTGTTTTACAGCAGCGGCAATCCATTTTTCTTCAATGGACGTGAAGGCAGCTTCCGCTTCCTTTGCCGATTTTCAGATGCAGGGAGACACATTGGTAAAATATACAGGCACGGCCAGCGCCGTGTCTATTCCTACATCCGTAAAACATATTGGGAAAGAAGCCTTTGCGGGGCATACGGAACTGGTGAAGGTGGAGGTGCCGGGATATATTGAGAGCATAGATTATAATGCTTTCAGCGGCTGTTCGTCTTTGGAGACCATTGCTATTCCGGATACGGTCACTTCAATCGGGAATGGCGCTTTCAGCGGCTGCAGCAGCCTACGGAACATGAAGCTTGGCAAGAATCTGAAAAAGCTGGGGAGCGGTGTATTTGCGGGCTGCCATCGGCTTTCTTCCTTGACTTTGGATAAGAAAAATGAATCTTTCGCCTATGAAAACGGAGTTATTTACAGCAAGGATAAAAAGATTCTTTATTGTATGATTCCAGGGTATTCCACCGGGGAATATAAGATGCCTTCGACTGTGGAGGAAATTAAGAATTATGCCTTTTGGGGATGCCAGAATCTGAAAAGGGTTTATATAGGAAGCAATGTGGAGGAGATACCGGATTATGCTTTCGAGAAGTGTACGGAATTGGAAAAGGTGGCCTTTTCTTATTCTTTGCGCCGTATTGGCGTGAAAGCTTTTGCCGGATGTCTCAACTTAGGAAATACGGAGATTCCTATGTCCGTATCCTATATCCATGATACCGCTTTTGACAGCTGCAGCAAGCTGGCTTTGCTGGCAGAAGCCGGTTCTTATGGGGCGGAGTATGAGTCAAAGAGGGATAAGTCCAATGTGCCCAGTGCAGGTTATCAGAACACATCCAATGTGGGAGGAACAGATGCAGGGAATGGACAAGAAGGATCAGGAACATCTGGGAATAATAACGGAAGTTCCAATGGAGCAGCCGATGAAAATCCGGAAGGGAACGCCGGTGGAAATGTGAGCGGTACCCTGAATGGGAATCTGCTTGGACAAAGTGCCGTGGTGGGCGGAAATGCGGTTGTTTTCATGGATAACAGCCAGTCGATGGTACGCTCTGGAAATGGGCAGACAGAAAACAGTCAGGGGGAGAGTATCCAGTCTGGAAATATCCAGTCCTATCCTGATAGCGGAACGGCCGCTATGGAAGTAATCGGCGGCGGTTCTTCATCTTCTTATCCAAAGTATACGGTGGTAAATAACGAGACTATCGCATCCCAGGCTTATTATCGGAACAGCCAGCTGGAGAACTACCGGATACCGGAGGGGATAAAGCGGATTGGAGAGTTCGCTTTTGCCCGGTCCGGGCTTGCTTCGGTTACAATCCCGGAAGGGGTGACCGCTATTGGCTATGGGGCATTTTATCATTGTGACAATCTGGCTGAGATAGAAATCCCTTCTTCCGTGACGGAAATAGAGCCTTCGGCTTTTGCTGAGACGAAATGGCTCAAAGAGAAAAAGAATGACAGGGAAAATCCGTTTGTTATTGTAGGCGACGGGATTCTGATCGCTTATGGCGGGATGGGAAGCCAGATTGAAATACCCGGCAGCGTAAAACAGATCGGAGCCGAAGCCTTTAAAGGGAATACTCAGATAACCGGAGTATCCCTGCCTTCCAGCGTAACCATTATAGGGGAAGACGCCTTTGCAGGCTGCAGCAATTTGGTGAGCATATCAGGCGGTGAGAATCTGACGGAAATCAGGGACAGGGCTTTTGAAGGATGTTCCATCAGCACGATTAAGATTCCGGCTTCAGTAAAGAAAATCGGCTTAAAGGCATATGATATGTCGAATTCGGGAAAGCATGACTGGACGAAAAATGCGGTATTTTTGGGAAGCCAGCTTCCGGCAGTATCCTATGAGACTACAGCAACCCGTCTGGTTAATGAGGAATACCGGGATGCGGTATTTAAGGATGTACAGGTAGCCGTTGTAGATGAAAATATTACAAAAGAAGACATTCCGGGAACGGTGCTGGATTTCAAGGCAGGAGGGTTCCGCGGATTGGTGTGCACTGTAAAAAGGGCGGCCAGCGGAGATACCCCGGGGCTGCTGGAGGTGAAATTCTGTATGATGCATAAAGCGGAAGTGAACTCCAGGTCAATGCCTGATGAGATTGTGCTTTACGGAAAGACTTATGAATTATCCGGGCAGGAAGATATGGAATATCTTTCGGAGGATGGAGATGCTGCAACGCAAGGCGGAGAGGCCGGAAATACTGCGGCAGGTAATGAGACGGAAGGAACGGCTGCGGCAGGGGCAGGAAGAGTAACGGTAGAAATAAGCAGCACTACCATTTCCAGCCAGCCGGGGGCTTTTGCGGAAATGTCCGGGAATCAGGGGAATTACATCTTAAGTATCAGCGATAACACTACGGACAGGGATGCCGTAAACAGCGCTTACCGCAGGGCAGTGTCCGGAAGCGGGCTGACGGCTTTGCAGGTTTATAATATTACGCTGCTGGATGCGGACAAGAGAATACCCATTACCAAACTGGGCAAACAGCAGATGAGTGTGACGATTCCTATACCGAGCGGGATTAGTGCGCAGAACCTTAAGGTGGTATGCCTGGATGAGGACGGCCAGCTGGAGAAGGTAAACTCCCGTGTGGTTACGGTGGAAAATCAGCAATGTGTACGGTTTGAGGCGAACCATTTTTCCGTATACGGGATTTGTAATTAGACTCTGTCCATTGAGAAAACTATAGGTAACCAATAACCGCTCCCGGCATAAATTAATTAAAAAGCCGGGAGCGGTTTATGTTTCGAGTTAGACAGCAAATCGGTTGTACGGATGAGGTCGTGGATTCCTGTAGGGGGAGGGGCTTTTCCAGGGAAAATGCCATCCGGGTAGCGATTTTAGATACAGGGATAGGAAATCACCCTGACCTTGCGGACAGGGTGGATGCATTTTGTGATTTCCTTTATGGGGAAAAGAGCCCCTATGATGACAGCGGCCACGGAACTCATGTGGCAGGCTGCATCGGGGGCAGCGGGAAGGCTTCCGGAGGGATGTATAAAGGGATATGCCCCTGGTGCCGTATGATTGTGGGAAAGGTGCTGGACCGCAATGGTGACGGCAATATGGACGATATGTATCGGGGCGTGGAGTGGGTTTTACAAAATAAGGATAAGTATCGGATCAGGGTTTTGAATATTTCCATTGGGATAGGCCATATAGAGAATGAAAAAAGGATGCAGGAATTGTTAAGGATTGTGGATGAGGCTTGGGACAGCGGGATTGTGGTAGTGTGCGCGGCGGGGAATATGGGGCCTGACCCTATGACTCTGTCTCCCCTGGGTTCCAGCAAGAAAGTGATTACGGTAGGATGCCATGATGGAGGGTTTTATTCAGGAAGAAGTTCCCTTTGCGAAAGCTATTCGGGCAGGGGGCCTTCCCCCTATGCGGTGAAAAAACCGGATGTAGTGGCTCCGGGAACGGATATTATTTCCTGCAATGTGGGCTGCCGCAGTTCCTTTAGAGGGTATAGGAATGCCTATGTGAAAAAAAGCGGCACTTCTATGGCGACGCCCATTGTTTCCGGTGCAGCGGCGCTGCTTTTGCAAAAAAATCCTGAGTTTTCCAATGAACAGGTGAAAAGAAAAATAAATTACAGTGCTACAGATTTGCATGAGCCATGGACAAAGCAGGGCTGGGGAATGGTGAATGTCGGGAAATTGATTAAAATTGTGTATTGACACTTAAAATATGGTTGTATACAATTATACTTAGTGCTGAATATGGGAAGGCATGCGAAAGGAGTATAATAAGTTGAAATGAGCGGTTATGATTTGAAACAGCAGGTAACGGACAAGTATTCTTTGAGAGGGCGTGTATTCAGTAAAATCAGGGAGGATATTTTAAACGGAAAGTATAAAGAGCATGAAGAATTAAAGGAAGTTGCTATTGGCGAAGAACTGGGCGTGAGCAGGACGCCGGTCAGGGAGGCTTTCCGTCAGCTGGAACTAGAGGGGCTGATTCAGATTATTCCCAATAAGGGAGCGTATGTGACCGGGATTACGGCGAAAGATGTACAGGATATTTATATGATCCGCTCCCTGCTGGAGGGGCTGTGTGCCAAATGGGCTACCGAATATATCACGGAGGAACAGTTGGAGGAACTGGAAGAAAATGTGTATTTGACTGATTTTCATGCGGAGAAAGGCCATTTGGACCAGATGGCGGAACTGGATAATCGTTTTCATCATATTTTGTATGAAGCCTGCAACAGTAAACAGCTGGCCAGGCTGTTGGTGGATTTTCATGAATATGTGCTCCGGGTGAGGAAGAAGACTCTCACAAACGGGGGACGGGGGAAGGTATCTAATGACGAGCACCGCCAGATTATGGAAGCTATAAAAGCGAAGGACGGGGAAAAGGCGCAGGCCCTGGCTCATGAGCATATGATTAATGCCTATGATAATATGGTGAAAAACGGGCTGTATAATATTTACAGCAATGAAGGGTGAAGGCAGATAATCAGCCCGGCAGGACTTTATAAACTAGGATTTCAGGTAACAGTTAGAAAATAGAAAGGTAAGGAGAGAAAGCATGGAAAAGATTAAGATGGTGACACCGTTGGTGGAGATGGACGGGGATGAGATGACAAGGATTCTCTGGCAGATGATTAAGGATGAATTATTGACTCCTTTTATTGATTTGAAGACGGAGTACTATGATTTGGGCTTGGAGCACCGGAATGAGACGGATGACCAGGTGACGGTGGATTCGGCGGAGGCTACGAAGAAGTACGGGGTGGCGGTGAAATGCGCCACAATTACACCCAATGCGGCGCGGATGACGGAATATAGTTTAAAGGAAATGTGGAAAAGCCCTAACGGAACAATCCGTGCGATTCTGGACGGAACAGTATTCCGGGCACCTATTGTGGTAAAGGGTATTGAGCCTTGTGTGAAAAACTGGGAAAAACCTATCACCATCGCCCGCCACGCGTATGGCGATATTTATAAAAATGTGGAAATCAAAGTTCCCGGGGCGGGAAAAGCGGAATTGGTATATACGGCACAGGATGGAACTGTGATAAAAGAAACTGTCCATGAGTTCCAGGGAGCAGGTATTTTGCAGGGGGTACATAATACGGATGCTTCCATTCAAAGCTTTGCCAGGGCGTGCTTTAACTATGCGTTAGATACGAAGCAGGATTTGTGGTTCGGGGCAAAGGATACGATTTCCAAAAAGTATGACCATGATTTTAAAGATATTTTTCAGGAAATCTATGAGGAGGAATATAAAGATAAATTTGATGCGGCAGGCATCGAATATTTCTATAGCCTGATTGATGATATAGTCGCACGGGTGATGAAGGCCAAAGGCGGATTCATTTGGGCATGCAAGAACTATGACGGAGACGTGATGAGCGATATGGTCTCATCTGCTTTCGGTTCATTGGCTATGATGACATCAGTGCTGGTGTCCCCTACCGGTGTATATGAGTATGAGGCGGCTCATGGAACGGTACAGCGGCATTATTATAAGCATCTGAAGGGAGAGGAGACTTCGACAAATTCCGTAGCTACGATTTTTGCATGGACAGGGGCATTGCGAAAGAGAGGGGAACTGGATGGCATCGGCGAATTGGTGGAATTTGCGGACAAGCTGGACAAGGCAACGCTGGCTACCATTGAAGCCGGGAAGATGACAAAGGATTTGGCGCTGATTACCAGCCTTAAGGATGTTACTGTGCTAAACAGCGGGGATTTTATTAAGGAAATCAGGAAGACATTTGAGAGTATGTGAGAAGATCTTGAAAAATCCGGAGGTCTATGTTGTCCATAGACGTTCCGGATTTTCCAATATGCCCTGGCACACCGTTCACATTGCTTAGTGCACTGACATGGTTCAGCTTAATTCCGACTCCAAGATTTCCCACCGCTCCATCAGGCTTTCCAGTTCCTCCTGTATGCCCTCCTTTTCTTTAGAGAGTTCCTGGAGTTTGGCCACATTGGTGCAGACATCGGGCCTGGCCATCAGCGCATCGATTTCGGCATCTCTGCTTTCCAGGATTTCGATTCGTTCTTCCGTTCGTTTGAGTTCGTTTTCCTTTTTACGCTGTCTGGCCTGTTTTTCCTTTTGTTCTTTCCAATTGAGCTTGGCGGCGGTTTCCTGTTCCCTGTAGGTGGCGTTGCCAGAGGAAAGGGAAGCCGTTTCGGAAAGGGAAGCGGCGAGGGTTTCCTGCTTTTTCTCCAGATAATAATCATAGTTTCCAAGATAATTGGTCAGGGCGCGGCCTGACAAGTCCAGAATACGGCTGGCTGTGCGGTTGATGAAGTACCGGTCATGGGAAACATAGAGGACGGTTCCTTCATAGCTGTTGAGCGCATCCTCCAGGATTTCCTTGGAAGCGATATCCAGGTGGTTGGTAGGCTCATCCAGGATGAGGAAATTGGACTCCGACAGCATCAGCTTGGCAAGGGAAACCCTTCCCCGTTCGCCGCCGCTGATATCCCCTATCCGTTTAAAGACATCATCCCCGGTAAACAGGAAAGCTGCCAATGTATTGCGGATTTCGGTATTGTTAAGGGTAGGGTAATCATCGGAAATTTCATCAAACAATGTTTTTTCCGTATGGAGCACGTGGTGTTCCTGGTCATAATAGCCGATATGTACGTTGGTTCCCATACGGATTAAACCGGTATCGGGCTCCAACAGGCCATTGATTATTTTCAGGATGGTTGTTTTGCCGGTACCGTTGTCTCCGATAATGGCCACATGTTCCCCCCGTTTCAGTTCAAAACCAATATCCTGAAATAATTGCAAAGGCCCAAAGGATTTGGAAAGGTTTTCCACATAGAGCACATCGTTTCCGCTGACAATCCGGGGTTCTAAGGAGATATGCATATCGGTGCGGGTTTCCGTGGGCTTTTCCAGGCGCTCGATTTTATTTAGCATTTTTTCCCTGCTTTCCGCGCGCTTAATGGATTTTTCCCGGTTAAAGGACTTCAGCTTTGCAATTACCTCTTCCTGGTGTTTGATTTCCTGCTGCTGGTTCATGTAGGCTTTGAGGCGGGCGGCCCGCAGTTCTTCCTTTTTCACTGCATAGCTGCTGTAATTGCCTGGAAAGGAAGTTGCCTTTGTCTGGTCGATTTCAATCACCTTATTGGCAATCCGGTCCAGAAAATAACGGTCGTGGGAGACGATGATAACAGCGCCTTTATAGTTTAACAGATAAGTTTCCAACCAGGCAATGGAAGACATGTCCAAATGGTTGGTAGGCTCATCCAGGATAATCAAGTCAGGGCTTAAAAGCAGGAGCTTGCCTAATGCTACCCGAGTTTTCTGGCCTCCGGAGAGGGTGCAGACAGGTTTGCCGAATTCTTCCTCCAAAAATCCCAGCCCCTTTAGGACGCCTGCTAATTCGCTGCGGTAGGAATATCCGCCGCCTGACTCAAATTGATGGGTGAGAAGGGCATAGGAATCCATCAGCTTTTCCAGTGCAATTCCGGAAACCGATTTCATTTCCAGTTCCATTTGGCGGATACGCTGTTCTAAGTCGATTAAGTCCTGTTTGACCGTCAGCAGTTCCTCGTAGATAGTGTGATTGCTGTCTACGGACTGGTTCTGGGCCAGATAGCCCAGGCTTTTATTTTTGGAGAGGACCACATTGCCCTCATCGGCCTGCAATTCCCCTACAATAATCCGGAGCAAAGTAGTCTTACCTGCCCCGTTAATACCCACAATAGCGGCCTTTTCCTGGTCTTCGATATGGAAAGAAATATTTTGCAGTATATTTTTATCATTAAATGATTTACATATATTCTGGCATGATAATATCATGATGAAATCCTCCTTGCAGCGGGGGCTTTGATTCAGTAATTAGTGCAATGCCGTGTCAGGCTTTTCGAAATTTCTGCAAAGCCGTACATATTTTAGACAGTAAATACATTTTACCCAGAGTGGGGAGGGCTGTCAATATCCGGGAGGATGATTTCTATATGTACTATATATAGATTAGCGTGTTAAGGGCCGTGGATGCGGAATAGGACTGGAAAATTTAACCCTTTACCCCCTAATTATATGGATGAAAAAAATAAGTCTGTACAGGAATTGAGGAAAGTTGTATACTGTTTAGGAAAAAATGGAAGAATATTCAATACAAAAGCGGTATGGCGTAAATGGTTGTTGATTTATAAAGTTTACGAAGTAAGATACCAAAAAATAAGAGAGGATGTACGATGGATATTATTTGGAAAAAACTTGAAATAGAGGACGAAGGGATTATTCGGCATTATTATGATATGGTGCCGATGAGAAATTGCGAGTTTACTTTTGCAAACAATTTCTTGTGGGCGCCTTTTTATGAAATACGTTATGCCATTGTGGAGGACATGCTTGTTTTTATTTCGGACGAGGCGGATTTGTCTGTGAGCTGCCCATTAGGGAACGGAGATTTGAAAAGGGCAGTAGATGTTTTAGTTCAATTTTTTGAAGAAAAGGGCCGGCCTTTTAAAATGCATTTGGTTTCTCCTGCCCAGTTTGAAAAGCTGGAGGCGCTGTATCCTGGAAGATTTCAAGTAGAATATGACAGGGATGCGGCCGACTATGTATATGAATCGGAACGCCTGATTACATTGTCGGGCAAGAAGCTGCATGGGAAAAGGAATCATATCAATCGCTTTAAAGAAAATTTTCCGGATTGGAGCTACGAGAAGATTTCGGATGCAAACGTGGAAGAGTGCATAGCCATGGCGGAAATCTGGAAGGAGCAAAACGGCTGCATGGAGAAAGGGGAAAAGCACAAGGAATTCTGCGTGACCATAAATGCTTTAAAGATGCGTGAAAAGTTAGGGCTGAAAGGCGGGCTTATCCGGGCTGGCGGGAAGGTAGTGGCTTTTTCGTTGGGGGAGCCTTGCGGGGAAGACATGTTTGTGGTGCATATTGAAAAGGCATTTGCCGAGATACAAGGGGCATACCCCATGATTAACCAGCAGTTTGTGGAGAATGAGGCCGCCGGCTACCGTTATATTAACAGAGAGGAAGACACTGGGGAAGAGGGATTGCGGAAGGCGAAATTGTCCTATGCCCCGGCATTTTTGATGGAGAAGGGGCTTGTGACAGAACGTGCGGAACTGGAATAATAAAACAGCAATTGCGGAACTGGAATAGGAGAAAAGATTGAAAATTGAAAATTTTCAATCCCAAGTTTGTGCCTGCACAGCATCCACAAACTTGATGTGCGCAAAAGGCAGCGCAGAAATGGGGTAAAAAATGACACCGATTGAGAAGATGTTGGATTTTATAGATAGAAGCCCGAGTTGTTATCATGCAGTAGAAAATATAGAAAGGGAATTGGAAGCAGCGGGTTTCGCGAGACTGGCGGAGAACCAGAAATGGGATCTTGCTTATGGCGGAAAATATTATGTGAGCAGAAATGGTTCTTCGGTGATTGCCTTTGCCATCCCTCAGGGAGAGATGAAAGGTTTTCATATGATTGCATCCCATAGTGATTCACCCTGCTTTAAGATAAAGGAGAACCCGGAAATGACAGTGGAAGGCCGCTATGTGAAGCTGAATGTGGAAAAATACGGGGGAATGATTCTTTCCACATGGCTGGACAGACCTTTATCGGTGGCAGGCCGCGTGGTGACGGCAGGCAAAGAAGCAGGGATTGCAGAATCAACGGTTGCGGTAAACAGGGATTTGTTAATTATTCCCAATGTGGCAATTCACATGAACCGTGAGATGAACAAAGGTGTGGAGTACAATGTGCAGACGGACATGCTTCCGCTGTATGCTATGGAAAAAGAGGGGAATACCTTACAGGAACTGATAGCCAGGGAAGCAGGGATAGATGCGGAAGAAATTTTGGGGAGCGATTTATTTTTATATAACCGGGAAAAGGGGAGAGTATTTGGCGCTGACAGGGAATTTATCTGCGCCCCCAGGCTGGATGACCTGGAATGTGTGTATGCATCGCTGCAGGCCATGCTGCATGGGCGGCCAAAAAATTATGTGAATTTCATGATTGTATTCGATAATGAAGAAGTGGGAAGTACCACAAAGCAAGGGGCAGCATCGACCTTTTTGAGGGATACGCAAAAAAGGATCTGCGAAGCTTTAGGGATGGCAGAAGGGGATTATTACAGGCTGTTGGCAGGCAGTTTTATGATTTCAGCGGACAATGCCCATGGGGTGCATCCCAATCATCCGGAAAAAGCGGACCCTACCAACCGGCCCTATTTAAATGGCGGGATTGTGATAAAATATCATGGCAGCCAGAAATATACAACGGATGGAGTGTCAACAGCCATAATGAAAAGTATTTGCCGGCGTGCCGGTGTACCTTGGCAAACTTATGCCAACCGTTCGGATATCGCAGGAGGTTCTACCTTAGGGAATCTGTCCGCAGCTCAGGTTCCGGTGGACAGTGTGGATATCGGCCTGCCCCAGCTGGCTATGCATTCGGCCTATGAGACGGCAGGGGTGAAGGATGTGGAATATATGATTCGGGCCATGGAATGTTTTTATGAAGAATAAAAAGTGGTGGATTAAGTTGTGGTAATAAAATCTTTAGCGTTGCTTTAGGAAAAAGTGCTATTATAGAAACAGCATAATGGATTGGAGTGAGGCAGATGAAAATACTAATTGCAGAGGATGATGCCAGATTACTGAAATCCTTGCTGCATATCTTTACTTTGAACAAGTTCAGTGCGGATGGGGTGTCCAGCGGAAAAGAAGCTTTGGAATATGCCCTCACAGGAGAGTATGACGGACTTGTTTTAGATATTATGATGCCTGGGATGGATGGAATTGAGGTTTTAAAAGCACTCAGAAAGGAAAATATCACAACCCCGGCGCTGTTCCTGACAGCCAGAACAGAGGTTTCCCAGAGGGTAGACGGACTGGATGCCGGGGCAGATGATTATCTGCCAAAGCCCTTTTCAACGGCAGAACTTTTGGCCAGAGTCCGGGCAATGCTCCGGCGGAAGGAAAACTATACCCCGGAGCTTTTGACCTTTGGAGGACTCACGCTGAATCGGTCTACCTATGAAATTTCGGGTCAGACAAAACGGCAGGCGCTAAGCGGGAAGGAGTACCAGATATTAGAAATGTTGATGGAAAAGCCAGGGATGATTGTTACAGCGGAGCAATTCCTGACACATATATGGGGGTGGAATACAGAGATTGATACAAGTTCAGTATGGGTACATATCTCTAACCTGCGAAAAAAAATCGAAAAAGTTGAAGTTCCTGTCAGTATAAGGTATGTGCGCAGTGCGGGTTATATTCTGGAGGAAGCGCCATGATTTATCATTTGCAAAGAAAGGTCATACGCATATGCGGGGGTTCTGTGATTCTTGTATTTGCGCTAATCTTTTTGCTAATCTATAGTTTCAGCACGAGACAGATCAACGAAACAATGGACGCGCTGACAGACCGGATATCGGATAACGACGGAAGATTTCCGGAATGGAGGGATGACAGGGGGAATCCGGGGATACCTGTGGGATTGCCGGATTTTATGACAATAGAAACGCCATTCAGTACCCGTTTTTTTACTGTACGGTTTGATGAAAACGGCCGGGTGGCCGATGTGGATGTGAGTTCAATTTCTGCAATTACGGAAGAAACGGCACGGAAATATGCGGAAGAAACCTATGAAAGCGGCAAGGAACGCGGCTGGATGGAGGACTATCGGTATAAGCAGTATCAGACAGAGCATGGAAGGACGATCGTTTATGTGGACGGCAGCATGAACCGGTTTATGTCAAACCGGATGCTTTTCGCAGCTGGCGTTGTGCTCATCATTAGCGCTTTCGCCATATGGATGATCGTAATTTTCTTTTCAAAGCGTGCAGTCCGTCCAGTAGCAGAAAGTTATGAAAAGCAGAAACAGTTTATCACAGATGCAAACCACGAATTAAAGACTCCGTTGACGCTGGTAATGACAAATTTGGATATACTGGAGGCAGAAATAGGGGAGAATGAGTGGTTATCAGACATTCGCAGCGAAGGTGAGCGCATGGGCGCATTGGTGAACCAACTGGTTGTACTGGCAAGGATGGATGAGGATAAAACAAACCTGGAAATGCAGAGTTTTTCTCTGAGCGATATGATTGTGGACGTTATTTCAGAATTTCAGATGCTGGTGCAGGAGCGTGGAAAAACGCTGGAAGCACAGATTGATCCGAAGGTAGATTATGTGGGTGACGAGACGGCGGTTCGCAGAGTGGTTTCCATTCTTCTGGATAATGCGGTCAAGTATTGTGATGATGGAGGAAGTATCAGACTTAGACTGGAAAAGAAGAAACATCCGGTGCTTTATGTGGAAAACCCATACGCAGATGTGGGTGAGACAGAGCTGGATAAGCTGTTTGACCGATTTTACCGGGCAGATAAAGCAAGGACCTTTACCGGCGGATTCGGAGTCGGCCTGTCCATTGCCAAAGCAATTGTAACACAGCATAGGGGAGAAATTAGCGCTTATAAAAAAGATACAGGCCATATTGGGTTTAAAGTGATATGGCGGCAATAAATGACATTTTTAGAAGGAAGTGGCCACGGCGGCTGCTTCCTTTTCCGTTCACAAATTTTTCACGGCTTTCTTTAGGCTGTCTTTAGTGCCGTTTTGTAAAATCTTAAAGATGACAGAAATTTGCCTGTGTCCTATGAAGGCAAACGACTGTGAAAATAAGTCTGCAAATAAAAAGTCAAGCAGAAATTGATGAACTTTGAAAATTTTTACAGGTTGAAATTAAGGTATCAGCATTAAGCCACCGGTTTACGCTGGCTTAAGAAAAAAGGGAAGCTATGTTTTTTGCCCTCTATAAAGAATGTTCACATTTTAATTTCTGAACATAGCCTACAGAGCATCGGAATTCTTCGGCAATGCGGCGCATGGGAATGCCCTGGGAGATACGTTCTTTGATGGCATCTTTTTCACGGACAGAGAACTTCGGTATCCTTCCGGCATTGCGGGGATTTTTATCCGCCTGCATGACGGTTCCGCCGATGGACAGGGCATAGTCCGCCGCATCTTTCTCAGAGAAAAAACCTGCCACGACAGATACGTTCCTGCGGACGAGGTACCTGAACTTCACCTCACAGGGATATGTTTTATATTCCATCATTCCCCGCCTCCCCGTCGGATGCCTGGGCCAGTGTGGCAAGGTATTCTTTTACCCGTCCGTAATAAACACGGAGGAACTTGTTGGCGCCTGCAGTCATGTAGACGTAATACGGCTTGCCCTGCGCCCGTTTCTTATCCATAAAGGCGTAAACGGGGTCATCAGCGGGGGAACGCTTGATAAGGCCGTCCATGATCTGGAAGAGGGTCTTGCGTAAGTATGGCGAGCCTTTCTTTGTGGTAGGAACACTTTTACGGACGCGCTGCCCGGAATCGTCCTTTCCGGGGTCAACGCCTGCGAAAGCAGTCAGGGCCCCGCGGTGCGTGAAGCGTGCCACATCCCCGATCTCAGCCATGAGCTGGGGGCCCAGGGTGGGGCCGACACCATTCATAGCCATGACAACAGGGTATTCCGGCAGTGAGGAAGCGGTATTATCCATTTCCAGGCGGAGGGATTCCACTGTCTGGGAGGCGGTGTCAAGCATAGCCACAGCCTGCCGGATGAGCATCTTTGTGTTGGCATCCTTTGGGAATACGGCAATCAGGCCAGAAGAGGACTGATAGATATCCCGGGCTTTCTGCGGGCTGAAATTATAGCCTTTGCGTTTACACCAGTTCCGGTAATGCTCCGTAAAGGCATCCGGTGATTTGGAGCGGACACAGTCCACATGCCAGTAGGTATGGACGAAGTCCACCCATTTCTGGCTGCCGTTGCTGCGTGCAGGGCTGTCAAAGAAGTCATTGGCACCCGGAAATGTCTGGTCCAGCAAGGCAATGAGGTTGTTCTTCATGGAGGTCTTCTGTGCCATGTAGAAGCCGAACTGGCGGTTCATGGTTTTGAGTTGGTTGCGTGTTTTATCCATGCTTCCATACTGCTTCAGTTTCGCCCAGCGGTCAAGGGTATAACGTGCGATTTTTTTGGAATCAGCCTTGTCGGTCTTGGGAGAGCGCAGGGAATCGTCCCCGAAGTCCTTGATGAGCATGGGATTAACGGCGCTGACAAAGACACCGGCATCGGAAAGCCATGTGGCGACCGGCTCATAGTATCTTCCCGTATGCTCCATGCAGACCTTCGTTTCCCCGTCAAGTCCCCTGATGTACTCGATCAGGGCATTGATATCGGACTGGGTATGGGGGATGTCGCGGGGAGGCATGAGAACAACATCGCCAGGCTGGCGGATCGTGACAGTGCTCTTACCTTTGGAAACATCAATACCAACAGCGTTCATAACGGATACTCCTTTGAGATGTATTAGCAATGGTCAATACCAGATTTACTCATTGCCTGTTCAATCTACTGGGTATCACACGAACGCCTTTGGGTTCAACCTGCGTAAAACGAATGCTGCGAATGAGGGCTGGTTGGCTGACTTTTTTACGGACGCTAAGTCCTGAAAGGAGGAGGCCAGACCTATTGCCTTACTCATTCTAACAGCTTAAGCAACAAGATGGGTAATTCCTTACCGGCTGTAAGGGGTATTAACCAATGTCATTAAGTTAAACAAGGCTTGTCAGAGGAACCCTGCCATAAATCAGCCATATATTGTGATGATATGAGGATTCTGTTAGCTGTCAGAAGTTCTATAAGCTGATCTGCAGTATAATGGGAAG